>Ga0187771_10004280_pt1 | contig 10046 bp, 12 predicted proteins | sample 0116_SJ02_MP15_1_FD_133139 | JGI IMG/M metagenome (GOLD analysis project Ga0187771, IMG submission 133139) | Tropical peat soil microbial communities from peatlands in Department of Meta, Colombia - 0116_SJ02_MP15_10_MG | ecosystem: Environmental > Terrestrial > Soil > Wetlands > Peat | place... | reverse complement strand
GATAAATCGACCTTGCCAAACAAGGTCTCAAGAGTCTCGTATCTCTTCATTTATCACCCTAAAGAGGAGGTACGGGGCTCAACCTATTACAATTCAGCTAATTTCGGAACAGGCATGCGCGCTAGCCTATTTGTCATATTAAGTATTTCGCGTCTCCTTGTCATACCTCAGGGCTTCCGCGACAACAAGCCCAAGAGCCAAACAGTCCTCAAGAATGAGAAAAAAAGCCTAAAGATTCAGCAGAATGACATCTTGACGAGTGGCATAGAAGATTTGCCCACAAAACGGTTTAGATCTGCCTTCGAAACGTGAAACTGCTTCAGAACGTCGTTTGCTGGCAAGTACTACTCACGTCAAAAGTGCAGTGCAAAGACTTAGACCTCAAGAGGGTTTTCGAGGCATGGTAGAGAATGATTTTGAGTTTTTTTAACTTTTTGCACTTGTTCAATGTTGACAGGTGACCGAAGTAACGCTCGCATTTACGTTTTCGAAGAATAGACTGTGACTTGGGGATACGAAGTCGTCACCGTTACGGAGCAATCGCTCAAGACTGATACGGAGATCTCAAGACAGAGCGTTTCGTTAGGAAACCAATCCAAGGCTTCCTGAAGGCATATTACGTTGTTTCCTGTTGCAGGAGTGTAAGGTGCATGCCTTGGCCGGCATCGAACCTCACGGCGGGTTCGTAAGGTTACAGAACAACTTTGACATCGTATGGGAACTCCTCAACAAGCATGGCGACCTTCGATTGAAGACAGAAAAGAAGAAAACGCATTTTGTCGCGAAAGCGTCGATGATGACGCCCAGAACCCTTGACAAACCTGAGAGAGCAATAGTCTTTCTCCGCAGGCTCAACGGGCGGGGAAAGCTGAAAGAAGCAGCGGTCTGCTTCGAATGCTGCTGGGAATGCTACTATGATTGCCATTCCAAAAGAATAGGAATGTACTGCAGAGCCTTGGACAAGTGGGCCTCGACGGCGGAGAGATAAATTTGAAGTCAGACAAGGGTTTGATCGGAGTGGCCAGAAATCACTCGTCATCACCGATTATTTGATATTAGGTTGATCAGAACCCGTCTCCGGTCTGTTTCAGGCAAAAAGTTTGGTCAACACATCGAAAGTCTCTAGAAAACTCTTTCCCTTAGCCGTTGTCCTGTACTCTATTTTCCGAGAGCCATTAGTCGTCGCCAACAATTCTGATTTCAACAGGAGTTCCAAGAACTTGTTCGTCTGTGCCGTACTCAACCCTACTTTATATATTATCTGGCACTTCCCTATTCCATTAACCGCGCACGAAAGTATCTCAGAGAGAATAACTATGCTGTCCCTTCTGTGGTTCATAGTCTGCATGAATGAACTTTGCGTCAGCATCGAATACTTTAGCGAATGATGCAGATTATTTATCCCTTCCCTTCAAACCTGAACACAACGTTTATTGAACGATTCGTGGGCGTCAGTGCTGTGCAGCACGATTTAAGGTCAACCCTAAATCCTGAAGTCATTGAATACGAGCTTAAACGTACGGAAAACTCCTAGACATGTTGGGGAATCAGGACGTCTCAGTTGGATCAATGATACCTAAGGTATTATTTCGAACAATGAGCCGGCGGCCCCACAAATCGGACAAACATCAGGTGGTTTGCCTTCAGAGATATGACCACAGACGGGGCAAAGGTAATACTCTGTCGATCTTTGAGCTATCAGATGGTCGAGAGCCCTTTTGTAGAGCTTTGCGTGTTCACCCTCAACGTCGCGAGCCTGCGAGAAAACCATTGCGGCAGCCTCTTCCCCATCCTCTTCCGCTTGCCGTATCATCTCAGGGTAATGAACCCCGTTGACCGCCATCTCGGACTGGAACGAACGTTCCAAGTTGGCTTGGGTATCAGCTACAGATTCCAGCATCGCAAAGTGCCTTCGAGAGTGGACGCCTTCGGCGGCAGCAACGACTCTGAACAGATGAGCAATCTGGGGCAAGCCTTCTTGCTCGGCTTTCTTGGCAAACATGAGGAGTCGTTGGTTAGCCTTTGCTTCTCCGACAAAGGCAGTATGTACGTCCTCAGAGGTCTTTTCTTTCAAACTTGTCGACGCTCCCATGGTTGTATCTTGATTTCACATGCGGAGATTTAGAATTTGCGTCTGCAGGCAGTTCCAACGCTAACCGAAACCCTTTTAACGTTTTCTCAGCGCTGACTTAAGCGAAGTTTCATGAAGGCTTTCATATCCGTAGACTTGGAAGGCATGCCCTACATCGTCATTCCAGGCCAGTTAAACCTGAAGGGTCCCCTGTACGAAGAGGCTAGAACGATAGCCACAAAGATCACGCTGATCGCCTGCGACGAGTTGAACAAGAACGGCTTCGACAACGTCGTGATCGCTGACAGTCACGGACCGATGGTAAACCTCTTGGTTGACGACTTGCCCGAATACGTGGACATCGTCAGAGGATTTCCCAGACCGCTCAGCATGGTATCTTGCGCCGAAGGCTGTCAGGCGGCACTCTTGCTCGGGTACCACGCCAAATTTGGAACAGCGAAGTCAACTTTCGACCACACATACAGTGGAAGAAGCATAAACAGAGTGACCGTGAACGGAGACCTGGCAAGCGAGTTCCTCCTGAATGCTTATGCGCTAGGAGAGTTCGACGTTCCTGTGGTACTCGTTGCTGGTGAAGCCCAGCTTTTGAAGGACGACGTAGAGAGGTACGCGCCTTGGGCTGAGGTCGTGATCCTCAAACGATCCTTAAGCCGACTTTCGGCAATCAGCTCAAGTCTCACAAGGATCGAAAAGGAACTGCGGACGGCCGTCAAGAAGGCAGCGAACAAACAAAAAACAGGCAAGATGGAGCTCCTTGCCCCCAAGAAGCCCGTTTTGATACAGATCGATTTCCTGGCAAGCCACTTTGCCGACGCTGCAGAGCTTCTTCCAAGCGTCAGAAGAATAGACGGACTGAAAGTGGAATACGAAGCCAGCAGCATGACAGAGGCATACAAAATCTTCGAGCTGCTGGGGCTAGCGTCAAGTGGCGTATCTGCACTCTATGAAAGCCTGCGATAACGAAGTGTGGCGGCGCTTGACAAACTATCTGCAAAAATGACCCTTGATCAGTTGATTGGGATCGGCTATGGGAGAGCGGGCTGGGAGAGTTCTCGAACATGAAGGACTGGATTAGCAGATTGTTCATTGATCGTTCCGACTTATTTCTGAAGCTGCTTAACCCAAGATGGGTTGGAACGGAGGGACTCGTGGCCGGAATGATCAAGTTGCTCGAATCCTATGGGATGAGTTCTGGAACCTTGCTTGATCTTTGCTGCGGAAACGGTAGGATTTCTGTGCTCATGGCGAAGCGAGGTTTCAAAGCTGTGGGCGTCGACATCTCCGAAGCGTTCCTGAAGGACGGAAGAAGAAAAGCCCGAGAGCATGGCGTCAGTGACCGAGTAACATTTCTGAAAGGAGACGTGAGAAAACTGGAACAGATCGTTAGGAGGAACAGGCCTTTCGATGTAGTAACGAGCGGTTGGACGTCCATCGGATACTACTCGCCGGATGATGACCTCAACGTTTTCAGACAGGCCCGGCACCTTTCTAGGGACGGAGCTGTCCTGCTTATAACGGAGACGATGCACACGGAGTATTTGTCAATCAAGTTTGCCCCAACGTCCTATTCAGAAATAGACGACTTAGTCATGCTGGAAGATAGACAGTACGACCCTATCAGTGCGAGCGCAAAGACGTGCTGGACATTCTACGCCAAAGATGGAAAGAACATGAAATTCATAGACAGAGTAGACTTCGAGAACCACATCTACAGCGCGAGCGAGCTCTCATCGCTGCTACAAAAGGCAGGGTGGCAAACCACGGCTCTCTACGGCAGCATCGAGACTATGCAACCGATGAGTCCGTTGACTTCCATGAACATGGTAGCGAGAGCCGTGTAAATCTGATCAACAGGACCCTGGACGCTCAAGGAGATTTCAATTCGCAGAATTCCATAATCTCTGTTCCCCTTGTTTGAATTTAATCAGCCAAGTTTTTATCGAAGTCCGTGGTTGCTATACGAACATAACCCGCAGGGCGTATGACACGCGTGAAGCCTTCAAGATCGCCTGTCGACAAGAGAATAGTTGCAGGCTTGATAGTCGTTTGCTTATTGCTTGCTGGATTGCTTGTCGCAGTGTACGTCGATCTTAAAGCGGATATAGCTTCCTTGGAAAGTGAGAATTCAAAACTATCTTCCGAGTTTAGTCAGCTTCCAAACTTGTCCTCTACGGTCGAGTCTGAAATCAGTCGACTGGAGAGTTTGGAGCGTCAGTCATACATCAACCAAACTGGTAACCTGACGGCAGTTCAGATATACAATCAAACAGTGCCCTCAGTCGTGCTAATAGACAACCAGCCGAAGGGAGGCGGGAGTACTATTGAAGGAACTGGTTTTGTCTATGATACGCAAGGAGATATAATCACGAACAATCATGTAGTTGAGAATGCGGCCACGGTCACTGTGACATTCTTTGATGGGAGTTCTCAAACGGCCCAAGTCAGGGGGACCGATGTTTACAGCGACTTGGCAGTGATCAGAGTCCAGAGTTTACCGGCGCAAGCGGCACCGCTCGGTCCGCGAATCAGAAACTCAACGTCACTCATGGTCGGAGAACCCGTCTATGCCATAGGAAACCCGTTCGGGCTGACGAGTTCCATGACGTCGGGAATTGTAAGCCAGGTTGGAAGAGTGCTTAGTCTGTCGAGTCTCGGAGTTCCAGCTCCGGAAGGAAACTACGAGATAGTTGATGTGGTCCAATTCGACGCCTCAATCAATCCTGGTAACTCTGGCGGACCACTGCTGGACGGCGCAGGCGACGTGATCGGTGTAACTTTCGCGATTGAAACCGGTAACACTGGCGTCAACGCTTTCATTGGGATCGCGTATGCGGTTCCCTCAATATTCCTCTTGCGCGTTATTCCAGCCTTGAATTCGACTGGGCATTATTACCACCCTTACGTAGGAATAGAATACAGTTCAAACTTCACGGATGGGCTGCACATCTCTGCGATTGTCGCAGGCGGCCCCGCAGACAAAGCCGGTCTGAGGGTGGGCGACATTATTAAACAAGTTGACAACGTCCAGGTAAAACGCGGAGATGACCTCGTGATATACTTGGAAAGGTACAAGAGCCCCAGTGACACCATAAACTTAAAGATCGACAGAAACACGAGCATAATCGAAAAGACACTTACGCTGGGAAGCAGACCTAGCTAAGCAAACAATCAAGACTGAAAATGCTGTAGCAACTACTTTCTTCGGTCAATTATGTCAGCAGCATCAGGGCCAGTGCCTACCAACACGACGGGAATCTTGGTTCGATGCTCGACTCTGCTGATGAACAGTTTCGCCTTCTTCGGCAGCTCATCAAATTTCTTCACGTCCTTGCACTCTGGGTAGATGCAGTCAAGCTTCGTAACTGCTGCCTGTGTAGCGCTATGAATCGTCACAGCTTTCTCGGCCACGCCGAAGTCGAAAGGAGCAGAACGTCTGTCACGACCCGTTCCCGCGGCCACCTCGAACCATCCACGCTTCTCCGCCTCTTCCTTTGATATTTCTCCCGGAAGCGGGCCTGCTCCTACGCGGGTCATGAACGCTTTGAACACCACGAGGACTTCGTCAACTTTGCTTGGGCCAACGCCTGCCTCAGAGCATATCGCTGAGGCGCTCGTGTCCCTCCCGGTGACGTATGGATATGTCCCGTAGAATAGTGAAAGCATTATGCCCTGTGTTCCCTCAAGTATGACGTTCTTGCCTTCTGTGATAGCATTGTTCGCCTCCTCGGCTACGTCCGTCAAATACGGCTTCAACTCAAGCGTGTCCTTTGCGAGCTTAGCAGTTCTCCGTACCCTCTCCTCGATGGCTGGTCCCACACCCCAGCCGGTTGTTCCCAACCCCTTAAGATGCGCGTTGGACTTGTCCAAAGCCGAATGTTTCTCCTCGATAATTGAAGCCTGTCGGTCGACGCCTATTCGGTTCTTAACCTCCGTCATTTTTACTTCCTTCAGGAATTGCCCGACGTGAACGTTTGTGCCAGGTCCGACGAGCAGGCGGCACTTTTTGTGAACGAAACCGCCTGGAACCATGTGAAGTGCGTATCGTTTGCCCTTGTACCAGATCGTGTGGGCCGCATTGACCGAGCCGGTGCGAATGCACACATCAACCGCGTCCTTCAAAGCTAGATAAGAAATTATCTTCCCTTTGCCTTCATCGCCCCAAAAACCTCCTACTACAACGGTGCAGGGCACGGTATCACCGGCGAACATGTCCATCGAGATTTATTTAAGATTGATCGAAACCTTCATGTGAAATCTGACCTTGAGGGGCACAAGGCTGACTTTTGAGGAGCTCTTCAGGATGGCTGCGAGAGAGCCGAATCACTCAAGAGCTTGTTCCCTCATAGAGGCTTTGGCCACCTCCGACGTGAGGAACTGGCTTCATCTGTCAATCTGACAGAATTAGGCTGAGGTTTAGGCGGTCCACCCAGGCTATGCTTTTCAGAGGTACTCTAAGGATGTACCTTTCCCCGTGGGAAACGCATTCCAAAAAGGTCCCTTTCCGATACTCATCGCGGTCAATCTTGGATAATAACACATTGATTATCACGGACCCGTCTTTCAGGTGGAGATTAACGTTCTTCCCGAGGAGAGATCGTGCTGTGTTCATGCTGAAACTTTCCATTTTCTCACCACTCCACGTCTTTTTCTGCCAATTTGCTCCAGCATCGCCTGCAAATCGGCAGTTTCTCCCCTTTGAATTCGATGTACACTTCAATATCATGATTCTTGCACTGCTCGTGCCACGGGTTCCTACAATGTTCCATAAGGGCTTCCCCAACCTGAGAGAGCCAGATTTTGCTTTTAAGATCCGCGCTGATACGACAGTGATCAAAAGTGGAGAGAGATAGGTTAAAGTGAGATTTTTCGTCTTTACGCGTGCTAGAGAAGTTCCGATTAGGTCCTACGGATCCCAAGCAGGTCTTGAAACGCAAGGTGTGGCCTTTTTTTGTTTTGTTGGTTGGAAATCTTTTAAGCTGCTGAATGCAGATCTGACGGTAGCGGTACAATGGTGAAGGTGGATTTTTGAACAAGACGCAGATCTCTGGCTTTCATTCGCATTGCTGGGAAGGCTGATGGCGCATGGGTCTGTTTAACTCGAGGGCCTTTTTCCTCTCTGACGTGAATTTGCTGTTTCAGTTAGCTATTCTCGCTGTCTTGATTATCAGCATGCTGCTGAAGTTTAGGCACAAATATCCTGCCCATGGTGCAATGATGGGAACAGCGGTCGCGTTACACACTATCTCTATCTTCGTGATCATGGTACCTTCCTTCGTTGACATTACACGCGTATTTGGAAGCCTCATGATTCTGGTAGATCTTGCAATCATATCTCACGCAATCCTAGGAAGTGCAGTTGAAGCAATAGGCGTATATCTCGTCATATCCTGGACATTGCGCCGCTGGAATACCAAATTCTGCTTTGAGAACAAAAGGTTAATGGCTTTTACTCTTGTCCTCTGGTTGATCGAGCTTGTTCTTGGCGTTCTAGTCTACGTTCAGCTCTACCCGCCATTTTGACAACGGTGAACCTGTACTTGGCGACGGCCAGTCCTTTTCGAAAACGTGCCATTTTGTGTTGTGAAACTTGCTGAAAGAGGAAAAAGCCTATCTGACGAATGTGGTATCTATCAGTTGTATTGCTTCTAAGCGCGCGTTATTGGAACTCTTATATTCGCACTACGTGCGGAGGTTTTCTCGTTAAGGAGTTATGTTCATGTGATGGCATGTAAAATTTCGGGATGTAGTTGAAGCCTAAAGGCTTAAGCAGTCGTCTTCATAACTAGGCGGGCGGTGACTAGTAATTGCGTGATACGATTTTTACAGACATTGAAGGCGAAGCCGCAGAGTTTCTGAGTAACCTTATTTCGATAAATACGACAAATCCTCCTGGAAACGAGACTGCGGCGGCCAAATTCGTCGCTGAAACCTTAAAGCATGAGGGTTTCGAGTGCGACTTGTTCGAATCTGCACCGGGAAGAGGCAGCGTCGTTACCCGCCTAAGAGGATCAGGCGGAAAGCCTAGTCTGCTCCTGCTTTCGCATTTGGATGTCGTCGCTGCAAACCCTAAAGAGTGGAGCGTGGACCCATTTGGCGGATTAGTCAGAGACGGCTTCGTCTGGGGAAGAGGAGCGTTGGACATGAAGGGCATGACGGCGGTTGAGGTTATGGCCTTGAAGCTCCTGAAGAGGAACGGCGTTAAGCTTGAGGGCGACGTGGTGCTAGCGGCAACGGCGGACGAAGAAAAGGGCGGAGAAGCCGGTGCGGGCTGGCTGGTTCGAAACCATCCTGACATTGTGCGCGCTGACTATGTTCTTAATGAGGGAGGCGGTATCGCCATGAACATGGACGGAAAGAGCGTGTTCACCATAAACACGGCGGAAAAGGGCATTCTTTGGCTTAGAATCACAGCGGCCGGGACTCCTGGACACGGTTCAGTGCCGGGGGCCGCGGACAACGCGATCATGCGCATGAACAGGGTTGTCGAGAAACTCGGAACCTACCGTCCAGCGATTAGGCTCGTGCCGACCGCGAGGCAATGTATTAGCGAGATGGCGAAATTTGAACCTCTGAAAGACCTCTCGTCGCTGCTCCAGGACACTGCGAAAAGCGACAAGATTCTCGACATATTTGCTCGAAGGGACAGATACTTAGCAGAGGAGCTTAGATCGAGTGTCAGAATGACCGTGGCGCCGACGATGATCAGCGGAGGAGTGAAAGAAAACATTATTCCATCAGAGTGTGACGCCGTTTTTGATTGCCGGGTTCTGCCTGGCCAGACAACGGCTGAGGCTTTGCGGGACATCAAAGACCTACTCAAACGTGAAGGCATCGATAGACTGAGCTTCGAGGTGATCCAGGCAAACGAGCCTTCCGAATCGCCGCTGAAGACTCCCCTCTACCACACGATCGTGAAGGTTCTTCAAGACCTTGAACCAGGCGCCTCTGCAATTCCCGTGCTGCTCACCGGTGGAACCGATTCACGCTTTTTCAGAAAATTGGGAAGCGTGTGCTACGGTTTCCATCCTGTTCTTCCTGAAACCTCATACTCGAAAATGTTGGAAACCGTCCATGGAATAGACGAGCGCATTTCGACTCGAAACCTCGCGTTCGGAACCAGCGTGCTATACAAGGTTATCGAACGGTTCATGACTTGAAGGCCAGCCTTAATTGGCTGAGTTTACAGTCATAGCTAGAACCCTACGCGTCAGCGTGAAGTCATAAATACCTGTTTGACTTGTCTATCGTGACGTTGCAGGGGGTATGGTTTGCCCGCTATAGAAGTCGGTAGGATCTGTGTAAAGTTGGTCGGAAGAGAGGCTGGTAGAAAATGCGTCATTGTTGACTTGGTTGACAAGAGCTTCGTTCTAGTCACCGGGCCATCGTCGGTGACGGGGATCAGAAGGCGAAGAGTGAATTTGGGTCATATTGAACCACTTCAGGACAGGATCGACATCAAACGAGGCGTCTCAGATGAGGAAGTTGCTGAGGCACTCAAGGCCTCGGGGAAGCTGCAGACGATGGCAGAAAAGGTTCGACCTGCTTTTGTATAAGTAGTTCAAATCCTTATATTTCCAAATCTTTCTCTATTCAGGAAGAACGTGGATTCATTATGCCTAGGACTCTCGCTCCCTGGGAAACTGAGCGCAAGTTGCTCGTCAAAGCTGAGGACAGGACGAATCCGAAGCATGGGCTCAGGCCTGATGAAAGGCAGGCTGAAGACTACATGCGCTACGGCGTCATCAACTTGGATAAGCCTGCCGGTCCCACGAGCCACGAAGTGGCCGCGTGGGTCAAGCGCATCCTCAAGCTTCAAACGGTCGGCCACGGCGGGACTCTAGAGGCCTAGAAAAAAGCCGGGGAAACCCCAAAGTGACAGGTGTGCTGCCCGTTACCTTAGGGGAAGCCACGAAGGTTGTTCAGGCCCTTCTTCACAGCGGCAAAGAATACGTGT
>Ga0187771_10004279_pt1 | contig 10047 bp, 8 predicted proteins | sample 0116_SJ02_MP15_1_FD_133139 | JGI IMG/M metagenome (GOLD analysis project Ga0187771, IMG submission 133139) | Tropical peat soil microbial communities from peatlands in Department of Meta, Colombia - 0116_SJ02_MP15_10_MG | ecosystem: Environmental > Terrestrial > Soil > Wetlands > Peat | place... | reverse complement strand
CATGTTCCCAGCTAAAGGATTCGTAGACAAGCGGAACCAGCTCAGATCTTCTTCCTCCAAAAATCATCGCGCTGATTGGGACACCCCTTGGATTGTTGTATTCCGGCGAGAGAGATGGATATTGATGAATTGATGTGGTGAACCTTGAATTAGGATGTGCGGCGCTTCCGGGAGATCTGCCTGCCGTCCATACCCTTCCCTGCCAATCCCAGAGCTTTCTGGGATGTTCGCCGATGCCTTCCCACCACGGGGTTTTGTCCGAGGACATGGCGACGTTCGTGAATATCGTGTTCTTCTTGACCATCTCCATTATTCTAGGGTTAGTCTTCATGCTGGTGTTGGGGGCCACTGCGAAAAATCCGCTCTCGGGATTTATTGCCCTAAACGTTGCTTCCGAATCTAAATGAATCCAAGCTATGTCGTCGCTGACCGCCCATACGTCCCATCCTTTCATGTATTCTGGCGGTTTCAGCATGGCTAGGTTCGTTTTGCCGCTGGCGCTTGGAAATGCTCCCGTGACATAAGTCACCGTGCCATGAGGATCCTCTATACCTATAATGAGCATGTGCTCAGCAAGCCATCCCCCATCCCTCGCCATAACGCTAGCAAGTCTAAGAGAATGGCATTTCTTGCTGAGGAGAGCGTTTCCGCCGTAATTGGAGTTCAAACTCACTATGAGTTTCTCGTCAGGAAAATGGCAAATGTACTTGTTACGCGAATCCAGTTTGCCGATTGAATGCACGCCTCTTACAAACCCGCCAGCCTTCATATGTTCTAACGCGGGCGGGCCGACTTTCGTCATGATTTCCATGTTCACAACGACGTACGGGCTGTCGGTCAGTTCAACTCCAACTTGGGCATAGGGCGAGCTTAGAGGGCCTAACAGGTATGGTATGACATACATTGTCCGCCCAATCATGCAGCCATCGAGAAGGTCATTTAACTTTGCGTGGGCCTCGCCTGATGCGATCCAATTATTTGTTGGGCCGACGTCCTCTTTGTTCGTTGTGCACATGAATGTTGCTTCTTCGCTTCTCGCGACGTCGTTCGGATCGCTTCTGTGAAGGTAGCAGTTTGGATAGGTTCGTTCGTTGAGCTTGATCAGAGTTCCGTCAGCAAGCATCCAGTTAACTAGAGAACGAAATTCCTCATCAGATCCGTCACACCACATGGTCCTATCGGGCTTCGTTGCCGCGGCCACAGCGTCCACCCAATCGGCTAGCTTCTGTGGAACGCTCTTATGCGATTCCTTATATGACAAAATTCTCTCTCCTAGTCGGACCCAAATAATTCGTTTCTTCGCGGAGTGAAGGAGTCGCCTAAAGAAAACCAGTATTCCTTTCGAAGTTGGCGGCCATTAGAGTGGCCCTGAGTAGAGATCACGTCAGTAGCTGGGGTTCATGGTGATTTAGTGGCTTGGTTGCCGGGGTTTTGTTCGAACATTTTCATTGCCTCGGTTCTTTGTTCTTTCATCTGTTGGCGAGACATCGGGACCCGCATTGACAGTGACCAGGAGTGGCCGAAGGGATCGGTCAGTCGTCCGTATCGTTCGCCCCAGAACATGTCATCCAGTTGCATGTCTACTTTTGCCCCAGCGTCGATGGCTCTCTTCCATAGCGCGTCCACATTGTTGGAGTATACGTGAAGCGTGATTGAAGCTCCGCCCAGTTGCAGGGGATCCTTTTGACCCCCAGGGAAGACATCGGATAGCATCACAATACTGTCGCCTATCTTCACCCTTGCATGTATCAGCTTCCCGTCGGGCGTTGTTTGTCTTGTCAACTCTCTCGCCCCGAAAGCTCTCTTGTACCATTCAATAGCCAGAGCGGCGCCGTTAATGGCTAGGTAGGGCGTAACCGAGTGGAATCCATTCGGGACGCGTTCAAACCGCCTTGGTTTCATTTTTCTGGCTGTCCGAGCACGTTTCTTAACCATGGAGTTCTTCCCGCCCGGGAACTTGCGCCCGGCGAATATAAGATAACCCAAAACCTCTGCTACGCCGATACCTCGACGCGCTGAGGTTTGGGAAACTATGAATGCTTGCCGATTAGGAACGGCTTCGGCCTACGATAAGCTGAGGCACACTCTATTTCTTTTCAGACCAGTCGTAGAAGCCTTTTCCCGTCTTTCTGCCGAGCAGATTTCCGCGGACCATTTGCCTGAGTAATGTACTCGGTCGGAATTTCTGGTCGCCTGTTTCATTTACCATTACGCCCGTGATGAAGAGATTTGTGTCGGCACCGACATAATCAATGAGTTTCAGTGGCCCCATCGGCCAATTTAGGCCTAACATGACGGCTTTGTCTATATCCTCCGGGTCCGCTACTCCCTCCTCAACGAGAAAGACCGCTTCATTAAGGGCAGGAACTAAAATTCGGTTGACAATGAAGCCCGGTGTGTCCTTCTTAACGACGACGCATTCCTTCCCGAGCTTGGTTGAAACGCTCTTGATCACCTCCACGGTGTCATCGGATGTTTTAAGGCCTCGAATGATTTCGATCAGTCGCATCAGCTGAGGCGGGTTGAAAAAGTGCATCCCGCACACTTTCTCGGGTCTTTTCGTGGCGCCTCCGATCTCAGTTATGCTGATAGATGAAGTGTTGGACGCAATTATGGCGTGCGGAGGCGCATGTTTGTCGACTTCCGAGAGGACCGCCTTCTTGAGAGGTGGATTTTCAGTTATTGCTTCGATCACCAAGTCGGCGTCTTGAACCGCCTCCGTCAAGTCTAAAGTTGGGTGAATGCGCCCACGGACTTCCTGAGATTCTCGCTCTGTCATAGTTCCTTTCTTTACGAAGCGTTGGAGGCTGTCGTTGATCATCTTCATTCCAGTATCGATGAAAGGTTGTTCAATATCACGCATGTTCACTTCGAATTTACCGACTTGAGCGCACACTTGAGCTATACCATGACCCATCAAGCCTGCTCCTAATACACACACTCTCTTGATTTCCATCCCAATCCACGGGTCGGTAGACGGAGCTCAAGCAAAATATGCTTTGTCATTTGCCAACAAGTCGTCGGAAGACGTGGCAAAGAAGTTTGTTTGTTCAACGGAAGGATAGGAACGTGATCGCGTAGATGATGATTGTTACGACGGGCATAGCCCTCACAGTGTAGTGCTGGATCTTTTCGGATTTGCTCAAATCTTTCTTGTCATTGTATTTCAGTAGCAGTATGGCGATGGCCAACGTTGAGATTATGACAATGTAGGTTGCGATCATGAACTTGTCCGCGAACGTCAAGTAGCCAAGAGGCGGTAGAGTGCTGTCCAGTGTGAATTGGAAGAACACAGCGGCTAGGAGCGCGGTGACAGTGAGAAGGATTCTCGACTCAAGCCTGTTGCCGACAAGCAGCATGGAAATCAATGATACGAAGACAACGAAGAAAACTGGTAAGAACATATTCAATCCCGATGTCAATCCCGGCCGGCTTATCATAATCGAGAAAATGTACCTCGAGTACGTTTGGTTGAAGGGCGTATAGTAGTGGTCTACGACACTCGCATTCCATCCTGAGATATTCCAACCGACAATTATGATTCGTTCATCCAACCCGCTGGTCGCAATATCAGGTTGGTAGACGAGTTGTTGCTTGGGTAGGTTTTGATCCTCGATTTCTATCTTCAAGGTATGGGAATCAAACGGGTAATCCTGCAGGTCCAAATTCTCGTAGAATGATCCTTGAATCCTGTACAACCGTTCGTTCGTTGTGTTTTCTATTAGGGTCTCCGTGTCGGCGCGGCCGTCCATGAATTCAAATGACCCTAGGTTACACTTACCGTTGCATGCCATGGACAAATAGAAATCAATCGTGTACGATCCCGTGCTTAGGTCGAATTTGCCAATCTGGAGGACATAAATTCCAACCTTCACAACATTTTGAGTGGGACTCTCAACCTGTGCTTGCGCGCTGGGTACGTGTATTTGAATTGCGAGGGTAGCGCAGAGAAGAAAACAGGCAAGTAGACTCTCGCGTTGCATGTCATATACTTCGTGAGCTATCGTTAAAGCGCTTACTTTCGGTCCTGTAGATCAGGCATCACCGATAATCAACTAGTTTTCTGCAAGGTCGATTATGGTTACTACTGCGACCAAGGTGTGGTCTTGCCTACTGCGCGTGAACGCTTATCGGAGTTGCGCAGATACCTCTTTGACTGCTTCTTCGAATATCTCTAACCCTTCGTCGATAATCTCATGGGTTATGATGAGGGGTGGAGCGAAGCGCATCGTTGACTTACCCGCCGTTATTATGGCCAATCCTCGTTTGAAGCACTTGTTCATTATCTCCTCAAGCTCCTTAGGTGCAGGTTCTTTGGTTTCAGGGTCTTTGACTAACTCCGCGCCTACCATTAGGCCCTTGCCGCGTACGTCGCCTATGATCGCGTATTTCTGTTGCATCTCCTTCAGTCGTTTCATAAGGTAAGCTCCTTGGCGTGTCGCGTTCTCCATGAGTTTCTCGTCCCGTATGACGCCTATTACCTCTAATGCTGCCGTGCAGGCTACCGGGTTTCCGCCGAATGTGTTAGCGTGAGAACCCCCCTCCCAATCCATTAGCTCCGCTTTCGCAACTGCTGCACCGATTGGAAGCCCAGAACCGAGAGCCTTGGCTGTAGTCACGATGTCTGGAGTTACGCCATAGTGTTCAATGGCGAACCATTTGCCTGTGCGTCCCATTCCAGATTGGATCTCGTCATCGACCATCAAAATGTCATACTTGTCTAGTATTTTCTTCAAGCGTTGGAAGTAGTCATCTGGCGGTGCAACATAGCCTCCTTCGCCTTGGACGGGTTCGATGAACATGGCCGCGGTGTCTTCCGCGGGGTGGTATTTCATCAGTACTTCTTCTTCGATGAAGTCTACGCACCACATGTTGCAATCTGGATAGGTCAGCTTGAATGGGCATCGGTAACAGTATGGGTATGGCACGTGCGTTACTTCAGGCAATAACGGAAAGAAGTGTCTTCTCTGAACGGGTTTACTCGATGTTAATGCCATCGTCCCGAAGCTTCTGCCGTGAAAGGCGCCCGTGTAGGCTAAGAAGAGTGGTTTCCTGGTATGCCACCGCACCATCTTCATCGCGGCTTCGTCCGCTTCGGCGCCGCTGTTGCAGAAGAACACCTTCTTGGCGAACGAGCCGGGCGTAATCTTTGTAAGTTGATCCGCCAGGTCGATGATCGGTTTATAGTAGAAGTCAGTCCATGAATAATGAATTAGTTTCTCAGCCTGGTCTTTAATGGCTTTAACAACACGCGGGTGCGAATGACCCACGGCCAACACCGCCAGCCCCGAATTGAAATCGATAAATTCATTCCCGTCAACGTCCTTCACAAAACAGCCAGTCCCGGACTCTGCGACAAGCGGGTACCATCGAACGACGGAACTAGAAATAATGTCCGCGTCCTTACCAAGCAGTTCCCTAGCCTTCGGACCGGGTGGCGTGACCACTATTCTTGCCTTATGAGTCTGAGCACTAGTTACCAAAACAATTGCACCGCAACCGCGACGGCTTGCCTTGAATTGTAAAAGGCTTCCGTTCGTCTACCGCAGATGCGACACACGCTGAAGTGTTCCTCCCGTGAGAATCTCTCGACGTTAATTTCGAGCTGAGCACAATGTCACTCCGAAGACCTATAGCATTCAAGAAATTTTCGCGGACATAAAACCATGAATCGAAAAATTCGGAAAGTTAAGGAATTGATGGGACTATCATCACTTTAAATCCCGCTAAATTCGCAGCTGTTTCAATTGCTTCTTTTGCGTTTTCGATGGGGTATCGATGCGTGACGAAGTCAGCGACTCTCACTCTTCGATTTTCTAACAAACTCAACGCACTTGCAAACTGAGTCCGCGTACTGTCGCTGCTACCCGTTATGTAAGCCTCAGAGTAGTGTATGAAGTGAGACGGGATTGGGACATCCGTTTCGGGATAGATTCCTGCGAACTGCACAACTTTGGCGCCTCTTTTCACTACTTGAAGCGCGGTTTGAAGAGCCATAGTTGATCCAACTGCGACGATCGCCGCGTCGGCCCCGGCGGGTCCGAGAATTTCCTTCACTTGTTTTGCCGGATCATTCTCAGCATCGATTGGTTTCGCTCCGAGTCGCGCGGCCCGCTCCAATCGTTCCTTGATTAGGCCGCTAACAAGGACGCGGCCGGCGCCCATGGCCTGAGCAAGCTGCAAGTGCAATTGGCCAATCGGCCCGTCACCGATAATCACTACGTCGCAGCCAGGGCGAAGATCCGCTCGCATTACTCCGTTAAGGCAACAGGAGAGCGGTTCGGCGAAGGCTGCTTCTTCCGCAGATATTCCGGCGAACTTGAAGGCGTTTTTTGCGGGAATCACGGTGTAATCTGCAAAGCCGCCGATTGGCCATTTGCTGTCAACACAGAGATTCTCCTGTCCATTCATGCAGTAGAAACAATTACCGCACCTCACCGCCGGGTAAAGGGCCACCATGTCTCCATTGTCAAGGTTAGTGACATTGCTGCCGACCTCAACTATCTCTCCAGCAACCTCGTGCCCCAGAATTTTCGGAAAAGCCGTCTTCGCCAATCCTCTATACAGGCGGATGTCGAAGGGGCAAACTCCGCACGCTTTGACGTGCACCATTATGTCCGTTGAGCCTACTGGTGGGAGCTCCACCGTGTCTGTTTTGACCTCAAGTGCGCGGGTGAGTATTGCTGCCTTCGTCTTCATGGTTTGTTCATCAGCTCTGAGTATACTTCGCTTGATGTTTTTCCTTCGTGGACAATTTCTACGAGCGCCCTAACCATTCTCTGCGGATTCCCTGACTGCCACACATTTCTTCCAAATGCTACGCCTGCGCCGCCACCCTTGACCGCGGCCTCAGCGACCTCAAGCACCCGCTCATTCGAGTCCATCTTCGGTCCGCCTAAGACAACAACCGGAGCAACGCTGCCGTGAACAACACGTGCGAAGGATTCCGTGGACCCAGTGTAGTAGGTCTTGATTATATCGGCACCAATCTCCGAGCCAACGCGGGCCGCCAACGCGACATATTCATCCGTGTAGGCTGGCTTGTTGAGATGGTCGACTGGAAGCATCTCGGCGACTAATGCAAGTCCCTGCTGAGTGCAATCGCTGACTACTTGTCCTAGTGTGGCAAGGCTCTCTGTCTCTTTATTACTGCCTACGTACCCCATCACAACAACTGCGTCCGCGCCCGCCGTCGACGCCAATTCGACTGTTCCAGTCAAAGCGGAATTCTGCGTCTTGTCTGGGTGCAAAAGTGTGTGACCTCCATCTATACGGAGTATAATCCCGACTCTTCCTGCCACTTCTGCGTGCACTTTTCGCAATGTCCCAATGTTGACAATTACCGCGTCCGCTCCTCCGTCAACGGCGGCTCTCACGGCTCGCGTTGGGTCTTCAAGCCCCTCAATTGGTCCTGCGTAGTTGCCGTGGTCTACAGCAATAATCACGGCTCGCTTGGTTCTCGGTCTGAGAATTCTAGCAATGCGAAGAAGTTTACCTGTCTCCAATCAGTCCCACTCTTTCTTCGCCACATTTCGTGTAGGCGATCTGCATTCTAATAGGATTGTGTCACAAGTTTCTTGAACGATAACCCTTCAGCGATCGATGACCGACGGCGTTCATATATAGAGAAAATAGGGACGACTTAACACACACAGTTGATTTTTCAACACGACTCAGATCGATCAACTGCAATGCTGGCCATGCAGATGAAATTGCAAGTTTTCGTTCCTAGAAATGAAACACAATTGCTGAGATTCCTTTCTGCAAGAAAGGAAGATGTCGCGATCATCGCTGGCGGAACGAACCTACTTCCTCTGGTTCGAACTCGAAAAAACTCATTTTCATGGCTTGCCGACGCCTCCCATCTGTCGAACCTTAGATACGTTAGGCGGCGAAACGGAAAAATCGAAATTGGCGCATTAGCGCGAATTCGCGATCTCAGAAATAATACGCTCACGAAAGCAGGTTACGCTTCGTTCGCTCAAGTCGCTGACAGCTTCGGTAGCACAGCCATCGCGAATGTGGCGACCGTTGGCGGAAACATTGCTGTCGCAGCGTCAACTTCGGACTTGCTTCCCGCCCTTTTGTCTGTTGATGCGAACGTATTGTTGAAGAGTTATCAGAAGGAGCGCGAAATGAAACTTGAGAATTTCCTGGTCGGCGAGGGACAGACGAAGCGCCAAGCCGGAGAAATGATCGCAGGGGTCAGCTTCGACATCCCGGGAACGCGCAGCATTTCGTCCTTTCGTAAGATAGGAAGAAGAACCTCTACATTCCTCGCTGTCGTGTCCGTCGCGATTTTTCTTAGCTATGATCGAAACAAGACCATCACGCAGATCGGAGTGGCATTTAACGAGATTAAGCATTCCACTCCGGGAAGGGCGAGGAACGTAGAGAGTTACCTCGCTGGAAGAGCCCTGAACGACCGCGTGATCGGTGAAGCAGTTGATAGACTGAAGCTAGATCTCCCGATCGCGCTCGGCACGGAAGCACGAGAGGATTACTGGAACCGGGCCTCTCGCAACTTGCTCAGGGAACAGTTGCAACTTTGCAAGAGCAAAATGAGCGGATAGACAATGAGGCTTGTTTTTACCGTCAACAAGAGAAAACGTGTCTGCCGGATAAAAGGCCAAGAAACTCTGCTAGAAGTCCTTCGTGACATCCTTGGTCTTAAGGGAGCCAAAAAGGGGTGCGAGACAGGCGACTGCGGAGCATGCGCGGTTATCGTAAACGGGCTGCTTGTGAACTCCTGTCTGATGTTGGCAATCCAAGCCAGAGGTTCAAAGGTGACCACAATCGAGGGAGTTGGTTCCGCGAAACATCTCCATCCCATTCAGTCGGCGTTCGTAAGAGAAGGAGCTATTCAATGCGGATATTGCACTCCGGCAATGGTGTTGGCTGCAAAGAACCTCCTCGATAATCAAGACAACCCAACGGACGATGAGATTAGAAAACAAATGAGCGGCATCCTCTGTCGCTGCACGGGCTACAACTCCATAACCAGAGCCGTCAAATCTGTCTCAAAGAAGAGGGTGAAAAACTGATGCAGAAGCAACAACAATTGAATATCGTAGGCAAGAGAGTAAACCGTATCGACTCCATGCGAAAAGTCTTGGGAAAGCCTATCTACACTACGGACTTCATTCCAAGCAATGCACTTCAAGTAAAATTAGTGACGGCGGGATATCCACACGCGAAAATTGTTAACATCGACACCTCGACCGCGCTCCGCGTGAAGGGTGTTTGTAGCATTCTGACCGCCCGAGATGTCCCCGGAGTAAATGTTTCAGCTTGCATTATACCCGACAGACCGCTCTTCGCGCATGATAAGGTCCGATGTATTGGCGATGTCGTTGCGGCCGTCGTTGCTGATGACGTTGATGTCGCCGCGGAAGCCGCTGCGACAGTGAAGGTAGAGTATGAGAAGCTTCCTGTAATTTCTTCGACAGATGAATCACTTGGGCCTGACGCGGTTATGATTCATGAGAAGGGAAATATCGTCAGGCACCTCAGGCTACTAAAAGGCGACGTAGAACAGGGATTCGCGTCTTCGGATTTGATTGTTGAAAATTCATACACAACACAGTGCCAAGATCCTACACCGATCGAACCCGAAGCTGGTTTCTCTCAGGCAAACTCAGACGGCTCAATTACGTTCACCGCGCCAATGCAGAATCCCCACTACGTCCGTGGAGGTATCGCTCGAATAATAGGGGCCTCCGAAGAAAAGGTCCGTGTGATCCAAGCGGACACAGGTGGAACATTTGGCACTAAGTCTGATGAAGTCGTCATTGACATTGGCGGAATTACTGCGATTGCTAGCTCACTAACCCACCGACCTGTATCGCTAACCTACACGCGCGAAGAATCCATGATAATGCATTCAAAACGTCATCCATTCACAATCAAACACAAGACGGGAGTAACCACAGACGGCCTCCTTCGCGCCGCAAAGATAGATTTGGTAGCTGACACTGGAGCCTACGCGTCAAACGGTCCCTTGGTACTTTTGCGTGCGATCTTCCACGCAACAGGACCGTATGTGAT
>Ga0187771_10004278_pt1 | contig 10049 bp, 6 predicted proteins | sample 0116_SJ02_MP15_1_FD_133139 | JGI IMG/M metagenome (GOLD analysis project Ga0187771, IMG submission 133139) | Tropical peat soil microbial communities from peatlands in Department of Meta, Colombia - 0116_SJ02_MP15_10_MG | ecosystem: Environmental > Terrestrial > Soil > Wetlands > Peat | place... | reverse complement strand
CTCGCCGACGATTTCGACGTCGGGGACGGCTTCGAGCTCCTCGCGGAGGATTTTACGCGCGACCGGCTCGTCGTCGACGATTATGGTTTTCATCGCGCGGCTCATGCTTCACAGAAGCATTACACCGATATCCGTCCGCCGGGAAGAAAAAAATTGCCAGCGATCCAGAAATGGGAATGAGCGGACTGGTATCGATGGTGGCTGGAACGGGCGTTCCCCCGGGACGGGAGATAAACAGGAGGCCGGGAGCGGCGAGCGGCTATTGCGCCTGCTTTTCCGGACGCAAGTTCAGGATCTTCACGCGGGCGATGCGGTTGCGGTCCATGCGATCGACGATATAAGTGCGGCCATCGTAGGTGAGTGATTCGCCGGCAGCGGGAATGTAGCCGAGACGCTGGAGCAGGAAGCCAGCGAGCGTTTCGAAGCCGGCGTCGCCCGGGAGCTCGATGGAATATTGAGAAGCGAGATCGCGGATGTTCGTCGCGCCGTCCAGCTCGATTACGGGTGCAGTAGCCGAAGGCAGAGGGCGGGAGACGTCGTGCTCGTCGGAGATGTCGCCGAAGATTTGTTCGAGTACGTCTTCGAGCGTGACGAGGCCGGTGAAGGTGCCGAACTCGTCGACGACCATCGCCAGATGGGTGTGTTTCCGGCGGAATTCGTCAATCAATTGGCTGGCCGGTTTGGTTTCGGGGACCACGAGAGGTTCGCGCAAGTAAGGGCGCAAGCGGAAGGGGCGTTGCGGGAGATTGCGGTCGAAGGCGGCCCTGCGCTCCTGCCAGGCGCGCATGAGGTCCTTGTAGTGCAGGATGCCGACGATGTGTTCGGGCGTGCCTTCGTAAACGGGAAGACGGGAGTACTTGTGCTGCAGAGTGAGGCGCAGAAGCTCATCGAGCGAGGCATCGATCGAAACGGAGACGATACCCATGCGGGGGGTCATGATCTCGCGCGTGTTGATGTCGCGCAGCTCGAGGAGCTTGTTGATCGCGGCCTCTTCGAAGCTTTCGAGGTGGCCTTCGTGACGGCTGGAGGCGATGACGAACTTTAACTCCTCGGTGGAGTGGCCTCCGGCTTCGTGCGTGCCTCTGAGGCCGATGGCGCGGGAGACGGCTTGCGTGGCCTTTTCAATCACGTATACGAACGGCGCGGAGATCCGGCGGAAGGCGAGCAAAGGCGGAGCGACAAGCAGCGCCAGTTGATCCGCTTTTTCCATGGCGAGATTTTTCGGCACGACTTCGCCGATGACGACGTGAATCAGGCTGATCGAAAGGAACGCCACGGCGAAGCTCGCGCCATGGAGCCAAACGGCGTAGGACGGCGCGGGCGTCTGCGCAGTGGCCGGCAAGGCCGCGTGCAGAAGCGAGACCAGTAATCCGTAGACGGCATCCTCGCCGGCCCAGCCGAGGCCGAGGCTCGCGAGCGTGACGCCGACTTGCGTGGCGCTGAGCAGATGGCTGGGGTTGGCGAGCAGGCCCATGGCAGCGCGCGCGGAGGCGTTGCCCTGCCCGGCCAGCTCCTTGAGGCGCGAGGGGCGCACCGAAACGAGCGCAACCTCAGCCGCGGCGAAAAAGCCGTTCAGGGCGACGATGGCGGCCAGCAGTATGAGGCGCAGTGGCATGCGGGTCGACGGTGCTCTTCGATGTTGGGCCTGCGATCGCCGAAGCGGGGCAAAACAGTGACCCGCGCAACCGGGATTCGCTACACTCGAAACAGTGTTCGAGACACCGCTGCTCCGAGCTATCAATCTGAGCATAGCCCTTTTGTTGATCGCGCTCTTGGGCGCGGTGTATTGGTACGGATGGAGGCCGTTGGGGGAAACCTCGGGGGAGATCACTGCGGGAGTTTCCGGATCAGCCACAATTTCGCGGGACGCTTTAGGGGTGCCGCACATTCGCGCGGCGAGCATCGAAGACGCGATCTTCCTAGAAGGCTACGCCATGGCGCAGGACCGGCTATGGCAGATGGACGGACTGCGGCGGCGCGCGGCAGGGGAACTGGCGGAAATCGCAGGGCCGGCGGCGGTAGAAAGCGATCACGAGTCGCGGCGGATGCAGACGCGGCGCATCGCCGAAGAACAGGAGCGGACGCTGACCAAGGAAGACCGCGCCGTGATCGCCGCGTTCGCGCGCGGCGTGAACGAATACATCGCGGCGCATCGGACGCGGCTGCCGGTGGAGTTCGCACTGCTGAACTACGATCCGCGGCCGTGGACCGCGGCCGATACGATTCTGGCGGGCCTCGAAATGTATCGCGAGCTGACGCCGGGCTGGCGCGCGGAACTCAATAAGCTCCACATGCTGGAGACGGGCGACCGCGCGAAGGTGGAGTTTCTGATGCCCTCGGCGGCGGCGACGGCTCCGCAGCCGGGTTCGAACGCGTGGGCGATTTCGGGGGCGCGGTCAGCGACGGGCAAGCCGATCCTGGCGAACGATCCGCACCTGGAATATTCGATTCCTTCGCCGTGGTACCTGGTGCACCTGGAAGCTCCGGGGTTGAACGTGACAGGTGCGACCATCGTCGCGATTCCAGGCGTCATCACAGGACATAACGAGCGCATCGCGTGGGGCATCACCAATCTGGAATTCGATGTTCAGGATTTATATGCCGAGCAGATCGATTTGAACACGGGCCGCTATATGTATCAGGGGCAGGTTCAGCGGGCGCGGCTGGAGCGCGACATGATCGCGGTCCGAGGCGGCAAGCCGGTGCAGCTGGCGACGTGGATCACGCGGCACGGCCCGGTGTTTGTGGGCGACGAGGGAAAGCAATATTCGCTGCAATGGGCGGCGGCGGAGCCGGGAGGCATCACATTTCCCTTCCTCGACATCGACCGCGCGCGCAACTGGAGCGAATTCGTGGCCGCGATCGGACGCTTTGCGGGACCGGCACAGAATTTCGTTTACGCCGATGTGGACGGCAACATCGGATATCACGCGACGGGGCATCTTCCCGCGCGGAAGAAATGCGCGGGCGACGTGCCGGCCGATGGCGCAACAGGTGATTGCGAATGGGATAGCTACATTCCGTTCGATCAATTGCCGCAGGCGTTCAATCCACCGTCGGGGATCATCGCCACGGCGAATCAGAATCCGTTTCCGGCCGAAACGGGAGCAAAGGGCGAAAACGCAAAGAATGCCGCGCCGGCGGTTCGAGTCAATGGCAATTTCGCAGCGCCGTACAGGGTCGAGCAGATTCGCGCCATTTTGGAATCGCAGCCGAAGTGGAAGCCAGAGGAGATGCTGCGCGTCCAAACGGACGTCTATTCGGCATTCCACCGGTTTCTGGCTCGGGAGATCGTGGCCGCGTGGGATCGAAAGAAGGGAGCGGGTTCGGCGTCGGCCGATGCGATCGCGGAGCTGCGCAAGTGGGACGGGCAGATGAAGAAGGACGCGGCCGCACCGCTGATCTCGACGCTGGCGTATGAAGAACTGCGCCAGGTGATCGCCGAGCAGGCGGCGCCGAAATCGAGCACTTTATTGCGCAACGCGGCGACGGCAACCATCGAGCGCCTGCTCGTGGGGCGCCCTGCTGATTGGTTCCCGGATTACGACGCGCTGCTGCTGAAGTCGCTCGATGCGGGCGTCAAGGAAGGCATGCGCAGGCAGGGTTCGAAAATATCCCGCTGGGAATACGGGCAATCTCAGGAGTTGAGGGTAACCCATCCGGTCGCGGGAAGAATTCCGTTCATCGGGAAATACTTCAACATCGGGCCGGTGCCGTTCGGAGGGTCGCCGGTGAGCGTGGAGCAGTACACGGGGCGGCTGGGGCCGTCTATGCGGATCGTGAACGATCTTGCCGACCTGGATCGTTCGCTGGCAAATCTAGTGGCCGGCGAATCCGGTCAGAGGCTTTCGGGACACTATAAAGACCAGTGGGACGCGTATTACGCGGGCCGCGGCCTTCCCATGCAATTTGAAAAAGTGGAAGCAAAACAGGTGCTCGTGGTGCGGCCTCGATAGAATAAAAGAAGACGCCAGGAACGATCCGGTGTCACGGTGCGACTTCTTTCATGATCCAACTCCAGGGGGCCGGGAAACGTTTCGGCCACAAGCTCCTTTTCGAAAATTGCGACTGGCTGCTCACGCCGCGCGAACGCACGGGCCTAGTCGGCGGCAACGGCACCGGTAAATCGACGCTACTGAAGATCCTGTGCGGAAAAGAGACGCTCGACTACGGAAACATTTCGCTTACCAAGGGGATGACGATCGGATATCTGCCGCAGGACGGGCTGGCCCTTTCGGGGCGCACGGTGTTCCAGGAAGCGATGTCGGTGTTCGACAGCCTGCGGCAAATGGAGCAGGAGCTCGAGGGACTGCATCAAAAGATGGCCGAACTCGATCCGGCGGATCCGGAGTGGACCGCAGCGGCGGAACGCGCGCATGAGATTGATAGCGAATTCCGCAATCGGGACGGCTACGCGATCGAGGCGCAGGTCGGGACGGTGCTCGACGGGTTGGGATTCCGGAAAGAGGATTGGGCGCGGCACACGGAAGAATTTTCGGGCGGATGGCAAATGCGTCTGGCGCTCGCGAAGCTGCTGCTGGAGCGCCCGAATCTGCTGCTGCTCGACGAGCCGACCAATCACCTGGATCTGGAAGCGCGCAACTGGCTGGAAACGTACCTCGAGAATTATCCGGGCGCGTATGTTCTGATCTCTCACGACCGCTATTTCCTGGACGTAACCGTCAAGAAAACGGTCGAGATCTGGAACAAGCGCGTTCAGTTCTACACGGGCAATTACGATAAGTATCTGGCGCAGAAAACCGAGCGCCGCGAGCAGCTCCTGGCGGCGTACCGCAACCAGCGCGAGCGCATCGAGCAACTGGAAGCGTTCATCAACCGGTTCCGCTATCAGGCGACCAAGGCGAAGCAAGTGCAATCGCGGATCAAGGAGCTGGAAAAGATCGAGCGCATTGAAGTGCCGCCCGAGGAGCAGGCGATTCATTTCAAGTTCCCGCAACCGAAGCCGAGCGGGCGCATCGTGGCCGAGTTCAAGGATGTGAGCAAGAGCTACGGCGAAACATTCGTGTTCGGTGACGCGAACTTTGTCATCGAACGCGGCGATCGCGTCGCACTGGTGGGGATAAACGGCGCGGGCAAGTCGACGCTGATTAAGCTGCTGGCCGGAACCGAGCCGTTATCGACGGGTTCGTACACGCTGGGCTACAACGTGACGCCGGATTACTTCGCACAGGATCAATACAAAGAGCTCCATCCGGACGCGCGAATGATTGACGACATTGCAGACGCCGCGCCGCGATCAACGCAGACCGAGCTGCGAAGCTTGCTGGGATGTTTTCTGTTCAGCGAGGACGAGGTGTTCAAGCGCATCGGGGTGCTCTCAGGCGGCGAGCGGAACCGCTACGCGCTGGCGAAGATGCTGCTGGCCCCATCGAATTTCCTGCTGCTGGATGAGCCGACCAATCACCTGGATATGCGCGCCAAGGACGTCCTGCTTGAAGCGTTGAAGGAGTACAACGGGACGGTGGTATTCGTCTCGCACGACCGGTACTTCATCGACAATCTGGCGCAGAGGATTTTCGAGATCGAAGACGGCCACGTGCACGTATATCCGGGCAATTACGAGGATTATTTGTGGCGGAAGTCCGGCGGTCCGGAGGCCGTGGCCGCCGCACAGAGGGCGCCGCTCATGGTGGTTCCGGCCGTGCCGCCGCCGGAGGCCAAGCCCGACGCCAAGAAAGACAAGCTGCGCGTGAATCCGATGAAGGCGCAAAAGATGCGCGACCGGGTCAAGGAGCTAGAAGAGGCGATTGCGTCGCTGGAGTCTGAGATTCAACGATACGAGGGCGCGCTAGGCGAATTCAAAAACGCCGAAGAAACGGTGCGCGTGAGTGGGCTGCTCGATCAGCGGCGCAAGGATTTGGAAGAGCGCGTCGCCGAGTGGGAAGAGCTCACCACGGAGTTGGAAGCAAGCGCATAGCGCGCGCGCGGCGCAAGCGGATGGAGCGCCGCCGAATGTGGCAGCGCCGGGCGCGAGGCCGCATTTTCGTGCGGCTGTCCGAAATATCCGGCTGCGTCGAGATTCTTATACACGTTGCCCGCGACGGCCGACGCCGCCGGTCCGCTCACGCCTTGCGCTCCCGTGAGGAGCACGACGACGGCAACTTTCCCATTGCGCGAATCGGTGAAGGATGCGAACCAGCCGAGATGCGTGGGCGAGCGCGAATCGGTGCATGTGCCGGTTTTGCCATAGATGGTTTCATCGGATTCCGTGCCGGCGCGGCGTGCGGTTCCGTATTCGACGGCTCCCGCGAGGCCGGGCTTGATTTCGGGAATGAGCGGTTCGATATCCAAATGGCGCTTCACGCGCGGCTCGATGGCGGCGGCCGCTTCGAGGGTCTTGGGATATTGCAAGTAATATAGCGTTCCGCCGTTGGCGACCGCGCCGATCAACGCGGCCATTTCCAAGGGCGTGATCGAAATTCCGTCGCCAAAGCTGGTCATCATGCCCATGCCGTTGTGCGGAACCGTGCGTGGCAGAATCCCCGGTTGCTCGCCTTCGATATCGAGGCCGGCTTTTTCGCTGAGCCCGAATAAGCGCGCGTAATAGCTTACCCGCTCGAATCCGAGCTTCTGGCCGAGGGTCGCGAAATATTGGTTGTTCGATTTCGCGAGCGCATCCGTCAAGCCGATCGATGTGCGGCCGTACAAATGAATCAGCGTCGTGCGTTCGATGATCGATTCGCTGAGCGCCGCGAGAGCTACCGGAATCTTCACGGTGGAGCACGGCTGGAATCCATCCTTGAGCGCGAGCTTCTGATTGACGATGCTCAGCACGAGCCCCGTGTCGGGATGGGTCACGACGATGGTGCCGTTCAGGCCGGCGAGCGCATCCACGGCGGCCTTGCGCACGACGATGTCTTCGCCGTCGAAGAGGTCGCCTTCGGTGGAATCCGCGTAGGTCGGCACGCGCCAGGGACCGCGCAGGATGCGAGCAATGCCCTTGCGCTTCACAGCCGGCTTGGCGGGGGCCGCGGGTTTCTTAGGCGTCGCGGCCAGCAGGACAGGCGCCGCGCAGATCGTAAAGGCCAGCAATCGAACCGAGAACTTTCGCAAGTGCAACGACAAAACCTCCGCAAACCAGAGGAGCACGGCGCGAGCGCCGGCGCATTCACCGAACCAGACAGCAATAAAACATTGTCGAGGAGAAATGGTTCAGCCGTCAAGCTCGCCCTATTTCGCCCCGAACCGTTCTTCCAGTAGCGTTATCGGCCGCCGCTCGAAACGTGCGAGCCCAACGGCAATGATAACCTAAATCCGTGGCCACGAACGCGCAAATCGCCTCCAAAATTCCTACGCAACTGCTGGTTCGCGATACGGACGGAAAGACGATTCTGGTTCCGCTCGACCGGGACCGGATTACGCTGGGGCGTTCGAGCGCTTGCGAGCTGGCGTATCCGGACGATTCCGGATTGTCGCGACAACACATGGCTTTCGTGCGGGTCGGCGACCAGTGGGAAGTCCGGGACCTGGGCAGCAAGAACGGCACGCTGCTCAATGGGAAACGGCTGGAACACCCGACGCCGTTTCGCCTAGGCGATCAGGTGGTGGCCGGGCATCTGACGATTCAGTTTGCGGGCGAGGAACCGACGGCGGCAGTGGCGCGCGACAAGGTCGTGTTCGTAGACCAGCCGGAGGCGGCGAATCGAACCACCACTACCGTCGCGGCCAGCCTGGAATCGCTGATCAGCCCGGAGATCAACGACCTCAGCAAGACGACGGTAATGCAGGGCAACCCCCAGATGCAAGCGCTGATCCGCGCCGGCCGCGAGCTGGTGGGGTATCGCCCGCTGAACGAGCTGTTCCAAGTGATCATGGACCTCGCGATGGGTGCGGTAATGGCGGCGCGCGGCGTGTTGATGACGCTCGAAAATGGCGAGCTGGTGGTGCGGGCTTCGCGCGGCGCCGGATTCAAGATTTCGACCACGGTGCGCGACCGCGTGCTCAAAGAAAAGACGTCGCTGCTGGTGCGTGACACGCATCTCGATCAAGCCCTGCGCGAGCAGAAAAGCATCGTGCAGAACAAGGTGCGCGGCATGATCGCCGTGCCGCTGCAAACCAACGAACAGGTGATCGGCCTGATTTACCTGGACACGCCGGATTTGATCCGCGAGTTCACACGCGAAGACTTGGGGCTGCTGACGGTGCTGGCCAATGTCGCCGCGATCCGCATCGAGCACGCGCGGCTAAGCGAAATCGAGGCGGCAGAGCGCGCGATGGCCAAGGAACTGGAGCAGGCCGCGCACATTCAAATGGGCCTTCTGCCGTCGAAGTCACCGGACGTCGCCGGCATGGACATCGCCGGCGGAACGCTCCCCTGCCGAACGGTCGGCGGCGATTACTACGATTACCTGAGCTTCCCGGATGGCCGCGTCGCGGTGTTGATCGGCGACGTGGCCGGCAAGGGCATGCCCGCGTCGCTGCTGATGTCGAGCCTGCAAGCGCGAGTGCAAGTGCTGTTCGAAAGCGGGGTCGATCTGGCGCAAAAGATGAATCGCCTGAACAAGCACACTGCGGTGAGTTGCCCGGACAACCGCTTCATCACATTCTTCATGGCGGTGGCCGATCCGGCGACGGGCGAACTGGTGTACACCAACGCGGGCCACAATCCGCCGCTGCTGGTGCGCGCCGACGGCTCGGTGGAGCAGCTCAAGGAAGGCGGCGTGATGCTCGGCATCCTGCCGATGGCCAGATATCTGGACGCGCGGGCGCGCCTGAAGCCGGGCGACACGCTCGTGTTGTATTCCGATGGCGTTACGGAGGCGGTGAATACTTCGGATGAGGATTTCGGGGAGGAGCGGCTGGGGAAACTGATTGGCTCGCTGCGCGGCCGCGCGGCGAAGGACGTGGTCGCGGCCGTGCAGAGCGAGGTCGCGAAGTTCGCCACCGGAGTGCCGCAGGCCGACGACATCACGGTCGTGGTGGTAAGAAAGCTCTAGCTTACCTCCTCCGGACAGGCTGCGGCCGCGCGTCTCAGTCCTGGGATTCGTAGTGGTGCGGCAGGTCGCGGGGCGACCGGCGGCGATCCAGCCAGATCTTGATCGGCAATAGAATGCGCAGCGTCAAGAAATTCAGCAGCGCGAGAGCGATTGCGATGCCGTAGTGATCCATGGCGACGGCCGCACCGATAGCGCAAGCGTTCCATACGCTCGCCGCGGTCGCGATGCCACGTACGCTGGTGCCTTCCTTAATGATTGCGCCGGCGCCGATGAATCCGATGCCCGTGACCAGGCCTTGCAAAACGCGGGATTGCGCGGCAACGTCCGGATTCACGCCGAGGATCAGCAGATATCCGCAACTGGCCATGCCGACGATGGGAAAGGCCCGGATGCCGGTGCTGTGTTCTTCCGCCTCGCGTTGCCAGCCGATGAGGGCGGTCAAGAAGTAGGCCAAGCCAATCTGCTCGGCGTTCTTTAGCATGAGCGGCCAGTCCCTGGCCAGCCAATCGAACATAACGGGCGCTCCTATCGACGGATCGAATTTCATCGTAATCGATTCTGGCTGCAGTATGAGGAGGCACCCGCGGCCGTAATCCGTCCGTAACGAGGTCCGCTCCCTTACGGTCGCGGTTCTGTGCCGGCGGTTGACCGGGCACGATCCAAGCACCGAACCGCGACCGTAAGGGAGCGGACGACCACCCGTTACCGGATGAAAAACGGGCGCTCGCGCCGATGGCAGGAGTTGTGCTATCTTCGATTGTGCCGCACAGGATTCTTGGGGTTATTCCCGCCCGGTACGCATCCTCCCGATTTCCCGGAAAAGCTCTCGTCTCGATCGCCGGAAAGCCCATGCTGCAGCATGTGTGGGAGCGGGCCATGCAAGCCCGCTACCTGACCGATCTGGTGGTGGCCACCGACGACGACCGCATCCGGCAGGCGGCGGAAGATTTCGGCGCGAAAGTGATTGTGACGCGCGCCGATCACGCCTCGGGAACGGATCGCGTGGCGGAGGCGGCATCGGCTTCCACGGCTACCGTGATCGTCAACATTCAGGGCGACGAGCCGATGATCGATCCATTCGCCATCGACGCT
>Ga0187771_10004277_pt1 | contig 10051 bp, 8 predicted proteins | sample 0116_SJ02_MP15_1_FD_133139 | JGI IMG/M metagenome (GOLD analysis project Ga0187771, IMG submission 133139) | Tropical peat soil microbial communities from peatlands in Department of Meta, Colombia - 0116_SJ02_MP15_10_MG | ecosystem: Environmental > Terrestrial > Soil > Wetlands > Peat | place... | reverse complement strand
GCTTCGTGCGCTCGTTCGAGGTTTCGCGCGGCCTTCAGTTCCAGCAGCACGACGCCATCAACGATCAAGTCTGCGAAGTACTGCCCGACCTTCCTGCCACGAAACCACACCGGAACCGGCACTTCGCGGCTGACTATTAACCCGGCCTCCTCAAGTGCGACGACCATCGCCCCAGCGTAAGTGGACTCCAGAAAACCGTGACCCAGCTCGTTGTAGACGTCATAAAACACACCAATGATCTTGTCCGTCAGCTCGGAGTACTTCAGGCTGCTGGGCGAAGAGTTCATCACCGGCGAGTTTACGCCGCAAATACACGGTTTATCCGTGGAAATCTGTGCTAATCCGTGGCTCATTTCCGCAAATAGAACTCTGCCAACTCCATATCCGCCGGGGTGGTGATTTTAATGTTCATCGCCGATCCCATCACCACCGCCACCTCGTGCCCGGAGCGCTCCACCAGCGCCGCCTCGTCGGTGCCCGTGAATCCGTCAGCCGTGGCCTCGTCAAATGCCTTCTTGATCACGCCGTATCGAAATCCCTGTGGCGTTTGCGCCAGAACAATGCTGGCGCGCGGAATCGTCGCCTTGATGATCGCTCCCTCCGCCGTGCGTTCGACCTGCTTGACCGTGTCCACGGCTGGCAAGGCGGCGATGGCGGCGCCGTACTTTGCTGCAGCCTCGATTACTTCCCGAATGATCTCGGCCGTTACCAGTGGCCGCACGGCATCATGCACTAGCACAATGTCATCGGAAGCGGCCGTGATTGCATTCAGCGCGTTCGCGACCGACTGTTGCCGGTGCTCACCTCCGACCACCAGTTCGATCCTTTTCTTCAGGACGTCCCCGGCTTCTGTGCCCAGCCTCTCGCGAAAGCCCGCGATCTCGCTTTCGCGCAATGCGATCCAAATCTCGCTGACCGCATCCACGGCTGCGAGCTTGCGCAGGGTATGGGCGAGTATCGGGGTGCCTCCCAGTTCAGTGAATTGCTTTGCTGGAGCTGCAGTCTTCGCGTCCTTACCTCCGGAAATCAAAGCGCTGGGCACGGGCGCCATGCGCGTTCCCAGACCGGCAGCCGGAATGATGGCAAACACCTTCATAGCGGGGTGTAAGTATACGAGCGCAGAGGAAGGAGTTCAAATCACCAGAAAGAATCTCCGTGCAAAGACCGGTTCAATGAAGGAAGATGCGAAGGCCTCCGCGTCCTCAGCATACCTTGCGGCAACGGACTTCGCTCTGCCGCTAGTGCGAGACTACGCTCCTGGCTTGGTCTCCGCCGCCGTGGGCGGAGCCGCTTGTCCGGCTACTGCGCTCGGGACTGATGCCGGAACAGGGTTAGCCGCCCGCGAAAAAACCGCTCGCTCATCCCACTTGCCGAAGATCATCTTGCCGGCGGTGGTTTGCAGCACCGACGTGACCGACACATCAATCGTCTTTCCGATCATCTTGCGCGCGTTGTCCACAACCACCATGGTTCCGTCATCCAAATAAGCCACGCCCTGGTTGTATTCCTTGCCTTCTTTCAGAATGAATACGCGCATGGCTTCGCCGGGCAGAACGATCGGTTTGAGCGAGTTCGCCAGTTCGTTGATATTCAGCACTTCGACGCCCTGCAGCTGCGCGACTTTGTTCAGGTTGAAGTCGTTTGTGATGATCTTCCCTTCATACATCTTGGCCAGCTCGATCAACTTCAGATCGACTTCGCGGATGGCGGGAAAGTCGTCTTCCACGATCTGAATTTGCAGGTTGGCGACCTTTTGCAGTCGCTGCAGAATGTCGAGCCCGCGCCGTCCGCGGTTGCGCTTGAGCGAGTCCGCCGAGTCGGCCACAAGCTGCAATTCGCGCAGCACGAATTGCGGGGTCACGATCACGCCGTCGAGAAACCCGGTTTCGGCAACGTCGGCGATGCGACCGTCAATAATGACGCTGGTGTCCAGGATCTTGTAGCTCTTCTTGGCCTGTTTCTCGCCACCAAAAATTCCGCCCAAGGCCGCCAGATTCAACAAATCGCCCTTATTCGCGCCCACGATCAACCCTACATAGGCCATCAGGAGCATGACAAGAATCTGCAGAAAGCTCTGGGTATGACCTTCGGGGACGCTGCTGCGGATTACCAGCGCGAAAAGGTAGGCACCGCAGATGCCGAGGACGCTGCCGATGGCGGCGCCGATCAGCCGCTTCAGGCTGACCATGCGCAGCTTCCACTCGAACAGCACGATCGCGGCCCCGATCACCGCGCCCACGCCGGCGTCCAAGGGGCGCGGCAGATTGAAGGGCTCAATGACGAAACAGGTAACCGCTACGACAAGGATAAGAATCAGACGTACAAATAGAATATCCACGACGAACCTTCCCCGGCGCACACCCGCCCCACGCGGCGGGATGCATCCGTGCCTGACCTCGCAGCCCCTAGCGGGGTTCGGCTTTTCGTATGCGAGGCGTATGAATTTTGGGGATAAACCTGCGCCCCGCCCCGGCCGTAAGGGGGCTTCGGCCGGTTCGTTTCAGTATTCCAACGCCTTGAGTATATACCTCCTGCCAAACCGTGCGCGAAGCCGGACCTCAGGCCTCGGCCTCAGGCCCGAAACTTCCGAGCCACGAGGTCTGTGGTCCGGCGTCGAAGTCTTAGGGTCCAACTCTTGCTACACTTTCCCTCATGAAAGCCCTTGTCATTACCCGCTTCTCCGGCCCGGAAGGCCTGGCTATTCAAGATGTATCCGAACCAGTGCCTAAGCCTGGACAGACCATTGTGCGCGTGGCCGCGGGAGGCTTGAATTTCGCTGATCTAATGGCCTCGAAGGGAGGCTATCCCGGAACTCCCCCTCTGCCTCTCATCGCTGGACGCGAATTCTCGGGCGTCGAAGAGGCCACCGGACGCCGCGTCATGGGCTACGCACAGTGGGCCGCCTTCGCCGAGAAGACGGCGGCTGATTCCAACTTGCTCTGGACCGTCCCCGACCGCTGGACGGACGAGCAAGCCGCCGCTTTCCCGGTCAACTTCTTTACGGCTTACCTGCTGTACTGGCAAGCGGGAATGATGGCCGGAGCAAAGGATGCCATGTGGGGACAGCCGCCCTCGGCTGTCCGGTCGAGCGAAGCTCGACAGTCCAGTCAAAAGCCTCGTGTCCTCATCCACGCGGTTGCGGGCGGCGTGGGCACCGCCGCCGTGCAAATCGGACGCCTGCTCGGCGTCGAAATGTACGGCACGTCGTCCTCCGATGAAAAACTCGCACGCGTCCACGAGCTCGGTCTCACTCACGGCATCAACTACAAGCAGCGTGACTACCAGGAAGTACTGATGAACCTCACCCGCGGCGAAGGCGTCGATGCCGTCTTTGACATGCTTGGCGGCGAGCACACGGCCAAGAGCCTGCGCTGCTTACGCGATTTCGGACGCGTCATTCAATATGGCACTGCCACCGGTAAGCAGCCGCAGCTCGACGTGCGCGCCCTCTACGCCAAATCCGCCAGTGTGCAGGGTCTTTGGCTGACGTACTTATCGCAGAAGCGCGAGATCATGAAGCCGGCCTGGGAACGACTTTCAGAGTGGATCTCTCAGGGGCACCTTGCCCCGCAGATCGGCCAGGTCTTCCCGCTCGAACACGCAGCCGGCGCATACACGCTGCTCGAGGAAGGGAAAAACTACGGCAAGGTCGTGCTGAGAATTAGAAGTTGATCTCGCGAGTAGCATCGCAGACTCTGCGGCCCTCGTGCGCCCGGCCGCATCTAAACAGTATGGGTGGTTTTTCTTTCAGTCTAAGGACAGAGTAGCGTCGAGTTTCTGGAAGGAGGCAATGCATGAGCAAGAATCATCTCAGAGCTATAGCGGTGTTGGGCTTCGCGCTCGTGGCATTCGGCATGGATAGCGCTGTTGCACAGCCAAGTCCGGCGGCTAACGGAGTGCCCGCACATCTAGTGGTTACGGTCGAAGCGCACAAGGGACACGACGTTCCGGCGATCCACCGAGAAGATGTAATGGTGTATGAGGGACGCGACCGTGACACAGTGACCGAGTGGGTTCCGGCACAGGGAGAGCATGCCGCGCTGGAGATGTTCATTCTCCTGGACGATGGGTCGAGCGCAAATCTCGGTGTGCAGCTGGACGATATTCGAAAGTTCATCAGCGAACAGCCCGATTCTACGAAAATAGGCGTGGCCTACATGCAGAATGGCACTGCGCGGGTCGAGCAGGATCTGACCAGCGACCACGCACTGGCGGCAAAGGCGCTGCGGCTCCCCTTGGGAATCGGCGGAGTCAATGCCAGTCCATATTTCTCGCTGAGCGATCTAGTTAAGCGCTGGCCGGCAACCACGGCGCGCCGTGCTGTCGTGATGGTCACAGATGGGATTGATCGCTTTTACGGTACTGGGGACTTGCTGGATCCGTATCTGGACGCTGCCATCGACGACGCGGTGCGCGCTGGCATCGAGGTTTCGGCAATCTACAACCCGGATGCTGGCCATTATGGCCATAGTTACTGGCGAGCCTACTGGGGGCAGATTTACCTTTCGCGCCTGGCCGACGAAACCGGAGGCGAAGCCTACTACATCGGGTTCAATGGTCCGGCGCCGGCGTTCGCGCCGTATCTGGATGATGTGTCAAATCGCCTGAAGCATCAGTATCTGTTGACGTTCCTGGCTAAGCCCCCGAAGAAAGCGGGATGGCAGCATGTGCGGCTGAGGACGGAAGTGCCGAATGCGGATTTGGTTTCGGCGGGGAGGGTATGGGTAGAACCGGGAAAGTAAGGGCTATCCGCGCGATCGCCGAACGGCGCTTTCGTACGTGCTGGCGGAAAGGGGCGTGAATGATGACATCGGAGAAAGGGCGCGACTGGCTCGATTACCTCAAGTTCGCGATGGAGGCACTTGGCCTGGCAGCTTTGATCGTCTACACGGGGTACACGGTCAGGATGTACCACGCGAATAAGCTAGCAGCAGACGCTGCCAAGACTGCTGCCGAGGCCGCCCAAGAGCAGGCTAGACTCAGCCGCAAGCAGATGGAGGGGGTGAGCGCCGCCGATGTTGAGATTGCTCGGAATGGCGATATCGAGGTTTTCTTTCACACTCCTCGCAGCGGCGAAGTTCGCATGAACCTCATTAACGGAGGCCATGTGATTGCACGCGACACTCACTTGTCAGTCGCACTGAGTATCCAAGGATCTGGACCAGGAAGCCAGCGGCGCAGGATATTCACCAAGGATGAGGCCATTCCGGCGCTGCGCCCGAGTTCCGGCGTGAATCGGCCCGACTTCATCTATCCATTCCAGGTGAGCCCTAGCGAATACAAGGAGATTTTGAATGCCGACGCATGTTTGATCGTGGATGGCAGTTTCGATTACGAGAACGGATTCGACAAACGAGTCGGGCCGCAGAAGTTTTGTTTGGCTTACGTGTGGGGCCCCGCCCAGTTTGGTAGGTGGGTTGGCGCGTGCGCCGACGCCGCTATGAAAATGCACGAGGCGAAGGGCGTTAGCCTTAACTAAATTCCGTGCAGGCCGCTGATCCTGAGACCCCGCCGTAGGCACGTAGGGGTTCCTCGACTCGCCCTCGCCTAGCGTTTGGGCGCGCTCAGAACGACGGGCGCATCGGTGACGCCGAAGCCCCCACCCTGGTCGCAAAGAAAGCGACAAGAGTGGGGCACGCAAATGTCTGACAGGATTCCCCGCGGTCAACACTCGCCACTTGAGATTCCGCTAAGATTGGAGTTCCGATCGGAACTCCGGTCGAAGGGAAATGACGAACTGGCTGCGCTTTCTGCGTCCATCGCATCAGCACACGGCGTTTTCGGCGACGCTGCTGCTGATGACGACGGTCATGGCATCGCGCGTGATCGGATATGTGCGCGAGGCTTACATCGCCTTCGCGTTTGGCGCCGGAGCCCAGACCGACGCCTACGTAGCCGCATTTACGCTGCCCGATTTCCTCAACTACATCGTCGCCGGTGGCGCCGCCTCGATCACCTTCATTTCGATCTACACGCGCTTTCTCGCAGAAAAACGCGCCGCTGATGCGCAAAAGACGTTCTCGATCATCATCACGGTCATGACGGCGGTGTTGATTGTAGGGACGATCCTGACCGAGATTTTCGCCCCGCAATTTGTGCGCTGGTTCGTGAAAGGATTCTCGCCCCAGCAGATCGAGTTGTGTGTCTTCCTCACACGGATTCTGCTGCCGGCGCAGATTTTCTTTTATGTCGGCGGAGTGGTTTCGGCGATATTGCTGTCGCATCGTCTGTTTCTGTTCCCGGCGCTTGGGCCGCTGATCTACAACACATTCATTATTCTTGGCGGCGTGGTGGGGGGACGTCACATTGGCATTGCCTCGCTGGCCTACGGAGCGCTGGCGGGGAGTTTCGTCGGCCCGTTTCTGGCGAGCGCCATCGGCGCGGTGCGGATTGGGACGGGATACCGGCCGTCATTTGAGGTTACGAATCCAGCGTTTCGGGAGTGGGTGCGGCTGTCCTTGCCCCTGATGATCGGCGTTTCGCTCGTGGCAGCCGATGACTGGATCCTCCGGCACTATGCGGCGAGCGGGGTGGGCGACATTGCGCGGCTGAATTATGCCAAGCGATTATTGGCGGTGCCCATTGCCGTCTTGGGGCAAGCAACCGGTCAGGCAACCCTGCCGTTTTTTGCCCGCCTGTTTAATGAGAAGCGGCTGAACGACTTTGCGCATACGGTCAATGATGCGGTGTACCGTGTTTCGGCGCTGTCGTTTCTGGCAAGCGCGTGGATGGTGGGTGCGGCGCTGCCCCTGATTGACCTGGTGTACCGGCGAGGGCGGTTTAACTTTGCTGACGCGCAGTCCACGGCAATCTATTTCTTCTGGTTCTCGCTTTCCTTGGTGTTCTGGTCGGCGCAGGGACTCTATGCCCGTGCCTTCTATGCGGCAGGAAACACACTTACTCCCATGGTGGCGGCAAGCACCATTACTGTGGCATCTCTCCCGATGTACTCGTTTTTATTTCACACGTTTGGGGTGGTCGGGCTAGCCTGGGCGTCCGACCTCGGTGTCGGGGCGAACCTGCTGGCTTTAGCTTTGCTGCTGCACTATCGGGGGCTCGTGTCGTTAAGAGGCTTGCGCTGGATCGAGTTGGGGAAATCTGTGGTGGTGGCGATTCTAGCCGGCGCGATCAGCTTCGAAGTTGCTCGTGTTGTGCCCCTGGCGACTATTGGGCGCAGCACTCGGGTTGCCGATGTAATGCGCTTGAGTTTGGTATCGCTTACCTGGGGAGCTGCTGTGGCAGCAGGGTTGTGGCTGCTGCGATCAGAATTGCCGCGCGATTTGCGTCGTCGCAAACACCCGATTTTCCCAGCCGTCACACAGGCAGGAAGCAGAGAGATTTCTGGGCCCAGCGGACAGGGATAGATGGCGGAACGCCATGGATGACTCTGAGGCCGCTGTGATTTGCACGCAGCGGCTTAGTCAGCCACAAAGTTGGCTCGATTTCCGTAGTCAAATACCCATTTTGGGAACTGACCGCTGCCAAAAGCTCATTCGTCACTGACCTCTCTCATCCCAATGCCATATCCTTCGTAGAAGCTCGGGGAGTCTTCGCCTCAAATCCCCTTTTCGGAGTCGCCATGCTTGCTTTGGATCGCATCAAGTCGCTCGTAGATCATGGAGGCATCAGATTGGCCTTAGGCCCGATTTCCAGCTCGCTCGCCAGGTATCAGAAGAAGGGCGTCAGAAGAATCTTCTACGATGACGGAGTCTGGATGCATGAGACGGAGACAGGATATTTTGCCTATCATCAGCCATTCGTGCGGTTGGACCTGAAGTCCATAGAGGAATCTGCGCACGAGAACTTCTTCTGGAAGTGCCGGCCTCGGTTGGGCGACGTAATCATGGACATCGGCGCCGGCGTTGGAGAAGAAACGCTGACCTTTTCCCGCGCGGTCGGGCCATTGGGGAAAGTGATCTGTGTCGAAGCCCATCCACGAACTTATCGCTGTTTGGAAAAGCTCGTGCAGTACAACGCGTTAACCAACGTGATCTGCGTTCATCGGGCAATCGCCGATGTTCCCGACGCTACGGCGAGGATCGCGGATTCTGCCACATATGTTGGAAATCGTTTGAGCTCGGAAAAAGGGAACCCGGTGCGGACCAGCACTGTGGACGCACTCCACCGACAACTGGCCGTGGGCCGGATTCACTTTCTAAAGATGAACATTGAGGGAGCCGAGCGTCTGGCCATCCGTGGCATGTCCGAGGTCTTGAAGCAGACTGAGGTGGTTTGCATTTCCTGTCACGATTTCCTGGCAAAGCGAAACGGAGATGACAGTCTCCGAACGAAAAACGAAGTCAGACACTTCCTACAGAAGAACGGGGTCACGATTGTCGAAAGAGCCGCCGGCACGCCATGCGTTCGGGACCAAGTCTGGGGTCTTAACGAGCAGCTGTTGACGCATTCCGGCCCTAGGCATGACGCATGCAGGAAACCGAAGTAACCGTGCCCTCTCCGCGGAGAGCTAGCCCCGCGCCGGCGTTTCTGGCTAACATTTTGCTGGGAGGCGCGCGTGAAGCAGTGGCTAGGGTTGCTCGTGTTGGCTGTTGCAGTGCTGGCTGGGTTCTACATGTGGACGCAAAGGCAACATGCGTTAGCCCCGCTTCATGTGGCGCCGGAGAAGACACAGGAAACCAGCAACGCTCCTGGCGGAAAACAGCAATCGGAACCAATGGTGACGGTAACGGGACCACTGGCAGACGACATGTTGCGCCAGAGGCCCGAACACGTGGAAACGCTTCAGCCCATCGCACATCCGGCAACGGAGGCAGGGGACCCCGGTAGCGGTATCGAGGATTCTCCAGTGGGCACGAGCCGGGCCATCCTGCATCGAACCTTCGTGGTGGCGGAAATCGTGGACGTGCCCCTGGAACTTCCACCCCACGCGGCGACTCCGCAGCTGCGAGGAACTTATCACTCGTACCTCCAGAAAACTGGCGACCACCCGAGCGACGCCTCGGCCGAAGTAGAAGTCCTGGTGTTCAACCAAAAGCAGTACTCCGACTTTCTTAACGGGCACCCTGGCGAAGCGCTGTTCTCCGCAGAGAGTGCGCACGACCAAGAGGTCAACGTCAGCCTCCCGCCCACGCTTGATGAGCCCACTAAGTATCACCTGGTTTTCCGCAACACCGAGGGTGTGGCCTCGAAGAAAGTGGTCGTGGCCGATCTTCGTATCGACTTTTAAAGGGCGGCTTACGGATCCCCAGCTCTTTCTGCGGGTCGGAAGAGGGCCGGATCGCTTCCTGCTGCTACACTAAGCGCGGTGCCCCCACGAAAACGATCATCCGCGCCCGAAGGCAGGGCGTCTGACCGGCCTGCTGTGGCTAATGCAGCAGCAAAGCCCTCCTCGCACGGCCGCATCTTCCTGATGGACACGATGTCGTTCATTTTCCGCGCCTATCACGCGATGGCGCGGCAGCGGCCGATGTCCACAAAGAGCGGACTGCCCACCGCAGCGATTTATGTTTTCGTCAACATGCTGCGCAAGCTGCGGCAGGATTTTGCACCCGAATTTCTGGCCGCGGTTTTCGACGTTGCGGGGCCTACGTTCCGCGACGAACAGGCCGAAACGGTTACGACCGTCCGCAAGTTCGATATCAAGACACAGACCTTTGCCGAAGTCGAATACAAGGGCTATAAGGCCAACCGCGCGGCCATGCCGGAAGACCTGGCGCAGCAGGTGCCCTACATCCGGCGCGCGCTGGAGGCCTACCGCATTCCAATCCTCGAACTGGCCAGGTTCGAAGCCGACGACGTGATTGGCACGCTGGCTCGCAAGGCAGCCGAGGCGTCGCATCCCGTTTATGTCGTTTCCAGCGACAAGGACATGATGCAGCTGGTCAACGAGAAAGTGCAGATTCTGAATCCTCCCAAGGACAATCTGATCTGCGATGCGGCCAAGGTTGAGGAGATTCTCGGCGTATTGCCCGAGCGGGTGGTGGACGTAATGGCGCTGCGGGGCGACGCGATTGACAACATCCCAGGCGCGCCCGGCATTGGCGACAAGGGATCGGTTGAAATCATCCAGCGATTCGGAACGGTGGAGCAG
>Ga0187771_10004276_pt1 | contig 10051 bp, 6 predicted proteins | sample 0116_SJ02_MP15_1_FD_133139 | JGI IMG/M metagenome (GOLD analysis project Ga0187771, IMG submission 133139) | Tropical peat soil microbial communities from peatlands in Department of Meta, Colombia - 0116_SJ02_MP15_10_MG | ecosystem: Environmental > Terrestrial > Soil > Wetlands > Peat | place... | reverse complement strand
TATCGTGATATATGAATATAATATGACGGGTACGTTGGGCGGTGGCGCCGTATTGTTGCGCCAAAACGTAAACGTAAAACAACTAAGTGCAGGGTTAATATCGTCTTTTCGTGATCCACACATCATTCAGACGTATCGAATTGTCTCTATAAAACTGAGGCAAAAACGTGTAAAACAAACACAGTTTGTACTATTTTGTTAATAATTGTCTTGATAGCAGAAGAATAATTGAATTAATCCGATGCGAACTTTAGCTTTATGCAGTTTGCATTAAAAACATAGAACATTGGTTTATTGTGTCGGAACTACAAAGGAGGGTCAGGAAGAAAAATCTGCATGCCCAGGCAAATTCTCGCTATTGATCATATGCACCGGGGAAATACCGGCTAAACGGCAGGTATTGTGAGCGGCAGGTAAACCAACAGTTAAAGGGGGTGGCGTCATGGCGGAAAAGAGTTACAACTGGAGCGAAGTTGCGAACAATCCCAAGTATCTTGAGCTGAAGCGTAAAAAGCGGGTTTTTCTGTTTGGCTGGTGGATAGCCTCGTCTGTCTACTACTTCCTGTTGCCAATCCTCTCCGGATATTTCCCCGAGCTGTTCAGGATCAAACTGGTCGGGGTGATAAACTTCGGTTACCTCTTCATCCTCTCCCAGTTTGTCGTAGCCTTCTTCGTAGCCATCTACTACACCAGGGTGGCAAACAATGAATTCGACCGTTTGACCGAAGAACTTGTCAGAGACATCCAATAAAGGAGGGGATCGATGTTTATCAAAATGTTGCCGGCAATGATACTCACGCTTCTCATGACTACCTCCGTGCTCGCGGCCGAACCCGTCAAAGCGGCTCCGCAGGCGGTGTCCGCGGCCGCCGCTCCGGCCCAGGTTTCCACGCCCCCGGTTGCGGGGCCGGTGTCAGCCGTAAAAACACCTGAGCCGGCCAAATCGGCCGCCGCTCCGGCAAAGGTCAGGCCCAACCGCGTCATCACCATCACGATGTTTCTGGCCATCATCGGCATTACCCTGTGCGTGGTGGTTTGGGCAGCCAAGCATACCTCTTCGGTCTCCGACTTTTATGCGGCCGGCGGCGGCATCACTGGCATACAGAACGGCTGGGCCATAGCCGGCGACTACATGTCGGCTGCCTCATTCCTGGGCATGTCGGGCCTGATTTCCCTGTATGGCATCGACGGCTTCATGTACGCAGTCGGTCCCATGTTCTCGTTCATCGCCATTCTGTTGGTGGTGGCGGAACCATGCCGCAACGCCGGCAAATTCACCCTGGGAGACATCCTCTCTTTCCGCTCTTCCCCGAAGCCGGTTCGTGCCGTGGCGGCCATCTCCACGGTCACCGTATCGCTGTTCTACCTGATCGCGCAGATGGTGGGCGCCGGCAAACTGATGCAGGTGCTGCTGGATATCCCATACCGCGTATCAGTCATCGGTGTCGGTGTTCTGATGGTGGCATATGTCGTGTTCGGCGGCATGAAGGCGACTACCTGGGTGCAGATTATCAAGGCCAGCCTGCTCATGACCGGTACCGTTCTCCTGGCCCTGCTGGTCATGATCAAGGCCGGTCTGAATCCGATCAGCTTTTTCTCCGACATAGTCAACAATCAGCTCATTCAGGACCATGTCCGCATGAACGTGCTCAAGGATGCCCTTCCCAAGCCGGGTTTCGACTATGGCCAGCGCTTCATGGAGCCGGGGCTGTTCCTCAAGAGCCCCTTGGACCAGATATCTCTCGGCATTGCCTGGGCCCTGGGCGCGGCCGGCCTGCCCCACATCCTGATGCGCTTCTTCACCGTGCCCAATGCCAAGGAAGCCCGCAAATCCATTGTAGTTGCCCTGTTCATCAATTCCACCTTCTTCTTCCTGATCAACCTGATCGGCTTCGGCGCTGCCCTGTACCTGACCCCGCAGATGATCAGCTCGGTAGACAAGGGAGGAAACATGGCCACCCTGCTTCTGGCCCAGCACCTGGGCGGCGGCGCCGGTTCCGTCGGCGGTGATGTCTTCCTGGCTTTTATCTGCGCCGTGGCCTTCGCCACTATTCTCGCGGTGGTTTCCGGCCTGGTGCTTGCCGCCTCGGCGGCCATCGCCCATGACGTCTACGTCAATATCATCAAGGACGGCAAAGCCGACCAACGGACCCAGGTCAGGGTGGCCCGCATAACCTCGCTCTTTGTCGGCATCTGCGCCATCGTCATGGGGCTGGCGGCTGAAAAAGAGAACGTCGTGGCGTTAGTGGCCCTGGCCTTTGCCGTGGCTGCTTCGGGCAATTTCCCGGCGGTCATGCTCTCCCTCTTCTGGCGAAGGTTCAATACCTCCGGCGTGATCTCCGCCCTGCTGGTGGGCACGGTCTCGGCCTTGGCGCTCTGTCTGATCTCACCGGTCATGACCTACCCCCAGAAGATCGCCGACGATGCCAAAAAGATCGTCGCAACCCTGGAGAAGAAACAGGCCGAAGGAGTCGTCCTGGCCGAGAAAGACCTGAAAGCGCTGGACAAGGCGCGGGCCGATTTCAGGAAAAACGATGGCGGCACCTCCATGGTCGGCCTGAAGGCTCCCATCTTCCCGCTCAGAAATCCCGGCATTGTCTCGGCGCCGCTCGGGCTGATCGCCGCTATCCTGGGGGCGCTCTTGTTCCGCGACAAACGGGCGGAGGAAATGTTCGACGAGATCGAGGTGAGGCAGATTACCGGCCTGGGAATAGCCAAAGCCAGCGACCACTAAGTGGTCTTCATCCGGAGTTTCCGGATGGAAACTAGTACATTGTAACACTTAAAATTGCGTAAAGTTCCCCCTCCTTGATAAGGAGGGGGTGCAGGGGGTGGTTGATTCGGTCACAGGCTACCACCCCCAGCCCCTCCTGAATCAGGAGGGGGGCAAATGCACAGATTCCCCCTTCTTGACAGCCCGCCAGGGGAGGGGGAGCATATGCATAATATTAAGTATTACAAAGCACTATGAGAATTTCCACGGAGGGCCATCATGTCAAATGCCGAACGTTCGGGCGACGAAGGGGTTGCCCTGCTCTACGGCCTGAGCAAGGAAGAGTTGGTCAGAATCATCATCGACGACGCCAAAAACTGGCTGGCCCACGACGGGCTCTGGTTCCAGGCGCTTGAGAAGATCCACGGCATAGAGGCGGCCATCGACGCCGACCGCGAGGCGTGGCGGCAGTTCACGGTCATCGAGGCCAAGCGGATCATGGAGCGCCTGGGGATGAGGCCGGGCGGCGGCATCCCGGCCCTGGTGGAATGCCTCAAGCATCGGCTCTATGCCCGGCTCAACCTGCAGGAGAGCATCGAGGTCACGGAGACGCGGGCGGTGTTCAGGATGACCGACTGCCGAGTGCAGTCGGCCCGCAGGCGCAAGGGGCTGGCCGATTTCCCCTGCAAGAGCGTGGGCATTGTGGAGTATGCCGAATTTGCCAGGACCGTAGACCCGCGCATCACCACCCGGTGCATCGCCTGCCCGCCGGACGAACATCCGGAGGAGTTCTTCTGCGCCTGGGAGTTTACGTTGTAAAAGGCTGCATCACCTGCAACAACATCCGACAATTCCAGCAGGAGCGAAATATTTTCACGAAATCCGGCTAGTACCTTGTAACACTTCAATCGACGCAAAAAAGAGTCCCCTCCCCCCTTGCGGGGGAGGGTGAGGGAGGGGGGAAAGCTGCCATGAAAATCTCACGTTGCGGCTTCCCCCACCCCCTGACCCCCTCCCGCTAGGGGAGGGGGAGATTTTGCGAAATGTAACATGTTACATGGTACATGGGGATCGGGGAAATATTTCAATCCTCTCCGGAGGAAACCATGCATATCGTTGCGCCTGAACCATACAAAACCCGACACAAGGTCCGTTTCGTGACGGCCACCAGTCTCTTCGACGGCCATGATGCTGCCGCCAACATCGTCCGGCGCATGCTTCAGGCTTCCGGGGCCGAGGTCATCCACCTGGGACACAACCGCTCGGTGGACGAGATCGTCACCGCCGCCATCCAGGAAGATGCCCAGGGGATCGCGGTAAGCTGTTACCAGGGGGGGCATTGCGAGTTTTTCAAGTACATCATCGACCTGCTGCGGGAACGGGGCGAGGGGCACATACGGGTCTTCGGCGGCGGTGGCGGCGTGATCGTGCCGGACGAGATAGCCGAGATTGAGGGGTATGGCGTCGCAAAGATTTTTTCACCCGAGGATGGCCGCAGGATGGGGCTCCAGGGGATGATCAACCTCATGATGGAGGAGTGCGACTTTGCTCCGCATCGGGATATGCATCAGGAGATCGGCCATCTCAAAAACCGCGGCATCCGGGCAGTCAACGCCCTGATATCGGCCTTCGAGACCGCGGTGCACGAGCAGGTCGAAGGGGTCGACGACATGAAGCGGCAGATCCGCGCCATGACGCGCGAGGTGCCGGTGATCGGCGTGACCGGCACCGGCGGGGCGGGAAAGAGTTCGCTCAACGACGAACTGGTGCGCCGCTTTCTGCGGGACTTCCCGGACAAGAGCGTGGCCATCCTGGCGGTGGACCCGACCCGCGCCCGCACCGGCGGAGCGCTCCTGGGGGACCGGATTCGTATGAATGCCATCAACAGCAACCGGGTCTACATGCGTTCCCTGGCTACCCGCGATTCCCGCTGCGAGTTGTCGGCCGCCATCCAGGACGCCATCGACGTGGCGCGGGCGGCCGGCTTCGACCTGGTCATCGTGGAAACCAGCGGTATCGGCCAGGGGGATGCGGCCATCGTGGATATCTGCGATGTGTCGCTCTATGTCATGACCTGCGAATTCGGCGCCCCCACCCAGTTGGAAAAGATCGACATGCTTGATTTCGCCGACATCGTGGCGCTCAACAAGTTCGAACGCAAAGGCGCCGAGGATGCGCTGCGCAACATCCGCAAGCAGTATCGCCGCAACCGCAATCTGTTCGATGCGCCGGACAGCGAGATCCCGGTGTTCGGCACCATTGCCAGCCAGTTCAACGATCCCGGCACCAACGTGCTCTACCGCAGGCTGATCGATATCCTCAACGGGAAAAAGGGGATCGGCTGGCAGTCGTCGCTAAAGGTCACCGAAACCGAAAGCCTCAAACAGTACATCATTCCCACCGACCGTATCCATTACCTGGGCGAGATCGTCCAGACCGTGCGCGGCTACCACAAGCGGGTGCGGGAACAGTCCGCCAAGGCGCGCCGGTTGTTCCAGGTGGAAGGGGCCAGGGCTGTCATGGCTGCGTCGCCGTCCGAACGGCAAGATATCGTCACGGCCGAGCTGGATGCGGCAGCGACACGCCTCCTCAACGAACTGACCGAGGAAACCCGCAAGATCATCAGGGAATGGCCGCAGGTCAGGGAGTGTTACCGGAGCGGCGAACTGGTGACCAAGGTCCGGGACACGGAAATTCGCACCGAACTGTTTACCACCTCCCTGTCCGGCACCCGCATCCCCAAGGTCAGTATTCCCGGCTTCGAGGATCTCGGCGAGATCGTCCGCTGGTGCAAGATGGAGAACCTACCCGGCGTGTTCCCCTTTACGGCAGGGGTGTTCCCTTTCAAACGCAAGGAAGAGGACCCCAAACGCCAGTTTGCCGGCGAAGGGAGTCCGGAGCGCACCAACCGGCGTTTCCATTACCTGTGCAAGGACGACGACGCCAAACGCCTCTCCACCGCCTTCGACAGCGTTACCCTCTACGGCGAGGACCCGGATTTTCCGCCCGACATCTACGGCAAGGTGGGCGAGAGCGGGGTTTCCATCTGCACCGTTGAGGACATCAGGAAACTCTATGCCGGGTTCGACCTGTGCGCGCCAAACACCAGCGTTTCCATTACCATCAACGGCCCGGCGCCCATGATGCTGGCCATGTTCTTCAACGCCGCCATCGACCAGCAGATGGATCGGTTCCGGGAGAAGAACGGGCGCGAGCCGTCAGCCGACGAGTGCGCCGCGATCCGCGACAGCACCCTGCAAACCGTGCGCGGCACCGTGCAGGCCGACATTCTCAAAGAGGACCAGGGGCAGAACACCTGTATCTTCTCCACCGAGTTTGCCCTCAAGATGATGGGGGACATCCAGCAGTATTTCATCGATAAGAAGGTCCGGAACTACTACTCGGTCAGCATCAGCGGCTACCACATCGCCGAGGCCGGCGCCAACCCGATCTCGCAGTTGGCCTTCACCTTGTCCAACGGCTTCACCTACGTGGAGTACTACCTGTCGCGGGGGATGCACATCGACGATTTCGCCCCCAACCTGTCCTACTTCTTCTCGAACGGCCTCGATCCGGAATATACGGTTATCGGCCGGGTTGCCCGGCGCATCTGGGCTGTGGCCATGAAGGAAAAATACGGGGCCAACGACCGCAGCCAGAAGCTGAAATACCACATCCAGACCTCAGGCCGCTCGCTGCACGCCCAGGAAATGGATTTCAACGACATCCGCACCACCCTTCAGGCCCTGATGGCCCTGTACGACAACTGCAACTCGCTCCACACCAACGCCTACGACGAGGCGGTCACCACCCCCACCGAGGGATCGGTGCGCCGGGCCATGGCGGTGCAGTTGATCATCTCCCGGGAACTGGGGCTGAACAGGAACGAGAACCCGCTGCAAGGGGCCTTCATCATCGAGGAACTGACCGACCTGGTGGAGGAGGCGGTGCTGGCGGAGTTCGAGCGCATCGATCAGCGCGGCGGCGTGCTGGGGGCCATGGAGACCCAGTATCAGCGCAGCAGGATCCAGGATGAGTCCATGCTCTACGAGCAGAAGAAGCACAACGGCGAGTTGCCGATCATCGGGGTCAACACCTTCCTCAACCCCTGCGCCGACGACGAGGGGTACCAGGTGCCGGGCGAACTGGCCCGCGCCACCCGTGAGGAGAAGGAACAGCAGATCGCAAACCTGTGTGCTTTCCAGAATCGCAACAAGGAGATGGCGCCTGCCGCCCTGAAGCGCCTCCAGGAGGTGGCCGTGTCGGGCGGAAATATCTTTGCCGAGTTGATGAATACGGTCAAGTTCGCCTCATTGGGGCAGATCAGCCATGCGTTATACGAGGTTGGCGGACAGTACAGAAGGAATATGTAAAGCCCGGCGCGTCCGGTCCGGCCGGAATTCCGCGCCTGTTGTGAAACATCCTTGAGGGGGAGAGCATGGACATTTTTCAGGTCATTCGCGACCGCCGCAGCATCAGGAAATACAAGGCAACCCCGGTTGAACCGGAAAAGATCGAGCAGGTGCTGAATGCGGCCCGCCTGGCGCCTTCCTGGAAAAATCTCCAGTGCTGGCGGTTCCTGGTCCTGGCCGATGACGGCAAGCGCAACGCGGTTCTGGACTCCTTTCCCGACGATAATCCGGGCAAAAAGGCTATAGCCATGGCCCCCGTGGTGATCGTGGTCTGTGCCGACCCGGCCGAATCGGACGTGGAAAATGGCATCGAATACTTTGTGGCCGACACCGCCATCGCCTTTGAACATGCCTGTCTGGCTGCCCATGCCCTGGGGCTTGGCACCTGCTGGATGGGGTGGTATGATGAGAACAGGCTCAAGGGAGCGCTCGGCATACCTGCCCATATCAGGATCGTGGGCATCACGCCGCTGGGCTATCCCGATCAGGAACCCAAGCCCCGGCCGCGCAAGGAGTTGGGAGAGATCGCATTTTTCAATGAATGGCCGTAAGCACAGTACCGATCAAATTCCCAGGAGACAGCCATGATCACTACCACGGAAACGAAACAGCGCATCTCGGCCATGCAGGCAATGCTCGCTGCGAAGGGGCTCGATGGCGCCCTGTTCATCTATCCCATCGATGTCTATTATTTCAGCGGTACCCGGCAGAACTCCACCCTCTGGATTCCTGCCGAAGGGGAGCCGCAACTGCTGGTGCGCAAGAGCCTGGCCCGCGCCAGGGACGAGAGCGCCTTGGCCGACATTCGCCCGTTTCCTTCCGGCAAGGATTTCCCCGGTCTCTTCGGGGAGAAGATCCAAAAGATCGGCTTCACCTTCGATGTGGCGCCGGTTCAGCAACTGAACTATTACAGCAAGCTCCTGCCGGGCCGGGAATTCGTGGATATCTCGCAGCTCAACCGCGAACTGCGCTCGGTGAAATCCCCCTACGAACTGGAACTGTTGCGGCTCTGCGGGAGCAAGCTCTGCTCGGTCTTTGCCCAGGTGCCCCAATTCCTCAAGGCCGGCATGCGCGAGATCGACCTGGCGGCCGAGTTTGAGTACCGTCTGCGAATGTCCGGCAACGAGGGGTATGTCCGCATGCGCTCCTACAACCAGGAACTGTTCATGGGGTTGGCCGTCGCGGCCGGCGGGCTCAGCTACGGTTTCTTCGACGGCGCGGTGACGGGGCGAGGGTTGTCCAACGCCGCCCCCCATGGTGCCTCCACCGATGTCATTCGCGAAGATGAACCGGTTCTGGTGGACTACACCGGCGTCTTCAACGGCTATATCACCGACATGACCCGCATCTTCGTGATCGGTTCCCTGGACCCCGAACTGTACCGTGCCTTCGATGTGGCCCTGGAGATCCAAAGTGCCCTTCAGCATGCCTTGCAACCGGGCGCAATCTGCGAAGAGTTGTTCCTGATGGCAGCCAACATGGCGGAGCAGGCCGGACTTGGCAGGAACTTCATGGGCATGCCCGGCGAACAGGCCCGCTTCGTCGGCCATGGGACCGGGCTGGAACTGGACGAGTTCCCCGTTATTGCGCAGGGTTTCAAGGTCCCGCTCCGGATCGGCCAGTCCATTGCCATTGAACCGAAATTCGTGATCCCCGGTAAAGGGGTGATCGGCATTGAAAACACCTTTTGCGTTACTGCCGACGGTGGCGAAAAGCTCACCGGCATGCCTGACGACATCGTATTCCTCTGATTCCCTTATTGAATATCCGGAGCGCCGTAAGCGACGAATCTGCGCCTGAAGACAAATTGTAAAATCATGTTATACTTTACGTTGACTTAAACGTAATCGTAATATATACATGGTGCACAACCGTGAGCGGAGGAGAATGCCATGCATGAAAATGTGTATGTTGTCGAGGCCAAGAGAACGCCGTTCGGTTCGTTCGGCGGCGTGCTGTCCGACGTGGAGGCGCCCCGGTTGGCGGCAACGGTTATCACGGGGCTGCTGGAGTCGGCCGGCCTGGCGGCTGCCGCCGTCGACGAGGTGATCATCGGCCAGGTGCTTTCCGGCGGCTGCGGGCAGGCCCCGGCCCGGCAAGCCATGCGGGCGGCGGGCATCCCGGACGCCACCCCTGCCTTGACCATCAACAAGGTGTGCGGCAGCGGTCTCAAGGCGGTCATGCTGGGCAGCGACAGCATCCAACTCGGCAATGCCGGCGTGGTGGTCGCCGGCGGCATGGAGAACATGTCCCTGGCTCCGTATTTCCTCAAGAAGGCTCGCACCGGTTTCCGCATGGGGCATGGGGAGATCCTGGACCTTATGATCCACGACGGCCTGCAGGACCCCTACACCGGCCGCCACATGGGGGAGATCGGCGAGGACAGCGTCGCCCGCGGCGGCCTGACCAGGGAGGAACAGGATGAGTTCGCCCTCCGTTCCTACCGCCTGGCCCAGGAGGCGGTCTCGGGGGGCATCTTCGGCGACGAGATCGTGCCGGTCGTCAAAAAAGGGAAAAAGGGGGACGAGATCGTTGCCGCCGATGAAGAGCCTTTCAAGGGGGATGCCGCCAGGCTGCCCCAGCTCAGGCCGGCGTTCCGCAAGGAGGGCACCATCACCGCCGGCAACGCCTCCACCATCAACGACGGGGCGGCCCTGCTGCTCCTGGCCGGAGACGAGGGGCTGAAACGGCACGGTTTGACCGCCAGGGCGCGCATCGTGGCCTCCGCCACAGAAAGCCGCCATCCGGACAACTTCCCCGAAGCGCCCATCGGCGCCATCCAGAAGGTCTGCGCCCGCGCCGGGGTGGGCCTGGGGGATGTGGACCTGTTCGAGATCAACGAGGCCTTTGCCTCGGTGGCGCTTTTGGCCGTCAAGGGGCTGGGCCTGCCGTTGGACAAGGTCAACGTCAACGGCGGCGCCTGCGC
>Ga0187771_10004275_pt1 | contig 10054 bp, 6 predicted proteins | sample 0116_SJ02_MP15_1_FD_133139 | JGI IMG/M metagenome (GOLD analysis project Ga0187771, IMG submission 133139) | Tropical peat soil microbial communities from peatlands in Department of Meta, Colombia - 0116_SJ02_MP15_10_MG | ecosystem: Environmental > Terrestrial > Soil > Wetlands > Peat | place... | reverse complement strand
TGGCCGGCCGGGGACGTTCAGATTCATGGTCGAATTCTCCAACCTGGTCCACGTGGCCTTCGAGGCGTTGAAGGCCCAGATGTCATTGTACATCACCGAGTCAGTCCCTCCGAAGAGGAGATCGGCGCCCAGGTAAGGGTCGTAGACCATCGAAGCCAGATGACGGGCTGTCGGCCCGCCCACGGACCGTACCTGAGACCAGGTTCCATTCGCGGGGAAGTACAACCAGGTGTCGTTGTAAATTACCTCGGTGATCGACTTGTAGGCCCCGCCGAAGAGAACCACGCACCCGCACGCTGGGTCGAAGCTCATGGCCTGGGCGTATCTGGCCGAGGGATGGACTACGGGGCTCGCGGAGACGAAGGTGTCGTTTTGAGGATAGTAGAACGTCAGGTCGTCGTGAATAAAGTCCTCCTGCGCCCCACCGAAGAACATGAACCTCTCGCGGGTGGGGTCGTACACGGCCTGACTTAGGACGCGCTGGAAGAAGACGCCCGAGGTTGCGACCTTTTCCCAGCCAATCGCTGCTGGCGGACCGACTCCGGACGGCAAGTAGGCGGGCACCTCCAGCAGAATGAATGCTAGAAGTAAGCAAGCAACGAACTTCGGTCGCTCGTTTGCCTTCATCGGAGGCGCTTTGCCGGCACTTCGTGGGGCTGATATTTACGAGTTGGCGGCACCTTGCACCATCGGCCCGGGCGCGACCACCTTGATGCATGGCGACGCGGCTCGCGCAGGTAAGCACGCCACCCTTTTATACCTAGGAACCGCAGGGTTTTTCGTTGAATCCTTCCTCCATGGTTAGACGTAAGCATGTAAGTCAGTTCGCCGCAGTAACTGCGGTCTTTGTCATATTCGCGCTCACTCTGGCCACGCTGCCGCCCGTCACTCTGGCGAAGGTTTCAACAACCGTCATCCCCGTAGGGTCCTACCCGGACGCCATCGCGGTGAACCCAACCACGAACAAGGTATACGTTGCCAACAACGGGGACAATGACGTAATTGTGATAGACGGATCGAACAACGCGGTCCTGTCGACGATCCAGGTGGGGACGGCTCCAGCTGGGATAGCAGTCAACCCGACGACGAACATGATCTATGTCGCGGACTCGGCTGACAACAACGTCACCGTGATCGACGGCTCCACGAACAAGGGGGTCGTCAACATCACCGTCGGCAACGGCCCGGGCGGCATTGCCGTGGACACGGCGACGAACATGATCTATGTCGCGAACAGCGCTGACAACACCGTCAGCGTCATCGACGGTGCCTCGAACACCGTCACTGCGACCATAAACGTCGGGAACACGCCGCAGGCAATCGCCGTCGACTCCGCGAGCAACACGATCTACGTCGCCAACAACGGCGACAACAACGCCATGGCGATCGACGGGTCCACCAACAAGGTGACGAGCAACGTCACTACGGGATACGGGCCCACTGCACTGGCCTTCGACCCGACGACCAACAAGCTCTACGTGGTGGACAACAGCGACAACAACGTGACCGTCGTCGACACCACCACCCTGAAGGCGGACGTGAACGTCACCGTGGGCAACGGCCCGAACGCGGTGGCCATCGACTCCTCGATCAACGTGTACTACGTCACGAACAGCAACGACAACACCGTCTCCGTCGTGAACGGCACGACGAACACTGTCACCCAAAACGTCACCGTCGGCACCCTGCCCGACTCGGTGGACGTCAACCCCACGACGAACAAGGCCTACGTCACCAACAACAACGACAACACCGTGACCGTGATATCGGGTGCGGGACAAAAGCCAACGTCCACCTCGACTACGAGCAAATCCACTACGCCGACTTCCAGCTCCACGTCAACATCGAGCAGCTCGAGCTCGAGCAGCTCAGGAGTTCCGGAGTTCGCAGGTGGAATCGTAGGACTCGGCCTGATACTGGCCGTGACCGCCCTGATGGTGGTCTCTTACGCCATCGTAAGGCGCAGCTCGACTCCGAAGGCCTAATTCCCGGTTCTTTTTCAAACCGCGGCGTTAGGAAAACCTAGCATGCTACCGGCGGTTCTGCCGCGCCCCAGAGAACGCTTTCAACGCTGAAAGGAGGGAGTTCGGCGACCTGGCGCCGCTTATATATCCATAGGCACGGATTAGCAAAAACCAGCAACCGCAATGAAAGGTAACAATGCATAATAAGCTCGTAAGGCGTATCGAAGGGCGAAAAATGAATAGCAAGTACTTAGTACTCGCATTATCAATCCTACTCCTAGCATCCTCTTCATCCCCAATCGTATCAGCCGCCGGGACTGTAATACAGAACCCGAAGCTGATCGACCTACACGGCCCCCGTGTGGACGTTGTGAACTATCAGTTCTACAACGACATCGACTCAGCAATATCCGCCCACTCGATCATCGGGAACGAGCTCAGCCTTTCAGTGGCTGAGATCAACAACTTCGCGTCCGACCCGGCCCTAACGACCGGCCAGACGCCAGGGTTCTCGAACGTGGGCGTTTACTTCAACATGCTGAGGCCGGTAACCCAGAACGTCAATGTCAGGAGAGGTATCCTCTCCCTGCAGGACTACTCTGGTTACTACCAGACAACCATGCTCTCAGGCTCTGAAGGTATCGCAACACCCTCGAACCTCCCATGCTTCATCTACAAGGCTGCATGCACCAACGCGCCCCACAAGACTGCCGCAGAGAACCTCTACGGCGGGTTCAGCCTTCTGAAGGCGATTAACTACTTCAAGGCGTCGGAATCGGACTCCGTAGTCGGGAACAGGCTATACGAAGGCAACTCTAGCGACCTCCCTGGATGTCAGGGAGCGTCGGTAGCGACAACCGGATGTACAGCCCTCACCTGGCACGTCGGTTCAGCAAGTGGTGCAGTCTGGACTCCTAACTGGATCGGAAGGGGTTCGCTGCACAGGCACGACATCGCAGTGTATGTGCAGAGCCAGGCAGCTAAGATCGGCATGGACTTCACAACGGGCTACAACGAGTATGCCGCACACTCGCAGTCAGCAAAGTACGTCGAGCAGCAGTCAGTGAAGTCGATCATCAAGGACGGTGTCTATAACACGAAGACTGGGTACAACAGTGCTCCGGTCTACAACACGACCAGGGCAACGACCCCCGGTCAAGACACCTGGGACATGTACAGCTACGGCTTCCTGTTCACCGCTAACCCGCTGCCAGGCTTCCTCCAGTCGTGGAACTCTGGTTACGGAACTAGCGAAGCGAACGCTGGGCTGTACTATAACACCTCGATGGACTACGCTACCAACAAGGTGCTCTACGCAAAGACCGTAACCTCGGCCTCGACAGGCGTAGGCGCAGCAAGCCTTGACCTGATGCAGAACCTTCCATGGATCAACGTGTACTTCGAGAACACGCTGTGGACCGTTCTGACGAACTCCTGGACGGGATACGCAAACGTCCCGACCCTGGGTCCGATGTCAGGTGGTGGCCTCTTCTTCACCCTGCTCAACGTTGCTCCAACGTGCTTCCCAGCGTCATGTGAGAACGCAGGCTCCGTTAACTACGGTCTTGCGTCCGAAGTTGACGTGCCAGGAGGGCTCACGCCCATGGCGCAGTTCAACTCGGTCTACGACGCTGACATGACCAACCAACTGTACGACAACCCACTTATCGTCGGCCCGACCCAGTACACAACTCCGGGTCAGCTGACCAACTGGATGGTCACCAAGAACCCAACCGTCACGCCCTTCAAGGGATCGGTGGGTCCGACAGGGAGCGCCGGCTTCTTCATGCTGCAGGACAACGGAGCCGCGCAGAACATCGTAGGTGGGCAGAAGATCAAGTACACATTCGCACAGAACATATACTTCTGGGACCACGTTCAGATGAACGCTTATGACTACAACTTCTCTATCTACGCGTCCGACCTAACTCTGCCGCCGTCTCTACCAGACTCGGCGACACCACTTGCAGGTGGATTGGCAGGCCCCTCGGGACTGATCGCAACGCAGATCAACCCGTCCGACCCGTTCACCATTTACCTGTACTTCAACAGCAGCAGCGTCTGGAACTCATACTTCGCTCAGGTCCCAATCATCCCGCAGCACATCTTCAAGTACTTCAACCTGGACGCCTCTTACTCGGCTGCCAACACCTTCGACACCTCGTTCAACTACAACAACACCATCCTGTCGGCGAACGGCTGTGTGGGCTGTGTCGCAACCAACGCAGGACCCGTGCCAGCATGGCTTAGGGCTCTCCCCAACTTGGAGGTGGGCACTGGGCCGTTCATGCTCAGGTCTTGGGACGGAGTTGCACAGCACGGACAGCTGTTGAGGAACCCAGGCTACTTCAGGGCTGCTTGGTACATGAACGACACCAACAACAAGGTCACGCCAGGCTCTTCGTTCACCTTCAAACAGTCGGTTTATGAGTGGACGTATAGCCCAACGGCGTGCGCCAGTTCTGCAGACTTCGTCTGCAAGGTGCCGATCACGTCCGGAATAACAGCCAGCCTAGCTCACCTCAACAAGGCAGGCAAGACCACAGCTACGTTCCCACTGACGTGCACCGGCGGCGTCTGCTCTGGAAGCATCTCTACGACGGGCTTCCCGACTGGCGACAACGAGCTGGTGTTCACCGCTCAGTACTCGTATCTGGGCCTAGCCAGAACCTTCTACGTCGAGACAGGCATCTTAGTCCACAAGTAGGAAAGAACACGCAATCGGGGTCGATGGACCTCGATTGCATTCCCGTTTTTGAATGGACAAGGCAAGGCCATATAGTCCCAAATCTATCTGGCGGCAGGTCTAAGTCACGAGAGCTCTATCGGGTGTCAGGCCGGACGTGCTTTCAGACAAGGTCCAGAAGTGCCTCGACGGGCTCGGGTGGTCCTACCGCAAGGGTTCCGGGAGCTCCATCGACGAGTACGAGGTGACGTCCCCGTGCCAGATCCTGATCAGGGTCGAGGACCTGACCGGAGTAAGCGGCGGCTTCGCCTTCTGGGTCTCCTTCAGGAGGGAGTCGGCGATAGAGCTGAGGCGGGTAGTCGGGTCGCACGAGTCTGCCAGCGAGGTAAGACAGCTCACCTCGACGTTTCTCAAGAAGCTCCGCGGAACCCTCCCAAAGGAGCCTTGGAAGGGGACCGGCTTCGTGAGGGAGCGAGAGCAAAAGTCGAACTGGGAAAGATTGAGCGAGATCTGAAGGGAGCAGAGGAAAGTCTCTCGATTGTCGGCGGGCATTAACCTGAACCGCCAGCCTTTTTATGTATTGGTGGTTTAGTTGGGTTTCTTTCTCAAAAGTGGCAATGGTAACAAAGCATAATTACGGTGTCCGCGGTTTGCCTCATGATGGGCCTCCGACGTTACGTGGCCAGGCGGATCGTGTACGTCGCTGTCCTAGTTCTATTCATAATAGCGTTCAACTTCTTCCTGTTCCAGATTCTCCCCTTCATCACTTCCTGCCCCTCCGGTAACACCTACAACCAGTGCTTCGAGAACTTCTACCTGCCGGAAGTGGGCGCGAGCCACAACCTGAACGCGACCCTCTTCCTACAGAACATCAGGAACCACATAGCGAAGGACTACGGGCTCAACGAGACGATGGGCGTCCGGTTCGTCTTGTATTTCAGAAACATGCTTACGTTCAACTTTGGATACCATATCAACGGAGGCGACGGCCCGGTATTGGCGACCATCCAGAGGGCCGCGCCCTGGACGATCCTCCTGCTCGGTTCCTCCACCATCGCCTCATTCGTCGTAGGGATCGGCCTGGGGGTCATCGCCGCGGCAAAGAGGGGGAAGATCCTTGACGTATCCCTCTTGGCGGTGCTCCTCTTCGTGAATTCGCTCCCGGTCTTCTTCCTTGCTGCCCTGCTCCAAGTGGGACAGTTTTCGATTTCAGGCGTCTTCTATCAACCGCTGGGCGCTTCCATCTTCCTCACCACCGGCCTTGACTACTACTCCGGAATCATGCAATCGCTCTTCTTGCCGTTCCTGGCTCTGACGCTGATCAACGTCGGAAGCGTCTTCCTCACTCAGAGGGCAGTCATGCTGGACGTTGTGGCGGAAGATTACATTCTGATGGCTAGGGCGAAGGGGCTTCCTGAGAGGACCGTCCTCTTCAAGCACGCCTTCAGGAACGCTGTTCTCCCCATCTTCACCGCTTTCGCCCTCGCGATAGGGTTCATCCTGTCCGGGGCCGTCATCACCGAGACGGTCTTCGGGTGGCCCGGCCTGGGAAGGGCGATCTACCTGGCAGTGATCGATTTCGACTTCCCGATGGAGCAGGCCATGTTCCTGGTGATATCGCTGATGGTTCTGCTCGTTGTGTTCATCGCCGACATAACCTACGGCTTCCTGGACCCTAGGGTGAGCACGTCATAGCATGAGCTCGTCAGGTAGACGTGCATGGCTTAGCGGTGCCAGGAGACTGGTACGTCTCTATGTCAAGTCAAGGATAGGCATGACCGGGCTGGTGATTATCGTCTTCTTTCTGCTCATCGCGGCGCTCGCCCCAATCCTGGGCACCAACGACCCGATCGCCGCCACTGTCGGAGCGCCCTTCGACGTGCCCGCCTGGTCGACGATTTTCCCTACGTACAGTAAGCTGCCGGTGGACCAGCATCCGATCAATTCCACCTTCGCCACTGCTGCCGACACCGGCTCTTGGACCTGGAGCGGGACGATAAACAAGTCCGTCGAACCGATTCCGACAGGAGGTCCGATCGGTTACTCGACCGCGGTTCTCGTGAACTCGACCGTCAGCCCGACCGCAAACCAGACCAACGACCCCTTTCTGCCTGGAGGGACCGCCTTCTTCACGATGTCCCGGACTTTCCAGTTCACCGGGAACGCGCCGGCGACCTTCCAGGCGACCGCTGTCCTGCAGCCGATCGAAATGCAGAACGTCTCCACGGTCTACGTCAAGATGATGATAATCGACCCCAAGGGGAACAACTACTCGCTCTCGTCCACGCAGCTTTCCGCCCTCAACTTCGAGATCGCGATCCCGTCATCGGGTAACGGCGTCTGGAAGGAGGTCGTCGTCTCAAGCGGGCTGCTCCCTCTTTCGGGCATCCCAGTGTACCACAACATAACGAACCCGCCCGCGGTGATCTTCACTCAGCCAGGGACCTATAACTTCACCATGCAGATCCAGGGCGTGGTCGCCCCGAACGCGACCGCTCCAAGCATCAACATGAGGGTGGCCTTTGTCGGGCTCTATCTCCGTGGCTCCGCCTATGGCGTCCTCGGGACCGACAACTTCGGAAGGGACGTGTGGTCCCAGTTCGTCTGGGGGTCGCAAATTTCTCTGCTCATCGGGGTCCTCTCTGGGATCGGGGCAGTGGCCCTCGGCGCCATCGTCGGCATCGCCGGCGGCTACCTCGGCGGCAACTGGGATGAAATAATCGGGAGGATCACAGACTTCTTCCTCGTGCTGCCATTCCTGCCGCTGCTGATCATAGTCGTCACTCTGCTCGTCGGCAATGCCGCACTCTACAGGACGATCTACGTATGGGTCATCTTGATTTTCGTGATACTGTCATGGCCCGGGATTGCAAAGATCATCCGCGCCCAGGTCCTTTCGGTGAAGGAGCGGGCCTACGTGGAGGCCTCCCGGGCATTGGGCTCGGACACGGGGCACGTACTGCGGAAGCACATCCTCCCCAACGTGATGGGCCTCGTCTACTCCCAGGTGGCGCTGAACGTCGGAGGGTTCATCCTCCTGGAAGCGGCCCTCGACTTTCTTGCGATTTCCGTCCACGGCGTCAGGACGATCACATGGGGGCTGATGCTGACCTACTCCCTCCCCTATGCAGTCCATAATCCGAACCTCTCCTACGTCTGGTGGTGGTTCCTGCCCCCAGGAATCGCGATCGCCCTGCTTTCGCTCGCTTTCGTCCTGGTCGGGTTCGCCCTCGACTCGATATTCAACCCGAGGCTGAGGCAGAGGTAGTCAGGGATGGCACTGCTGAGCGTCGAGGGGCTGAAGATGTACTACACCACCATGGAGGGGCAGGTGAAAGCGGTGGACGGCATCGACTTCCAACTCGAACAGGGAGAGGTCCTTGGGATCGTCGGAGAGAGCGGCTGCGGCAAGTCCAGTCTCGCGAGCACACTCCTGATGCTCCTCCCGAAGAACGCGAAGGTGATTGAGGGAAAGGTCCTCGTCGAGGGCGAGAACGTCGTCGAGATGTCCGACAACAAGGTCAGGAAGGACATCAGGTGGACAAAGATCGCGCTCGTCCCTCAGGGGGCCATGAACGGCCTGAACCCCATCTTCAAGGTGGGGGACCAGATATCGGAGGCCATCACCACCCATACCAGCGTCCCCGCCAGAGAGACGAGGCAGAGGGTGAGCGAGCTGTTGCACCTGGTGGCCGTCGACCCGTCGTGGGGGAGGCGCTACCAGCACGAGTTCAGCGGGGGGATGAAGCAAAGGGCCATGATAGCGATGTCCCTGGCGCTCAATCCCAAGATACTGATCGCCGACGAGCCCACCACCGCCCTGGACGTGATCGTTCAGGCGGGGATAATCAGGCTGCTCTTGAGCATCCGGAGCGAGTTCAAGACGTCCATCATCCTCATCACCCACGACCTCGCACTCGTGGCCCAGATGAGCGAGAAGACCGCGATAATGTACGCGGGGAAGTTCGTGGAGTACGGGTCGACCAAGGAGGTCTACAAGCAGGCGGCGCACCCCTACACCCTGGGGCTGCTCGAGGCCTTCGCGGACATCAGGAAGCCCAAGGAGAACCTGACCGCGGTCCCGGGTTCTCCACCCGACCTCATCACCCCGCCCACAGGGTGCAGGTTCCACCCGAGGTGCCCCTACGCGAAGTCGATCTGTTCGGAGGTGGACCCCGTCCCCGAGAAGGTCTCTGAAACTCACGTCGTAGCCTGCCATCTCTGGAAGGAGATCAGGGAGATGAGGAGGACCCGGGCGTGAGCGCATCCCCCGACATCGACCCAGACACAGCTAAACAGCTGAAGGGCATCGGAAGGAGGATGGGGATCGCCAGGGCCTTCGCGCTCGCGGCCTTCGTCGCATTCATAGTGGGTCTGGTCTACGAGATATACATCACCGGAAGGGTCCAGCTGGCAGGGGCCGCCGACATTGAGGTCTGGGTCTACTTTGAGAGCTCCCTTCTCCTGGCCATGTATTTCGCCCCCTTCATCGTCTTCAGCGCCCTGGCCTACTTCAGGACAGGCGACATGTATGGGGCCGCGAAGCGCGGCGAAGTCTTCTTCCTAAAGAAGCTGAACTCTTTCGGATGGGGGCTCGCACTGTTCTTCCTCTCCAACCCGGTGACTGGCGTGATCCTGATGGGGACCCAGGGGTCCATCACCCAGCTGAAGATCCCGCCGGAACCCCCCTATCAGGGAGACGTGGTCCTCGGGGTCGACCATCTCGTGAAGTTCTTCCCGGTCAGGAGGACGATCTCCCAGTCGATCACGAGGAAGCAGGCGGGGAACGTCCACGCTGTCGACGACGTCAGCTTCGGAATCAAGAGGGCCCAGGTCTTCGGCCTGGCAGGTGAGAGCGGCTCCGGGAAGACAACCGCGCTCCGGACTGCGCTCCTGCTCACCCGGGCGACGTCCGGGTCGATCAGCTTCAAGGGGAAGGACCTCTCCGAGATGTCGAAGGGGGAGCTGGCCAAGTACAGGATCAAGGTGCAGGTCGTCTTTCAGGACCCCTACGAATCTCTCAACCCCAGGATGCCGGTCTTCGACCTGGTGGCCGAGGGACTTCTCGTCAACAACCTGGTTTCCTCCCATGAGGAAGCCATCGAGAGGGTGACCGCAGCCCTGCGCGACGTCCAGATCACCCCTCCCGAAGACTACCTCTTCAGGTATCCCCACGAGCTCTCCGGGGGGCAGAGGCAGAGGGTGGCGATAGCGCGCGCCCTGGTCCTTGAGCCCGAGCTCATATTCGCCGACGAGCCCGTATCGATGCTCGACGTCTCCATCAGGGCGGAAGTGATCAATGCCCTTCTGTCGGCCAGGGAGAAGCGGGGGATCTCCATCATCATGGTCACCCACGACCTCGCCCTGTCCAAGGACATGGTGGACGAGCTCGGCGTGATGTACG
>Ga0187771_10004274_pt1 | contig 10054 bp, 6 predicted proteins | sample 0116_SJ02_MP15_1_FD_133139 | JGI IMG/M metagenome (GOLD analysis project Ga0187771, IMG submission 133139) | Tropical peat soil microbial communities from peatlands in Department of Meta, Colombia - 0116_SJ02_MP15_10_MG | ecosystem: Environmental > Terrestrial > Soil > Wetlands > Peat | place... | reverse complement strand
GAACAGGAAACCGTTGTTGGAAGTCATGGTTTATCACTTATTCCGACAAACCATCGATTACTTGTCGAAGACCGGAATCTTTTTACCTGGTGCGCTGCTGATGCCGTAGGAATACCGGCTGCTCTTGGCGCTGATGCAAAGATTATTTCGCAATGTTTTCAATGTAACGGTCATATTGAGATAGTCATGATTAAGGGCGAAATTCAATACTCCAGTCAAGAGGATGTCTGCATATGGGTTGTTGAAGCGGACCTTGGCCAGTCGATTGTTGGCTCAACTTGACCGCAAATCAACTTCTTTTGCTCAGTTGAGCATTTTAACGAATGGAACAAGAACCGGAACAAAGGCAGCCTGCTTACTTTAGCCGACGGAGTGAAACTGGGTGTGTGCTGGTGGGAGGATATTTCAGCGGGATATGCAAAGCAGCGAATGGTGCGGGAGCGTTAATGGAGAGTGAAAGCTACGGACTACAACTGATCATCTTCCATAATTCCCCAAAAGGATTTTTCACCCTTCCTAAGCAAAGCATCGGCAGGAATTTCAATTTTTTGTTTCAAACACGAAGAAATATTATACTAAATTGATTATAATAGGGGTAGTGTAGGAAATATTATCTGAAACAGGGCACCTGCTCTCCACTTCATGAATAAACGCTTCCTTCTCTTCCTTCGACATGTCCGAGTCAATACTTACAGTAACTTTTATACCGGTGAAACCGGGTCTGTTTTCTTTGCATTTGCCCATCAACGTCTCCAGATCGAACGCACCTTCGACTTTCATGTCCATGCCGTGCAATTTGATCCTCTTCTGGTTGGCGATAATCCTTGCTACTGTGCCTATGCAGCCTGCAAGAGATGCGAATAAATATTCAAGGGGGGTCGGTCCTGCATCAGTCCCGCCGCCTGCCTTCGTTTGGTCGACATACATGGTATGATCCCCCGCTCTTACTTCAATCTTAAACTTGTCATCAAGTTTTGCTTCAATGCCTATTGTCTTCATCTTTGCCATTTTTCCCCCTCCAGAAGTTATTTAACTTTATTTATCACAAACGGTCTCTTTTTGAAATTATGACACCCTCCCGTCTTATCAAACTCCTTGACACTCAATCGCCATCTTTCTATACTCACTTAGTTTAAAATAAAATCTTATTAATGTTTCAAATATGTCTGACATTTGCACACATTACCGCTTTATCCTTGTATTTCTGTTGCTCCTGTTCGTGCCCGTACAGGTAGCGGCCCGTGAAGAAGCACTCCCCCATAATGAAAAAGTCATCGTCGTCGGCGGCAATATAAACTATCCCCCTTATGAGTTTATCGACAGAGATGGCATCCCATCAGGATACAATGTTGACCTCACAAGAGCTATCGCGGACCTGATGGGGTTCAAAGTAACGTTCCGACTTGGGGCATGGAGGGATGTCCGCAAGGCCCTGGAGACGGGAGAGGTTGATATACTCCAGGGCATGTCCTATTCTGAAGGAAGGGTAAAGATAGTTGATTTTGTCCGCCATACCATTGTGAACCATTCCATATTTGCCAGGCAAGGCGTGCCGGCTGTTCATTCGTTGAAAGAGCTTGAAGGGAAAGAGGTCGCCTTTCAAGGCCGCGGGTTCATTCATGACTATCTTGCCGAAAAAAATCTGCACGTGAAACCCGTGTTGACAGATACACCGGCAGAGGCATTGCGTCTGGTTGCTTCCGGCGCATATGATTATGCAGTGGTTGCAAATTTTCCGGCCGCGTATATTATCAAAGAGCTGCGGCTTACGAACGTTGTACCCGTCGCAAAAAGCGTTATCTCCGTGGATTACTGTTATGCCGTGAAGAAGGGCAACGCAGAGCTGCTGGATCACTTTGACGAGGGTCTCGCTATCCTCAAGAATACTGGACAGTATCAGGCGATACATGACAAGTGGCTCGGCGTTCTTGAGGCTGAAGGCATTCCCTGGGAAAAGGGCATCCAATATGGCGGTATTGTTGTTTTCCTGTTTCTCATCATACTTGGAGCGGCTGCGCTGTGGTTAAGAATGCTCAGGAAACAGGTGGCAATCAGGACCGAAGCCCTTGAAAATGAGGTGCAGGAAAAAAAGCGCGCCATGGAAGAGCTGCGGCTTCAGCAACAGCAACTGGTGCAGGCAGACAAGATGGCCTCCCTCGGCATCCTTGTGTCGGGAGTCGCTCACGAAATCAACAATCCCAATGGGTTGATCCTTCTCAATATGCCGCTCATCATCGATTATTTTAAGGATACCGAATCGATTATCGAGGCTTACTATAGAGAGCAGGGCGATTTTCAGGTGGCAGGGCTACCCTATTCACGGGTGCATACCAAGCTGGCGTCAAAGCTTTCAGAAGTACAGGACGGCGCGAAGAAAATTAGACGTATTGTGGACGACCTGAAGGACTTCGCGAGGCGCGATGAGTCGGCGCACAACGATCTATTGGATTGTAATGCCACTGTCCAGAAAGCAGTGAGGCTTGTTGAGAACACAATACAAAAGTCGACGAGCTGTTTCGTAGAACATTACGCAGAGGCAATTCCGAAAATCAAAGGGAACGCACAACGTATCGAACAGGTCGTGGTGAATTTGATACTGAATGCATGTCAGGCCCTGAAAAATAGTGAGGGAGGGATATACATTCATACGGCATACGACCGTCAACGAGGAGACGTTGTTCTGGAAATTCGCGACGAGGGTGAGGGAATCGCAGCCGAGAACATGGCGCGCCTGACAGATCCCTTCTTTACTACCAAGAGAGATCGGGGCGGCACCGGACTCGGGCTTTCCGTTTCGGACGGCATAATCAAAGAGCACCGGGGCGTTCTTGAGTTTGCATCGACCCCGGGTCAGGGTACGACGGTCACCGTCCGTCTCCCTGCGGTTATTGAAGAGGTGAAGGCATGAATCAAAAAATGTATCCCGCATTCGGCGTCTTGCTTGTCGATGACGAGCCTGCGTGGCTCGATTCCCTGAGTCTTTCCCTCGAAAGAATTGCGGGTATAACAAATACTATACTTTGCCAGGACAGCAGGCAGGTTATGGACATCCTTTCCGAGCGGGATATCGGTCTCATCCTTCTTGACCTTACAATGCCGCACCTTACCGGTGAAGAACTATTGAGAATGATCACAGAACAGCATCCTGAAATAGCGGTAATTGTCATTACGGGAATGAATCAGATTGAGATTGCTGTCAAATGCATGAAACTCGGTGCCTTTGAATACTTTGTTAAGACCGCGGAAGAGGATCGACTCGTCACGGGGGTTTTTCATGCTGTAAGGATGGTTGAACTTCAGCGGGAGAACCGGGAGATGGGCAGCCGTCTTTTAGATGGTTCCCTTGAATACCCCGAGGCATTCGCCGGCATCAAGACAAAGAGCAGGAAAATGCTTTCCATCTTCCTGTACATTGAGTCAATAGCGAAGAGCGCTCAACCAATTTTCATCACCGGGGAAAGCGGCGTGGGAAAAGAGCTGGTGGCGCGGGTGAGCCATGAAATCAGCGGGTGTACAGGCGAAATGGTTTGCGTAAATGTGGCCGGGTTGGACGACAACATGTTTGCGGATACACTATTCGGTCATGTAAAGGGAGCGTATACCAGCGCTGATATTGCCCGAAGCGGCATGATAGAAGAGGCGGCACACGGTACGCTGTTTCTGGATGAGATAGGCGATCTGAGCATCCCATCGCAAGTCAAATTATTGCGCGTCCTTCAGGAAGGCGAGTACTATCCCCTAGGCAGTGACAAGCCGAGACGGAAGACGGCAAGGGTTATTGTGGCAACAAATCAGGATATATCGGCAAAGCTTGCCGCCAGCCAGTTCAGAAAAGATCTATACTACAGGCTGCAGACCCATAAGGTGAATATACCACCCCTCAGGGAGCGAAAAGAGGATCTGCCTTTGCTGCTGGATACTTTTCTCGAGGAAGCCGCAACGGATTTTGCAAGGAAGAAACCGGCAGTACCAAAAGAATTATTGAATCTCCTGGAGACATATTCATTCCCCGGCAATGTCCGGGAATTGAGATCCATGGTATATGACGCGATATCACGGCACAGGTCGGGCATCCTTTCGATGGATTCCTTTGTAAGGGCCATGGGCCGGCAGGAATATTTCGATGTTCTTGTCAGTCCTGGAAAAGCAGACGAGGCGAATATCTTTGCCGGGTTCGGAACACTGCCGACATATAACAAGGCTCTCAAACTCCTGACAGATGAAGCAATGGTGCGGGCTAAGGGCAATCAGTCTCTTGCGGCCCGCCTGTTGGGCATATCCCAATCGGCCTTGAATAAACGGCTAAAAAGGACGGAAAGCTCAACCGAGCCAGACTAGAAAAGCCTATGAAATAATTCATACCTGCGGTATTAGGCAATACACTGCACTCTTTTGTATTTATTCAGATTTCTCTGAATATTCCTCAATGCCTATAATTTTTTTCATACCCTGAAATAGTTGACATTGAGACTGCAATGACAACTTTCATTGTAATATCAATGTGTTTGTGACAACACCCCACCCTGGCATTCCTCTTGCTCTAATAAGTTACCAAGACAAAGTAAATAATAGTGAGCCTTCCCTATGTTTTGTGAGTGGGAGGACTCACACTTACAGTTTTCCCCTGGTATTTAACTAATAATAATTTAATATTTCCAAAGATAGATAATTGTTTATAATGATGTTGTCTAAAGTTATCCAACCTATAAACGAAATTTCTTAAAATCTGAGTAACCATGGACAGTCCACAGCCTAAATTAATAATATCAGGATGAGGAGGAAATATGACTGAACGAGTTACAGAAGACGCCAAGAGTTGGGTGAAGAAGGCCGCGGCTTTTTATAAAGCTTCCGGAAAGAGAATCGCCCTGGGTGAATTTACAAACCCCTATGGTGAGTTTGTTAAGGATGAAATGTATATTTACGTGTTAAGCCCCAATGGGACCATGCTGGCCCACGGGGTCAATGAAAAGTTTGTCGGAGAGGACTTCACCGACGTTAAGGACTATGACGGCAAGAGTTTTATCAAAGAGATCGTCAAAACCGCCAACGCTGAGGGGAGCGGCTGGGTGAACTACAAATGGTACCAACCTATAACCGGACAGGTGCTGCCCAAGGAGACGTATTTTGAAAAGGTTGATGACCTGATCATCTGCAGCGGCGACTATAGGGAATACCCCATGGGAGTAGTCCTTCTCCATGACCCGATGCTCAACAAGGGCACCGCCTTCACCGAGTCTGAGCGACACGCATTGAAACTACAAGGTCTGCTGCCGCCTCATGTGCAAACACAGGAAGAGCAGGCGGGGCGCGTTATGGATAATTTCCGGAAGAAACCCACCGACCTCGAACGTTATATTCAACTGGTCAGCCTTCAAGACCGCAATGAGACGCTCTTTTACTACGTCTTGATGAAAAATATCGAAGAAATGATGCCCATTATCTACACGCCAACTGTCGGCAAGGCCTGCCAGGAATTCGGCCATATATTCCGCCGTCCCCGCGGCCTTTATCTATCGATTAATGATAAAGGCAGCATTGCCAAGATTCTGGAGAACTGGCCTTACAAGGATGTGCGTGTCATCGTCGTGACCGACGGCGAGCGCATCCTCGGCCTCGGCGATCTCGGCGCGTTCGGCATGGGCATCCCGGTCGGGAAGCTGTCGCTCTATACGGCCTGCGCCGGCATTCATCCGTCGTACACCCTGCCGGTATTCCTGGACGTCGGCACGGAAAACAAGGCCTTGCTTGATGATCCGCTGTATACGGGCATCTTCCAGAAACGCGCCCGCGGAAAGGCCTACGATAAATTCGTGGCGGAATTCATCAGAGCCGTGCAGAAAGTTTTCCCGCGAGCGCTTATTCAACTCGAGGATTTCGCGAACATCAACGCCTTCCGTCTTCTTGACGAATTCAAAAACCGGTCATGCCTGTTCGATGACGACATCCAGGGCACCGCCGCAGTGGCGCTGGCGGGTGTTTATTCCGCAATGCGTCTGACGAAGGGTGAGTTCAAGAACCAGACGTTTCTTTTCCTTGGCGCCGGCGAGGCCGGGATCGGTATCGGCGACCTGATCGCTTCCGCGCTCATCGACGAAGGTATGCCTGAGGAGGAAGCCCGCAGACACTGCTGGTTTATCGATTCAAAGGGTCTGGTGGTGAAGAGCCGCACAGACCTTGCCGGGCATAAACTCCCCTACGCCCATGAAAATCCGCGCTGCCCGGATCTTCTTTCGGCAATCCGGTCGCTAAAACCCACGGCATTAATCGGAGTGTCGGGAACTCCCAAAGGCTTCACGCAGCAGATTGTGGAAGAGATGTCGAAGCTGAATGAGCGCCCCATCATCTTTGCGCTTTCGAATCCGACCTCCAAGGCGGAATGCTCAGCAGAAGACGCTTACACCTGGTCGGACGGTCGCGCAATCTTTGCCAGCGGGAGCCCTTTTCCGCCCTTCACTTATAAGGGAAAAACCTTCGTGTCGGGTCAAGGCAATAATGCTTATATCTTCCCCGGAATAGGTCTGGGCGCCGTCGCCTGCGAGGCAAAGCGCATCACCGACCGGATGTTCCTTGCGTCGGCAAGGTCGCTGGCCGGCCAGGTCCTGGAGAGTGACCTCGAACAGGGCCGCATCTATCCATCGTTGAAGCGAATCCAGGAAGTTTCCGCCATCATCGCAGTCGCCGTAGCCGAGGTCGCTTACAACGATGGTTTGGCGCGCAAGAAAAAACCCGCGGATCTGCTGGAGTACATCAAGTCGCAGATGTACGAGCCAGTTTATCAAAAATACGTCTAAAAGGAGTGATGGAGATGAAGAAATTAGTCGGCCTTATCGCATTTTATTTGCTCATTGGCTTCTTCACGGTCAACGTATCCGCTCAGGAATCGATTAAATTGACTATACCCCTTCCTCTCACGGGGTCCCAGGCAACATTCGGTCAGATAGAAAAAAGGTCTTACGAGATTGCCATGGAGGAAATCAATGCGGCGAGAGGCATAAAGGGTAAGAAAATTCTGCTGGAATTCGAGGACTCCAAGGGCAAACCGGAAATCTCAAGGTCTATTGCAGAAAAACTGATCGACGTGAATAAACAGCCGATTATTTTCGGCGAATACAGCTCCTCGTGCTCAGAGGCCCTGGCGGAGTTGGCGGAGAGAAGAAAAGTTCCTTACATGGTAGTCACCGGTGCGGCAGATGACATCACGCAACAGAGATACAGATACGTCTTTCGCATGAACCCTACAACGGCCTATTACGCGAGCGGGCTGATGTCATTTCTCAAGAAGGTTGTTAAGCCCGCGACCATAGCAATCCTTTACGAGAGCTCGGATTTTGGGATCTCAGGCGCAGAGGACATGTCCAAGCAGGCGAGGAAGGCGGGCATAAAGATTGTGTTGAAGGAGCCCTATGACAGGGAAACCATCGATTACGTAACCTACGATATCCGACCCGTCCCCGACGTCAGACTAATGCTTGCAAAGGTCAAAGCGTCGAATCCCGATGTAATTTACATGGTCTCCTACGCGATGGATGCCGTCGAGATTATGCGGGAACTGCAAAGCCGCAGGATTGATGCAAGGCTCTATGCGGGCGGTGCGGCAGGTTTCGCGGTACCGGACTTCATCCAGGGCGCCAAAGATGCCGCGGAATATGTGGTCACGTCGACGCTCTGGAGTCCATGGAGCAACTATCCGGGTGCGAGGGAGTTTGCAGAAAAGTATAAGAAACGATACGGGGACTATCCCTCCTATCATGGAGCTGAGGCTTATTCAGCTCTTTACGTAATAAAAGATGTCCTTGAACGAGCAAGGACATGGAAACCGGAAGATATATGTACAGCCATGAAAACGACGAACATTATGACAGTATTTGGTCCCATTATATTTGAAGATAAAGAAGGCTACACGAACCAGAACTTTATGGATACCCTGGTCATGCAGGTGATCGGCGGCCAGTATGAGATCATCTGGCCGGAGAAGTCGGCCAGTAAAAGGTACATCTATCCCATTCCGCGGTGGCGGGACAGATAATGGGAGGTGAAACATGGAAAAGAAAATACATGCTGTATCGAGCAGTGGAAATTTGGCAAAGGAGAAAGAGATGGCAGAAGAAAAAATGAGTAAAGATGCCAAGCGGGCCATGTGGTCCCAGTTCCTGGGATTCGGCATGGATGCTTATGACATGGCGATGATCATAGTTTTAGCTCCGGTACTGGCAAAGATCTTTGCATCTCCGAAACTCAGCGAAGCGTGGCAGTTCTTGATGGTCGCTCTGTTATATGCCGTGACGATGGCGGCAAGGCCCGTGGGATCAGCCATCTTCGGGCACTATGCCGACAAGATCGGCAGACGCTTCCTGCTAATTCTTACAATTGCGGGAGTCGGCATAATGTCGATGGTCTGCGCGTTCATACCGACGCCGGCTCAATTGGGACTGGTGGGAGCATATATCTACTTTATGGGGGTGAGATTCATCATGGGCTGCTTCTTCGGCGGTGAATACGCAGTCGGACATACCTTTGCTATCGAGCACGCCCCGGCAAGGCTCCGCGGCGCCATCGGCGGATTCATCCAATCAGGGTTTCCCCTCGGATATGCAATTGCCTCATTCTTGGTTCTGGGGACAAGCATCCTTATCGGAGAAGCTGCGATGCATGAGTGGGGCTGGAGACTGATGTTCTTCACGGGTATTGCCCCTGTCGGCCTGGCCTTGTATATCAGGAAATCGCTTGTCGAATCTCCTGTGTATGAACATGCGAAAAAAACTGGCACAGTAGACAAAATGCCTTTAGTAACACTGTTAAGACCCCCGACGCTCTGGATATTCTTGCAGGTCTTTGCCTTCATGACGGGACTTTTCCTTGTCGACTATGCGGTTTATCAGTTTATACCCAAGATCCTCAAAGGCCCCGACAAGTTTAATCTCATTCAGTATACGTTTATTTATGGCGTTGCTCTATTCTGTGCATTTGTCGGCTACAACTTCTATGGGTGGCTTTCGGACAAATTTGGAAGGAGAAAACTTACCCTGCTTTATTGTTTATATTGTATTGTCCTGGGCATACCTCTATATAAAACCTTAATTTGGGCATCCCTGACCAGGAGCATGGCCATTGCCATCGTCGCGGCCATACTGGCGGCGTCACTAAAGCTTGCATGGGGCATTATCCCGGCGTACCTTTCTGAGCGGTTCCCGACGAAGACGCGTTCCGTCGGTGTCGGCATCGGATATTCAGCGGGCGCTCTGATAGGCGGCGCCGGCATCACTCCATTGGTCGCTCTCATCCACGAGGTGCCTTCGGTAGTGGCGATTGAGGGCCCTAACGAACTGTGGCTTTCGGCTTCGGCAGTCCTGACAGTCGGCGCGATCATCACTTTTTTCAGCTTGCTGTGGAGTCCGGAGACCAAAGACATCGAGCTTTCACAGGTAGCTGAAGAGAAGTTGGAGGGGCCAGAAGAGCTTGTCGCGGAAGCCTGGGTAGCCAGGGCAGTAGATTTCTACAAGAGAGTCGGCAAGGCAATTGCGCTGGCTGAATTTTCAAACTCCAAAGGCGCCTTTGTTCAAGGCGAAAATTATCTTTTTGTCCTTAGCCTCAAAGGGACTATGCTTGCACACGGAGTCAATGAAAAATACATAGGTCGCGACTTCATTGACGTCAAAGATTCTGACGGCAGGAGCTTTATCCGAGAGATCATCAGCGCAACCAAAACCAAAGACAGCGGCATGACGGAATACAAGTGGTTTAATCCGGTAACTAAGGAGGATCAAATTAAACATGTGTATTTTGAGAAAGTCGATGACGTGATCATTTGCGGTGGAATTTATGGGGATGTGTGGGAAGACTTATTTGGACAAACAGCCTTGTACTATGAATAGCGGCTTCTAATTTGCATGGTACCTGCCATGATTGCTCTTTGTGGTGCGGGGCTCCTTTTGCCGATTTCAGGGACAAAGGAGCCCCATCGCATCTTCTTGAGAAGCCGCCCAACCTCTCCGGCGTCGAGCCTCTATATCATCCTTTGAAGAGAAGATTTTAATCGCATTTGTGAGGAATG
>Ga0187771_10004273_pt1 | contig 10054 bp, 8 predicted proteins | sample 0116_SJ02_MP15_1_FD_133139 | JGI IMG/M metagenome (GOLD analysis project Ga0187771, IMG submission 133139) | Tropical peat soil microbial communities from peatlands in Department of Meta, Colombia - 0116_SJ02_MP15_10_MG | ecosystem: Environmental > Terrestrial > Soil > Wetlands > Peat | place... | reverse complement strand
GGCTCGGCAAAGGGCGCCTCCTTCACCAGAACGTGGCGATGGGCAAGGCATCCGCAGATGTTTGTACGGCGGAACTGCACCACCAGCACCGCCGGCGCCTCGCGCAGGATGTCCTCGTAAGCGTCGCGGCACGACTCCGGCACTCGCGGCCAATCCTCTTCCACCGCCGCCACGAGTTGCCCAACCCGGCCCACATCGCGGAACGAATGGGCCACCACCACGAGCGGGCGCGCGCGGCCGGCAAAGGACGCCAGCGTATACCGGCGCCCGCGCAGCCACTCCCGCCACCGCACCCAGCGCGGCCGCATGCGCAGATAGCCCTCAACCGCCCTGGCCAGTGGAGAATCCATTCGGGTCATACAAGAGCATTGTACCCCCGTGGCACGTAGGGGCAACCCATGTGGTCGCCCCACATTGGTCGCCGCGGTCGGTCATTCATTCAACCTTTCGACTCTTCAACTTTTTCGACAGTCGAAAAGCTGAAGAAGTTGAACGCCCGTGGTGTCTGCTAGTCGCTCAGCGCAATCACGCCAAGTCAATGGGCTCTTCTTTGCTGGAGAGGATGTCGGTGGGGAGGCCGAGCTCGCGCGCCAGGGTTGGCGCGACCTGAGTCAATGCGAGGCGGCCCAGGTTCTTGCCCGGAGCGATGTTCGGGCCCGTGGCGAGGAAGGACGCGGCCAGTCCCGCCCGCGAGGGGAGCTGGCCATGTGTCCCGTGGTCTTTTTGCGTGGGGCGTAGCGCGGGCCCCTCGAACCGGTCGGAGAAGTAGACACCCGGGGCGGCGTCCAGCATCAACTCTGCGTCCGGGTCAGCCTCGAGGTCCTCGAGTTGGTCACGGTCCAGGACCTCCTGTACCGCTCCCGCCTGTTGGAGGCGCTCGACTGCCCTGCCCAGCGCTTTGCGCTCTCCTGCGCTGGGCTCTTCCAACCAATACATCGCGAACGATCCCCCGGCGTGCACAGCCCCCAGCCGGCCCAGCTTCGGCGGCCCACGTTTCTCGCGCGGGAACAGCCCCTCCTCCGCCAGGGTGACCAGCGGTGCCGCCTCCTTCTCCACGTCCACGAATCCGTGATCGGAGAGGACCACCAAGTTGACAGGCTCTCCCCCCGACACCGCCTCGCGGATGCGCCCGACCTCCTCGTCAATTTGGCCCAGCGCCGTGAGGGCCTGCGACGACATCGGCCCGAAGCGGTGAGCGAGCTGGTCGTAGTAGACGAAGTGGACCAGCATGACGTCCGGGCGGTAGCGTCGCCAGAGATAGAGCGCCGCCTCGCCACGCAGCTGGTCCGGCGTCGCTTTGGGCAGAAGCGGCTGCAAGGCTTTTAGCACCTCCGCGAACAGGCCCGGAGTGGAATGCCGGGCAGGAGTCTCCAAATCACGATGAGGATCCGGCGCCGCGGGGTCCCAGATCTCGGGAATATTCCAGGCGATGGAAGCTCCGGCGCTTACCGGCCAGCTTACCGCCGCGGTTTTGCGGCCCGAGGCGCGCGCCACATCCCAGAGCGTGGGGACTCGCAAGGCGGCGGCAAACCAGCACCAGGGCCGAGCCTGCTCCGTGGGGTCAAGCGAGGCAAGATGACTGTAAATACCATGGACTCGCGGGGCAACTCCGGTGACCAGGGTCGCGTGGGCGGGATATGTCGTACTGGGATAGACGCTTTCCACCCCGTCGGCACTGGCTCCGGCCTTGACGAGGCCGCGAATGTTCGGCAGCTTGACGCCGAGGTCCTTTTCACTGCGATAAAAGTCCGGGGCCATTCCGTCCGCGCAAAGCACCACCAGCCGGGTTGGCATGCGACTGGCCTTCATTGGGCTCCGTCCTCCAGGTCGGCCGTACTTGCTATACCGCAGGTGTGCGGTATAATATCAGTATCAAGGCGATGGAGTTCGCCTAACCAACCGTCTCGATTTTTCGAGACTGATAACTCCTATCACGACTTCGGGTCGCGGTAGGAGTTTTTGTTTTAGACCTGCCGGGCCCCTTATCCGGGAGGTCAGGGTGAACACTTGGCTGGTCGCGTCGCTATGGGTCGGGCTGGCGCTCCTCGCCACGATGCTCTCCGTTCGACTGGGCATCTCTGTGGCCCTGATGGAAATCGGAGTCGGGGTCTTGGGTGGCAATTTCCTGCATCTCGTTCCGAACGATTGGATAAATTTCCTGGCGGGCGTGGGCAGCGTCCTGCTCACTTTTCTAGCCGGGGCAGAAATTGATCCTGATGCGCTGCGCGCCAACCTCAAAGAAAGTCTGCTGATCGGCTTGTTTTCCTTTCTCACTCCGGCGTTAGGCGCTTTCGCTGCCGCCTTCTGGTTCTTCAAGTGGGATCTTCACGCCGCGGAGATCGGGGGGATTGCCCTTTCGACAACCTCCGTGGCTGTAGTCTACGCGGTGATGATTGAGTCGGGGTTGAACGAGAGCGAACTCGGGAAGGTCATACTCGCGGCGTGTGTTGTCACGGACCTGGGAACAGTCGTCGCCTTGGGGCTGATGTTTGCTCAGTACAATCGCTGGCTGTTGCTTTTCGTGGGCGCTACGATTTTGGCGCTCTGGCTGATGCCGCGCTTTACGGCGTGGTACTTCACCAAAGTGGGCAACCGGGTTAGCGAGCCGGAAATCAAGCTGGTACTGCTCATCCTCTTCGGGCTGGGCGGGCTCGCCACATTGGCGCGCAGCGAGGCCGTGCTGCCGGCCTACCTGATCGGTCTGGCCCTCGCGCGACAGTTTCTCCGCAACAAAGTCCTCATGCACCGTATGCGCGCCATCGCATTTTCCATTCTGACTCCGTTCTATTTTCTCAAGGCCGGCTCCTTCGTCTCGTTCAAAGCCCTGCTGGCCGGCATCGTACTTATCGGCGCCTTCTTCATTGTCAAAATGCTGACGAAGGTGGCAGGGGTTTTTCCCTTCACGGTCTGGTTCGGTTTTGGGCGGAGGAACGGCTCTTACACCACCCTGCTCATGGCCACAGGGTTGACCTTCGGGACGATCTCCGCTTTGTTCGGCCTGACTCACGGCTACATTGATCAATCTCGATACACGGTGCTCGTGACCGTCGTCATCTTGAGCGCCGTTGTTCCAACGCTCATCGCTGAGCGATTCTTCCGACCGGAGCGGCGCGCCATTTCTCGACGATCCGCTTTTCCGGCGTCCGCGGCCACCGGCCAGAGCGTCCGCAGTGAGGCTTAATCCATGTTCAAGAAAATCTTGGTAGCCCTCGATGGATCGGAGGGAAGCAAGAAGGCCTTGCTCGCTGCCCTCGCCTTAGCAAAGGGATTCCACTCGGAACTCCAGTCGATTTCCATTAAGGAGAGGCCCAGCCATTACGCGGCGACGGTGGGCGAGGTCATGGAGGACCAAGAAGAGATCGACAAGTTTTATGCACACGTTACGGCGGAAGCCCTCGATCTCGCCGAAAAGGAAGGCGTGAGCCTGCGCTGCGAAGTCCGGTCCGGACACGAGGTGCAGACGATCGTGGAATTCGCTCGCCATGGCGAGTTCGATCTGCTCGTGGTGGGGTTCATGGGGCACAGCCGCGTCTTCGACCGGATCTGGGGTGGAACTTCGCAAAACCTCACGCGCACCGCGCCCTGCGCGGTCCTGGTGGTGAAGTGACACACCCGTGACACGGCGTGGGGGCAAAGCTCACCGAGGATGATCGGCTGCCGATCCCGAGGAAGGTGAAACCATGGCAGAGAGCCTCAACCCAGTTCCTCATCTCTCCTTCACTCCCGCCCACGCCGTTGCCCTCGGCGCGCGCCTGCGTGTCCTGGAAGAAGATTGCCACGAGATCGAACACGGCCTCAAGGGAGTTGAGGGAATCTGCTTTGAATACGCCGACACGCTCCCGGAATCCGTCAAGCGGACAGCTCGGGCCACGATCAAAGACCTTTTTCGGGAACTCGCGAGGCTCCAGAGCGAGTTAGCGCTTCGGAAACAACAAATCGACCTTCGCAGGACATTGAACGCGCGCCTCTCCCACATGTGGGTGACTTTGCTCGAGAGCAAGGCGGAGTCCCTGAAGGGGTATGGAGAGGTTCCGGACGAACTGCGCGCGTTCCTCGATCCCCGGATAGACCGGCTCTTGGAGCTCTGGAGCCGCCTCCGAGACGCACTCGGAGAGGATGAGAAATAGTGAGTCAGACTCTGCCACACCCCCCGCCCTTGGAACAGGAGTCGCAAGGGAATCTGCCTCTCCTGGGGCGGAATGAGGAGGCGGCGCGGCTGCGCGACACCATTCTCCTTCGCCAGCCGCTGCTCATTGCGGGTCCGGCGGGCATCGGGAAGACGGCTCTGCTTTCCCATGTTCTGCCCGGACTGCCCCGCCAGGTTCGCAATCGGACGCTTCACCTGGACGGCATCGAAGGGTTGCAACCCCTGTTGCGCGGGCTCCTCAGGGAGCTTGAACGCGTTGGAGACGCGACCCTGCGTGCGCGCTTAGGGACGGGAGGCATTCGCTCCCGCACTTTTGAGGATTGGCTTGGGCGGCAATCCACAAGCCGGCTGAAAGGGGCGGTTTATCAGGCCATGGGGCAAGGGGGCTATGCAGTTCTCCTCGATCATGTCCCGTCCCTGACGCATGGTGTAGCCAAAGTGGTCCGCGAGCTCGTCTGGATGCAAGACACTCCCGTCTACCTCGCGGTACGCGACCAGCGGGAGAGGACCATGGGCGACCTCGCGAACGTTTATTGGGGCACCCCCCAGCGGCTGGCGCTTGGCGCGTTGCCAGATGCGGCGGCGCTCGAACTGCTCGAAAGGTCCGTGGTTCGACTGGGACTAGGGAAGATGGATTTGGGAAACTTCCGCCAGGAAATCCTGAAGCTAGCTGCTGGCAATCCCGGGGCGATCGTAAACATGTGCAGGCTGGCCGCAGACTCGAAATATCACTATGGTTCGCGGATCAAAACCAAACTGGTTTACATAGACCACCTGATGAGCCTGCGAAGCCGATTCGCATGCGGGAGCGTGCTGAGCGGTGGGAAATAGCATCAAAGCCGGACCACCCGCGACGGGTGAGGTCGAGGGCGCAGCCAAGCTCCTCCGTTTGGGAGCCTTGGGCGAAGAACTGGGTGCAGATTGGATCGGCCACGAAGCTCGCGAGCTCGCCGCCCGGATCCGCGAGGGCCGCTTTTACGTCGCGTGCCTTGGCCAATTCAAGCGGGGCAAGTCCACCCTCATCAACGCGCTTGTAGGCGACCCGGTGCTTCCCATGGGCTTCCTGCCCGTAACGGCCGTGCCCACGGTAGTCCGATTCGGAGAGGAGTGCGGGGCTCGGGTCAGGACTCAGAACGGCGCATGGCAACCCATACCCCTCTCGGATTTGAAGTCGTTCGTTACCGAAGAGCAAAACCCGGAGAACGCCAAGGGGGTCGAAGGGGTGGAAGTGTTCGTCCCCAGCCCTCTGCTTTCCGCAGGCATGTGCCTGGTCGACACCCCGGGTCTGGGCTCAGTGTTCACGGGCAACACCGCCACCACTCAGGCTTTCGTTCCTCATATCGACGCTGCTCTGGTCGTGGTAGGCGCAGACCCGCCGCTTGCCGGCGAGGAGCTCGCGCTCGTCGAAGCCGTGGCGCGGCAGGCCCAGCACCTGATCCTGGTGCTCAACAAGGCCGACCGGGCGACACAGGCGGAAAAATCGGCTGTTGTGGAATTCACACGGCGTCTCCTGCAAAGGCGCTTGCGGCGGCCCGCGGGGCCGATCTTTGAGGTCAGCGCCGCGGAACGGCTCGAGAACCGCGGCCCCGAGCGCGACTGGGGAAAGCTGCTTGAGGCGCTCGAGCAGCTCGTCGCGGGCTCCGGGCGGCAGCTCATACGCTCGGCCTGCGAACGGGGACTGGTGCGCCTCCGTGAGCAGTTGCTGGTCACCATCAGCGAGGAACGAGACGCTCTGGCGCGGCCCCTGGAAGAGTCCGCGCAACGAATTCGGACCATGAAAGAAACACTGGACGAGGCAGAGCGCTCGATGCGGGAGTTGGGTTTTCTTCTCATGGCCGAGCAACAACGGCTTTCCGATGTTCTTGTCGGCCGGCATAAGACCTTCCTCGCCTCTGTGCTGCCTGACGCCAATCAGGAATTTCAAGCGGTGCTCGAAGCCAAGCCGCGGGGGATGGGCCCCTCCTACCGGCGCGCCCTGATGCGCGAAGCCCAGGAGTTGGCGCGCCGGCGCGTGCTGCCTTGGCTGCGGACGGAGCAGCAAGAGGCCGAGAAAGAGTACCAGCAGGTCGCCTCTCGGTTTGTGCAGGTGGGCAACACCTTCCTCCGAAAGCTCGCGGATTCCGGCATCACCGAATTGAGTGGCATGCCGCACGCCCTCGACCCGGAGACCGGGTTTCGCGCCCGATCGGAATTCTTGTTTCGAGACCTCATCGAGGTCGCGCAGCCGGCCTCTCCCCTGCGCTGGGTGGCTGACTTCGCCTTGGGACTGATCGGCGCACACAGACTGATCGAAGACGAGGCCCGGGGATTCCTGGTCCGCCTGCTGGAAGTAAATTGCACGCGAGTGCAAAGTGATATTCTCAATCGGGTTCAGCAGAGCCGCAGCCTGTTGGAAGTTGAGATCCGGAAGCTCCTGCACGAAATCCGTCGCATGGCCGAGGAGGCGCTGAATCGCGCCCGTGCGGCCCGCGCGGCGGGGACTCCGGCAGTCGAAACCGCCATCGCGCGTCTGGATGAGCTGCAAAAAGAGATCGAGAGTTTCCGGCCGGGCCGGTAAGTTGATGGGGGGAGCATGGCCTTGGACGAGCTTCACGCCCGACGCTTGGCAACCGTAGCCAGCATCATCGAATCAGCCCTCGGCCGGATGGAAGTGCTTTTTCGCTCGCTTGAAATCTCCGGCAGCCACGACGCGTTGGAGACCCCACCCGCTGCGGCTACCAGCTCAGGCATCAGCCGCCTGCAAATGCAGCAGGCCCGGGGGCAGGTGGAGGGGATACGGAGGCGGCTCCGCGAGGTGCTGGACCGCTTCGGCGTCTCCCCTTGCAAGCCTGAGCCCCGCCAGGTCCTTGCCGCGGAGCTCTCAACGCTTTGGGTCGTGCTGGAGAACGCGCGCCCCGCGCGCATGAAGGGCTACGGCAGAAAATTCGAGCCTGCTGATAAGGCGGATTGGGAGAGGTTTGTCGAGGGAATGCTCCACGACCTGGAACAATTCCGCCGGCTCACGGCCCCCTAGGATTCGAACCGGCGCACGCCACGGCGCCCCCTCAGGCCGCAGAGCGGGTGGCGCGTGTATTCCCAATACCAAGGCGATGTAGTTCACCCGGCCTGCCGTCTCGATATCTAGGGGTGGATTCCCCCTGTGTCGAATTGGGCCGCGGCAGGGGCTTTTTCTTTGGGACAAGCGTTTCTAAGGACTCAGAAGCATCTCCCATCAAGATGCACCTCCCTCTTGGGCAAACCGTGTTAGGATAGAGCCGCACCGAACCAAAATCGATGCGCTTTTGGGCTTAGCGGCTCAGGAGGGGAGAGCTTTCATGCCTGAATCCGCCACCATACCGGCACCTCAGAGCATCGAGGAGCTGGGAATTCGCCGGGGCTTGCTCGAGAGCCTTGCCCTGAAGCTCCTTTATCTGAGCGGCGAGATCACCCTAGATGAGTTGGCCGGCCAAATGCGGGTCAGCTATCACATCGTTAACGACCTCTTCCAAACCATTCGCAAGGCCGAGCTTTGCGAAGTGAAGGGGATGGTGAAGGGCGTCCATCGAATCGCAGCGACTTCGCAAGGAAGGGCGCGCGCCCTGGAACTGCTCGACCACAACCACTACACCGGCCCCGCGCCAGTTTCGTTGAAATCCTACGTGAGCCGGGTGCGAGCCCAGAGCGTGAAGAACTTCCCCGTGCGCCGGGACCTGGTCGAGAAGGCCTTCGAGCATTTGGTGCTGCCCAACATGGTGTTGAAGCAGCTCGGCACCGCGGTCACCTCCGGCACTTCAATCTTCCTCTACGGGCCCACCGGCACCGGCAAGACCTCGATTGCCGAAGCCATCCCCAGCATTTACCACGACCGGGTGTGGATTCCCTACGCCGTGGAGGTCGACAGCCAAATCATCACCGTGTACGATCCCGCGCTTCACAAGCTCGATGAGAAAGCTGAAAGCGGCGATGGGGACGGCAGATGGGTCCGCTGCCACCGCCCTCGCGTGATCGTGGGCGGGGAGCTGACCGTGGAGATGCTGGACCTGCAGTTCCATCCAGTGAGCAAATACTACACGGCCCCCCTCCAAATGAAGGCCAACAACGGGGCGCTCATTCTGGACGACTTCGGGCGGCAGCGCATTCGCCCCGAGGAGTTGCTGAATCGCTGGACCGTCCCGCTGGACCGGCGGATTGATTTCCTGACCCTATTGGGCGGCGGGACGCTGGAGATTCCCTTCGATTTATTTGTGGTGTTTGCCACCAACCTCGACCCCACCAAGTTGGCGGAGGAAGCGTTTCTGCGGCGCATCCACAACAAAATCAAGGTTGACAACCTGAATCGCGAACAGTTCCATCAGGTTTTCGAACGACTGTGCAAGCGCTCTAACGTGGCGTACGACCGCAAGCTGGTGGACTACTTGATCGATCTGCTCACGACGGAATGGAAGCAGGCCCTGCGACCTTGCTACCCCTTGGATCTCCTCAATCATGTTCTCTGGACAGCCCAGTATGAGGGGAGGCCGCCCCACCTCGACAAGGAAACGCTCGATCAGGCTTGCCGTAATTACTTTGTGGCGCCCCGAGCGACCTGATTAGTGGCTGGCGCAAGTCGCCCCGCCTTTCGCTCAGAGTCCAGATTTCCCTATTCTCTCCCTTCGTTCTTCTGACTTCTGACTCCTGGCTTCTGCGGGCCTCGATAGTTGCCCTGTTGGGGTCGGAGGTATATATTGGGACGTTCGGAATTTTAAGATGATATCTCGTGTTTGCGCGCTTTTCTGGTTTGTCCTGGTTATTTCCACTGCTTGCGTAACGGCCGCTACTACTGAAGACGGGAAAACGTCGAACCCGCAGTCCGATGCGCTGGCCCGCGCCGCGGAAGAATTCAAGGTCCTGACGCGCGACCTGGGCATGCGCCCCGAGAGCCCGCCTTCCGCGCCCAGCCAGCGCGCCCGCAAGCCCGTCTGGCACGGCCGCGTCTATGAGAACTTCCGCAACGACGTTCTGGACGCCATCCCCCACGAAGCCAAGCAAAACGCTCAGAACAAGTCGCCGCTGCGCCGCAACCAGTTCGGGTTCAACGTGGGCGGCCCGTTGCTCATCCCGCATCTGATCAGAAATCCTGAAAACACATTTTTCATGCTTTCCTACGAAGGCGTTCGCGAGCGCGTTTTCCGCGCTTCCCTGCACACCGTCCCCACGCTCGCGCAACGCCTGGGCGACTTCTCGCAAACCGTGGACCAGGCGGGCCTCATGCTGCCCATCTACGATCCCGCCACCACCGCGCCGAACCCCGCTTACAACCCGAGCCTGCCGGTCTCCACCAGCAATCTTCAGTACCTGCGCTCCCCCTTCCCGGGGAACATCATCCCTCCCGATCGCCTGGCCCCGAACGTTCAAAAGGCCCTATCCCTTTATCCCGCGCCCAACACGGACATCGGCCCCTTCTTCCAGAACAACTTTTTCGTGAATGCCCCCGCGACGGACGACGCCGACGGAATTATTGCCAAGGTGGACCGCCCCATCAACGACCGGCATCGGGTGACCTCGACCACCACGATTTCCAAGGGCTTTCTGAGCCCCCCGAAGTATTTCCCCAACCTCGCCAGCCCCACCGCGCCGGAGCAGCACTTCTCCAACTGGCGCACTGAGATCGATTACGTCCTCACCGCCAGTTCCAAGACCGTCAACACGGCCAGCCTCAGCGCGACGTCCAATTCGCGGCGGGCCGGCGAGGGCTCGTCCCCCTTTCCGGCCTACGAGCTTCTCGGCAACTACCTCTCCATGGGCACGGCTTACCCCGAGTCGCACAACGCTCGAAACACCCTGGAGCTGCGCGATGGAATTTCGACGCGCAAGGGCAAACATTCGCTCGGGCTGAGCATTCAGGCCGATTTTTATCAGGTGAATTCGTTCAACCCGGCGTATCCCGCC
>Ga0187771_10004272_pt1 | contig 10054 bp, 6 predicted proteins | sample 0116_SJ02_MP15_1_FD_133139 | JGI IMG/M metagenome (GOLD analysis project Ga0187771, IMG submission 133139) | Tropical peat soil microbial communities from peatlands in Department of Meta, Colombia - 0116_SJ02_MP15_10_MG | ecosystem: Environmental > Terrestrial > Soil > Wetlands > Peat | place... | reverse complement strand
GCCAGGCCTTCAAATATTCGAGTCCTCCGACATGCTCGATCTGAGTCGAATCCGCGATGTACTGGATGAGCCCCGTCCTGTTAACCTCCAGTTTTTTTTCGTCGAGAAGATGGGGCAGGGAATTCCTGTCGAGCGAACCTAGGACGGAAAGCGCGCGGCGCAGCGCGTGGCGCGCTTCATCCAGCGTCAATCCCTGAAGCGCGCGCGCAATGGTGAAGAGAGTCGTCTCGCTGGTGTCCGCGGCGGTTCCCTGGCGCACCATGAGGGCGGCCTCTTGCTGAAGAAACTGCAACAACTCCTCCATGTCCGGCGTGGTCAATTCGACCAGGGCGAATTGCCGGCTCAACTCCTCAGGCACGGCGCGCAGCGGAGAAGTGACGACGAGAAATCTGCCCGTGTCCATGCACAGTTCGTACAGGTCGCGCAAACGGCGGCGGATCCCGGGTTCCTCGCGCATAAACTCGTGAAAGTCCTTAAGCTGAAATATTCCGGGTTTGTCGTGCGATGCAATAAACTCAAGGATTGCCTGCGGCCCGAAGTTTTCGGCGGAGCCGCCATCCTGGGACAGGAGGCCGGCGGTCAGGGACCAACTCCATACAGGCGTGCGGCCGGAAAACAGTCGTTCCGCGATCTCCTTCAAAAGCAGCCGGACCCTCCCCTCCTCGGGAGTGCAAACGAAGATAAGCGGCCGGCCTCCCTGGAAAACCTCCTTGAGCGCCCTGTATGCCCGACTCTCAGCCATATTCTCCCCGGGATTCATGATGCGGGTATTTAATCACGGATTCCACCGATTTCATAAAAAGGATTTTGCGGGATTTTGTTGCGGCCCCCAATGGGTCGAGTTAGCCTTAATGGCATGAAAAGCATAATCCGCCGATACACCGTGCCGGGATTGATTCTGTATGCCATGCTGCATCTGCTTTGGGCTCAACGGCCCGGCTACATAGCCTCGAACTACACCAAGCATGAGTACCGGATTCCGATGCGCGACGGCAAGAAGCTGTTCACCTCCGTCTATGTCCCCAGAGACGGCGCGCACCCCTACCCCATCCTGTTGAACCGGACCCCGTACGGCGTGGCCCCCTACGGTGTGGATAACTATCCTTCCAGCCTGGGTCCCTCCGATGAGCTAGCCCGTGACGGCTTCATTTTCGCATACCAGGATGTTCGAGGCAGGATGATGTCCGAAGGGGAGTTTGTCAACATGACTCCCTTTAAGGACGCGAAGAATGGGCCCCGCGACGTGGATGAATCCAGCGATGCCTACGACACGATTGAATGGCTGATCCATAATATTCCGAACAACAACGGGAACGTGGGGATCTGGGGCATCTCGTATCCAGGATTCTATGCTGCCTCGGCCATGATCGGCGCGCATCCGGCATTGAAGGCGGTCTCTCCCCAGGCACCGATCGCCGATTGGTTTGTGGGGGATGATTTTCACCACAACGGCGGCTTTTACCTGGCCCACGCCTTCGGATTTCTCGCAAGCTTCGGACATCCGCGTCTGCGGCCCACGATGAATCCTGACAAGGCCTTTAATTTCCCCACTCCCGACGGGTATGACTTCTATCTAAGGATGGGGCCGCTTCCGGAAGCCAACGATAGGTATTTGAAGAACGAGATCCCGTTTTGGAACGAGATGATGCAGCACGGCACGTACGACGCCTTCTGGCAATCCAGGAATCTCAAGCCGCACATAAGGAATATCCGGCCTGCGATCATGACCGTTGGAGGCTGGTTCGACGCTGAGGACCTGTTTGGAACACTGGCCGTGCATCACGCCGTGGATTTGTCGAGTCCCGGAGCCTACAACGTCCTCGTCATGGGTCCCTGGTTTCACGGCGGCTGGGCGCGCTCGGACGGCGACGCTTTGGGCAATGTTCGTTTCGGCTCCGAGACCTCGGTTTTTTTCCGCAAGGAGATCGAGTTCCCGTTCTTTGAGCATTTTTTGAAAGAGGCCGGGGAGTTGAATTTGCCGAAGGCCTACGTATTCCTGACCGGCAGGAATGAATGGCGGAGGGAAAGCCAGTGGCCGCCCCAAAGCGCCAAGCCGCTGAACCTGTATTTCCGGGCCGGGTGGAAGCTGTCGTGGAATCCGGAGTCCGAAGATCTTGCGGACGCCTTTGACGAATATATCAGTGACCCCAATAAGCCGGTCCCCTATATCGGTGAAATCGCCATGGGCATGACCCGCGAGCACATGGTCGAAGATCAACGCTTCGCTTCGCGCCGCACGGACGTGCTGACCTATGCCACGGACGAACTCAAACAGGATATCACCGTTGCCGGCCCCGTCACCTCGAATCTCAACGTTTCAACCACGGGCACCGATTCAGATTTCGTCGTGAAACTCATCGACGTGTACCCGGACGACACTCCGGACAATGAACCCAATCCGGAGAATGTCCAAATGGGTGGCTTCGAGCAGTTGGTGCGCGGGGAGTTGTTCCGCGGGAAATTTCGTAACAGCTACTCAAATCCCGAACCCTTCGTTCCGGGCAAGATCACCAGGATCGAGTACCCGATGCCGGACATATTCCACACTTTCCGAAAAGGGCACAAGATCATGGTTCAAGTGCAGAGCAGCTGGTTTCCCCTGGTGGATCGGAACCCTCAGCAGTTTGAAGACATCTACAGGGCGAAGGCGAGCGACTTCCTAAAGGCGACGGAACGGGTATACCGTTCCAAATCCGCTCCGTCGTGTATCACTCTGTATCAAATCGATTGACCCTGCCGGGGGCTTTGCAGGCCACCAATGTGCGTATGTTCGAGAATACTCGGAGGCGGATTCGCCTAACCAGCCACAGGCAGCTCCCTCCGCCGCAGCCTCATAGCTATTAAAACTGGGGAGATCAATAGGGCGATGACAAAGCAGGTCGCCGCCACAATCCAGGACGATCTTGGACCCTCGAGCCCGAGCAGGCTGTTGACAAAAGCATAATACATCGGAGAAATGAATTGTCCTATTCCCATGGCGCTCGTCAGGATGGCTACGGCCAGAGCGGCCGCCGATTTTTCCACGCTGCCCATGACCTGCAGTATGATCAAGGAATTGAAGGTGCCAAATCCAAGGCCCCAGAGCCCGTTGGCCAGCATAAACATGGGCGCCGTGTGGACAAAGACCAGCAGGATCGATCCGACGGCGAGGAAGCCGAGCGCAAAAACGATCGCGTACTCCCTCAATATCTTGGTCACCCATCCCAGGATGACGCCTGCGGCAATCCCTCCGGCGGAAGAAAAGGTCACTACGATGCCTGCGGTACCCGCATTCCCTACTTTGTTCGCCGTGATCACAAAGGCGATGTCGGTTATAAAACAGAACATGACCACGTTGTAGAAAAAGTATATCGCTATAAAGAGCCAGGACCGGCCGGTCAGCCCCGCCGGTTTTGAGATTTCAGTTTCGTGCTTTCTTCCCGGCTCTGGCATCTTGGCCAGAACCAGCAAAAAAGCCGGCACAACCAATAGGTGCGCATAAAAAGTGTAGCGCCAGTGAATGTCGCACAAGAACCCTCCGAGCAGCGTGAATATAATTCCGAAGATGGCCGCATTGGAGGCCGAATATCCCATGAAAACTTCCCTGTCGTGCCCCTCAAAATAATCCGCGACCAATGCTTGAGAAAGGGGCAGCAGAAACCCGACGCCGGCTCCAAAAACTGCTCTCATTATCAAAATGAAGATAATGCCGCCGTAAAATGCTGGCGTAATCCCACTGATGCCGAACAGCAGCATCCCGATGATCACAAGCTTCTTCTTGCCTATTACGCGGGACAGCGCTCCGCATAGCAGCGTGGACGCCATTATGAACAGCGAGGGCAGAGTAACAACCATTTGAATGGATCGGGGGCTCATTTTCGGAAACGCCTTGGCTATTCCAGCGAGTGCCGGTGTGGCGGCGCTGACGCCAAAGGTGAGGCTGCCTATGGCCAAAACGACGAGCAACAATGCATGTTTGCTGGGCTTATCATCCATCTTTCCCATCCTAGTTGCCGAAACCGACCGGAATCTTTCGGCAAGCATGATACTCGGGGCATGCTGCCTTATCAACAATAGAGAGGATCAGGAATTCGTGCGGCTGAGCTCGGCCTCTGCTGCTACGGGAATCAGTCTGTTTGACGGGATATTTTGGACCGGAGCCACCAGCAGCGCTGCCCGGTGCTCGATAGGACCCAACAATCAAGGAAGGGTTATCAGCCTTGTCGAAGACGGGGATACCATCGACGACCCCCGCCGCCACCGCCCCGGTTGAAGCCGCCGAAACTGCTCCGGCCAAAGCTGCCAAAACTTCGGTACCGCTATGAGGGCCGATACGCTTGTCGGTTTTGACTCAAGACGACTCGTGTGGATCGGCAATTACCTTGAAAATACTCGTATTGTATCGAAAAACCCTCTCAGGGAGCCGAAGGTATCGTTGACGGCGCTGGCCTCGTATCCGCTGTGGACCATGCAGTTGGCGCAACGGGGATTGCCTGATTCCGCGCCGTAGCTGTCCCATTCGGCTTTTTCCAGCAGTTCCGAGAATGTCCTGAAATATCCGTCCTGCAACAAATAGCAGGGTTTTTGCCAGCCGAACAGGCTGTAGCTGGGCATACCCCAGGGAGTGCAGGTGTAGTTCCGGAGCCCCATCAGGTATTCCAGGAACAAAGGGCTCTGGTTGAATTTCCAATGCTTCCTGCGATCCTTCAGAACATCGTAGAAAAGCTTCCTCGTCCCGGACTTGTCAAGAAAATGCTGCTGGTCCGAAGCCCTTTCATAGCAATAAGCGGGAGAAAGGGTCATCCCCTCAACCCCGAGTGCCATCATCTCGTCAAAGAAGGCCCTCACGCTGGCGGGGTCTGCATCATTGAATAGGGTTGTGTTGGTGGTCACGCGGAATCCGCGTTTCAGCGCTTCCCTGATTGCTTCCACAGCCCTGTCATAAACGCCTTCACGACCTACCGAGCGGTCGTGGAATCTTCTCTGCCCGTCCAGGTGAACATTGATCGTGAAGTATTTGCTGGGGCGGAAACAATCGAGCTTCTCCTTGAGTATCAGGGCGTTAGTGCAAAGATAGACATATTTCTTGCGCTCAATCAGTCCCCGCACGATTGCGGCGATCTCTGGATGCAGCAGGGGCTCGCCGCCCGGGATACTGACCATGGGGGCGCCGCATTCCTCGGCAGCCCTAAAGCATTGATCCGGAGAAAGATGCTGTCTTAGAACGTGAGCTGGGTATTGGATCTTGCCGCATCCCGGACATGCCAAATTGCATCGAAACAGAGGCTCCAGCATGAGCACCAGCGGATAGCGTTTTTTCCCCGCCGCCCTTTGCCTCATTACGTAGCTGGCCACCGCGCACATCTGCTCTATTGGAACGCCCATAATTCCCCTTACGCAGGAGATCGTAGCTCATCGGTTTTAAGGCCGCAAGTCGCAAGTCGCAACCGAACACTTTGTGGACGAAGAGTTGCTTCCGTGATAGCCTTCCGATTCATGAGCGCTTCCGTACTGGCAGACGGCGCGTTGGCCCTTATTGGAAACACTCCCCTTGTCCGCTTCCAGCGGGTCTGTTCAAACCCCAAGGTTGAGATCTGGGGCAAATTGGAGTGCGTCAATCCCGGCGGATCGGTCAAAGACCGCATCGCCAAATCAATGATCGAAGCGGCCGAAGCGTCAGGGGAACTCACTCGAGACAAAACCATCCTCGAGGCAACCAGCGGCAACACCGGCATCGGGCTTGCTCTCGTGGGGGGAGTCAAGGGATACAAGGTTCTCCTAGCCATGAGCGAAGCTGTAAGCCAGGAGCGCTGCCAGATCCTGGCGGCGCTGGGGGCTGATTTTCTTCGCACCCCGGCGCGGCTCGGCACCGACGGGGCTATCGAGGCCGTCTATCGGTTGCAGCGGCGAGAGCCGGGCAGATACTTTATTCCCGATCAGTATAATAATCCCGCAAATCCGCTTGCCCATTACAACGGGACTGCCTTGGAAATCTGGGAGCAAACCGGGGGCAGGATCACTCACCTTGTGGCCACCATGGGCACTTCCGGAACTCTAATGGGCATGAGCCGCCGTCTCAAGGAGCTCAACAGGGAGATCCGGATCGTCGGAGTGGAGCCCTATCTCGGGCACAAGATACAAGGTCTCAAGAACATGAAAGAGGCCTACCGGCCTGGCATCTTCAACCGGAAGCTCCTTGATGAAAAAATAAACATCAAAGACGAAGACGCCTATGAGACCTCGCGCCTCCTTGCCAGGGAGGAGGGACTGTTTGTGGGAATGAGCGCGGGCGCGGCGGTCTATGTCGCTCTTCAAATAGCGAAGGAACTGCCTCAGGGCGTCATCGGGGTAATCCTTCCCGACGGCGGAGAACGCTACCTGAGCACGACTCTCTTCCGCACGTCCGTACCGGTGGCCGTCCGAACGCCGAAGCTGGAGCTGTATGACGCCCTCACCAGAGCGCAGCGGCTGTTTGAGCCCCTGGTCCCGGGCAAGGTTTCCATGTATTCCTGCGGTCCGACGGTGAACGCCGAACCCACTCTCGGCCTTCTGCGGCGGGTGGTGGTGGCCGACCTTCTGCGTCGCTACCTGGAGTATTGCGGGCTCGAGGTCAAGCACGTGATGAATGTGACGGATCTCGACGACAACACGATTCAGGAATCGATAAAGCGCGGGATATCTCTAAAGGAGCTGACCGATCGATACACAGGCGAGTTCATGGAATGCCTGGACCTGCTCGCAGTAAAGCGCGCCTGGAAATATCCGCGGACTTCGGAGCATGTGGACGAAATGGCGGCCTTCACGCGGCGGCTGCTCAACAAAGGATTCGCGTATGAAAGGCTGCGCAGCGTCTATTTTGACATAGGGAAGTTTGCGAAATATGGCGCCTTGAGCGGTCTCGACCTGTCGAAGATCAAAGTCGGGGCGACCGTGGACCTTGACGAATACGACAAGGACGACCCCCGGGACTTCACCCTGTTTAAGCGGGCGACCTTGGCGGACATGTCCCGCGATATTTTCTATGAGACCGATTGGGGCAACGTCAGACCCAGCTGGCATGTTCAGTGCGCCGCCATGTCCACGCATTATCTGGGGGAGGAATTCGATATTCACTCAAGCGGCACCGACATCCTTTTCCCTCACAATGAAAATGAAATCGCCCAGTGCGAGGCACTCCACGGAAAGAGCCCGGCGCGATACTGGGTGCACTCCGAACTGGTGCTGGCCGGCGGCAAGAAAATGTCCCGCTCGGCGGGGAATGCCGTGACGCTCAAGGACATCCTGGCTCTGGGCTACAGCGCTCGGGAAATCCGATATCTCCTCCTCTCCACTCAGTATCGGCAACCCCTCTCGTATTCCGAAGAGAAGTTGAAGGCCGCGCGGGCCGCTTTGAGAAGGATCGACGCCTTCGTCGGCAAGCTCCGGCGCTGTTCGGGCGGGCACGAGACCGATGAGGCGCGGCGTTTAGTGGAGGAGATGATGGCCTCCTTCGAAGCGGCAATGGAGTCGGATCTCAACGTGCCCATGGCTCTGGGGGCGGTTTTTGTCCTGATCCGAAAGGCCAACCCGCAGCTTGTCAAGGAAAGACTGTCCAAGGACGATGCCACCCTTATTCTGAATGCCTTGGATAAAATCCAATCCATCCTGGCGCTGTTTGATTTCAACCCGGCCGGAAACGATCCCGAAGATCCCGAAATCGAGGCTTTGGTGAACCGTCGCGAAGAGGCCAGGGAGCGCAAGGAGTATGCCGAGGCGGACCGGATTCGGGAAGAACTCCGAGTCAGACACGTCGGGCTGGAAGATACCGCCTACGGCACGGTTTATTGGAACGAAAGCAAGACGACAAAAAGCTGAGTCCCTAATCCGATGTCACCCCTGCGACAACGGAGACGCTTGTTTCGAAAGAGGGCGGTTTTTCGAGGTGCTTTTTTACCCAGCACGATTCGGCCGCCCGTATAACGGCTGAGGTGTATCGTTCAGGAAATCCTGAGGGGAGCTGAATTTCCAGCAGAACCTTGCGGACCATCCTGGTTGCGGCATCGGTTTCCAGTCTTTGAATCAGCCGCATGCCTTCCGTGGAGATGCCCCGCATCTTGCAGAATCCCAGGACATAGTAGCCCGCACAGGTGGCCAGGGAAGCAAGAAACATTTCGAAGGGGGTTGGGGCTGAATTCCCTCCGCCATCGCTTGGCTGGTCCGTCTTGACCACAAAAGAGCCAAAATGCGCGTCCACTCGCGCCCCTCCGGGGAAATCGACCGTTATTTCCATTACAAAAAATCCTTCCGATTCGTGCGCCCGGCGCGATTTGGCGGGTCACGCTTCAGCCGCCGCTCGGAGCGCAATTGCCATTCGAGACCGGGGCAAAGCGCGAAGTTTTTCTTCCGGCTTTTTTCCGCCGCAAGCAAGGCACTGGACCTGAGGTGTTTCCGAAGCCTTCCGCACCAGGGATTCAAATTCAACGCCGCAGTCCAGACAGGTGAACTCCTAGAGCCCTCCTCAGGTCAAAAGAGGGCGCAAGCGTCAGGGTGCTGGAGGGTCATCCCTTGTTCAGAGAGGTAAGGAACTCCGAGTTGCTGTCCGACTTCCGAAGCTTATCCAGGAGCAAGTCCATCGCCTCGTCTATCGAAAGCGGACTCAAGACCTTTCGAAGTATCCAGATCTTGTTGAGATCGGCGTTGTCTACAAGAAGCTCTTCTTTCCTGGTGCCGGACCTGTTGATGTCGATGGCCGGGAAAATGCGCTTGTCCACAAGCTTCCGGTCCAGAATGATCTCCATATTGCCCGTGCCCTTGAACTCCTCGAAGATCACGTCGTCCATCCGGCTGCCGGTATCGATCAGAGCCGTCGCCATAATGGTAAGGCTGCCCCCCTCCTCAATTTTGCGGGCAGCGCCGAAAAAGCGCTTGGGTTTCTCGAGGGCATTGGCATCCACGCCGCCGGACAGCACTTTGCCGCTCGAGGGCACGACGGTGTTGTAGGCGCGCGCCAGGCGGGTAATGCTGTCGAGCAGAATCACGACATCCTTTTTATGCTCCACGAGTCGTTTGGCTTTTTCCATCACGATTTCAGCGACTTGAACGTGCCGGGATGCAGGTTCGTCAAAGGTGGAACTGATAACCTCTCCCTTGACCGACCGTTCCATGTCGGTCACTTCCTCGGGCCGTTCATCGATCAAAAGGACTATCAGGTATATCTCCGGATGGTTGGCGCTGATGGAGTTGGCGATGTTCTGAAGCAGCATGGTCTTGCCGGTTCTGGGGGGCGAGACGATCAAGCCGCGCTGGCCCTTGCCAATCGGCGTGAAAATATCCATGACCCGCGCCGAAAGGTTTTCTCGCACGGTCTCGAGCCGGATTCTTTCCTGAGGATAAAGAGGCGTCAGATTATCGTAGAAAATTCGATGGCGCGCCTCTTCGGGAGGTTCAAAATTGACCGCATCCACCTTCACGAGAGCGAGGTAGCGTTCTCCCTCGTTCGGCATTCGAATTTGCCCGGAGACGATGTCTCCCGTGCGCAGGTCGAATTTTCTAATCTGAGACGGCGAAATGTAGATATCGTCAGGGCCCGGCAAATAGCTGTAATCCGGGGATCGGAGAAAACCATAGCCTTCGGGAAGCACCTCGAGCACCCCTTCGGAGAAGATCAGACCGTGTTTTTCGGCCTGAGCCTGCAGGACGGCAAAAATGAGATCCTGCTTGCTCATCTTGCCGGCTTCCGCAATCTTGTACTTCTTGGCTATCTTGGCGAGCTCTTTTATGTTGAGAGCCTGCAGCTCACTGATGTGAAGCTGCTCTCCTTCCTTGTCCAAAGCTTCCTGGATGGTTATTTTCTTGTCGCCTGAAACGTTATTGGACCGCGTATCCTTTTCTGCCATGTTACACCTATTTGGGAGATCTGAACTGGTGCCCGTGCAAGTGAGGACTACTGACGCCTGAAATGTACACCCTCCCCGAGAGAATTGCCAGCGCATTTTAGCCGGAGCAACACCGGTTTCTGTATGGAGAATTCCTTTGCGCCCGAAGGTGCCTTCCAAGGGCCGCGCCTAGCGGATTCCGAGTTCGGATTTTGCTTTGG
>Ga0187771_10004271_pt1 | contig 10055 bp, 9 predicted proteins | sample 0116_SJ02_MP15_1_FD_133139 | JGI IMG/M metagenome (GOLD analysis project Ga0187771, IMG submission 133139) | Tropical peat soil microbial communities from peatlands in Department of Meta, Colombia - 0116_SJ02_MP15_10_MG | ecosystem: Environmental > Terrestrial > Soil > Wetlands > Peat | place... | reverse complement strand
TGCCGAACAAGCAACAGCGTGGGAAACCGGATTCTTGGAAGGCAACATAAGTCATTACGTCAACGGGGTTTGTCACAACCATAAGTTTGCAGCCAGGCGCGTACCTGACAACTTCCTTCACGACCGACCGCATGATTTGCGCATTAACGTTCATCAGGTCAATACGGGTCATGTCAGGCCTTCTGCCAAACCCAGCAGTCACAATCACAAGCTCCGACCCTTGCATTTCCTTGTAATCGCTGGTTCCGTAGATTTTGCCGTCAAACTCGATGGCCGGCGCAGCTTGCATCATGTCCAAGGCTTCTCCCTTAGCCTGGTTTTCGTTGGAGTCAATCAGGACCACATCGCTGATTTTGTACCGCAAAATCTCAAACGCGGCTGTGCTTCCCACTTTGCCAGAGCCAATTATAGTTATCATGGAAGATTACCTACTGTTTAACGATAAATCATTATGCGGATTTTTAGTTTACTATACCGTTAAGGATAGATGCAAAGTCTAATATTTGAACACACTCACGTTAAGAATTGGATTAGCTCAGGTGCAAAGAAACTTGGCTCCTAACTATTAGTCTGCCAGAGTCTGACAGAGTGATGCTTTGCTTCTCTTAAGTAACAACATGGAAACTCTTGCTATTGCAGCTTCTTTATCTGTCGAGTAAGTTCCAAGGCTACGATGCCGGTAAGAAAACCCAGGCCCAATTTTTAATGTTCAGTCAGCTTCTTTGTTATCTTCCTATAGTTGTTATTTTACTGAGACTATCAAGAACCATGACAGCAAGCGCTTCGTAGGTGGATTTCTTGCCGAGGTAGAGCCTGGTCAAAACTCATTTTTCTCTACCTTGCTCGAAGTTGTTGCGTCCTCTTGAATTGTTTGAGTTGAGTTCTTCTATTCTGCGTCTTGTGACGTCAACAATTAGTTCGGCTCTGCTTCTGTAGCCGAGCGTCCCCGACTCAAGGATTCGGTCTATCTCATCCGCCAACGCCTTAGGAATCTTCAGGGTCACGTACTCCGCGTTACTCGTGGTGTTCTTCATGTTTTTCTTGCTCTGAACTGAAACTTTTTGACCATTTTGGTAACACACTTTCCCTATTAAGCATTTTCCAAAACGCATTCCAAACCGAGGAATCGCGGAAAAAGCAGAGTAATCTTCCAGACATTAATTTGTCCTCAAACCTTTTATAGTTTTAGCTCACAGATGAGCCTTTGCAAGTAATAGTTATAATTAATATGTGACTCTGAGGGGAGGTGAAAAAAGTGAAGAAAACGGCAGTTAAAGTCCTTGTTCCAATTTTAGCTTTACTCATGCTGCTCTCAATGGCTTCATCTGTAAGGGCAGGTGCACCGCCGACTAAAACTGCCATTACAGCTGTTATAGTAACGGTTAGTTTTGGTACCACTGCTAAATATGTGGTGAGCCCGTGGGGCATCGAGTATTTGCTGTACGTTGGCGCGTCGGGCACGCTTGCCATCTTCGCAGGTACTTATAGTTATTCGACAGTCGTTGGAAAGACGCCGATTGCAATTGTAAGCTTTGTTGACGACTGGTGGGGAACCTATAACATTGCCACTAACTTGGGCTCATACACGGCTTATGAAGTGTGGTCTCTATCAAGCGCTGCATTTGTCGGATTCGACCACCCAGTGAACACTGTAGGAGACCTCATATCCGACATCAGCGGCTATCCTGCCGCAACAAGCCTTTCGTCACACATAATTGTTTACGGCATAGGTGCACACGCTGGACAATTCATTGATATTGCTTCCCCCGATTTGCTGGCGACGCCGTGGACTGGATATTGGCTAACACCATAGAGCGTGCTTTCACTTCAGCGACTCTTTTTCCATCTGTTTCTTTTTCCTTTTAACATTTGGCATAAGCGTTAACGTTTTGTTGTTGCAGTAAGTTAATCGGGTTTCAGCCTTGAGACTATGCTTCTGTCACTCTCAGCCTATTTCTGCGCTGTGCGGATTAAAGACTTTTGAACATAGACATTTTCAGTAAGAAAACTTAGCTTCCCGTGACTTGGCACGATTTATTTAACAAAAGACTGTAGAAGGACAAGAGAATGTTAAGGCTCTTTCCCTGCCATTTGGTTTAGCCGGAAGCAGAAGCAAGGCTCTAGAAACGCCCTTGCCGCATAAGCGCTTCAGTTACGCAGCCAATTTTGCTCTGAATTTAATAATGGCAACTTTTCGGCCATTGCAGCTTTTTCATTGTTGGCAGGCTTTATTTTTTTCGTATCTATTTAGGCTCAACGTTTTGTCATCTTTCTAATTGTCTGCGGTTACATAGTAGACGGTTAAACCTAAACACTTGGGAGTAATGCTTCTGCGATTGTATATGCAAAGTGTGTATGCTTTCCGTATATGCTTCACCCTCCTATAGGCTACACTTGCGCACACACAGACAAAACAAACAACAAAAAAAACCCGCTAGATACATACTTTTTTCTTTGTTAAGTGTAAGAGATTTCCACTTTATTTCACTATCACTACTGGGCAAGGCGCGTTATGCGCCACTTTCTCGCTTATGCTTCCTAGTAAACGTTCCCTCATCTTACCGGAGCCTCTATGCCCAACAACGATAACGTCAAACCCCCCATCCTTTGCGACATTAACAATTTCTAAAGCAGCATCCCCTTCCTTCAACATCGAAGAAACCGGCAAATTAGGCATAACTGCTCTCGCATGATAAACATTTCTACTTACAAGCTCATTTTGGATAGCCCTTAAATCCTTAGCGAGCACGGCTGTGCTGCCGCTTGGATAAGTAGCTGATTCCTGAGGGACTGCACCCATCGCCAACGACTCAGAAACATTCAAGATAGTGACAGACGCACCGAATTTTTCAGCTAAATCCAAGGCGAAATCAAGCGCCCTATCAGAGTTTTCAGATCCATCAACAGCAACTAAAACGTTCCTAATCAACAGGGAAGCCCTCAAAGGACAATTCTTAGTTGAACCATTAAACTTTTCCTTAAGCCATGAATACATAGCAACCTCAACATAATTCGCTTGACAAGTCAGATGCCCGACTGAAACCACCGATTCATTAAACAATATAAGTGTAAAGTGCTAATTAATACGTAAACAGCGCTCGGAGGGCTTCCCAATAAATAAGCATATACAAATCCCATTAGCCATGCTTATTATTGCAATAATAGTTTTGCCAGCCCTCAATTTACCGCGCGCGCAAGCCCAAGCAAGCAAGAACCCAAATTCATGGGCTTCATTGGCGCCTATGCCCACTGCTCGAGGCGAACTCGGCGTTGCAGTTGCCGACGGAAACATCTACGCGATCGGAGGCTTCAATGGCAATTCACCGCTTAACGTTAACGAAGAGTATAATCCCAGTACAAACGAGTGGACAACTAAATCGCCTATGCCGACAGCTAGAAGCGGCTTTGCCATAGCCGTTTACAATAACAAGATTTACTGTATTGGCGGAACAGTCGGCAGTAACGAGTACGTTGGTAACAACGAAGTATACGACCCCTTAACGGATACTTGGCAAACAGAGGCTTCCATGCCAACTCCTAGAGCTGACTTAAGCGCAAGCGTAGCGAACGGCAAAATCTACCTGATCGGCGGACAAGTGTATTCAAGCACAAGCCCGAATTATGTCGAAGCGAGCCTAAACGAGGTTTATAATCCAGCCACCAACACTTGGAGCACAGCAGCACCGCTCCCATCGGCTGTTTACGGTTACGCTTCAGCGATTATGAATGGCGAAATCTACATTATTGGAGGCTCGAAAACCTCCGGAACAGCTGGAACCAACGTCTTTGTTAACTCAAACCAAGTGTATAATCCTCAAACTAACAGTTGGAGTTTAGCTGCAAACTTGCCCTCTTCAGCAACCTACGGAGCAGCCGCGACGACTGAAGGCTTTATGGCGCCTCCACTGCTGTACGTAATCGGCGGATTTTTTGTCAATTCTTTCATCAACACCGTTCAAGTGTACGATGCGGGCAACAACTCTTGGGGAACAGGCGCTTCGATGCCTACGGCTCGGGCATACTTGGGCGAAGCTGTTCTAAACGACGTCTTATACGTGATCGGCGGATTTGACGGTACAAACTGGCTAAACACTGTTGAAAAATACACGCCTATTGGTTACGGAACGGCTCCGCCGCAGATTCAGATAACTTCGCCCGAAAACAAAACTTACTCTAAAGTAACATTAAGTTATACTGTTGACAGAAGCACCAGTTGGACAGGTTACAGTTTAGATGAACGAGCGAACGTAACCATAAAGGGAAACATTGAATTGTTTAACCTGTCTCAAGGGGCACACAACATGATAGTATACGCCAACGACAGCTCTGGCAACATGGGCAGATCTAACAGAGTTTTCTTCTCAGTGGATTCGCTTCCCCCAGACATCGTTATAACACTTCCTCAAAACCAATCTTACGGCTCAACTGACATCCAATTAGTTTTCAGTTTGAACAAGAATGCTACATGGTTGGCTTACAGTTTAGACGGAGAAGCAAACGTAACTATAATCGGAAACGTAACCCTGCCAGCATTAACTAACGGTTCACACCGTTTAACTGTTTATGCTACTGACGAATACGGGAACAATGGTTCAGAAACTGTTTACTTTAACATAGCGCCTTTTCCAACACTTACGGTTGTAGGAGTCGCAGCTTCAGTAACGATTGTTTTAGCGGGAGGATACTTGCTCATACCAAGAAAAAAGCCTGTTGACAAGAAGCAAAGACGCCTCATTTAACCGCTTCTTAATCCCGCGACGCCAAATAAACCTGCTCCGAAGGGACCATGTTTGAGTTACTTCTAGGAGTAACTATCATTCCTAACCAAACTCCCTCCGCATACGATAAATCATACTTTCCAGGCGGAGAAAGGAACTTAAGTTTGCCTAGATTAATTTCTAAGGCGTACCTCCCAGTTGGAGCATTGGTTGCTAATTTAATTGTTATAATGGCTGAGTTAGGCGTGTTCGGTTGCAGAGTTAGTTGACTGGGGCTAAAAGAATAGTTGAAAACGTTTACTTGAACAAGAGAAGTATTCCAGCCACTGGTATCCCAATTATTATAGTCTATTGTGCTGTTGTAGGCAATTAGCTTAAGGTTTTCGATGGGTATTTCGATCTGTGGAGAATACATTGTTGACGTAAGAGTTAGAGCTAACTGCTCCGTCCCGCCTTGGGTAGAATTAAAAACATTTGATATAAGACCTATGTTTTGAGGCGAGATGCTGGAAGAATACAATGCTATAGGTGTGCTTGCTGGCTTGCTCGGAAAAAAAATAAAATGTGCCAAACCTAAGACAACTATCAGTATAAGAATGATCAAAATTATCGCGTAGAATTGGCGGTTCATTTTCAACTATCTCAAGTACTAATTGCTCAGCAACCAATTAGAGCTTTATTGCTTTTCTTAGGCTTTCTGCGGCAGTTTCAGGTGTGACAGTGTTAATGTATGTTCCCGTGCTTATCTCGAACCCTGCCCAAATTGACAGTTTAGGGTAAACCTCCAAGTGCCAATGATAATAATTCACGGCATCATCGTTTACTGCTATATGGAACCAGTAATTGTAGGGCGGGTCATTCACTAAATCCTTCAGGGCTTTGAGGCCTGCCTTAAGGGTTTTAGCCAGCATTGCAACTTCGCCGTCGCTGAGACTGAGGATGTTGGCGCGGTGTTTTTTGGGCATGATCCAGAATTCTATTGGGTTGATGCTTGCGTAAGGAGCGAAAACCACAAAGTCAGCGTCATCATAGATGAGTCTCGGACCCTTCGATTCCTGCTCAATAATGTCGCAGAAAACGCATTTCCCATGTTCCTCGTAGAATTCCCGGCTAGCATCCAGCTCTTCCTGAATCAGCGAGGGGACAATCGGCGTTGTGATTATTTGACTGTGCGCGTGAGAAAGGGATGCCCCTGCCTGCTGCCCGTGATTCCTAAAAATCGAAACGTACTTGACGTATGACTTTGCGCGTAACGCGCTGAGCCTGTCAATGTACGCGCGGATAACCAGTTCCAACTGAGGCAGTTCAGCGTCCGCTGGACCCTCATCATGGTTCGGCGATTCAACGATCACTTCATGATGCCCGACCGCCTTGCCGAAGCACTCGCTCTTCATGATTTGCGATGCGTCTTCAGGCTGTTTCGGCGGACTGAACGCTGGGTAAAGGTTTGGGATACAGCGAATAAGCCAGTTCTTGGGGCGTTCACCAGCCAAGGGGTCTTGAGCTTTACGCAATCTCCCGTTATCTTTTAAGTACAGCATTACGGCTGGCGGCGTCAGGTTTTCGTTACCAACACACATTGGGCAAACCGCTGTTTTGGCATTTTCAGTTTTTTGTTTAGCGAAATCGGTCGGTCTTCGCCCCCTCTCGGTTGCGATGACAACCCACCGGTTCAGCAGGTAATCTTTTCTAAGTTCATTGTACGGCATGCGCTAAACACTCTGACAAACAAAGGTGCAGAAGCATTTCAGCGTCGGTAGAATTTCGTCATGAGGATTTAATTGATTTAATTTACTGAGAAAACTTGGAATTCTTATAGCCAACATGTATACTTCACCTTTTCCCTTTAATATCGTGAGCTAACTTAATAGTTTTACCGAGACCAGCTTTAGCGCTTGCGAAGCGATGAGAGAATATAACCTTAGAGCGCATGCTCTTTTCGAAATTGTTCGCTAATAATTAAGTTTCACTTTTACCGAGAACAGTCTGTCACGTTGCGAAGTTCGAAATTTGATAATTTTATTTTTTAGTTTCATTATTATTTCTTACTGAACCGTATCTATGTTGAACAAGTGCACAGTATTGTTTATTAAGTAATAAGACTTAAAAAGGGGCGCAACTATCGAAATGTACTCAATAAACACAAGGAGCATAAAAGATACAAATGAACTTTAGAAAATTTAGGAAAAACGCGAAAGCACTAAGCCCCGTTATCGCAACGATCATACTCATCGCCGTAACCGTCGCAGTAAGCGTCGTCGTCGCAGCATGGATGGGAGCATTAACCATCGGGTTCATGGGAAGCGCGGAACAAGCATCAATAACAAACGTCGTATTAGCTAACATCGGAGGCAAGCAAAATGCTCAAGTTACGGTTCAAAACACGGGCTCAGCAACCGTTACAATAACCTCAGCATACATAGATTCAAACTCCGCAAGTTTCACTAGTGGTACATCAGTTTCAATTCTCAAAGGTAATTCAGCAACTTTTAACATGACTGTCTCCGGAGTCACTTTCGCTAACACTGCACAGTACACGATAAAACTGATGACTGCGAAAGGCAACACCGTTACCAGCACTGGGACATACACAGGACTACTCTAAACCACTCAGTTCCCAACAATCTTTAGCTTAGAAAATTCGTGGAAAAAACAATCATGCTCGCGCGAAAGGTAGAATCTGATAGGCTTCACCCTGTCAATGTGGTTAGCTGGAAGCAGATAATCACTAAACCCTAGCGCGATAGCATTTCTCAAAGATAAATTCCTGAGCCACGGGTCTCTACTGTCGCTTAAATGCAACCTTCCCTTTCTGGCGCTTAAATAGTTAACCCTGCTGATTTACACCCAGAACAATTGACTTATCATTTTTCCGGCAGGTTTAAGGCGTAGAGTGTTGATGTGAAGGTAAAAGGATATATCTGTTAAACTATCATTGTTATTTTTCAACTTTAGTGCGTGATCGGCGGAAATATGGATTTATCTGATAAAATCTTAAAGCTAAAGAAAGAAAAGAAAGCCGTCATCTTGGCTCATAATTATCAAAGGCCAGAAATCCAGGATATGGCTGATTACATCGGCGATAGCATTGAACTCAGTCGCAAAGCCGCTGAGGAAAAAGACGCAGAAATGATTGTTTTCTCAGCAGTAGATTTCATGGCTGAATCAGCCGCAATCTTGAATCCCGAAAAGAAAGTTCTTCTGCCCTGCCTAGGCGCACGCTGCCCCATGGCGCAGATGCTTACGGTTGATGAGATAAAACGCGCTAAAAAGCAGTACCCAAAAGCTCCTGTAGCGCTGTACGTTAACACTTTGGCCGTTTGCAAGGCGCAATGCGACATCTGCTGCACCAGCGCAAACGCCGTAGAAGTCATAAAATCTCTCGATGCAGACACAATACTGTTTGGCCCAGACAAAAATCTCGCCGAATACGTCTCCAAAAAAACGGGTAAAACCCTTATTCCGATTCCAGAAAATGGATTCTGTCCGACGCACTTGCTGTTCCAGCCTGAAGACGTGACAGTCCTAAAAATGCAGCATCCAGACGCAACAGTCATGGTTCACCCAGAGTGCAGTTCTGAAATGCGTCAAGTCGCAGATTATGTTGGCAGCACTTCGAAAATGTGTCGTTACGCCAAAGAATGCGGCGCTAAAAGCTTAATCGTAGGCACAGAAGAAGGCATCCTTCATCGTCTGCGCAGGGAAAACCCGGGGAAAAACTTTTACTTGGCTTATGAGGGGGCTATATGCCCGAACATGAAGCTGACGACGCTTGAACGGCTCTACTCTGCCCTGAAAGAGGAGAAGAACGTGGTTAAGGTTCCAGAAGCGGTGGCGAAAAAAGCGCGCGGCTCTTTGGAGCGTATGTTTGCGGTTTAAATAGTTACGATTGTTGTTTTGAGGATTTTCACTCCTCTCCTCGTGGTTAATTCATCGCTTAGGTGGCGTATTTCTGAGGCTTTGCCTTTAACCGCTATGGCTTCTAGGCAGTCTCTTTCGCTGACGTGAATGTGCATGGTTGACGTGATTATTGACGTGTGCTCGTGCTGTGTTTCGGTCAGTTCGCTTTCAAGTCCTTTTGCTTCATGGTTGTAAACCATGAGAATAATGCCAGTTTGAACCGTGTCTTCTTCCTTGAGCCATTTCCTTTCTGAAACATAGAGCCTTACAGCGTCTTGTATCGCTTTGCTTCGGCTTTCATAGCCCATCTTGTTTATGATTTCGTCGAAGTCTTTGAGAAGTTCGGGTGGAAACGTTACTCCTATGCGGGTAACTTTGGACATGGCGATCGCTGATTGATTTGTGGTGTTTTTACCTAAAAGCTTTTATATCATTAGTAACACGAATATTAGAAAAGGTGTTACTGAACTGCAGCCAGAAAACGAAAAATGCGATAGACTCGGATTAACTTCTAAAGAGAAAGTAAAAATAGGCAGCATCTACGGCGTCATAGCAGCAATAACAATCATGCTGATATTTCTTGCAACATACATCGGCTACAAATATGCGGTGCTCGCAGGGCTAGGTCTTGTCTCGTACGTCCTCGGGCTGCGCCATGCAGTTGACGCCGACCACATCGCAGCCATCGATAACACCACCCGAAAACTGCTCCAGCAGCAAAAGCGACCCGTCACGGTGGGAATGTGGTTTTCTCTTGGGCATTCAACCATAGTGATTGCTTTAACCGCCGCATTGGTGGTTGCAACCAGGGCAGTGGTCGGTGCAGTACCCGGACTAGCGAATGGAGGCAACATTCTTGGCACGTGGATTAGTGGGGTATTCCTGTCCATCATTGGATTCATCAATGTTCTTATAGTGTTGGACGTATATAGAACATTTAAGAGCTTAAAAGAAGGCAGAATCAAAGGAAACGAGCTTGATGACGCCCTCAACAAGAACAGTTTTATGGGCAGAACTTTCGGAAAGCTGTTCAAGATTGTTAATGAGCCTTGGCAAATCTACCCTGTCGGAGTACTTTTCGGGTTAGGATTTGACACCGCGACTCAGGTTGCTCTCATAGCCATCAGCATAGGTGTAGCTGGAACTGGTATTCCCTTCTGGGTTGTCCTCCTTCTACCGCTCCTATTCACTGCAGGCATGGTTACAATCGACACTTCAGACGGCATATCCATGCGGTGCGCCTACGGTTGGGCTTTCCTTAAGCCGATTAGAAAAATCTACTACAACCTAACTATCACAATTATTTCCGTGCTAGTCGCTTTCGTCATTGGCGGTATAGAGATAGTCCAAGTGGTTTCGCTGGAGATGGGCTTGACAACTGGTTTCTGGGGCTGGCTGGCTAACCTGGATTTTGAAACCATGGGATACGCGATTATA
>Ga0187771_10004270_pt1 | contig 10055 bp, 9 predicted proteins | sample 0116_SJ02_MP15_1_FD_133139 | JGI IMG/M metagenome (GOLD analysis project Ga0187771, IMG submission 133139) | Tropical peat soil microbial communities from peatlands in Department of Meta, Colombia - 0116_SJ02_MP15_10_MG | ecosystem: Environmental > Terrestrial > Soil > Wetlands > Peat | place... | reverse complement strand
GTCTTGAGGACCACAAAGGATGACCACGACAAGGGGGTCAACGAGGTCGCGAGACTGTCCCAATTGACCCCCCAGGTCAATACTGAAAGAGCGGAGGAAGAACAGGCCGAGGCGGCCCTGGTACAGGACGAGGAAAAGGAACATTCGATCAAATTCCTCTTTGAAGGCAAGGAGATGAAGAACGAACTACGTGAGAGGATTCAGAGCGAAGCCAACGTTGTTTCGAAGGAGGAATCCGAGATGAATGAAATGGAGGCGAACGTGAACTCCCTCATTCAGGAGAAATCAAGAATTGACCGGATGGCATTGTACGATGGCGGGTACCTGTCCCTCACCGGTACAGGTGCGGGATTGCTGAGTGATCTCATTGTCAGAGACTACCGAGTTGCGGACATGGAGCTCCCGAACTTCATCGCGGAGATTCAAGCGACAAACACCGAGCTGCGATCAATCGCCGACAAGGCGAACTTCTATGTGAGCCTTCTTCGACCAAGGCTTCCGGAAATGGCGGTCGAAGAATACCTCGAAGTTCTGTCCTTACTATGGGGCACAGCAATAGGGTTGGGCAAGCTCCAAGGCGATCCCGGTCAGATAGGAGAGAGGTTCACAAAGGCCTTGGAAGTGCTACGAAGTCTACACTCCACGACTTCAAACAAGTTGATGGCCGCCGAGGTGATGACCGCGGCCGGTGGCCCGGACATTGTAGACCTGGAAGGGGTCATAAAAGACCTCGATCATCAGCTAAGAAAGGAGGGTGTCCCGGAACAGCTTTCCGCCGGGATCGCCGCAACGATCATGGCTGGAAAAAGGTTCGATGGATCCTATCCTTTGGATCGTTTCGCTCAATTCGCAAGAGTGACTCCTTCACACGAGGCCGCTTCGATACTGGCAGTCATGAACGTTCCGTATGACGGGCTGAGTTCCAAGTTCCAGTCGTTCAAGGCCACCTTCGCGTCATGGGGGTACATGGCTTCCGACGACACGGAGATCGCCTCCGCCCTCCTGGCGATTGGGGAACTCGGTGTGGGCGAAGTGCAGGAGAAACTCAAGTACATCGTAGAGCAGTTGCACAATTACTTGGAATACCCCCTGGTGGCCGCCGCAATACTCGCTTCAATCCCGGTTTTCGAGGCGCACGAGGTGCTTGACCTGATGGAGAAGGCTGTCACCTTGCTCTCCGGTTACAGCCTCGACTTGGAGCGATCAGAGCTGGTCGCCCTGGCGGTCAGAATGATTCATGGAGTCAGAAATGAGCTGGTGAAGGAAATCGACCCGACTGCCAAGATCTCGCAGACTCCCGTACAGTTCGCTTACCCGACCTACCCTGCCTTGCTCATCTGGTATCATCCCGTTATCATCGCCCACTCCTACTATCATGCCACGTTCAGCGGCATGGGGGGGTACCATCCGGCTCACAGCCACGGCGTGGGAGGATTCGCCGGCTAGGCCCCTGTAACAGGGAACCGCGGGAGAAGGATAGGATTGAAGGTTTCAAGTGTCATCCTGGTGTCCGTTCTGCTCTCAACCGTCCTCGTTGCGAACGTGCATCCTGCGTCTGCATACGCGCCGCGGAAGGGGGACTACTTCGATTATTCTGAAACGATTGCGGTAAACGACGGTCAAGGGTCGTACGCAGGGTACTCAGACCAGACCCAAACGACCGGCCACGAGCAAATGAACTCGGTCAGCGGAGGCATCGTTACGGCCTCATATTCTAACTCTTACCAGTTTAGCAGCAATCAGGGGAGTTCCACATCTGGTTCGGTCTCCGGCGTCTACACCTGGTCGCCAGGCAGCTTCACTTACCTAAACGGAACCGACGACGAAACTGGATATTCAAAGCCGACCTACGTCTGGTTCTCCATGAACCCCTCGCTACCAGTCGGAGGCACCTTCTACGCTCTGAACACCCAGCTCACTGTGCTGTCGAAGAATTACAGTCTACTGTTGCCGACTGAGGGGGACAGACATGTTGAAACCATCCAAACCCAGGGGACGGGACAGTACCAGCGGAACGACGATTACGGCGTCTTCACTGCATCCTACACTTGGACCGAATACTTCGATCCGTCGACCGGTTATATCGTGGGCTACAACTACACCGAACAGGACAACGGCCAATACCAGGGACAAGCGGGGAGTTTCACGTACACGGACGGCCTGTACGTCACCTCGACCAGCTATGCCTTGACCTTGGAGAACGCGACCATCGCAACCACGGCGACAAGCACTGGGGTGACTCTGAGCATCGTATCTCTCGTGGCCCTGGTGGCCGTACTAGTCATAATAGCAATAGCTGTCTATGCAGCGACCCGAGGCCGGAGACATGGACGTACGGTACCTGAACACTCGCACGTCCCGCCGCCCTCCCCGGCTCCGACGTCGGAGCCTAGAGTTGAGCTGGGCTCAGGGCCGCCAGAGCAGGTCGTGATTAAGGAGGTCGCGAAGGTGAACTGCAAGTACTGCGGAACTCTGATTCCCACAACGGTCGACAATTGTCCCTATTGCGGAGCGCCCAGGAGATAGCTGAGGGAACACTTTGACGCTGACCGCAGCCAAACCCGAATCGATCGTTCTACGCGGGGTGCCCATCAGTCTAAACATATACGAAGGTGCAGGGACGATCACAAACAGACACTTCCGAGATTTCCAGATGCCAGATTTCGAGAGGCTGTACCTTCCTGACAGCGTAAGGCCCTTCTTGGGCAGGGGGCCGATGGCGACCAGGGAGCTCTTGATCGACGACAACAGGAGCGCCGTCAGCAGCCAACCCTGTGCAACCATCGATGGGGTCGACTTCTACTTCTCCGTCAAGGGGATTGGTTCGACAACCAGCCCGTTTAGCCGCCAGCTCTTCCGAAAGGATGAGATCTGTGGCCTCCTGAAGAGCGGCGTGGTGAAAGACAGGATAATGAGCGCGAAATACGGGGAAATGAAGCTGCCCAGATATCTTACAGGGGAGCTGTGGTCTAGAGGGTGCCCCTACGGGTCACAGGGACTCGAATTCGCATCAATCGCCATGAAGGCGGCCGAGATGTCGGACACCAGCGCGACATCGATTCATGGGTTCAGGATCGCGCCTTTGGTGAAGGTCGTCAAACTTCCCGAAGCTCTCCGGGACGAGCTTACACAGGTGTATTGGTACAGGAGGTTCAGGCAGGAGATGGTCCAAGAGACACGGTTGGTGCCGTCCAACGTCAGGATTTACTTCCACTCAGACTGGACCATCGGAGACGACACTGGGGAGCTCTTCGACTTCTTCCGCATCGACACCAATGAAAAGGCCCTGAACTTCCTGAAGAACTTCGTCGGTAGCGGAATCGCGATTCTGACGCTCTTCGTGAGGTCCATGAGCGACAATGGAGACGGTACCTACAGCGGCCTGGACTTCTACGACGTCTGGCTCGACAAGGACGCCGTGCTGGCCCCGGACGGAACCATCTTCTGGGCCGACCTCGAGGGGCTCCAGGCGATAACCATTGGGGGGAGGAACAAGGCCGACCTCGAATTCAACATCGAAGAGAACATGGAGCACCAGATATACAGGTCCCTCTATGAGTTCATGTATGCCTACGAGCAGATTGATAGGGAGCGGGTCAGAAGGTTCGGTCACATGACCGACCGAAAGATTCAGTTCGAGTGCCTCCTGACCGATGCCCTGAGGGAGGACGAAGTGGTTGGGCTTCACCGGAGAAACGACAGCCTTGAACTGGTCATAGGAAACATCCTCGGGGAGGAGAAGCTGGTCAAGAACTTCACGATCTTGGATTGGTGAACATGTCAACGCAGGGCAGTGACGATGTCCAGGCATGGAAGATACGAACCATAGAAGAACAACTCGAGAGTTTGCCAGGGGGGCTTTCTCTCTTCGACCCACTCCTTCGGCACGAGGTCAGAGAGGCAATCGAAGCTGGGGGCGAGGCTTTCATCTCCCAGGACTCGCTTGGAACAGCTAACGGGCTGTTCATTTACGACAGCTACGAGGCCACAGGAACAGTTTTCACAAGGTCAAGGGAGGTATTCGACCACTTCTACAAACTGAAGCCTTCAAGCTACATTTTCTCAGAGCTCGAAGTGCCGGGCCTCCCCAGAGAAGACTGGAACATATGGCAATTGGACGTCGACGAGGCTCCCCTCGTCCACAGGTTCAAGCACCAGGTGAGCATTGACAGTGACCCCAAAGAAATAGAGCGCTTCATGGCCATGACTCAGCCCGAGACGAATCCGAGATGGATAGGCGTGGCCCTGCGGAACGGCGACAAGTGCTTCGTCGTCAAGATGGGGGACAAGATAGTGGGCATGGCATGGATGACTATCGTCGGCGGGGTAGCGAGGTCACACGGCCTCTACGTCGAGCCGCGGTTCAGAAGGATGGGAATCATGAAAGATAACCTACATGCCAGACTCATCTACCTCAAATCGAGACGCGTCCACACCCTCATCAACGAGATTGCCGAGACCAACGTGGCATCCTCCAGCCATGCTGCGAAGGCAGGAGAGAAGATCGTCGGCAAGATCTATCTCTACACCAGTCCTGATAAGTAAGGCCTCGCGTAGCAGCAGACTGCCCATGGAGAACAGTGATTTCAGTTTAGACGGCCCTGTTGCCGTGGCTTCTCCCCTGCCGGGGCATGGAAGTAAAGCAGGGCCGAACCTTCCGATCTTCTCAGTCCTCGGTTCAATCGACTTCTCAGAAAACTTCCTCATCATCGGTGACGTGGGGACCGGGAAGAGTACGGTCACCCCGATTCACGAGTTCAAACTGCTTGGGGGGCTAAGGGAGGTCATCATCCGAGAACCCTCCAGGGCTACGTGCAACGCCCTGTTCTACTCCCTCCGTGCCATCTATCCCGACCTTAGAGAAGAGCTTGCCATCATCACCAAGGACACGAAGGTCAACATAGGCGGTCGAATCAAGATTGTGACCGACGGGGTCCTCCTGAGGATGCTTGCCGAGAATTCCGTGACCGACTCTTCCGTCTACTTCGACGAAAGCCACCAGATGTCCTCGCAGCTCGAGCTCTGCATGTCCCTCGCCAAGAAAGACAAGGCTGCTTCGGGAAACCTCTTCCGGGTCATGAGTGCCACCATCGACCCGACCGAATTCCTGTCCTTCTTGGGGATTACGAAGGTCTACTCCATCAGCGGAAGAAGGTTCCCGGTGACGGTCGAAATCGAAATGGTGAGGGACTTCGACGAGATGCTCCACTTCCTCTCCGCCTTCCTGCATTCGCAATCCAGGCAACAGTCGTGGCTCGTATTCCTCCCGACCAGGCGCATGGTAGAGAAGTATGCCTCCGGCAACAGTGGAGTATACATCCATGGCGGGCTGGAAGGGTCAGAGGTCAACAAGATTCAGCTCAGGGCCGAATCGGACAGCAGCCTAAGGATTTTCGCGACGAACGTGATAGCCTCGTCGGTCAACATCTACGTCGACAGCGTGCTGATTTTCAACGACGCCATAGACAGCAAGGACAAGCTCGGACAGAAGACGCTCCAGTACAAGAAGCTAGACAACAACTCGCTGCTTCAGATGATCGGTAGAGTCGGGCGCTTCAAACCTGGCCGGGCGGTGGTCTTGACCGACGTTCCCGTCCCAGAAAGAATCAAGCCCGTCGCTGTCCGCAAGGCGTTGGAGACGGAGACCCCCTTCGACCTCGTGCTCCTCATGGCGAAATACGGCCTGAAGCTATCGGACCTGGAGTTCATGTCGAGGGTTAACCATCGCGAAGTGGCGTTCGCCGAGGACTGGCTGGCCGAGATAGGGGCCATCCGGGGGCACAGCCATCGAATAACATGGAAGGGACTCCTCATGAGCGAGATCCCCTTCGAGCCCGACTTCGCTCACATGATCTCCAGTGCCCTGACCTCCGGAGAGTATGCGATGGCCAGATTCTTGTTGGCCTGCGGCTCCTTCGGTGACTCGCTCAACCACGCCTACAAGTCCGAAATGGAGGCTCAAGCCAGGAAATTCCTCTACGCCTTTGACAGGTCTAACGAACTAAACATCAAGGCACACCTGCTCGCCAGGTATTCGGAAGACAACGACGGCGCTTTCGCATCAAGGATGGCCTCAAACGGCATTTTTCCTCGTTTCGTCGAGGAAGCTTGGAAGAACTATGAGGCTGCTCGGGATGCCCTCAATGACCTTCTTGCTCCTTCGGGGAAGGAACCTATCCCGAGAGAAGTTGCGACCGACCCGAACCTCGGGCGGTTGAAGTCCTACCTCGAGGACTGCCTTTCGTTCGAAAGGTTCGAGCTGTACGAGAAACGCGACTACGACCTGAGAGATATAACTATCGAGGGGCAGTTTTTTGCGCGAAGCGTAACCATGAACTACAGGCGCATCTTGTTCGACGTGGTCTCGATGGAGGCGCGCAAGAGAAAGTCCCACCGTCGCCGGTGAAGCATCCGGCCCTTAGGGCGCAATCCCTTCCAGTAACACAGCACGCCAGAACCGCTAAAGTTCGGGCCTCGCATTGGACAGCGATTGCTTCCTCCGTTTTTCGCGCTGGTCGAGGAACCATCGTTAGGGGCCTGCAGAACGTCTGTCCGCGCTCCTTCTCACGAACTTTAGCGCGGACCACACTTCGTCTACGGAGCAGATCTTTACGTCCACCAGTCCGTTCGCCAAGCCTATTCCCATGACCGCGTCCCTGTTCAGGCGGGGCCGAGACTTCGACGAGCCCTTTGGCCAAGTCACCCAGATTGTCCCATTCTGACTGAGGCTCTCCTTCAGAACTGGAAAGTCCTTTTCGAGGACTGCCCTGTCTGTTGCAAAATACTGAATGAAGTCTGATTCGCCCTTCAATCCTTGGTCCACGGTCACATCTTGCAACTTCCCAATGTTGGACAAGTAGTTGCTTGGTGCATTCAGGATGACGACCGTCTTCCCACTCTTGATTCCCAGCTTTTCAGAAAGCGGTTTTCCCGCGCTGGTGGTGGGCAATGCGTTCCGTCTGCAGACTTTCGTATTTAACGAGTGGAGGTTCGGGCATCGAGCCTCACAGAACGAAGACACGCTCCGATCGACACTCGCACATTGCATGACGTTTTGGAATCGCTCACTCGTCCCAGACGCAAGCACCCAGTTCGTCGGCGGCGCGACGAGCACCTTCCCTGATTCGGTCCGGCCACGAGCTCCAAAGGAGGCCGACTTGCGAGCTTATCCTCACATTTGCACGGCTCCCCTTAAATCGCCTTTGAGGCGCCACACTTCAAAGCAAGAGAAGGCCGTGACCATGACTCGGGCAGAGTGCAGAGAGTATAGGGGCTGCCGAGCGCGATTATCGGACAGGTTCCTTCATGGCTCCTTGAACGCCGGGGCTGGTTCCGTGGTTAGACCTCTAGATTTGGATGGGAAGGCATGAAGCCAGAAGATGGCGGCGGTCGCCGGGAGGCGAGGGTAGAGCTAGCGCGAAGAGAGGTGGAAAAACTGGCAGGCAACCTGTCCCTCCCCGAGTCGATCAAAACAGACTCGGAAAAAATCTGCGACGACGTAATCGCCCGGAACGTGATCGGCCGCCGGTCCGTCCCCGTAATCGCTGCTTCGTCCCTCTACACCGCGTGCCGCGAGAGCCACACGCCCATCACTCTGAAGGACCTCGCGACCGCGACTGACTCGAATCCTCGCGAAATAGGTAGGTGCTACCGCTCGATCATAAGCAGGATGAACATTGCACCTCCGAACCTTAACGGCGAGACCTATGCCCTCAGGGTCGCAGGAACGGTCAAGGCCTCGAACGAAGCGACCGAACTCTCCCTCCAGATAGTGAACAGGTCGATAGAAAAGGGACTCGGGGGGCGGAACCCGATGACTCTCGCGGCCGCTGCAGTCTACCTGGCATGCCTTGTCACCGGAGAGGACTCCAGACAGTCGGACGTCGCCGATGCGGCCTGCGTCAGCGAAGTGAGCGTGAGGGAGTGCGTCAAGGCGATACGCCAGGCCGGCGCTGCCTAGTCAGGTACGATTGCCACCGACACTGCCCGGAGAAGCGAACGATTAAATTGAGAAACCATTGATGCGAGTTCGTGGCCCGCACAAACCTCTCCATCGACAGGAAGGTCTTCGACGAGTTTTCAGCCCAGGCGCAGCGGAAGAACATGACCCTCTTCGCATTCGCGAACGAGTCCCTCTCCGCGATATCGAAGATTTCAGCCGAGGGGGGCGACCCCGCAGAGATGTACCGGATTTGGCGCGTCTTGACTATTCTAAGGCAGGTGGACGTCATAACCCTCCCATCCGAATTCGTAGAGGAGCTCATCGAGAGATTGTACACGACGGACAAAGAATCTACCCTGGCGAAGTTCCGGGAACTCGGCGCGTCCCTTGTGGGCCTCCTGAAGATGGCGACTGAAGACTTGGGGGGACTGTCTGACCTTGCCCAGGACTTCGGGTTCATCATACCCATCAAGCGGTTCAGCATGACAACCACCAAGGACGGGACGGTGGAGGTAGGCGTGGTGGGGGCTGGGAAAGGTCTTGAAACGACGGTCTGCTCTTCAGAGTTCCTGAAGGCGATTCTGAACGGATACGGCTACGACGTCGTGAAGGAGGAGATTCACGCCGGCGCGATTAGGCTTTGGGCCGAAAAGAGGAACTGGGGGTAGTCCGACTAGGCTCATGGAACGAACTTACCAGCGGCTTTCTTAATAGCCCTGGCTCGGTCGAGCGAGCGCGGGGCCAGAATGATAGACATCCTCACGGCTCTCCTGGTGTCCGTCTTCGCCGGTTTCATCGGCTCCTTGGTAGGTCTAGGAGGGGCTGTCATCATAACGCCCGTGCTGACATTCCTCGGACTCGACATCAGACTCGCGATAGCATCCAGCATGGTCGCAATCATAGCCACGTCCAGCGGATCGGCCTCGTCATACGTAAAAGGTGGGCTCTCGAACATCAGGGCCGCCTTCTACCTCGAGATCTTCACCGCCGTCGGCGCGGTGGTGGGCGCAGTGATCACCAGCCACATCACCACCGGTCAAGAAGTCTATCTGTACTTCTTCTTCGCCGCGTTCCTGACCACCTCCTTCTACGGAATCTTCGGGAGGAGGAACAGGGAGTTCTCGAGTGTGAAACAGGACGGCATGGCGCGCTGGCTGGGACTGGAGGGGAGCTACTTCGACAGGCCCACCGGGAAGACGATTGACTACAAGCTCACTCGGCCGGCGGCGGCCGGCCCCGGGATGTTCGTCGCTGGGATCGCTGCAGGGATGCTGGGCATCGGGGCAGGAGGCTTCAAAGTCTCAATCCATGAGCTCATCATGGGGATGCCGTCCAAGGTTTCCACGGCCACCAGCAACTTCATCATCGGGATGACGGCCCTGGCCGGAGCCTCTGTCTACTTCGATTCCGGGCTGCTGTACCTCAACCTCGCGGCCACCCTGGCCATCGGCACCACCATTGGATCCACTACCGGGGCCAGGGTCCTGCCCAGGTTGAGAAACAAGACTGTGAAAGCGCTCTTCCTGATCGTCCTCGCCGTGCTGATCGTCCAGATGGTGTACAAGGGGGTGACGTTGCTCTGAGCGTCCGGCCCGCGGCGCTTCAGGTCGGAATCAGCTGGATACTCCGCATCGGCGTCATTCTCAGCGTCATCTTCGAAGCCTCCGGGCTCCTGTTGAACTACCTTGAGACTGGGAGTTCTTCGATGGGGTTCGCTGACCAGAGCGTGTGGAGGGTCAGGGGAGGGAACTTCTTCGACTTCGTCTACTCCACCGTCGCGTCGACTGCCGGCGGAGTCACCTCAGTTGAGTTGGTGAGCTTGGGCATCGCCACGCTCATGCTCACTCCCTATTTCCGCGTCATAGCGGCTGCAATCTATTATGGGGTCGAGAAGGATTGGAAGTACGTTGCAATCACTTCCTTCGTCTTCGCGGTTATCACGACTGCGCTCTTCGTCTTCTAGGCCGGTGGCGCTACCTCCCAGCCCCAAGATCTGTGGTGAACTTGGCCAAGCGAGCCGTCTTCTTCGACCTGGGAGGAACCCTACTCGTAATGCGCCGCGACAGAATCTTCCGTACAGTCCTTGCCCAAGAGGGGTACCCTCTAGGGATCG
>Ga0187771_10004268_pt1 | contig 10058 bp, 7 predicted proteins | sample 0116_SJ02_MP15_1_FD_133139 | JGI IMG/M metagenome (GOLD analysis project Ga0187771, IMG submission 133139) | Tropical peat soil microbial communities from peatlands in Department of Meta, Colombia - 0116_SJ02_MP15_10_MG | ecosystem: Environmental > Terrestrial > Soil > Wetlands > Peat | place... | reverse complement strand
CTCGGCGACCGGAACGCCGCAGATATCGGACGCCCATTGCGGCGTACGGGTCGCAAGGTGCGCTTCCAGGTCCTGCGGACAATCGGTGTAGCGGTCGAGATAGGCGCGGTCGGCGAGGCCATCGCGAAACAGCACATGCATCACGCCGCAGGCGAAGGCGCCGTCGGTGCCGGGCCGCAGGATGATCTTGATGTCGGCCTGCTTCATCGTCTCGTTGTCGTAGATGTCGACCGCCGCGATCCGCGCGCCGCGTTCCTTCCGCGCGCGGGTGGCGTGGGTCATCACGTTGACCTGGGTCGACACCGGGTTGGTGCCCCAGATCACGATGAGGTCGGACTTCGCCATCTCGCGGGGGTCGACGCCGGCGACCTTGCCGGTGCCTGCGGCGAAACCGGCCCAGGAGGTGTTCGTGCAGATCGTGCTGTAGAACCGCGAGTAGCGCTTGACATGAGAGAGCCGGTTGATGCCGTCGCGCATCACCAGACCCATGGTGCCGGCGTAGTAATAGGGCCACACCGATTCGCTGCCGAACTCCCGCTCGGCGGCGTTGAAGCGCGCCGCGATCTCGTCGAGCGCGTCGTCCCAGCCGATTCGCTTGAATTCTCCCGAGCCTTTCGGCCCGCTGCGGCGGAGCGGGTACAGCAGTCGATCCGGGTGATGAATGCGCTCCGCGTAGCGCCCGACCTTGGCGCAAACGACGCCGGCGGTGTAGGTCTGCTGCTTCGATCCGCGGACCCGCCCGATGCGGGCGCCGCCGACGACCTCGACGTCGAGCGCACAGGCCGAGGGGCAGTCGTGCGGACAGGTGGAATGCTTGATCGTCGTTCCAGCGGGCGCGTGCATCGAAAAAGGCTAGCAGCTTTGACCTGTCCGGAGAAGATACGGGGAGACGCAGGGCCCCCGCTGGCCGCGCCTTCTCATAGCAGGGCTGCGCCGGCGGCCCGACGGCGCTTGGCCATGGACATCCGCGGCGCGGTCCTCGCATAGTCGCCGCCAGCCGAAAGGACAAAGCGCGGTCAGGGAGGGCGGGATGCAGTTCACGCGGGCAACATTGGAATTCGACGGGTCGGTGGCCGTGGTGCGGCTCGACCACCAGGAGGTGATGAACGCGGTCTCGATCGAGATGCTGCAAGGCCTCGGCGAGGCGCTCGATGCGATCGAGGCCCGGCGCGCCGACGTGCGGTGCGTGGTCTTGACCGGCGCGGGCCGGGCGTTCTGCACCGGGGCCAATCTGCAGGGCCGCAACAACCAGGCGAGCCCGACGCGCCGCGCCGGCGCGGCGCTGGAAACCGCGTTTCACCCGTTTCTGCGCCGCATTCGCCACCTGCATTGCCCTCTGGTCACCGCCGTCAACGGACCGGCGGCCGGCGCCGGCATGAGCTTCGCGCTGATGGGCGACATCGTGCTGGCGGCAAAATCCGCCTATTTCCTGCAGGCGTTCCGGCGCATCGGGCTGGTTCCCGATTGCGGCTCGACCTGGCTGCTGCCGAGGCTGGTCGGCCGGGCGCGGTCGCTCGAGCTGTCGCTGCTGGGCGAGCGGCTGCCGGCGGAAATGGCGCTGTCGTGGGGGCTGATCAACCGCGTCTACGAAGACGCCGATCTGATGCCGGAGGCGATGAAGCTTGCCCATGATCTCGGCAACGGCCCGACCGTTGCGTTGTCGCTCATCCGCAAGCTCTATTGGGACAGCCCGGAGAATTCCTTCGAGGAGCAGATCGACCTCGAGCGGCAATGCCAGGAGAAGGCGGGCGCCGCTGCCGACTTCCTGGAAGGCGTCACCGCCTTCCTCGAAAAGCGGCCGGCCAAGTTCACCGGGCGCTAGCTGTTGGGCGATGTCGTGACGCGATTTCACAGCGTCCGATCCCGCCTCCTTCGTCATCCCCCGGCGCGGAGCGACCGGGGGATCCAGTAAAGGGGGAGGCTGGTTGTAAACCTCAGGAGTCAGCGTTTACTGGATCGCCATAGCAACGCGGCTCTCGCCGCGATGCGTTCAATTCTTTGCCGCGCGCCGGGTAAACCCGGCGCGCGGTTGTTCGCCGGGCGATGACAGTGGTGGGCATGGGCGCAGCCCGGCTATGGCCAGGGATAACGATTGCGCCTACTTGCCCTGCCAGCGTGGCGGCCGCTTCTCGGCGAACGCTTTCGGGCCCTCGACGAAGTCCGCCGACCCAACCATGGCTTGCACCGCGGGATATTCGCGTTGCTCGGCGATCGCGTCGGGCAGCGAGACGTTCAAGCCCTGCATCACCGTCTGCTTCGAGGCGCGGACCGACATCGGGCTGTTCTGGAGGATCTGCTCGGCCCAGCGCTCGGCCGCCTGCAGCGCTTCGCCCGCAGGGACCACCTCGTTGACGAAACCGAGCGAGAAGCCCTCGCGCGCGGAGACGTGCCGGCCAGTCAGGATCATGCCCATGGCGTGCTTGAGCCCGATCTGGCGCGGCAGCCGATGCAGGCCGCCGGCGAGGGCGGCGAGGCCAACCCGCGGCTCCGGCAGCGCGAAGGTGGCGTTTTCCGAGGCGATGATCAGATCGCAGGCCAGCGCGGTCTCGAACCCGCCGCCCATGGCGACGCCGTTGACCGCGGCGATGATCGGCTTGTCGCAGTGGAAGCGCGTGGTCAGCCCGGCGAAGCCGCTCTCGTTCCAGCCGCGCTCGCCGCCGGCCGCCTGCCATTTCAGGTCGTTGCCGGCGCAGAACGCGCGATCGCCGGCGCCGGTGACGATCGCGATCCACTGGTCCGGATCGCCGGCGAAATCGTTGAAGACCTCGTGCAGCTCGAAATGGGCGGGCTTGTGCAGCGCATTCATCACCTCGGGCCGGTTGAGGGTGACGATGGTGATGCGGCCTTTCCGGGAGACCTTGACGAACTGATAGTCGGCATTGGAATTCATGGGGCGCCTCCCGATTTGTTTGTTACGCGCACGCTTTGTGGCGCTCCTTTACAGCCGCCGCACGCCGCTCGGCGACCGGGTTCGACCCGCATAACACTGCCCGCTGCGGGCGCCGTCAAGCGGGCACTGTCTCGCCGAGCCATTGCGTCGCCGCCAGCACGCCGCCCTCGCCATGGGGAATCCGCAGCGCCTTGAGGCCGACCTCGATCACGCCGAGGGTGCCGAGCACCATCGGCGCGTTGATGTGTCCCATGTGCGCGATGCGAAAGGCCTCGCCGGCGAGCGCGCCGATGCCGTTGCCGAGCACCACGCCGCATTTGTCGCGGCAGAAATCCTTCAGCTGGTTGGCGCCGGGAAGGCCGTTGACCCGCACGGTCGTGACGGTGTCGGAGCGCTCCGCGGGATTTGTGATGTTGAATGCCAGCGCGCCGCCCTGCGACCAGCGATCGACGGCGCGGCGAACCGCTTCGGCGAGCAGGCTGTGGCGCCGGAAGACGTTGTCGAGGCCCTCCGCGTGCACCATGTCCAGTGCCTGCCGCAAGCCGTAGAGCAGCTGGATCGGCGGCGTTCCGGCATATTTCTGGTAGTGCTCGAGCCCCTCGCGTGCGGTCCAATCCCAATAGGGGGTGCGCAGATCGGCGGTTTGATGCGCTCTGCGGGCGCGCGGGCCCGCGGTGACGAAGGCAAGTCCCGGCGGCGTCATCAGTCCCTTCTGCGACGCCGACAGCGCGACGTCGATCGACCACGCGTCCATGGCGAAGGGGACGCAGCCGAGCGAGGCGACGGCGTCGACCATGAACAGCGCGCCATGGCCGGCGGCGCGGATCGCCTTGCCGATCGCCGCGACGTCGTTGGCGACCCCGGACGCGGTATCGACCTGGACCGCGAGCACCGCCTTGATCTCGCCGGCGTGGTCCCGTCTCAGGCGGGCCTCGACCGCGGCGGGGTCGACCGCCCGCGTCCAACTGCCCGGCAGGATTTCGGTCGTGAGGCCGAGCTGGGCAGCCGCCTCACCCCAGCCGATGGCAAAGCGCCCGCTTTCCAGCACCAGGATCTTGTCGCCGCGCGACAGCACGTTGGTCAGCGCGGCTTCCCAGGCGCCGTGGCCGTTGGAGATGTAGATGTAGGACCTCCCGCTGGTGCGAAACAGGGCGCCGAGGTCGGCGAGCAGGCTGTCGGTGACCGCGATCAGGTCGCCGGCGTAGATGTCGACGGCCGGCCGATGCATCGCGCGCAGCACCTCGTCGGGCATCGTGGTCGGGCCAGGGATGGCCAGGAATTCCCGTCCGGCGCGTACAACCATGTGTCATCTCCGCGAAATCAGGCCGCTGATATCGCCGCAGGCGAGGTCCGGGGGCAACCGTCTTGTGGCGGCAGCAAGCGTTGGGCTGTTCTGCGGCGACGGATGCTCGTCTCAGATCCTGCGGTCTCGCTTCAGCTGATCGATCTGGGCCGCCAGCTCGGGCGGCAGGGAGCGAAGGCCGAGCCGTCCGCACAGCGACAGCGTCGGTTTCAGGCGGGAGGCGCGCAAGAGCTCCGGCTGGCGCTCGTCGGGCAGCACGCGGTCGAACACCACGATCACCGCCACGGCCACGAGGGCGATCCGCAGCGCGCCGAGAAAAGCGCCGGCGACGCGGTCCGCCGGATGGATGTCATGGCCGAACAGATCCTGGGCGGCGAACCGCAACACCGCGCCGACAACGAGGCCGGCGGCGAGAAAGACCACCAGGAACAAGCCGAGATCCTGCGGCCAGGCGTCTTGCCCCAGGGCGGCTGCCTGGGGAGCCGGTTGGCCGCCGATGGCGGCAGAAATGCGAGAGCTCAGCGCCACCGCGACCGGCGCCGCCGAAAGGTAGCCCAGGATCGAGGCAAGGCTCCGGATCAGCCCGGCCCTGAAGCCGGCGACGCCGGAAACAGCCGCGGCAAGCAGCAGGCCGATATCGAAGGCATTGAGGGACAGAGGCATTTTTGGCGCTCCGGAATTGCCGCGGAGCTCACCACAATTCCCTTACGTCTCGCTTAGCGGGGCGAGTTTGCGAGTTCATTCGCACTTGCAAAAAAGCTGTTGACCGGCCGCTAAGTGAGTGCTTACTTAATTAAATGCGTCCGATCAGGCTATCGAGCGAAGCTCGCCGGGAAACCATCCTCGCGGCGGCGAAAGCGTGCTTCGCCCAGCACGGGTTTGCCGGCACGACGACCAAGAGCGTCGCCGCGGCCGCCGGCATTTCGGAAGGCTTGCTGTTCAAGCATTTCGCGACCAAGTCGGCGCTCTATGCCGCGATCCTGGACGAGGCCGCCGAGGCGGACAGCGATCTGAAGAGGTTGCAGTCGCGCGAGCCGTCAACCGCGACGCTGGTGCACCTGATCCGTGAGATGGTCCGGCACTTCCTGCACATGGTGGAGCGTCCGGACGGCGAGAAGTGCCAGCAGATGAAGCTCTTGTTGTCCAGCTATCTGGAGGACGGCGAGTTCGCGCGGCTGGTGTACCACAAGATCGGCGAGATCATCGGTCCCATCTTCGTCGCATCGCTCGCCAAGGCGGTGCAGGCGGGGGATGCGGTGGCGAGTGCCGGCCCGCCGATCAATCTGTTCTGGTTCGCTCACCAGATGATTCACATGGTCGCACTCACGCGCATTCCAAAAGCCGTCCCCTTGGACTACGGCAATAGTGAAGACCTGGAACGCCAGATCTGCGAGTTCACACTGCGCGGTCTGGGGCTTAAAGAGCACGCAATCGCGACCCATCTGGACCGCACGTCGCCCGTGCGCCCGCATGAGACGCCCCTGGTGTCAGAAAGTGCATGACATGACGATTTCAACCGAGGCTCCGATCTCCCCCAAGGCCGTCGAGGACAAGCCACACCCGCCCCGTCCGGTGCGGATGCGGCGGTGGTTCATCATCGTCGGCGGGCTGCTGGTCGTGCTGGTCGGCGCGTTGTGGGGCTTCAATACCTTCCGCAACCACATGATCGCGCAGTTCTTCGCCAACATGAAGCCGCCGCCGATCCCGGTCGCGGTGGCGGAGGCGAAGTCGGAGGTGATTCCGCATCTCCTGACCGCGATCGGCGACCTTGCGGCCGTTCACCAGGTCGACGTCACGACGGACGTGGCCGGACGTATCACCAAGATCATGTTCGAGGCGGGCACCACCGTGAAGGCCGGCGATCCGCTGGTGCAGCTCTACGACGAGCCGGATCAGGCCGATCTCGCCAGCTTCAAGGCGGCGGCAACGGCGGCCTCGCTCGCCCTCGACCGCTCGAAGTCGCTGGCGGCGCGCCAGTTCGGCCCGCAGGCGACGGTCGATCAGAACCAGGCCGCCTACGACCAGGCCGAAGCCTCGATCGCCAAGACCGAAGCGATCATCTCGCAGAAGCTGATCCGCGCGCCGTTCAGCGGCGATCTCGGCGTCCGCAAGGTCGAGCTCGGCCAGTTTCTGAGCGCCGGCGCGCAGATCGTGTCGCTGACCGACCTGTCGCACGTCTATCTCAACTTCACCGCGGCGGAGAAGGATCGCGCGATCCTCGCCGTCGGCCAGACCGTGCGGGTCAAGGTCGATGCATTTCCCTCGCGGGTCTTCGAGGGCAAGATCACGGCGATCGAGCCGCAGATCAGCGCCGACACGCGGACCGTGAAGGTCCAGGCCACGCTCGACAACGCCGACCACAGCCTGAAGCCGGGCATGTTCGCGTCGACCACCGTGGTGCTGCCGCCGGAGCCGGCGGTGGTCACGGTGCCCGAGACCGCCGTCGACTACACGCTCTATGGCGACTCGGTTTTCGTCGTCAAGGAAGGCAAGGACGACAAGGGTGAGACCCGGCTCGCCGCCGAGCGCACCTTCGTGCGCACCGGCGCGCGCGTCGAGGGGAGGACCGTTGTTCTCACCGGCCTCAAGGCGGGCGATCGCGTGGTCGCGGTCGGCCAGCTCAAGCTGCAGTCCGGCGCGGCCGTGGTCATTTCTCCGGATGGACCGCCGCCCAATCCGGCCAATCCGCCGCGATACTGATCCAGGAACGGCGCCATGTCATTCACCGATATCTTCATCAAGCGACCGGTGCTGTCGCTGGTGGTCAGCCTGCTCATCCTGCTGATCGGCACCAATGCCGCGCTGCATATGCCGATCCGGCAGTATCCGAGGCTGTCGAACACCGTCATCACCATCACCACGATCTACCCAGGCGCCGCGCCGGAGCTGATGCAGGGCTTCATCACCACGCCGATCGAGCAGGCGGTGGCTTCGGCCGAGGGCGTCGACTACATCACGTCGTCCTCGGTGCTGAGCACCAGCACGATCTCGGTCTACGTCAAGCTCAACTTCGATCCGAGCCAGGCGCTGACCGAGGTGCTGGCCAAGGTCAACTCGGTCAAGTACCTCATTCCGAAGGAAGCTTTCGACCCGGTGATCCTGAAGTCGACCGGGCAGACCACCGCGGTGATGTATATCGGCTTCTCCAGCGACGAGCTCTCGGGTTCGGCGATCTCCGACTATCTGACCCGCGTGGTGCAGCCGATCCTGTCGACGGTGGACGGCGTCGCTTCCGCCGACATCCTCGGCGGCCAGACCTTCGCGATGCGGATCTGGCTCGATCCCGAGCGCATGGCGGGGCACGGCGTGTCCGCCACCGACATCGCTGCCGCGATCCAGGCCAACAACTTCCAGGCCGCGGCCGGCCAGCAGAAGGGTTATTTTACGGTCAGCAACATCTCGACCAACACCGACCTCACCAATCTCGACCAGTTCAAGCGGATGGTGGTGAAGGCCAAGGACGGCGCCCTGGTGCGGATCGAGGACGTCGCTTCCGTCGAGCTTGCCGCCCAGAGCACCGACGCCAGCGTCGCCATGGACGGCCAGCACGCGATCTTCATCGGCGTGCAGGCGACTCCGGTGGGCAACCCGCTGACCATCGTCAAGGGCGTGCGCGGGCTGCTGCCCGATATCGAGCGCAACCTGCCGCCCTCGGTGAAGATGAAAGTCGCCTACGATTCCACCAAGTTCATCCAGTCGTCGATCGACGAGGTGGAAAAGACCCTGATCGAGGCGGTCGGCATCGTCATCGTGGTGATCTTCCTGTTCCTGGCCTCGCTGCGGTCGGTGATCATCCCGGTGGTGACGATCCCGCTGTCGCTGGTCGGCGTCTGCATCCTGATGCTGGCGATGGGCTTCAGCTTCAACCTGCTGACGCTGCTGGCCATGGTGCTGGCGATCGGCCTCGTGGTCGACGACGCCATCGTCGTGGTCGAGAACATCCACCGCCATCTCGAGGAGGGCAAATCGCCGGTGCGCGCCTCGCTCGAGGGCGCCCGCGAGATCGTCGGCCCGGTCATTTCCATGACCATCACGCTGGCGGCGGTGTATGCGCCGATCGGCTTTCTCGGCGGCGTCACCGGCGCGCTGTTCAAGGAGTTCGCCTTCACGCTCGCCGGATCGGTGATCGTGTCGGGCGTGATCGCGCTCACCCTGTCGCCGATGATGTGCTCGGTGCTCCTGACCCACGTGGAGCAGGGCCGGTTCGCCCGGATCGTCGATCGCGTGTTCCGCGCCTCGACCCGCTGGTACGGGCGGCAGCTCGACCGCTCGCTCGACTATCGGCCGATCACCATGCTGTTCGCGGTCACCATCCTCGGCCTGGTCGGCTTCATGTACTTCAACTCGTCGAAGGAGCTCGCGCCCGAGGAGGACCAGGGCATCCTGTTCGCGGTCACCAAGGCGCCGCGCTACGCCAACATCGACTACACCGACCGCTACGGCGACAAGCTCGACAAGGCTTTCGCCAGCTTCCCCGAGACCGACCTGCGCTTCGTGCTCAATGGCATCAATGGCCCGAGCCAGGGCATCGCCGGCATGATCCTGAAGCCCTGGGACGAGCGCAAGCGCTCCTCGACCGCGCTGAAGCAACCGGTGCAGGGTGAGCTGAGCAAGGTGGAGGGCGTCAACGCCTTCGCCTTCAACCTGCCGCCGCTGCCCGGTGGTCCCGGCGGATTGCCGGTGCAGATGGCGATCAACTCCACCGCCAGCTTCCAGACCGTCTACGAGCAGATGGAGAAGCTGAAGGCGGCGGCGCGCAAGAGCGGGCTGTTCATTGTGTCCGACAGCGATCTCGACTTCAACCAGCCGGTGGTGGGCATCAAGATCGACCGTTACAAGGCCAACGAGCTCGGCATCACAATGCAGCAGATCGGCAACTCGCTCGCGGTGCTGCTCGGCGGCAACTACATCAACCGCTTCAACCTCGAAGGCCGGTCGTACCAGGTGATTCCGCAGGTGCCGCGGGTCGATCGCCTGACCCCGGACATGCTGGGCCGCTACTACATCACCGCGCCGAGCGGCCGGCAGCTGCCGTTGTCGACCGTGGTGTCGATCGCGAACCGGACCGATCCCAACGCGCTGACCCACTACAACCAGCTCAATTCGGCGACCTTCCAGGCGGTGCCGATGCCGGGCGTCACCATGGGCAAGGCGGTCGATTTCCTCGAGAGCCAGGCCGAGCAATTGCCGAAGGGGTTTGGCCACGACTTTCTCGCCGACTCGCGACAGTACGTGAAGGAGGGCAATCAGCTCGCGGTCACCTTCGGCTTCGCGCTGATCATCATCTTCCTGGTGCTCGCGGCGCAGTTCGAGAGCGTGCGCGACCCGCTGGTGATCATGATCAGCGTGCCGATGGCGATCAGCGGCGCGCTGATTCCGCTGTTCTTCGGGGTCGCCACCATCAACATCTACACCCAGGTCGGGTTGCTGACCCTGGTCGGGCTGATCAGCAAGCACGGTATCCTGATGGTCGAGTTCGCCAACGAACTGCAGCTCAAGGAAAGCCTGGACCGGCGCTCCGCCATCGAGATGGCGGCGCGGGTGCGGCTGCGGCCGATCCTGATGACCACCGCGGCCATGGTCACGGGCCTGCTGCCGCTCCTTGTTGCCAATGGCGCCGGCGCGGCCAGCCGGTTCTCGATCGGTCTCGTGGTGGTGGCCGGCATGTCGATCGGCACGCTGTTCACGCTGTTCGTGCTGCCGGCGGTGTATGTCGCGATCGCGACCGATCACCGCGCCGCCGCCAAGTCGGAGCGCACGCGCGAGGTCACCGCGTTCGAACTGAAGGCGACCTGATCGCCGCTCCATCGATATTGCACCCGGTCGTCATGACCGGGTGCTGCGGCAAATTCGGGTATCGCTTTG
>Ga0187771_10004267_pt1 | contig 10059 bp, 7 predicted proteins | sample 0116_SJ02_MP15_1_FD_133139 | JGI IMG/M metagenome (GOLD analysis project Ga0187771, IMG submission 133139) | Tropical peat soil microbial communities from peatlands in Department of Meta, Colombia - 0116_SJ02_MP15_10_MG | ecosystem: Environmental > Terrestrial > Soil > Wetlands > Peat | place... | reverse complement strand
GCGCCTGCAGGAGGTGCATCGACGCATGGAGGCGCTCAAGCACTCCAAGGAGCCAGCGGTCACGCTCGGGCTGCTGGCGGCGCTCGGCAATGCGCCGCAAGCGGTACAGGACCGCGTCTTCGACCTGCTGTTAAGCCGCGCCAGCGCGGTGATCACCAATGTACCGGGCCCGCAAAAGCCACTTTATCTCGCCGGCTCGGAATTGAAGCAGATCATGTTCTGGGTGCCGCGGCCGCACGACATCGGCATGGGCGTGTCGATCCTTTCCTACAATGGCCAAGTCCAGTTCGGCTTGATCACCGACGCGGCGATGGTGCCCGACCCGCAAGCGATCGTCGCCCGCTTCAAGCCAGAGTTCGAGCAATTGCTCTATTACGCGCTGCTGGAGCCGTTGGACGTGGCGGCTGAGCCTGATGCGGCAAGCGCAGGTCACGCAAAAAAGCGCGGCGGCGCCAAGCCAAAACGCGGCCGTGCCACGCCCTAGCCGCAGTTAGCCCTTCAACCCGGCCTTCGCCCGCTCCACATCCAGCCGCTCCATGGCGTCGGCCGGTTCGCACGCGGCCGCTTCCGCGTAGAGCGCGGCCGCCTGCCGGCGTTTCGCCTCGCCGAACATCATGATAAGGCCGTTGGCGTATTCGATGCGCGCGATCGCCGAGTGCGGATTGAGCTTGAGCGCGGTCTCGAAATGCTTGACGCCGGCGCCGCTGCTCGCCCCATAGGTGAGGCCGCCGATGAAGGTGCCGATCTTGTTGATGACCTCGGCGTGGTAGGCGCCGAGCGCGATGTGCGCATCAGCATGGTGGCGCTCGAGCGCGATCGCCCGCTCCAGGCTCGCCTTGATCTTGCCACCAAGGCCCTGCGCCAGCGCTTGCGTCACCGAGAGACCTTGCGCAAAGCGGCCGAGCGCCTGCGCGTGCAGATACCAGGCATTGGCAAGGCTGTCGGCTGAGCCGAGCAGCTCCTCGGCGCGGCGCGCCGTGTCCTCGAACAGGGCGAGCTTCATTTTGGCGCCGGTTTCGAGATAGGTAGCGTAGATGTTCGTCGCTTTGTTGGCGACGTTGTAACCGATGAGACCGAGGCCGAGACCAAGCTGCACGGCTTGGCCGAAGTCGCCGCAGTGATAGGCGCGCCAGGCGTCGGCGAGGGTCTCGGCCGCCTTGTCCCAGGGGAACGACGGCTGCAACTGCGGATGCGCCGCGGCGAGCTTGCGCAACAAGGCCGCATCGGGAAGCGGCTCGCAGTCGCCGCGGTGCAGGCGGGCCCAGGACTTCGCTAGTCGCGCGCCCGAATAGTCGTAGGCGGCATCGGCGTATGGAAAGGCTTTCCAGCGCGGCTTCGACATCCCGCCTCCGTATTTCCCCGCCGCTTCAGCCGGAGGCAGGCTCCGCCTGTTTGCGTAAGACCGCTTCCAGCCGATCGAGGGTTTGATGGAGCCGGCGGGTAGAGTCCGCCCGCCGCTTGCGGCCATCGGGACGCGCCAGCGTGCGGTTGCGGTCGGCGAGTGCCGCTTTGTCGATCGTCACACCGTGGCGGGCGAAGATTGGCGCAAGCTCGGCATAGCGGCGGCGCAGCTCGGCGCGTGTGCGCTGATAGGCGTGCTCGGAAAGATGCTTGCGCTCCGAATAGTTGAACACATTGGCAAAGAACATCTCGGCATCGTCGGAACGCGGCTCAAACAGCACCAAGTCGGCGTCGGGGAACTCGTGGCTGTAGCGGGCGATGCCGGTCTGCATGCGCGAATGGATGATGGCGCGGAACGTCTGGGACAGCACGGTCGGCAGTCCGCCGTCGACCAGCGAGATGCGGCGGCCATGCCTATGCCGCGCCGCCGCCTCAGCGTCGAACGGCACCAGCGGATTGATGCACACGAGCAGCTTCGCGCCCTCGCGCAGGGCGACCGAGGCATGTAGCGTCTTCACCAAGGCGCCGTCGACGTAATGGCGGCCGCCGATCGCAACCGGAGGAAACAGGCCGGGCAACGCAGCGCTTGCCATCACAGCCTGCGCGATCGGCACCTCGTTCCAGCCGGGCGCGCCGAATGGCACGGCCTGCGCGGAATCGAGATCGGTCGCCACCAGGAACAGCTTGTGACGCAGCTTGCGGAAGTCGTTGGTCCGCCCCGGCGCCGAGAACAGTTCGGTGAGATAGTTGGCGATGCCGGAATTGTCGAACACCCCGGTCGGCAACGCGTGTGCAAGCTGCAAATAGGAATCGATCAAACCGTGTGCGCGCGGCGACAGCAGGTAATCGCGGGCGGACGACTTCAGCAGCTGCGGCAGTAGGCCAAGCCGGCGCGCATATTCCATCAGCGCCGGACGCATCAACAGGTCGGGCTCGAACGGATCGTCGGCCGCCTCACTTTCGATGAACATTTGATACATCGCCCGCGGCGTCAGGCCGTTGGCGAGCCCGGCAGCGAGGAAGCTGCCGGAACTAACGCCGACATAGACGCCGCAATTGACGAAATCGAACCCGCGCAAGACCTCGTCGAGCGCCACCAGCGCGCCGATCTCATAGATTGCGCCCAAAGGGCCGCCGCCCGCCAAGGCGACGCCTCTTGCCGGATGCGTCACGCTGCGCCCCTCGTGTCTCGGGCGGGAATGACGTTTCCCGCCTCGCTGCATCGCGTTTCGCCGCGATGCGCGGCTCTTCGCTAGAGACGCACTAAGCTTGCGCTTAATGACGTTTCTCGTGGCCCATCGTGTCGGTGAGCTTGTTGGCCACCGACGTCAGCTCCGCCACGCGCCGGGACAGATGATCGATGTCCTTCTTGGTAGGCACGTTGAGGCTATGCAGCGCACGGGCAACGCGTTGCTCGAACACGTGCTCGAGCTTGTCCCAGGCCCCGGTCGCGTTCTCTTGAATCTCCGCGACGCGGCCGCGCAACTGGGCCACCGTCTTGCCGGCCGCCTGCTTGGTGCGCTTCTGGACCGCTTCGCCTTCCTTGACCAGCGAGTTGAACAGGCCCGCGCCTTCCTCCTGTGCCTTGGAGAAGGCGCCCAACCCCGCGAGCCAGATTTGATTAGCCGAGTCACGGATCTTCGCCACTAGCTGCTCGCCAGTCGCGACGACCGCTTTCTTCGCTTTCTTTGCCATTGCACTCTCCTGCCGTCGGTTAGCCCGTTGCCTGCCTCTATACTATCGCTATATTTCGCAACTTTGCTTTGAGAAATATCAAAGCTGCATCCCTTGCTCAGGTGGACCTTGTGCCATGCGGCCATGGCGGATTCCCATGGCCCATCATGCCTTAGCAGCCGGGCGGAGCCCGGGGCGGGATGCGGCGCATGAACTATTTCATAACCGGTGCCAGCGGATTTATCAGCAAGCAGCTCGTGCGCGCGCTGCTCGCGCACCCCGACTCGACCGTCTATTTCCTGCTGCGCAATCCTTCGCCCGAGCGCAGGGCGAAGCTGCGCGAGGCTTGGGATGCAAACGCCAACCGCGCCATTCCAATTGCCGGCGACCTCACCAAGCCAGGCTTGGCCATCAGCGCCGCCGATTTGGCGCTGCTCAAGAAAAGGATCGACCACGTCTTTCACCTGGGCGCGGTCTATTCGCTCGAGGCCGACCCGGCAATCGAGATGGCGACCAATGTCGAGGGCACGCGCAACGTCGTGCGTCTGGCCGAAGCGATCGGCGCCAAACGCTTCCACCACATGAGCTCGATCGCGGCGGCTGGGCTTTATCCGGGCGTGTTCCGCGAGGACATGTTCGAAGAAGCGGAGAACCTCGAGCATCCCTATTTCGCCAGCAAGTTTCAGGCGGAAAAGGTGGTGCGCAACGAGTGCCGGCTACCGTGGCGCATCTATCGGCCCGGCATCGTCGTCGGCGATTCCAAGACCGGCGAGATGGATAAGATCGACGGGCCCTATTATTTCTTCAAGCTGATCCAGAAACTGCGCAAACTGCTGCCGCCCTGGCTGCCGAGCATCGGCCTGGAGGGCGGACGCATCAATCTGGTGCCGGTCGATTTCGTAGTCACCGCGCTCGATTACCTCGCCCATCTCGACGGGCAGGATGGCCGCTGCTTCCATCTGACCGATCCCGATCCGCATCGCGTCGGCGACATCCTGGCGATCCTAGCGCAGGCGGCGCACGCGCCGGACATGGGCATCCGCTTCAATACCGCTTTGCTCAGTCTCATCCCGCGCAGCATTGTCGACGGCGTGGCGGCGTTGACGCCGGCGCGCCGCATCCGCGAAGCGGTGATGAAGGAACTCGGGCTGCCCGACGGCATCCTGCAATTCTTGAACTATCCGACGCGCTTTGACTGCCGCGATGCGCAGCGGCTGTTGCAGCCGGCCGGCATCCGCGTGCCGCGCTTCGAGGATTATGCCTGGCGGCTGTGGGACCATTGGGAGCGCCATCTCGACCCCGACCTGCACGTGGAGCGTTCCTTGCGCGCGCGTGTCAACGAACATGTCGTGCTGATCACCGGCGGCTCCTCCGGCATCGGCAAGGCCGCCGCCTTCAAGATCGCCGGCGCGGGCGCCACCACCATCGTCGTCGCGCGCGATCCCGAGAAGCTTGCGGCGACGCAGAAAGAGGCCGCCGCACGCGGCTTGTCGCTTATTACCTACATGGCGGACATCGCCGATCCGACGCAGTGCGACGCGCTGATCAAGAAGGTCATCGCCGAGCATGGCGGCGTCGACATTCTCATCAACAATGCCGGCCGCTCGATCCGGCGCGGCATCGAGCATCCCTACAACCGCCTGCACGATTTCGAGCGCACGATGCGAGTCAATTATTTCGGCTGCATCCAGCTTACCATGGGGCTTCTGCCGGAGATGGTGAAGCGGCAGAACGGCCACGTCATCAATATTTCCTCGATCGGCGTGCTTGCCGGCTCGCCGCGCTTCTCCGCCTATGTGGCGTCGAAGGCCGCGCTGGAAGCCTGGACGCAATGCGCCGCCAGCGAGTTCTTCGACCGCGGCGTCGATTTCACCATCATCAATTTCGGCCTGGTGCGCACCCCGATGATCGCGCCGACCAAATTTTACGACCACGTGCCGGCCATGACGCCGGAGGAAGCCGCCGGCTTCGTCGCCGATGCGATCATCCGCCGGCCGGTGCGTCTCACCACGCGGCTCGGCGTGTTCAGCCAGGTCGTGCAGGCGCTGGCGCCGCGGCTTGGCCGCACTATCCTGAACACGTCGTTTCGCATGTTCCCGGATTCGGAGGCCGCCACGGGCGAAAAGATCGCGAGCGAAATGCCGACGGCCGACCAGATCGCGTTCACGCAGCTGTTGCGTGGCCTGCACTATTGAGGCGGCGCCAGCTCGGCCAGCAGGCCTTGCAGCACGACGGGCGACAACAACAGCGCGAGATGACCGAGATCCGCAAACATGCGATCGCGCGCGCCGGACAATCGGCTCGCATTCTGCGGCACCACGATCGCGTCGAGGCCGCCCCACAGGCTGAGCACCGGGATGGCGAAGGTCTCGTTTTCGCCGAGCTGGCGTAGCCAAGCGCTGCCCGGCTGCATCTCGCGCGCGTCACGGCCGAGACCCAACCGAGCGATGATGGTGCCGCGATGCGGCGAGCCGAGCGTGATCAGCCGGTCCACACGCGCGCTGCCATAGCGCTTGAGATACGCACGCGCCACCAGGCCGCCCATGCTGTGCGCGATCAACGTCACGCGATTGGCGCCGGTTTCGGCGAGCAGTGCCTCGATGCGGCTGCGCAATTGCTCGGCAAAGCCGTCGATCCCGTCGAATGGCGGCTCCAGATTGACCGTCGCCACGGCGAATCCGTGCGTACGCAGATGGCGGCGCAGCCACCACCACTGGCCGCGATTGCAAACATAGCCGTGCACCAGCAGGAGCGGCGCCCGCCGGCCGTCAGTGCGCCCGACGCCGTCTTCGCCCATCCACCAGCGCTCGAACGGCTGGAACACCGCGAATACCGCCAGAAAAGTGAGCCACTCGCGAATAATTCCACGCAAGACGCCCAGCGCGCCAAGAGGCGGAATGCCAGCGGTCCGCCGGCGAAAATACAGCGCGATCGGACACAAGATGAAAAAGGAAATGGAATCTGCGGCCAAAACGGCGGCGAAAGCAGCGAGTGCGGCCACAGCCGGGCTCCAAGCCAGCGAGCGCGCCAGCAAGACCGATGCGATGAACAAGGCCGCCACCTCAAGGGCGAGACCAAGCCGCAGCCACCGCGCCACCATGCCCGCTCCTCCGCGGCCGCTTGCACCAAGGTAAAAATATTGCGCCCGGATGTCACGCGGCTGACATAGATCAATAACCCGCCCGGGAAATTTACTATTCATTAACTTCAGAGCGGAGGGCGAGCCATGCAGCAGCTGTGGCTCAAGAATTATCCGCCGGGTGTGCCCGCCACAGTGGACGTTGGGGCGTACCGCTCGATCGGAGAAGTGTTCGACGCCAGCGTGGCTGCGTATCCGCAGCGCGCCGCTTACGTCAACATGGGAACGGCGATCACCTATCGGCAGCTTGATCGGCTGACACGGTGTTTCGCCGCCTATCTGCATCAAACATTGCAGCTACCGCGCGGCGCGCGTATCGCGCTGATGATGCCCAATGTCCTGCAATATCCGGTGGCGATGTTCGGCGCGCTGCGCGCCGGCTACGCGGTCGTCAACTGCAACCCGCTTTATACGCCGCGCGAGTTGGAACACCAGTTGAAAGATTCCGGCACCGAAGCGATCGTCATCCTGGAGAATTTCGCCGCGACGCTGGCGCGGGTCGTCGCCGGCACCGCGGTCAAGCACGTCATCGTCACGCAGCTCGGCGACCTGCTCGGCTTGCCGAAACGCCCAGTGGTCAATTTCGTCGTCCGCCACATCAAGCGCATGATCCCGGCCTGGCACATACCGGGCGCGGTGCCGTTCCGATCGGCGCTACGGCAAGGCGCCGGCCACGATTGGAAGCCTGCGGACGTGCGTCCGGGCGACCTCGCCTTTTTACAATATACCGGCGGCACCACCGGCGTGCCCAAAGGCGCCATGCTCAGTCACGGCAATATGGTCGCCAACCTGCAGCAGGTGCACGCGTGGCTGAAATCGTTTCTGGAAGAAGGGCGCGAGACCATCGTCACGCCGCTGCCGCTCTATCACATCTTCGCGCTGACGGCGAATTGCCTGTTGTTCCTCAAGATCGGCGCGACCAACATCCTCATCACCAATCCACGCGACATCCCCGCCTTCATCAAGGAGCTGGCGCGCCACCCCTTCACTGCGATCACCGGCGTCAACACGCTATACAATGCGCTGCTCGACCATCCACACTTCGCCAAGCTCGACTTCTCGCGGGTGAAATTCTGCATCGGTGGCGGCATGGCGATCCACGAACTGGTGGCGAAACGCTGGAAGCAGGTCACCGGCAAACCGCTGATCGAAGGCTATGGGCTCACCGAAACCTCCCCGGTCGTGGCGGTCAATCCGCTCAATCTTGTCGAGTACAACGGCGCGGTAGGCCTGCCGCTGCCATCGACCGAGATCGCCATCCGTGACGACGAGGGGCGCGACCTGCCGCCCGGCGAGGCCGGCGAGTTGTGCGTGCGCGGCCCGCAGGTGATGAAGGGCTATTGGCGGCGGCCCGACGAGACCGCCGCGGCGATGACGGCGGACGGTTTCCTGCGCACCGGCGACATCGCCGTGGTCGACAAGGGCGGCTACGTGCGCATCGTCGATCGCAAGAAGGACCTAATCATGGTGTCCGGCTTCAAGGTGTTTCCCAACGAGCTCGAGGAAGTGGCCGACATGCATCCAGGCGTGCTCGAGTCCGGCGCGGTCGGCGTGCCCGACGCGCGCTCGGGCGAGGCGGTGAAGCTGGTGGTGGTGCGGCGCGATCCCGCGCTCACGGGCGACGAAGTGCTGGCGTTCTGCCGCAAGCACCTGACTGCCTACAAGGTTCCCCGCTACATCGAATTCCGCGCCGCTTTGCCGAAGACGGCGATTGGCAAGACCTTGCGGCGGGCGTTGCGCGAGCCCTACGAGAGCATGCCGCGCAATCCACCGCCGCCCGAGAGCGTCTCGGCGGCGCACGAACGGCTCACCTCGGTGGGCTGACCGTGGCCCAAAATTGCGGGCGCTCCATTCGCGTACAAGAGCAAATTTGCCCCGGAGCAGAACCCGGCTTTACTCATAACCAGTTGTAATAACTGACATTATTCCGTGCGATCTTCGGCGAGAGCAACGCCTTACCAGCGATAAGGTTATCCTCCGATGGCAAAGGTCGGACGTTCGAATCGTCCCGGGCGCGCCAAATTCTCACTCAAAATCAAAGATGTGGATTCTGGCACGGCTAATTTGCCGTTTTCAGGGATCCATGGGCACAATTTTGGCGCGGTGAGAGTGATGAGAACGGCGATGGCGACGATCCGAAAAAAGGCGGGGCAATGGCACGGGTAGGTGCGTCGCACGGGCTGGCCCTTTCAGACGCGAACATTCCCCATCAATAAGAAAGCCGAAGCATGGGCCCCGCAACGTTGAATCGCAAATGGATCGCGGCGCCATTGTCGACCGCTCGGGGGCTGGCGCGTCAGCTGGGGAGAGTTGATCAAGATCCACATTAAGGAGGTGACCGAAAAGCGCCCGGGCGCCGCCTCGCGGGCCGGCGAAAAATCGCGGCTGGAGCGTTTCATGCGACGAGTCCGAGCTGTGCGCCTATGCGGTCGCGCATCTGCGGCCTGAACATTTCGAAGATTATCGCGAAGGCGCGCGCCGACGACGTCTGAGGCGCGCCGATAACGACAGGGAGGTAACAAATGGACCGCAAGACGATCTCGCGCCGTACCCTGGTCAAAGCCGGCTTAATCGCCGTGGCGGCGCCGGCTGTGCTGCGCGTACTGCCGGTGGAGGCGCAGTCGAACGTCATCAAAATCGGCCATGTTAGCCCGAAGACCGGGCCGCTCGCCGGTTTCGGCGAGGCTGATGGCTTCATCCTCGAGCAGGCGCGTGCCATCCTCAACAAGGGGCTCGAGAACGGCGGCAAGACCTACAAGGTCGAGATCATCTCCAAGGACAGTCAGTCGAGCGCCAGCCGGGCCTCCGACGTTGCGGCCGAACTGATCCTCGGCGACAAGGTCAACCTCATCGTCGCGTCGGCGACGCCGGACACAACCAACCCCGTCGCCGACCAGGCCGAGGTCAACGAGGTCCCCTGCATCACCACCAACTGTCCGTGGCAACCCTACTTCTTCGGCCGCAAGGGCGATCCGAAAAACGGCTTCACCTGGACCTATCACTTCTTCTGGGGCCTCGAGGATGTCATCGGCGCCTTCCTGGCGCTGTGGGACGAGATGCCGACCAACAAGGTCGTCGGCGGCCTCTTCCCGAACGATGCCGACGGCAATGCCTGGGGCGACCAGCAGCTCGGTCTGCCGCCGGCCTTGGCGAAGGCCGGCTACAAGCTGCACGATCCCGGCCGCTATCAGGTGATGAACAACGACTTCACCTCGCAGATCTCGGCGTTCAAGGCAGCCGGCTGCGAGATCGTCACTGGCAACATGATCCCGCCGGACTTCGCCACCTTCTGGTCGCAGGCGGCGCAGCAGAACTTCAAGCCGAAGATCGTCACCATCGGCAAGGCGCTGCTGTTCCCGTCAGTGATCGACTCGCTCGGCGAGCGTGGCAGCGGTCTCACCAGCGAGGTGTGGTGGACGCCAAACCATCCGTTCAAGTCGGGCCTCACCGGTCAGAACGCGCAGGAATTGACCGACGCTTATACCAGGGCGACCGGCCGGCCGTGGACGCAGCCGATCGGCTTCCAGCACGCGCTGTTCGAGGTGGCAATCGACGTGCTCAAGCGCGCCAAGAACCTCAACGATCCGAAATCGATTCTCGATGCGATCGTTGCGACCAACTACAGATCGATCGTGGGTCCGATCCGTTGGACCGGCCAGCCGGTGAAGAACGTTACCAAGACGCCGCTCGTCGCCGGCCAGTGGCAACGCAAGAACGGCAAGTTCGAGCTGGTGATCGCCGAGAACAAGACGGCGCCGGAAATCCCCGTCGGCGGCAAGCTGATGCCGCTGAGCTGAGAGAGGCGCCATGGCGCCCCTCCTCGCCCTCGAGAACATCTCGAAACG
>Ga0187771_10004266_pt1 | contig 10060 bp, 8 predicted proteins | sample 0116_SJ02_MP15_1_FD_133139 | JGI IMG/M metagenome (GOLD analysis project Ga0187771, IMG submission 133139) | Tropical peat soil microbial communities from peatlands in Department of Meta, Colombia - 0116_SJ02_MP15_10_MG | ecosystem: Environmental > Terrestrial > Soil > Wetlands > Peat | place... | reverse complement strand
GCGCACTGCCACAGAGCCCGCAACTTGCGGTGCCGAACGAACCGAATCTCTTGGCAGAATTCCCGCAGCGCATGGGCACGTGCTTCTTCCTCGGCCGAACCGGAGAGACATAGGAGGCAGATCTCGTGCCGCCTCGCCAACCGCGGAATCATGTTGTGCGAGCGCACGCGCAAAGGCCAGGGCACGAACGGAACAATGTAGAGTATGCGCATGAGTGGGAGTAGCCTACTTCTCCATCTCCAGCACCGACAGCCAGGCAAACCGGCGCAGATGAGGCTGCGCTCTCATCACGAGCTGATCGAATTGATCCAACTTGCCGATAACGGACAAGGCAAACTTCTTTCCAAAAAGGTGCGCGGGCGCGGCGCAAACCGCGAAGAGAAAATGCTCGCGGTGTGAGTAGGTGCTGAACCACTTCTTCGCCTTCTCCATGTCTTCGAGGGAAAGCGGCTTCTCGTCCTCTGTGTGGCTCTTCGACGTCAGCCGCCGCAGCAGCCAGAGCAGAGGATGGTGGTACATCGGCTCCATGAATAGGGCTTTCCCGCCTGGCCTAAGGACCCGGGCGATCTCGGCATAGGCTCGGTCCAAATCCAGATGATGAAGCGCGCCATTTCCAAACACATAGTCGAACGAATTATCGTCAAACGGTGTGTGGTGCGCGTCGCCGACGATAAACTCCGGAGAGTTGCCATTCAACTCCGTTTTTGAAGCTGAGGCGCGAGCCAACTCGATGAGCTTCGGAGAAATATCCAGTCCGGCCACGCGAGCGCCATGCATGGCAAGTCGCAGGCTGAAATGGCCGTCGCCACAGCCGTAGTCCAGTACAGCGGCTCCTCGGAGATCCAGCGATATCCAGACCGGCGCCCACAATCGCCCCCGGTCCCCTTTTTCATAAAACCCAGCTGAAAACCGGTCCAACAAGCTGCGCGTGGCGGAGCCTTCGGCAACCAGCTCGTCGAAGAACTCTTGCTCTCGTTTCTCGCGTTCACCCATGTTGCCTGTCCCTCCAAAGGCCAGTCCTGTGAGAATCATAGCTGGGGCAGAAAAATAAAATACTGACCCGTGTAATCGATTTGGTCGAGCTGAACCATTCGGCCTGACCGTACAATGTGCGGTGTGTAACGAAGTGATCTCAATAATTCGAACGAGTGGCGCCGATTCTCGTTATTCCACAACTCGCAGTAGATTACTGGCCGGCATCGCTGAAGCATCTGGACAGCCCCAGCAAGCACCTCATACTCCGAGTTCTCGACATCGATTTTCACCGCCGTAACGTTGCTAAACCCAAAATCATCCAGCTTGCAGCTAGCGACTCTAAATTGCTCTCCTTGCTGCTGATCTTTAACAACGCCTGCTAGATGACCGAGCGCGTGCATGCGCGCACCATTAACGATGGGTACTTGGAAGTCGACCACGCCAGTCGAGTTCCCTGCCGCGCAGTTCTGAATCGAGACGTTTCTCAAACGAAGCAGTTTAATCATCGATTTTATGTTGTCAGAGTTCCAGGGTACGGGTTCAAAAGCTATAATTTGTGCGTTCGGGCATTTCCGGGCGAGGAAGGTCACAGTAACACCCAGATTTGCACCAACATCGAGGACAACTCCCTCGTCGGGAACGAGGCGAAGAAACCGAAAGAACCCAGGCTCGGTCCATTTCCACGTTGTGATCGTCCAGATGCCGAATAGGAAGAGGTAGGCCCTCAGTCCGAGTAACCTCTGAAGCGACGCCTGCACTCGACGCTTTAACATGGTTGAATTTGATATTGGCTCGTCCTTTTGTTCTAAATCTGCGGTTTCGCTATTGTCACGGCCGGAAGATTCCAGCGATTCGCACAAAGCATCCCCGTAATAGTTCCGATGAATGGGGCTGTGGTGAAATGAAAGAAGACCGGTTGACTGAAACAGCCAACGAACGTCACAGAGAGCAGACAGGCTGAAAGGGCAACCGACTGCCGAGAAACTCCTCGAAGCACAGTGATCAGAAACCAAAGGAAAGTGGCCGCTCCCAGTAAACCCATCTTCTGCAAAAGGTATCCCCAGCCACTGTCCACGTACGCGCCACGCAAAAATCCTAAAGTCGGACTATCCCACTCGAAGGCGCTGCCGAGGCCTTCTCCTAGCCAGGGATGTGCCCGCACCGTACTTGTTGCTGCTTCCAACTGAAGGCCTCGCTCGTACAGCGTTTGTGCATCTACCGTTCCCGACGGAAGGTTCCTTTCGATAACCGAGATCCGGCTTATTGTATCGATCACCGTTTGAGCCAGGGGTGGATAGAGCGCCGGCAGAGCAACCAGTACGGCGGCTGACCAACAAAGGAGCCTCAGTTTCTTCGATCTCAGTTTCATGGCAAGAGCGGTTGGCAGGGACACTAGAAAAGTCAACACGCCGCTCCGCTGAAATACCAACACCGGAAGAAGGGACAGTGCAATCCCTCCCAAGACCCACAATGGTCTCTTCCGCTCTGCGCCGGTGATGAACAGAATGATGGCCAGCAGGCAGGCTTGGGAGCCGCTGACGTTCATTTCTTTGTGGAAACCGTACTCTCCGAAAACAGCAACATAGTAAACGAAGAAACAAAACGCGCAAACCACGCCGATCGTTCGGATTCGTCGCAGAAGCAGTTCTTCGTTTCCAGCGTGGAAGGCGATTCCAAAGTATACAATCAGCAGCAGTACGCCGTATAACTGTCGGAGGACGTAGCTCATTGCCGCTCCGTGCATTTCACCGTACACGGCAGAGGCAAAGGCAACGGTAAGGAAGACCTTGACGGACAGCGGAACTGCTACCACGCGGCGCAATCCAATACGGGCGACAGCAGCAGCGGTGATGATCAGCAACCCGACAGCCCAGTAAGACATCTCCGAATTGTCGTTCCCGAGTCCATCCATCCGCGCTGAAGAAGGCAACACGACGCTACAGGCAAATAGGTACAACATTCCTGTTGTGACCGCTTCATGTGGCCTGGCCCAAACGAACACGGCCATTGCGACAGCCAAGATCATGATCAGGATTGCCATGCCGCCGAACAATGCCGCAAGCGGCAACAGAGAAAAAACGGTTATCCAGAACATCAAGCCGGGAATTCCCCGGTACGCCATTGGGCCTTCATAAACAAGGCTGTGGCTCTTAACGCTCATGGCGTCGACATTTTCTGCCCCGGACTATTCTCATCCGAGAAGGCGAGGAAAGAGGATTGACCGGACGAAATCTGGCACTATCCGTGTAACCATCATAACACCCGCATTCCGGCTTGCGTGTTCGGCCACAGCATCAGACAGCGGTGGATTCGGGTTCTGTTCGAATTGGATTCCGGCTACCAAGTGAAATGTGCTCCTTCCAATCTCGCAGCCTCGTGCACAAACAGCTTCCGCACCAGCAAGCCGAGGCGGGGACTGATCTTGCACAGATGGAGCGAGTCGGCTACGGCGAGCGGTTTGAGAAGGGCGAGTCCAATCAGGAACGCAGCCGCCCATGAGCCGCACGCGACCACCAACTGACCAAGCGAATCGGGGTTCAGCCAAAGAGTTGAAACAATCGCGATGGACGCCGCCGCAAGAATCTTCAAATTGAACAGCCACGGAATCCGCAATGGAACGAACAACGCGCTAACGGTGGTCATGGTAATAGATAGCAATAGGTAGGAAACTCCCGTGGCCCAGGCTGCGCCGTCAATGCCCATCTTGCGGACCAGGTGGATCTCCAGGAGGATGTTGAATAGTGCGGCTCCCCCCATGATGCTGCTGACTAGGCGCTCGCGATTGAGCACGTAGAGAACTCCTGAGTGCAAGTCAAACCCACATGTCGCACTGAAAATCATCAGCAAACACAGAATGCGCACTATTCGCAAGCTTGGAAGATAGCTTGGTGAAAAGAGCACGCGGACGATTGGACCTGCAAAACAGTACAGCAACGCGAGTGGGCCGACCAGCGAGAGCATGCTGAGCTTCCACTGTGCCTGCATGACCGCTGCCATTTTCTCTGCCCCGCCCTCCATGTGGGCTTGACCAATCGAAGCCAGCGCAATCAATGGCACCCAGCCCAGAACAAGGGTCACAAGTCGGAACACGATTCTTGCCCCGATAGCGTAATACCCCACGGATGCCGCGTTCCCCAATAGCCACCCGATGAGAAGGACATCGGTGTTGTCGCCCAGGACAAAAATAAAGAAATTTACCGTCCAAGCAAAAAAGCCAAACTCAAGAATACGACGTAGGGGAACCGCACCTTGCTTGTGGCCTGACAGCTGGCCATCGTGAGGCCGGAACCAGGGAACTAACAGCATGGCCACGCCGAATATGTAGCCGATTGCCGTCGCGATAAGGGCATCGCTGACGGAGGCGTGTTTCGTGATGAGAAAGACTAAGAAAATAATGGGTGCAGTGACCCCTGCGAGAATCTTGGCTGCAGCTACTCGACGCAGTTCCAGCAGCGCACCGGAGAATCCAACGAGCAAATCGTAGAAACTCCGCGCAGCGAAAACAAACAGCACACAGCCTACTGCTCCTCCAAGAAACTGTAAATGTGACAGCCCAAAGGGCAAACGTGAAAGGGCGTATCCAACGACCACGGCTCCCAGTACTGCATAGCCCCGCACTGCCAACAGATTTCGAAGCAAGCGGCGAACGGCACCAGGGCCACCCTTCGCGGACGACTCGGGGACAAACTTACCGAGAGTTTCAGGCGTGATTCCGAAAAGAGTGACAAATGCACATAGGCCCGCAGTACTTAGTCCAAGACTGTAGATTCCGTATGCCCGAGGACCCAACACGCGCGGTAGAAGCAGCGAGAACCCGAAGAACAGGCAGACTTCTGCAAAACGCCCCGCCTGCCCCCAAACGTACGCGCGCGAAGTTCGCTTCAGCAGACTCATCTTGGCGGCTCCGCGGGCTCGGCACTTCTGACAGCTCGCCTTTCACTTCCACGTAGCCGGCTGCTGGTGGCCCGGGAAGGCTCGGCAAGCCTATTCGTAGCCTCAATCGTCTCTTCATAGAGTTTCACCATCCGCATGGCGTAGCCCCTCCAGGAAAACTCGCGCGCGACAAATTCCCGTCCTTGGTGCGCTATCCGGCCCGCCAGAACGGGATTTTCCATGAGTGACCGCAATGCCTCTGCGATGGCCCCCGGATCGCGCGGAGCCACGAGCAATGCCGTATCGCCATCGACCAGCACCTCGTGGACTCCAGAGCCACGCGAGACGATAACGGGCCGCTGACAAGCCAGCGCCTCGAGCGGTGCAAGCCCCCAAGCTTGGTGGTCGTTGGGAAAGACAAAAACATCGCACGCGGAGTAGTAGTCCGCCAATTCGTCTTCGGGAATACTGTGGGCAATAAACTGCACTAGGGGATCCAGGTTGTGCCGCGTGACAAAATCGCGCAGTTCGCGAGCGTAACGAGGAGCGATGTCGACCCGGCCAGTGATGAGGACGCGAGGTGTGGCTCCCGTCTCGCGTCGCAGCCGCACGGCTTCGAGCAAATCCTCGAGCCGGCGAAATGGCTCGAGAATACCTAGCCACATCACGGTAAACGTTCCGTCCGCAATGCCATAACGATCACGAATTCTCCGACGGCCTTCGGTTCGGAACGTGAGCGCTTGTGTGTCTAGACCGCTCCTCACCACGGTCGTCAGGCGGCCGTACGCACGCTCCACGACTTGTTGCGTGCTACGGTCCAAGACCGCGATTCGGTCAATCTCATTCGCGATGTGCCGCTCCAGCGGCCGCATCAGATGGCTCGCGGCTGCTTGCATGTAGGCGGGCATCCGCGCGCGGTGTCCCGTCTTCTCCCAGCTAACAACATCGTTACAGGTCCAAACGACAGGCGAGCCGGTCAGGCGCTTTGCAAATACGGCGGCGCGGTGTCCGGGCCGGTCGTGCCCATTGATTATGTCCGCCGCCTCGATGCGCCGCGCCAAGGCGCGGCTTTCGATGAAATATCGCCGTGCAGCGTTTGCGAGGATCCTGAAAGAACTCGTCCGATCCGGCAATTGTTCTGCGGCGAACTGCTCGATGCAACGGATCTCGACTTGGCTGCTGAGGGCCGGATGACAGCCCGCTGGGTTGTATTGGTAGGCATGCAGAGTGACGTCGTGCCCCAGCTCGCGCAGCTCGATAGCCAACTGCAACAGTTGGCGCTGCCCGCCGCCGCTCGTGGTCATCTCAAAGGAAACCAAAGCGATTCGCATTTTGCGTCTTATCCCCCTATCCGAACCTTGAATGCATGCGGAGAATCCAGAGTAGAAGACATTCCCCGGTGCAAGAAATCAGAGAGGGTCTCGGCCACGTAGTAGAGATCCTCGTCTTGTAAGCCCTGATGTATGCCGATGAAGAATCCGTGACGGGACAAACGTTCAGCTACTGGGTATTCGCGTTCGAGACCCGGGAATAACCGCTGGTACACGGGCTGACTCAACAGCGGAAACAGATAGCGTGTCTCGATCCCGCGCCGTTCCAAGTGAAGCAGTAGGTCATCCCGATCGATATGTTCGCGGACGACGAGCGGGAAGATCATGAACGAGTGTTCGATGCCATCAGGAATCGTTGGCAATTGAAGATGTTCTTCGAAGGGCCTGAGCAATGCGATTAGCCGGGCAGCATTCTGCCGTCGGCGTTTGATGTTTTCTAGCCAACCCTCAAGCTCGGAGAACGCAATAGCCGCCTCAAGTTCAGTTGCACGATAGGAGTACCCGAGACGCACAAAGTTATAGCGGCGCTTGACGATCTGCTGGAGTTGCGGATCGTCGATCCGGTCATCGTCATCAATATTCAGGTAGATGTTGTCCCGCCCGTGCGCCATCAGGCTACGGCAGATTTCGGCAAGATGGTCCTCCTGCGTCGTTACTAGACCTCCCACGCCGCCGACGAGAATGTGTGCAATGTAGGTGGAAAAACATCCTAGGGCACCAAAGGAGCCTACCGCGCGTCCATGGCAGTGCGCGAACATCGTCTCGGCAGAGTCCTCAAGAATCTGGAGGCCATGTCGGCTCGCGCATTCGACGATGGGTTCCATATCGCAGGGCAGGCCGCAGAGGTGGACCGGAACGATAGCGCGGGTTCGCTTGGTGACCCTTCGTTCCAACTGACTGGGGTCTAGGTTGTAGGTGTGCGAATCCACATCCACGAAAACGGGCCGCATGTTGTTTTGCAGCACGATGTTCGAAGTCGCGATGAACGTGAGCGCAGGAACAAGAACCTCGTCGCCATCTTGATAGTTGTGCTGCTCACGTAGGGCAGCAAGCGCAATTTGCAGAGCGCTGGTTCCGCTGTTGCAGAAGACGGCGTGCTTAGAATCGTGCAATTCGGCAAAGTGCCGCTCGCACTCGACAGTGTACTTGCCGCGGGAGAGGCGGTTGTTCCCAAGTGCGTCCAGGACATAGCGACGTCCGGCCTCGTTAATATTCAAATGTCCCAGCGTGACTTTTCTCATCACCCTGCTCCTTGGAAACATTTTCCCGGTACCAGAGGATCGTTTCTTTCAGTCCGAAGTTTAAATTCTTCCGCGCGGAGAATCCGAAAGCCCGCTCCGCCCGCGAAACGTCCCAGCAACTGCAAGGCTGTCCCGCGGGTTGCGAGTGGTCCCAGACAATGGCCCCCCGGAAACCCACCAAGCAGGCAATTCGTTCCGCTAAATCCCGGACGGAAATTACCTCGCGCGAAGCGAGGTTAACCGGCTCGCTTTCGTTGTAGAGCTCCGTAGCCAGCAAAATCCCTTCGGCGCAGTCCTCAGCGTGGAGAAAGCTACAGGTGGAAGCACCGTTTCCCCAGCAAACAACTTCCGGATCACCGCGCATGACTGCCTCCGAGAACCGACGGATCAGAGCGGGAATCACGTGGGAGTTGCGGCAATTGAACTTCGCACCCGGACCGTACAGATTGGCCGCGAGTAAGCAAACCGAGTTGAACCCATATTGCTGCCGATATACCTTTGACTGCACAATGATGATCTTTTTCGCCATCCCGTAGGGAGCATTGATTTCTTCTGGATAGCCGTTCCAAAGCTCTTCCTCCCGTGTTGGGATGGGGGCCATCTTGGGGTAGGATCGGACCGTTCCGAGGACCACGACTTTCTCGACGTTGCGCTGTCGCGCCGCCTCCAACAACTGCACGCCCATCATCAGGTTGTCGTAGAACGAACCACCAGGATTCGCGCGGGTCCCGCCAATCCCGCTCACGACTCCCGCCAGATGAATGATAAGGTGAGGTCGCACCTCATCTAGCAACCGGCTAACGTTATCCCACTTCCGCAGGTCACAGGATGCGCGACGTGGCACCACGAGAGCGGCACAACCGCGCGTCTGCAATTTGCGCACGACGTACTTGCCTAGAAACCCCGCTCCTCCAGTCACTACCACCCGTTTCTCTGAGAAGTAGCTCCGCATTCCTCATTCCTCATTTGCATCTCATGAACGCAACCTCAACCGGTCGCACGAGAAGCCGATTGGCCCTCGAATTGCCATCCTCGCTTCTCCTTGAGGAAGTTGATTTCTGCTTCAACCATGATCCGAACTAGCTCTTGGAATCTTACTTTTGGAGTCCAGCCGAGCACGCGTCGGGCTTTGCCGGCATCCCCTTGCAGTATGTCCACTTCAGTGGGACGAAGATAATGCGGGTCAATTTCGATGTATTTCCAAGGATCGAGACCTACAAAATCGAATGCACATTCCACAAACTCCCTGACGGAATGTGTTTCGCCAGTGGCAATCACGTAGTCATCTGGTTCAGGCTGCTGCATCATGAGCCACATCGCCTCCACATATTCCGGGGCATAGCCCCAGTCGCGTTTGGCATCCAGGTTGCCGAGATGGAGTTTTTGCTGCAGGCCCCGCACAATCAGAGCCACACCACGTGCGATTTTCCGGGTGACGAACGTCTCGCCACGACGGGGAGATTCGTGATTGAACAGGATGCCGTTGGTTGCGAATAGGCCGTACCCTTCTCGATAATTCACTGTCATCCAGTACGAAAAGAGTTTGGCGCAAGCGTATGGACTTCTGGGTCGAAAAGGCGTGTCCTCCGTCTGAGGAACTTCCAAGGCGTTGCCAAATATCTCACTACTCGCTGCGTTGTAGAACTTAGCTTCAATCACGGTATCCCGAACAGCTTCCAAGAGTCGGACTGTGCCTATGGCTGTGACATCTCCTGTGTATTCGGGAATATCGAAACTAACACGGACGTGGCTTTGAGCGCCAAGGTGATAGATCTCGTCGGGCCGGACACGCGTCAGTAGTTTACTCAGGCTGGTCGAATCGCTCAGGTCGGCGAAGTGGAGAAACAGTCGAGCCTCGCGGTCGTGCAAATCCGGGTAAATGTCGTCAATCCGTGCCGTGTTGAAGCTGCTTGACCGCCGCTTAATGCCGTGAACCTCATATCCCTTCGACAGTAGAAGCTCCGCTAGGTACGAGCCATCTTGTCCGGTGATCCCAGTGATCAGAGCCTTTTTACTCATTAGTCTCTGCCTCTTCTCGGCAATGTGAACCCTGGTAGAGAGATACCTAAATCCTTCCCTGCTCCATCTGTCCAGTTTGTTGCAGTTCCTCTGCGGCACTCCTATGGACTGGCACGACGCAGCCAGCGTCGATGTCCACGAGAATGGACCTTTGGATCAGATCCGTTGAGAGCACCACGCGCAGATCACCTTTCCAGCGCTTCAGGATGCCTTCGCGGCCCTCCAGTGGTCCCGCGGTGATGCGCACACGACGGCCTACCTTTAAATAAGGATGGGGTTCTGCGCGCACTCCTTCCGCGAGGGCTCGGCGGAGGCCTTCGATTTCTTCATCGGCAAGGGCCGTTGGCCCGCCATTGAACCCGACCAAACGTACTATGCTGGGAACCTGGAGGACCCCCAAGCGGTCGTTCAGCGCAATCCGGACAAATAGGTACCCTGGGAATAGCGGCAGCTGCAAACGCATCTTCCGATCTTTCCACCTATGAACAGTTTCATAGACCGGCAGGAAATGTTCGACGGCGCGTTGCGCAAGGAGTTCCGCTACTCGTTTTTCGTGCTGCGCGCGCGTATACACGGCATACCAGCGCTCAAAGGAATTCTCAATTGCGAGGTGACGTTCTC
>Ga0187771_10004265_pt1 | contig 10060 bp, 9 predicted proteins | sample 0116_SJ02_MP15_1_FD_133139 | JGI IMG/M metagenome (GOLD analysis project Ga0187771, IMG submission 133139) | Tropical peat soil microbial communities from peatlands in Department of Meta, Colombia - 0116_SJ02_MP15_10_MG | ecosystem: Environmental > Terrestrial > Soil > Wetlands > Peat | place... | reverse complement strand
TTGGCTGTAACTGCCGGAAACGCACAGCACGCAAGTCCAGATCATCTGCACCATCAGTGAAACGGCCGGCGTTTTATACGTCGGGTGCAGCCGTGCGACACTGCGGAAAAACAGCCCGTCCTTCGCCATTGCGTAATACACGCGGGCGCCCGCGAGGATCAATCCGTTATTGCAGCCGAATCCGGAAAGCATGATGGCACCCGCCATCAGGAAGCCGCCCAGGCTGCCTAACATCTGTGTCAACGCCGCTGTGGCTACGCGATCTTCTGTCGCATACTTGATGCCCCGCTCAAGAACGGTTGCTCCGTTACGCACGCCGTCGAGCGGCAGTGCGCTCAGGTAAACGAAGTTGCAACCGATGTAAAGAGCAATGACTACGCCCGTGCCCAGAGCCAGCGAAAGCGGCAGATTGCGGTTGGGATTCTTCACTTCGCCCGCGGTGAACGTCACGTTGTTCCATGCATCCGCTGAAAACAACGACCCGACCTGCGCCACCGCCAGCACCGTCAACGTGCTTACCAGCACTCCGCCGCCGATGTCGTGCGGTGCCCACACCCCCGCGTTCCGCCAGAAGGTGCCCTGGAAATTAGCCGCCAGAGCGTGCGCGTTTCGCCCGAGCAGCAAACCCAAGAACACCAATCCGAGCAGCGCCGAAACCTTGGCCGTGGTAAACACGTTCTGGATCGCCGCACCTGTCTTGATCCCGAAAATATTAATGACCGAAAGCGCCACCACCACCAGAATCGCTACCAAGTTCTGGGTGTTCAAGCCGACATCCATACTGCCCAGCACCATCGGCCCGACGCGGATCGCTGGCACTTTCCAGAAATGCACAATCCAGTTCGATGAAGAGATTGGAGGAAAAAAGACGCCGAGAAACTTACCAAAAGCTACGCCCACGGCGGCAATCGTCCCTGTTTGGATCACCAGGAACAGCGTCCAGCCATAGAGAAATCCCCATAGCGGCCCCAGCGCTTCGCGCAGGTAAACGTACTGCCCGCCGGCCCGAGGCATCATTGCAGCCAGTTCCCCGTAGCAGAGCGCTCCCACAATGGTCATGAAGCCGGTCACCACCCAAGCCCCAATCAGCAGCGCTGGAGAGTTCACTTCGCGAGCGATCTCAGCCGAAACAATGAAAATGCCCGATCCGATCATCGAGCCCATCACCAGCATGGTGGCGCTGGTCAGGCCGAGGCCTTTGACTAATTCTTGGTCCTGATGGGAGTGAATGTCCCAGTCGGTCGAACCGGGCGCAGGACGGGCAGTCTTAGTGTCGATGCTCAAGTCACTCCTGGTTCATGCGGCACATTGCTACTGCCGCCCCTGACCGCAAGACCAAACTACGGGCGCAGAGCGTAGCGCCGGCATCCTGCCGGCTGTCATGAGGGCGTCTCGCCCTCAGCACGGCGGCCGCGGACGCCCGCCGGACAGTCGCCGTCCGGCAGCGCTACAGCCCTTGACTTTACCCTAAGATGCGCAAAAATTCCTCTGCTGATTTGCGCGGGTCCCGTGACAAGTCGGATATCACCGCCACGGAAACAGCTCCGGCCTCGATGACAGACCGGCAGTTGCCACGGGTAATCCCGCCGATCGCTACCAGCGGCTTGCGCGTCAACGAACGCGCCTTACGCACCCCTTCCAGCCCCACCACGGGATCAGGATTCGCTTTACTCGCCGTTGCAAACACCGGGCCAATGGCAACGTAGGTCGCGGAAGTCTGATCAGCTGCTTTGATTTGTTCAGGATTATGTGTGGAGACACCCAGCCACAATTGCTCGCCGATAACTTTTCGCGCGCCCTCCGGCGACAGATCATCTTGGCCAACATGCACACCGTCAAACCCGGCCACTACAGCCAGGTCCGCGCGGTCATTCATGATCAGTTTGACAGAATTTCCCAGCCGCCTTTTCAATTCCCTCGCATCGTCCAGGATCTGCCGCGCATTGCCAGCTTTGTTTCGGTACTGCAACAGCGTGCATCCGCCAGCGGCAAGCTCCTCGGCGGCTGAGAGCAGCGCGTCGCTCGAGGCAAAACAGGCCACGTCCAGAATCGCATAGAGCCGGGGCAAGCGAGTCATGGAGCGCCAGTCCTCCTCTTGGGTTCCCGATCACTTGTCATCGTTCCTAGTGTAGCCCGTCACATTAGGTTAGTTCTGCCTGCAACCGCCGTAGCACGCTTCTGCGATCTGCGGAAGGGCCGGATCCCGCGACGAACCTGTTCATACGCCCGCGCGGAATCTGCTAGCTGCTGACTTTCTTCGCCAGAAACCTCTCCACAAACGTGGTATCGATCTTCCCGGCGCGGAAATCCGGGTCAGCCAGAATCTTGCGTTGCAGTGGAATTGTCGTAAAGATTCCTTCCACAATGAACATTTCCAGCGCCCGCGTCATGCGTGAGATGGCCTCCCCGCGATCTTTCCCGCGGACGATCAGTTTGGCGATCAGGGAGTCGTAGTAAGGCGGAATCACCGCTTCGGTATATGCGGCCGTGTCCATGCGCACGCCCGTTCCTCCCGGAGGATGAAATGCAGTGATCTTTCCTGCCGACGGCGTGAACTTCTCCGGATGTTCCGCATTGATGCGGCATTCGATCGCATGTCCGCGATGCACAATCGGGCCGTGCAACACCGCGGCCATGCGCTCGCCCGCCGCCAGCAGAATCTGGCTCTTGACCAGGTCCACGTCCGTCACCATCTCCGTCACCGGATGTTCCACTTGAATGCGGGTGTTCATTTCAATGAAGTAGAGGTTGTGGTTTTCATCCATGACGAACTCGACCGTTCCCGCATTCACGTATCCGATCTCAGCTAGCGCCTTGGTCAAGATTCTCCCAATCCGCTCGCGCAGTTCCGGCGTTACTTCGGTGGAGGGTGATTCCTCCACTAACTTCTGATGGCGCCGCTGGATCGTGCATTCGCGCTCACCCAAACTCACCACCGTCCCGTACTGATCGGCCAAAATCTGAAACTCGATGTGGCGGGGCCGTTCTACAAATTTCTCCATGTAAAGATCGCCATTGCCGAACGCCGCTGCCGCTTCTGCCCGTGCAGCCTGGAACAGCGCAGGGAGTTCTTTCTCATCGCGCACTATGCGCATCCCTCGCCCGCCGCCGCCGGCCGAAGCCTTGATCATCACGGGGAAGCCAACCTCTTTGGCCGCCTCCAAAGCTTCCTGCTCGCTGGCTACAATGCCTTCCGATCCCGGTAAAATCGGGACGCCCGCCTTTTTCATTGCCGCCCGCGCTTTTTCCTTTTCACCCATCAATCGCGTCACCTCGGGCGGCGGCCCGATGAACCTGACGTTGCTCATTTCCGTGACTTCCGCGAAGTTGGCATTCTCCGAAAGCAGCCCGTATCCAGGATGGATCGCGTCCACATTGGCGATTTCGGCCGCGCTGATTACAGCAGGAATGTTCAGGTAACTCTGGGCGACCGGCGGCGGACCGATGCAGATGGCTTCGTCGGCAAAGCGCACATGCAAGGAGTTGCGATCCGCTTCGCTGTAGATGGCAACCGAGCGAATGCCCAATTCCTTACAGGCACAAATTACCCGCAGCGCGATCTCCCCGCGGTTGGCAATCAGGATCTTATTGAACATGAGACTCTGCGGGGACGGATGCCCCAATGGTAGAGACGTAGCTAGCTGCGTCTCTACAGCTTTTCCCAGCAAACACACCCAAAGTGTGCAGCGCGCCGCGGCCGCCAACAATCCTTACGCCGCGGGTCGGATGTGGAACAACTCCTGCCCGTACTCGATCGGCTGCCCGTTGGCGACCAGCTTCTTCACGATCTCGCCCGCCATATCAGCCTCGATCTCGTTCATCAGCTTCATGGCTTCCACAATGCACAGCACCTGCCCCACTCCCACCACGTCGCCCACTTTCACAAACGGCGGCGCTCCCGGGGATGGCGCCTCATAGTAGGTCCCGACAATCGGCGAGCGCACCACCTGCAGGTTCGAAGCCACGGCCGAAGCATCGCTCGCCGCTTCGGATTCACTCGCGACCGTCGGCGCTGCAACCACTTCCATTGCCGGGGGTGGCGCTGGCTGAGTGTGACGTACCGCAAATTGCGGCACGGGTGCAGGGACCGCAACCACGGTCTCACCCCCGCGCTTAATCCGCACTTTGACGTCGCCGCGCTCCAATTCAAACTCGGCGATGTCCTTTTCGATGAGAAACTCGATCAGTTCTTTGAGTTCTTTCTGATTCATTGTGTGTTGGTGGGACTCGTTGCTCTGCTCCCCAGCCCCGGCTTCTCGCCAGAACCGTTGCTGCTAAGAAGTTCCTGAACCTATGTGGCGCGGGCGCCCTTGCCGGCGAAATGTCCGCGTCGTCAAGCATCGCTTGCCGCAGGAAAATATTTGCCCAGAGACTCCCTAAATCGTCATGAGTTCTTTGGGTACGGGCGTCAGCACCTCGCACCCTTGTTCCTTAACCACGACCATATCTTCGATTCGCACTCCGCCCCGGCCCGGGATGTAAACGCCCGGTTCGATGGTGATGACCATCCCCGGCTGCAAAATCTCATTCTGAGCGGCCGCTACCCTAGGTGCCTCATGAATCTCCAAGCCTACACCATGTCCCGTCGAGTGCGTGAAATAACGAGCTAACCCTTTCTTTTTTAACACATTGCGCGCTGCCCGATCGACCTCGCCAACGGGCTTTCCGGGCTGAACTGCTTCGACCGCTGCTTGCTGCGCTTCCCGAACTGCATCATAAATCTCCCGATCGGCCCCTGTCGGCTGCCCGACATATACGGTGCGAGTCATGTCAGAACAGTAGCCCGCGAGTATAACACCGAAGTCGCAGACCACGAACCCACGCGCCGGAATCGCCGCCGTCGAAGCCCGCCCATGCGGCAGCGCCGAACGCTCCCCGGCAGCAATGATCGTCTCAAATGACATCCCTTCCGCGCCGGCCTGCCGGGCCGCGTATTCCATCTCTGCCGCCACCCGCACTTCGGATACTCCCGGCCGAATCGTCTTCAGCGCAATGTCGAACAGGCTGGCCCCCAACCGCACCGCTTGGCGCAGACGGCCGATCTCCTCCGCATCCTTCACCATGCGCTGCCGCTCAACCAATGGCGACGCCTGCCGCAGCCGGACTCCCGCGCCAAGCACTTTCTTCAGCCGCTCGCCTTCCGCCAAGCTGAGATGGTCACCTTCAGCTCCGAGCCTCTTCAGGCCCAGCTTCCTGCGACCCGCCAGCCAATCGCTCGCCGCGGCTAGGGCAGCTTTCCTGTGAACTTTGATTTTCGCCCCTAGGACTTCCTCGCGGGCTTGTTCGGCGTAACGTCCGTCGGTAAAGAAATAGCAGCTGCCTTGTGCCACCACCACCAGGACGGCAGCGCTGCCGGTGAAACCGCAAAGGTAGCGGATGTTGGGAAGATTGGTTACCAGCAGCCCATCTAACCGCTCCTCCGCCAGAGCGGACTGCAGCCTCTTCAGACGGTCTGGATGGTCCATTCCTCTCGAGTGTAACAAACCACCCGTCGCCGGGGCCTGTCCTCGGTTTCTAATCCGTCCCGTTGCCGGTCAACGTAACCTGCTGTGGGCTCTCGAACCCGTTATCCGTGATGGTGGAGCACCGCGTTGCACTGCCCTTGCGGAAGGGCACGGCGATTTGAAGCCTGCCCGCACCGCATGGCATCCGATTGTTGTAGCCTACGCAATGGAGGTTTCATGACCGACCCACGCTATCCCATCGGCAAGTTCAGCTACGACGTGCCACCCAGCGAAGAGCAGCGCAAGAAGCTGATTGACGACATCGCCAACGCCCCCGCAGCTCTGCGCGCCGCGGTTCGCGGCCTCTCGCCACAACAGATCGAGACGCCCTATCGTGATGGCGGCTGGAGCATCCGCCAAGTGGTGCATCACGTCCCCGACAGCCACATGAACGCTTACATCCGCTTCAAGCTGGCCCTGACCGAGGACGCGCCCACTATCCAGCCCTACATGGAAGACCGCTGGGCGAATCTGTCCGACACCCAGTCCACGCCGCTGGAAGTTTCCCTGGCCCTGCTCGACGCACTGCATGATCGCTGGGTGCGATTGCTTCGCAGCATGCAGTCGCAGGACTGGAAGCGAACCTTTCACCATCCCGAGCTAGGCCTGATGCCCCTGGAAAAGACTCTGGCCATGTACGCTTGGCACGGACGCCATCACGTCGCTCACATCACTGAGTTGCGCAAGCGAATGGCCTGGTGAAACCGACTTCTGGCAATCCCCTGCCAGCGCTTCCACGTTGTTACACAAAGCGAACAAAATTCTATGAATCGTAACCAAACGGAAGCGAATCGAGTACAACTAAAGTAGGTGGCAGTATGCTGTGGCTCGAAGAGCGGTGTTTGATCTACATGGTTTCGGAGAAGTGGTGTGGCTGGTTTTGTGCGCGGTGTTGTTGGAACCACAAGACTCCGCTCTTACTCGCCGACCGCGATCTGATTGGCGCGCAGATTCGGCAGGATTTTGAGAGCCACGACTGCGAGGTTTTCGCTCGGGAACACTGGCAATAGTCGGAGCCCGACTAGATGATCACCCATTCCGCCCGCCCCCGGCTTCGAATCATAGCCTCTGCTTGCATCTGCTAGTCAAGCCGCCGTGCGGCTCCTCCGATCCCTTGCCTGACTTGCCTCTGCGGCTGACACGCGCCTCCGCTGCGCCATGCGAGGCGCATCGTTGGCCGATATTGACAGAGCAATTGACCGTCTAGTGACATACAACACGGAAATGGTGCAAACTGAGAATGGTCACGACGTACCGGCACACATACGGTTAACCGTTGGTTCCGCAAACTTATCAGCGGGCGCGTAGCTCAAAAGGATAGAGCATCGGATTTCTAATCCGAGGGTTGCAGGTTCGATTCCTGCCGCGCCTACCACCTCGCCACATCCGCAATTCCACTTCAGCGCTTCGCTGCCGAACGGCGAGTTGTCGAAAGCCCATAAGCTCAAGTAGAATTTAGGGTTGCACTTCGAGTTCTGAGTTACCTGGAGTAGTCATGGCACGAGTTTGTGATATTTGCGGCAAGGGGCCGCAGTCCGGCAACACCATCAGCCACGCCCACAACACCTCGCGGCGCCGCTGGAACGTCAACCTGCGCCCGGTACGCGCCAAAATCAAGGGCGCGACCAAGCGCATTCGCGTCTGCACCGATTGCCTGCGCAGCGGCAGAGTGGTCAAAGCCTAAGACATTTACCGCAGAGATAGTCGAGCCCGTCGAGAAGTGAGTTTCTATCGCTTGCTTGAATCTTCTCTGCGCCCTCGGCGTCTCTGCGGTTCAGTGCCTACTTCACTCCCAAAAGTTCCACGTCAAAAATCAACGTCGCGTTCGGCGGAATCACGCCCCCTGCGCCACGGCTTCCATAACCGAGCTCTGGCGGTATACGCAATTGGCGTTTGCCGCCAACTTTCATCCCAGCGACTCCCTCGTCCCATCCCTTGATGACCTGCCCTGCGCCCAGATTAAATTTGAACGGCTGCCCGCGATCCACCGAACTGTCAAACTTCTTTCCATCGGTGAGCCATCCGGTGTAGTGCACCGTCACCGTCTGGCCGGACTTGGCCGTGTCGCCGGGGCCAGCCTTAATGTCCCAGTACTGCAGTCCGTCGGCGGTCTTGGTGCCGTTTCCCGTTACCTTGGTCGGGCCTTGGGCCAGCACAGCGGTCGCCGCGAGCGCGATCAGGGCCGTCAACAACAGGTGTCTCAACATGAAAAACTCCTTGAAAAAATTTGGATTTGCTGCGTCTGCATTCTAACTGACGATCGCCTGCGGAAGAACTTAAAAGCCTGAACAAACTGGAAAGGCAAGTACTCGTGCCAAAAGCAGCCCATTAGATCTTCACAAAAATTCGTTTCCGGTAAAGCACCCACATCCCCGCCCAGCACGCCAGCACAAAACTCACCGCATACAACAACGAAGCCGTGAACGGCTCAGCCAGCGGAGCAAACAATTCCTGATATAGAAATTCCTGCGCGCTCCGGTCTCCAACCGGCGCCAAATACAGCACAATCGCCAGCACCGACCCCAACACATACGCAGCGATAGCGTTCATGCCAAACACCAGGAACGGCGCAGGCCACCGCCCGCGCCATTGCCGGACATCAAGAACCACATAGCAAAGCGCCAGTACGAGCAGCGCCAGCCCGCCACTGAGGACCACATACGAACTGGTCCACAGTGTCTTATTCACGGGGAACCAAATGTTGAAAAACTCGCCCAGCGCCACGCAGGCCATGCCAGCCAGGGCCATAGCTGCCGCCTTCACCCGGCTGGTATGCTCAGACCTCAGCCAGTCGCCGGTCAGCAGGCCCAGCAACGTGGTGGCCAGAGCCGGAATCGTGCTCAGCAAGCCCTCGGGATCATACGTCCCCGCCAACAAATGCCCCGCAAGAACTTTGCGGTCCAGCCACGCCGCGAGATTGCGCTCAGGATCCAGCAGCGGAATCTCATGCGTGGGTACGCCGTAGCCCGGCACCGGAACATAACGCAGCAGGATCCAATACACCACCAGGTACCCGATCACCTTGGCAACCCACACCCGCCGCCCGAACCACAGCGCCAAAATCGCGCAGATCACGTAAACGATAGCGATCCGCTGCAGCACACCGTAAACTCGCCACGTGGTTACATGGAATTTGACGACCGCTCCATTGAGCAACAGTCCGATCGCGAACAGAATCAGCCCGCGCCACAGCACGTGCCTAAACGCCGCAGTTCGGGACGCATTCCGCCGCAGCCTCGTCGCAATAGAGAAAGCCATCGACACGCCAACGATGAACAGGAAAAAAGGGAAGATCAGGTCGGTAGGCGTCCATCCGTTCCACGCCGCATGCCGCAGCGGCCAGAACACGGTCTGTTCGTCACCGGGATCATTCACCAGCAACATGGCGGCAATCGTGACGCCGCGAAAAACGTCAAGCGACATGAGCCGCGAAGCTGTCACCTCATTGCTCCCCTGCGGTTTCAAGTCGGCTTGCCGCGATCCACTCATCTGCTACACCCTATCACCGCCGGCAACGAACCGCTTTGCAGCGCGGTTCGGTTTCGAGGGCAGAAGTCGAACGATCCATGACTCCCCGGTTACCTTGGTTATCAGGCGGCAACCCTAGTTCTCGTCATATCATTAATTAATCATGAGTGAACTGCGGTTCGTATTGTCACTCACAAATGCAGACAACGACTATCAGGTCGAGCAGGCGGCAGCAGCTAAGGACGCCGCCGAACGCTTGGGCGTGAGTCTGGAAATCCTGCACGCTGATAACGACGCCATCACGCAAGGCCAGCAGCTTCTACAGATTATTCAATCCGCATCCGGGCCGCGCCGTCATGCGATTCTCTTTGAACCGGTAGGAGGCACAGGCTTGCCTCAGGTCGCCAAAGCTGCCGCCGCTGCAGGAATGGGATGGGCAGTGCTAAACCGCGACGTGGAATACTTGCAGGAAATCCGCTCAGCGTTTCACGTCCCTGCGTTCTCAATTACCTCTGACCACGAGGAAATTGGGCGTATTCAAGGACGTCAGATCGCCGCGCTCCTCCCCAATGGCGGCTCGGTTCTCGGCATACAGGGCCCGTCGCAAAGCCTGGCTGCGAAGCAGCGCACTGCCGGTATGCTCGAAACCAAGCCCAGCAATGTGAATGTCCGAAGCATGAGGGCCTCCTGGACGGAAGCCAGCGCCTACCGGGTAATTAGTTCGTGGCTGCGGCTCTCGACCTCGCGGCAAGCCCCTATCGACCTGGTGGCTGCACAGGACGACTCCATGGCAATGGGCGCGAGAAAGGCCTTTCAGGAACTGGCCGGCGACTCCACCGAGTGGTGGTCGGACGTACCCCTCCTGGGTTGCGACGGCCTCCCAAACAGCGGTCAGGCTTGGGTGCGTCAGAAGTTTCTCACCGCGACCATCTACATTCCAGCCAACGCCGGCAAGGCGGTTGGCATGATGGTCAGCGCAATTGAAAACGGCACCATGCCTCCGGAACGAACCCTTACCACACCGGTCTCCTATCCTCCGCTCAACACTCTGGCGCCGCTCGCTTCCGCTGCGCGGAAGTTTTCGGCTG
>Ga0187771_10004264_pt1 | contig 10060 bp, 8 predicted proteins | sample 0116_SJ02_MP15_1_FD_133139 | JGI IMG/M metagenome (GOLD analysis project Ga0187771, IMG submission 133139) | Tropical peat soil microbial communities from peatlands in Department of Meta, Colombia - 0116_SJ02_MP15_10_MG | ecosystem: Environmental > Terrestrial > Soil > Wetlands > Peat | place... | reverse complement strand
CGTCGCCAGGGCGCGCTTCATCTTGGAGTTCAGCTCGTGGAGGTCTTTGTCGCTCATCTTGATCCCCTCGATGACTGTGGTGGGCTTGCCGAAGCGTCGCATTTCCATCCGTATTTTCACGCGTGCTTCTTCGCGGTCCAGTTCGGCCAGAATGTCCTCGAATCCTTCGTCTTGGTCCTTGCTCACTGCGACGGAGATTCGACCGATTGGGGGCTATTTAGGTTAAATCCCTCAGATTGGGAGCCGGCGAACGGGGGCCCGTAGCTCAGAACCAAGCGGTGGGCAGTTCGGTCAGAGTGGCCGACCACAGCGACCGGCTCATACGAGTGATCCGAGACACCGGTCGGTCGGGCGTCCAAATCGCCCCGGGCCCACCGAAGTCCCTTCAGTCTTCCCGAAGCTTAATCTGGACTGAGCTCACAGTTCTGGTGCGTTGAGCGGCGTGGGTTCGTCATCCGAGAAGCAGGAGTGGCCCTACCCCTACTGGTTCAGGGTCGTCGAGGTCATCTTCGGACTCGCGTCCGTAGTCATATCAATTGTCGTCATAGTGAGCCCCAACTACGGAGCACAGAACCTTGTGCCCCTCCTATCCCTCGCGCTGATCTTCAGCGCTGTCAGGATGATGGCCGCTGGAGGCGTAAGGGAGCGCCTGAAGAGCCTCGAGGGGATCGGGGTGGCAGGGGCCGGAGTGACCGCGCTTCTGCTTGTCATCGCCGTCGTGCTGGTGCCGGGCCTGAGCCTGCAGACCCTGATTTTGTTGCTCGCGATCAGCCTCAGCATCCAGGGATTAGGAAGGATGCTCTCTTCGGCAGGGCGAGGACGGCCCAGGTGGCTGAGGGGCTCCGCCCTCGGGACTGGGATAGCCATGGTGATTCTCGCAGCCATAGTCGAGTTCGTCCGGGGCCTGGCCCTGCTGACGCTTGTGGAGCTCCTCGCCCTGACTGTCCTAACAAGCGGAGCTGAAGCGGTCCTATCCGGGCTGAGGCCGAATCGGAGACAGCTGACGCTCGTCAAGTTGGTGGTTTTTGCCGCGTTCTATGGCATCATCTTCGTCAACTGGATAGACCTCTTTAACGGTGGGGCGTACATCTATGTCGTCCCCGGATACCACATCTGGGTCATAATTGCCTACATGATTCCCTTCGGACTCCTCCTGGTAATCCAGGGGCGGAAGGATTGGGAGCTTGCCCTGTCCCTAGGTTTGCTCGCCTCTCTTGGCAATGACCTGGGGTACTTCGTAGTGGGGGACGCGTTCTTCGGCTTCCAGGTGAACCTGCTCGACTGGTATGCCCATCAGTTCGGGTTCTACGGGAACACTACCCTGTTCGTATTCAACGGAGGGTTCTTCTCGTTCGGGGTACCGTCATGGCTGATGGGCGCGGCCATCTACGGGAGGATAGCTGTGGTCCTCCTGTCCCTGCGGCGCTGGTGGTATCGTAAATGGTAGGATCGACGAAAGTGGGTACCAACAAAGGTACCAGGGGAACTTTCAGCCCCGCTGCCACGGGTTCAGGTGGAACCTTCTTGGCGTCCACCGGCCTGTAGGTCGGGTATGCGGCTTAGATGCTCGTGGACGGCCTTCCACCCCTTTGGCGTTCGTGCCAGAACCATCGTCACCCTGGTCCTTCCCCGGACGGGTGAGCCTTCGAAGGAGTAATCGTTGACGAACATCCCGGTGTAGCTCAGGTAGAAGCTGGCCACAGCCACGTCCCCGAGGAGGACAACTTGGAGTTCGTCGATGGAGTAGTTGTAGTCAGATATGTTCGCGAAAGCGGCTTGCTCGTACACGAAGGCCTCGTCCGAGTTCTGGCGGGTGTAAGGAGGGTTCTCGTCGAACTTTGTGAACTGGTCACGAGAAGCGTGAAAACCCCCCAAAGCGGCCAGGTCCTTGTTCTTACCGGCTTCAAAGAACGCGCGAATCGCGGACTCGACGTCATTTTTGTCTTTGTCGGAGGGGCGGAGCGCCATTTACTGGTGGCGACTCTCAGCGGGGCTTAAACAACGTTTCAGTTGGAGACTCTGTGTTCCAATCTTGGCGGTGAACGTCGCTGGCGGATTCCCCCGGTTTGTTGAATCTGGCGTTACCAGAATTCTTCCCTAGGAGGTTAGGAAGAGTGCTTGCCTTTAGGCCATGGCCTGAACCGGGTTACCGCAACAGGGGTTTCCTGAAACTATCTCAGAACACTTTTCAACCGAACCTAGCGAGGTCGGCTTGCGGCGACGTAGCTCAGCGTGGTAGAGCAGTAGGCTGTTAGCCCGCTGGCAGACACCTATTGGCCTGGCCGACCAGGGAATGGTCGTCGGTTCGAGTCCGACCGTCGCCGCAGAAATAGCTCGGAATGAACTCTGTTCGCTTGATGGAGTCCATTTCTGGCTATTTGGATTTGCATGAATCAAAAGTTACGACTGATCGGTCGGTTTAGTTGAAAACCGAGTTGACTAAGATCACGGGGCGGATACGTGTCCGAGTGTAGGGGACCTTCCCCACTTCGGCTCCTGGACCCACATCTTCGTCTCCTTCGCGAGTTCTTCGATTTCGGCGTGTGAAAGCGAAAAGGACAAAGCACCTGCGTTCTCATGCGCCTGAGCACCGTCCTTGGCACCTGGGATTGGCACTGCGCCCTGTTCGATCGCCCAACGCAACGCGACCTGGGCAGCCGTCTTACCGTACCTCCTGCCTATGTCTGCAAGCTTGCCGGCGATGGCCACCGCCGATTCAACCTCTCGAGGCCGGAACGTCCTGTTCATGCGACGACGCATCCAGTCGGACGGTATCAAGCCAGGTCGGTACTTCCCGGAGAGCGCTCCCATCGCGAGTGGCATGTATGCGAGCAATGTAACTCCTAGTTCCTTGCACGCCTGGAGGACGCCGTCGAACTCGGGTCGGCGGTACAGGAGCGAGTATTGGACCTGGTTCGATGCGAGCGGGATCCCGCGCCCCTCGAGAGCCGCGTGGGCCTCCCGCATTTGTTGCTCCGAATAGTTGGACACCCCTACGGCTCGGACCTTGCCTGCTACCACAGCGTCTGCCATTTGGTTCATGAGTTTCTTGACGGAAACCAGGGGGACAGGATAGTGAATCTGGTAGAGATCGACGCTAGGTCGTCGGAGTCGCACCAGGCTGGCGTTCAGGGCTGTGGGTAGGTGCCCCGACGAACGGGGAAGGAAGAAGAAGGGGAAGGGGTAGCTGGGCGCATACTTCGTTGCGATTATCGCATTGGAGCCCAGGGTCAGTTCGCCTAGGCGCCGTTCCGAGTTGCCACTGCCGTAGGCCTCTGCTGTGTCGAACAAGTTGACGCCTTCCTCGAGGCTGGCCCGGAAGGCGTCCCCCTCGTCCTTCTGGCCCCCGGTGCCTCCATAGGCCGTCATGAAGGCCTTCTTGCCCCAAGTCATGGCGCCGACCCCCATAGGCGAAACCATGACATCCGTCTTTCCAAGCTTCATTGTGGGCGCCATGGTTTGATCCTTACTCCCTCAGCACTTTGAACGCGACAGTCCAGGAACCGACCTGCTGGGCCACCCGGACCCAGAGGGGTACTAAAGCCTCGAGCCATCTAGCCCCCTCGATTCCCCCTATGTCGATGGGCTCCTCCCATCCGAACTCCCTGAGGATGCTCGCGACCTGATTCTTTGCCCCCGCGTCGTTCCCAGCGATGATCATCGTCGGCAGACCCTCCTTCATCTTGGGATTGATCATCGTTGGGTTACCGACGATGTTGAAAGCCTTCACGACCTTCGTTCGGGGAAGTTTGCGTTGAATCCTTTCACCCAGCGAATCCGTTGTACCTACGAAGAGTCCGGGCGGCATGCCCTTCGAGAAGTCAAGCGGGACGGCGACGTCAATGAGGAGTTTTCCCTCTAGAGCTGAGGCACCAGCGAGATCGATAACCTCCTCAACCGCCGTTCCGAGCGTCGCCAACACAACGAAGTCACCGTACGTTGCGGCGTCAGCGAAAGAGCCGACCGACACGAATTTGCCAGCCTGCTTCATCCAGTCACGTAGCTTGTTACTATTCGGGGTTCTGCTCCCAATCTTCACCAAATAGCCACGACTGGCGAATCCTCTCCCCAGCGCCCGACCGACGTCGCCGCTGCCCAGGATACCTATTCTCGATTTCTGCCCGACATCCTGCCGATTATGCATGATGACATCGGGGAGACGAGACTAGATATTCATTGTGCCATCAGGTGATGGCACCAACTTTTATAGCCAAGACGAGGGTGGCAAACCGTTGACAGTCTACTCGCTGACGTTCGAGCTCCAGAGCGACTCCATATACAACGAAATGTCAAGGGCGCAACCAGAGGCAGAGTTCAACCTCTGGTGCAACTTTTCGAAGCACGTCCTTGAGGTGACCTACGGGAAGGCGAGCGCTCCAGAGTCCGTACATCGAACGGTAAAGGAGATGGCACATAACAGCGGGACGAGAATTCTGAGGGATGTCCCCACGACGAAGAGTTCGCACCTGATGGTGATGAGCTGTACGTGCGCCAGAACAATGCCGAGCACCTGGTCAGTCATCGCAAAGCACAACTGTCTGGACCTCCAGCCGACGACCTACAAGGCAGGTTGGGAACAGTACAGGATACTTGCGTTCAGCGCCTCCGACATGAAGTCCCTTCTCGGGGAACTCTCCCGGCTCAGCAAGGTAGAGATTCAGAGCCAGAGTAGTAGGGTGGATTTCTCGATGCTGGACAATTTTGTGCTCTCCATGGCCGACTTGTTTGGGAAGATGACAGCGAAGCAGTCGGAAGCGTTGCGGGTGGCCGTACGTTCGGGGTACTACAGTCGTCCCAGAAGAGTCTCTACCGACCAAATAGCTAGGTCGCTCGGACGCCCAGGCCCAACCTACAGAGAACATCTCCTGAAGGCCGAAACCAAACTTCTCCAGGCAGTGGGTCCCTACCTCGAGTTGGCTCAGGCTAGATAGCCTCGTGACTTGCTGTTTGCGGTCCGTCGTTCGCACACCCAGGTAGGTTCAAATCATCTTGCCTGGTTCACTCGAGTTGGCCATGTCTGAGGGCTCTAGACGGCTGGCCGCCATAATGTTCACTGATATGGTCGGATACACCGCCCTAACCCAGTCGAACGAAGCCCAAGCAATGGAAGTTCTGGAGAGATATAGGCGGCTCCTGAGGCCATTCTTCCCTAAGTTCAACGGCAGAGAAGTGAAGACGATGGGAGACTCCTTTCTGGTGGAGTTTGACAGTGCGCTAGATGCAGTCAAGTGTGCAGTTGAGATTCAGTCCTACCTCCACGACTACAACATCTCATCCAAGGAAGAATGGAGGATCAACCTTAGGATAGGGATACACGTCGGAGATGTGATACAGCAGGACGGGGATGTCTACGGTGACGCAGTGAACCTCGCTTCTAGGTTAGAGCCTCTCGCCGTTCCAGAAGGGATAGTCGTGTCCGAGCAGGTCTACGACCAGGTCCATAACAAATCTGAGCTTCCCTTGGTCTCGTTGGGAGAGAAGTCTTTGAAGAACGTGAGCAAGGCACTCCAGATCTACTCCCTCCAGATGCCCTGGGAAGCTCCATCGGTCTCCTCTGAGATACGGGACAAGCACAGAATCGCTGTCCTTCCATTCACTAACATCAGTCCAGATGCCGCCGATGCTTTTTTCGCGGACGGACTTACTGAAGAGCTCATTTCGAAACTCTTGCTCATCCAGGGCCTCAAGGTGATAGCACGGACGTCGGTCATGACATACAGGAATAAGGAAAAGAAGATTTCAGAGATTGGCGCAGAGTTGGGGGTCGGGACCGTTGTCGAGGGGAGTGTTAGGAAGGTAGGGAATAGGATTCGTGTTACGGCTCAGTTGATCGACGTGGGCAAAGAAGAACATCTTTGGGCTTCAAGCTACGACAGGAACGTTGACGACATATTCGCTGTCCAGTCAGACGTGGCCGAAAAAATAGCGTCGTCCCTAAGCACCGTGGTGCTTCCGGCGGTGAAGGAGAGGATGGAGCTCAGGCCCACGGCGAGCCCCGTTGCATACGAGAACTATCTGAAAGGGAGGCACTACCTGTCCCAGGGATCCACGGACATGACCCTAAAGGCAGTGGAGCACTTCATGGAAGCCATAGGACAGGACCCGAAGTACGCCGAACCTCACGCGGAACTTGCCCGGACTTACGGCTTTTTGGGCTCGGTTGGTTTCTTCAATCCGAAAGATGCGTATGAAAGGACTCTGAAAGAGGCTAACGTCGCGCTGCGTCTGAACGACAAGCTCCCCAGTGCTTACACCGCCCTAGGCAATGCCTACCTCATGGGCCTCAAGTGGGACGTCACCGTAAAGTGCACTGACAAAGCCCTTGAAATCAGCCCGGACGACGCGGAAGCGAGATCCCTGCGGGCGTTCGCTCTGTTGTACCAGGGGCGGGTAGAGGATTCTATAGCGGAGTTCAGGAGGGCAGAAGAGATTGACCCAATAAGTGGCTTGGTGCTTGGTGGGCTGTGTATCGCACTTCTGGGCAAAGGGGACCAAGCAGAGGCCGAAAAAGCAGCCCGCCGAGCTCTCGACATCGCTCCTCAGAACTGTAACTCCATTTCCACCCTGGCGTACATCACGCTTGCCAGAGGAGAGAAGGCCGAAGCAATGAAGATGTTCGAAAAGCTGGGAGACCTGGGGGGGAATGACTGGTACGGCTACGTGGGGTACGGATACGCCAAGGTGGGTAGGAATGAGGATGCCTTCAAGGTCCTGGAAAGCATCCTGAAGAGATCTGAGTCAGCTTATGTTGCCCCGACAATCCCGGCGATGGTTTACGCCGGGCTTGGAGACAGGACAAAAACGTTCGAATGGCTCTACAGGGCACTTGAAGTCGGGGACCCACAGCTGGGTTTCTTGGGTTCTGACTATGTTTGGTTTGACCTACGGGCTGACCCCAGATATGCGGATATCCTAGCCAGGGTCCAGTCGTATTCAGAGTAGAGACGCTTCATTCAGCCTGGATTCGGAAGACTTACCTAGCGTGCGAATACCAAAGCAGATTGCAACTGGATTAGCTGGTTTGGATTTGCACGGTAAACCATGTGGGTCTCCATTGTCCTGAACTGATTCGAGTCCATTTCCAGCCCTGTATACCGGGCGGCGTCGACCGTCGCCGCGGAATTCCAGCTCGGAATGAACTCCGATTGGCTGACGGAGCTTAATTATGGCTATTTTACACCTTCCCAGAATCTCCGCGCGTCGACCCAGACGAAAGGCACGCCAAGTAGAGACCGGACTCCGCACCTGGAAAAAGCTAATCTTGGAAGCTAGGCTTCCGGCGGTACCGACATCCTGTTTCAGGGTTCTCGCGGGATCGCGCCTCTCAAGGTACTGGCCCCCCTTCCCACAACAAACTTGGCGCCAGCGCAACCCATGTAGATCTAGTTCCCAGTGCCTCTGGCAATCCAATGAGGCACCAAGGACCTTGCGCTCTGGTAGAGGCACAGGCTGGCAATAAACAGGACCCCGAATATCCCGAACTGGCTGTTGGCGATAGAGCTCGGTTCGACCCCCACGACCTGGACAAGTATGACAAAGGCCCCCAGCCATCCGATGTTGCGTCTAAGCAGGCTGTCCCTGGCCCTCCGAGCGCTCACCGGCAGCGCGATAACCCCTGCGGCGAGCACGAACCATGCCGGCATGTAACCGACTCCGTACTGCCCGTTGAACATGAACGGGGGCTCGGTGCCACTGGTAGCCTGATAGTAGGATGCCAGCAATGCAGCCACTAACGTCGCCGTGACAGTCAACCCCCATAGTACGTACCTAAGTCTCGACCAGCAGAATGTATCCCTCACCAGGGGGTCGGTCCTCCTAGTAGCTAGGACCGAAGAGTCGATCCAGTAGAAGAGCGTCATCATGACCAGGCCGAAGCCCAACGAGAAGAGGACGTACGACCCGGTGATTGCCTGTACCCCATAGTTGACGAGGAGAAGTATCCAGGCCAGAGCTATCAGGCCCACACCCATCGCCTGCTTCCTGTACTCTCCGACCGAAAGCGCACGCCTAATCGTGATTGACAAGTAGACGGTGTAGGCGAGAACGGCCACATACAAGAACGGCACTATGCTGGCCAGCGCGGACAGCGCCACACCCATGATGTCTCCTGTCAATGCCCAGTCCCTCCCGGCATGGGTTCCGACTTCATGGCACTGCCTCCTCACCGCGTCCAATATCGTTCACAATACGCTTCACATGCTCTTTCTCATAGGCCACCCGCATCTTGATCACCTCACCTCCCCTCCCCCGCTGACCCAGGAAGTACCGCGTCTCGACCAGGCCGCTCGAGAGCAGCTCCTTCAGCACCGGTCCGAACCTTCCACCCTCCCCGTAAAGCGCTGTGATGGTGACGCCCGTGGCCTTCACCGACACTGTCCGCGTCCTCCAACCAGACTGTTCCAGCGATATCTTGTTCGCCTTGTAATCCTCCACAAACGACTTGGTCAGGTAATCGAAGACAACCCTTGCCTCGGCTCCGACGTTGACTGCGGCCGGGGGAATCTCAGGAGGGGGAGGCTGAGGCTTCCCGATCTCGTCCTCGCCATAGGCCGGCTCGAGCTTCATGCCCTCCGCGCCGAAAGAGAATACGTAGTATCCCTGGAGGGGGTTCGCCCCCCTCATCTTCCCGATCCTGAGGAGCGGAAGTATCTTCAATCCGGTCCTGAATAGGCTCATCTCGACGAACCCATCGAAGGCCTGTTGCATCGCTGTCTGGGTCTTCGCGGGGTGCATCCCCTCCTCCAGGGTGGCCAGTAGTGAGGCGTTGTGCGCCTTTGCTTGCGCGATCAGATTGTCAACGAATTCATAGGTCGTATCCAAAGAATTCAGCATCAGTATCGATGATAGGGCATCGAAGACAATTCGAACCTGTCCCTTGCTGCTGTCCTCTAGGACAGCGCGGATCTGTCCGAGCAGGCCCGGTAGGTCACGAACGTTGAGCTTCTTCTGACCGCCATCTCTCGCAATCCACACTGCGCCTCTCGCGGCTCTGGCCACTCCCAGCGAATCCCAGTCCTTCTCGACCTCCCGGACGGACAGCCTAGTCACGTACAGGCATGGTTCCCCCTTCCTGAGCCCTTCGCTGGTGAACCAGTAGCCCAGCGCCTCTTTGTTGACCCCAGGCGGGCCTATTACAAGCAACGCCGACTTTTCAGGGAAGCCCTCCCCTCCGAGTAACCTGTCGAGGGGTGGCACGCCAGTCGAAGGCAACCTGTCATTCTCCATGTCTCCTCGACGGGAGATAAACATGACCTCCTGGAGCGAGGGGAAGATACCCATCGGACACAAGATGATCCAAAAAAATACTTGGGCATTTTTTCGAAGTCTGGTTGGACCGTTCACCGGTTGGACGCCTAACGGAGAATGAATTACGCGATAATGGGGGAAAAGGGGCCAGAGTGGATTTCTTTTCTGCTTCCCCCGCCATTCCTGCCTGCTTTCGGTCCCGGCAAGGTCGCAATGTCCTTGGAACGTCGCAAAAAAATGGCCAAGTAATTTTCAGCGCCCACGCTGCGGTATGTCAAATACGTCGACGACAGCCGCGGCAAGGCCCCGGATCCCACGGTCGTCCTTGTTCTTCTTGGTTCCGTTCCTTGCGCTGCTCTGGGACACCGCTGCCCATGTCTACTCATTTGTAGTGTACAACTCCTCATCGCCCACCTTCGCAATATTCATCGTTATCCCGCTGGCCGGCGCCATCGCTGTCCTAGGAGGGGGCAGACTAGGTTACGCGATAGCCCTGGTAATCAGCCTACAGTTCTTCCTCGTGGAGGGGCCCTTCGGCGGCCTGGCAGCAAGCGCCTGGAGTGCTGTCACCGTGACCGACTACTTTGTGATCTTCATGATCACCGCCCCGGCCCTGTTCCTGGCTTTGCTCTACTCGGCGGCTGGTCTTACCAAGCTGCTCCGGCCTCGCGGAGTCCCACCGAGGTTCGCCAGGGTTGTCCCGCCGCCGAGTCTCTTGGTTCTGCTGGCAGTGGGGTTCGTCATCGGGGGCGTGACCATCGGAATGATCGCTGCGCCTACGGAAATGAGGCTCTCCCAGCATCAGTCCATTGGG
>Ga0187771_10004263_pt1 | contig 10062 bp, 4 predicted proteins | sample 0116_SJ02_MP15_1_FD_133139 | JGI IMG/M metagenome (GOLD analysis project Ga0187771, IMG submission 133139) | Tropical peat soil microbial communities from peatlands in Department of Meta, Colombia - 0116_SJ02_MP15_10_MG | ecosystem: Environmental > Terrestrial > Soil > Wetlands > Peat | place... | reverse complement strand
GCGCGTTCGAGTACGGTACGCGGCGTCATAGATGGCGTAGGCGTGTCGTAGTTCGTACCTCCTTTCGAATTTGTGATCGTTTGTAAGTGCTTGTAAATCAACTGTTGCAGTTTTGCGACAAGAATTTGTATCAACTGTCAGTTCACGAATTGTGAGTGCGAAAGAAAAAGGGTCGACGGGCTTGGCCCATCGACCCTTGCCTGCTGCAGTGGTCGCGTCCGTCAGGGCGCCGCTTTCACCATCGCATCTGTGTCGAAAAACGTTCGATCCACCGCGCCCATGTTGATGTACCAGCACTCGTGCTCCGGCGTGTTGCGACCTGGCAGGTAACACATCGCTGTCATCCCGGTTTGCTCGTCCGTCGCTGCCGCAGCCACGACAAATGCGCGATTAAACGGGTAGATAGCCACGCGGGCATCCGGTACCGGACGGTCCCGATATGTCAGCCAGTAAATGTGATTCTGCCAGAGCTGACCCTGCGGGTCGTATTCGTCTTCGTAAAGCGGATACCAGATCTCACCGTCGATGTAGAGAATCGTCTTCGATTGCAGCTCGTTGTGTCCTTTTCGAGGCGTCGCTTCGACGACGTACATGTGACGCATCTCCCAGTTCTCCGGGCACGCGCTCCCGCCGCCGTCGGTCGCGCAGGTAATTTCCGGCGAATGGGCGGCATGAACCACGCCGAGCAGATTCTTCTCGCCGAGAAATCGATAGTTGTACTCCTCGACTTTCGCATTGAATCCCGAATAGTGATTCGGATCGAAAACGACGATATTGCCGCCGCCTTCGTTCGGCAGCCCCGCACCGGTCACCGCATCGCTCATCTCAGGCTCGTCGAGACGTCGCAGACGACGAGTGCCCGTGTTCCAGCTCCATATGTCGTCGCCTTTCCTCGGATTGGCGTAGCGATACCTCACGAATCCTGCGCCGCGCATATTCTCGGGAGACATTATCGGGTACAAAGCGAATAGCCAGTAGCGTCCGGTGCGTTTGAAATCGGGGTCGATCGGCATCGGCTCGACCTCGGTTCGCCCGATTTCGTTATATCCCGCATAGTGGCCGACGTCGATTTCGTCGATCACGCGATAAGGACGATTCAGTCCTGTATACATATTCTCGCAGGCAAAATAACGCAGGTCGTAATCGTCACTCGTTATTGGACGAAATACATTGTTCCAGATGATTTTCGTCGCCACCTGCGGATCGTTCGGGTCGAGGAATGGAAACGGCTGACCGGCAACGTAGTTGAGAACTGTTCGACCGTCCGGTGATAGTCGTACCTGCTCGGAATATTTTTCGGTCGCTTCGCGATAGGGAGGAGGCCATTCGACGCGACTGGTAGGAACTATCTTCATACTCATCCCGTTCGCGACCTTGTAATAGACTCCGGGTGCGACCAGGCCCTTAATCCTGCGCGCTTGCTGAGCCGTGACGATGTCGCCCGGCCTCACTTGAGCCAGTGCGTTACCGGGAGCAAAGGCGAACAAGAGAGCTGAAGCCGACAAACCGATTACCAATAATCGTAAAAGTGGCTGCGAGCGCATAAGAATGCCCTCCTGCACATTTGGATTGGTTAGTTATCGAACATTACTGCGGAACCGACGAACTCACAGTACTACTCAGTTAGTATTGACGATTGGGACCGAGTAGCTATTCGATGCGCGCAGGGTTTGGATGGGTTTGTGGGCATGCGCCGCTGTTTGCGGCTGTTATTCTCCCATCTTTCGCCGCTGAACACCTGATGATACTTATCGACCAGATTATCTGCTTGCGGTGAGAGTTGATGCCGGTCAAAGCTCTTGGGCTCGTAAAGGACCTGTTGTTCCGCTCGAAGCTCGAAGCTTCAGCGACGGCGACGGGAATTGAAATCGTTTACGCGTCCGATTTGGACTCCGCGGCGCGCCGCTGTGTCGAGATTAAACCTGCCGTTGTTTTCGCTGATCTTTCGGAGAGTGCGTTTCCCCCTGGAGCAACAGCTTCGGCGATTCGCACTGCAGCCCCCGATGCGCGCCTGATAGGGTTCGCTTCCCACGTCGACGTTAAATCTCTCAAGGCGGCGCGTGACGCCGGTTTCGACGCGGCACTATCGCGCAGCGAACTCACCTCGCGCCTCGGAGAGTTGTTGCGGGCGCAATCGGCAGAGTGATGCTATAGTCACCGGATGACGCCGGTTACGGAGTTCTTCCATCCTGTTGTACGCCAGTGGTTCGAACGGCGCTTTGGAACGCCTTCGCAAGCGCAGGAGCTTGGATGGCCTGCCATCCGGGCGGCGCGAGCAGGTATGGAAGGCCACGACGTTCTCCTGTGCGCGCCGACGGGAAGCGGCAAGACGCTCGCCGCTTTCATGTGGGCGATCGATCGTCTGGTCAACGACGCCGACAGTGGCCAGCTGCGTGACGAGGTGTCGGTACTCTATGTCTCGCCGCTGAAGGCGCTCGCCAACGATATCCGGCGCAACCTCGACGAACCGCTCGACGGAATCCGCGAGGTCGCGCGTGAAATGAGCGTCGCACCGCCCGCGATCCGCGCCGGTTTGCGCACGGGAGATACTCCGACGAACGAGCGCAGCGCGATGCTGCGTCGTCCGCCGCATATCCTCGTCACAACGCCGGAATCGCTCTTCATCCTGCTGACCTCGCCCAGGTTCCGCTCGAAGCTCGCGTCCGTGCGTTACGTGATCGTCGACGAGCTTCACGCGGTGGCCGGCAACAAGCGCGGCGCACATCTGGCGATCACGCTGGAGCGCCTCGACCGGATGATCAGGCTCGCAGGCGGTGCGAAGCCGGTTCGCATAGGGCTTTCCGCGACGTTGAATCCGATCGAACGTCTCGGGGAATTTCTTGCGGGCTTCGACACGTCAGGAGCAGACCTCCGGCCCCGGAAAGTCACCATCGTCCGTGCCGACGATGTCGCGCGAGAGTTGGATTTGCGCGTTATCGCAGCCGGCCCGGAACTTGGAGCCCTCGCGACTCATCAGCATTGGGAAGCGATGTACGATGAAGCTGCGCGGCTTGTCGGCGAGCAGCGCACCACGCTCATCTTCACGCTCAGCCGTCGATGGGCGGAGCGCGTCGCGATCAATCTGCAAAAGCGGGTCGGCGCCGATGCCGTGATGGCTCATCACGGGAGCCTCGCGCGCCAGGAACGTCTCGAAGCGGAGCAGCGCCTCAAGCGCGGCGAGCTCAAAGCAATCGTTGCGACCGCATCGCTCGAACTGGGAATCGATGTTGGCGCGGTCGACCTTGTATGTCAGATCGATTCTCCGCGATCGATTTCGGCTGCGATCCAAAGAATCGGACGGTCAGGGCATTCGCTCGGCGGAACGCCGAAAGGGCGCTTCTTCGCGCTGACCCTCGACGATCTGATCGAAAGCGCGGCGTGCGTGCGCGCAATTCGGGGCGGCCATCTCGACGAGGTCGAAATTCCAACTGGGTGCCTCGATATCGTCGCGCAGCAGGTCGCAGCGATTGCGGCGGACGAGGAAGAGATCTCTATAAATGAACTGCTCGCCGTAATTCACGGAGCTTACAACTTCTCTGCGGTCAGCGCCGATGTGATTCGCAAGCTGCTGCTGCAGCTGTCGACGCAAACCAACGAGCGTATCCGGGGAGCGACACCCCGTATCCATTTCGATTCGCGCGCCGGTATCGTTCGCACGCGCCGGGGAGCCCGGATGGCCGCGATCATGTCTGGCGGCACGATTCCGGAAAGCGGCAACTATGATGTCGTAATCGAATCGCAGGGCCGCAAAATTGGCGATGTCGAGGAGGACTTCGCGCAGGAGTCGTCGCGCGGCGACGTTTTCACGCTCGGCTCGATGCCGTGGCAGATTCAGCGCATCTCACGCGGGCGGCTGATGGTCGAGCCCGCGCCCGGGATGGCGCCGTCTCTTCCGTTCTGGCAGACCGAAGCGGCGGGACGTTCGTGGGCGCTGTCCAGGGAAGTGATGGATATTCGCCGCGAGATTGCGCGTCGTATCCAGAGCGATGGCGACGCGGCTGCTGCAGTGTGGCTCCACCATGAATGCTTTGTCGACGAATCCGCTGCGGCCCAAGCTGTCGCCTATGTGCGTCGCGGTGTCGCGGCATTGGGCGCCATTCCCGACGAGGGGACCGTTGTCGTCGAGCGATTCTTCGACGGTCTTGGCGGCACGCAGATCGTCATCCACACCCCATATGGAATTCGCTTCAATCGCGGTCTCGGCCTAGCGATTCGCAAACGGCTCTGTCAATCGTTCGATTTCGAAATTCAGGCGTCCGCCATCGATGACGGATGTCTGCTCGCACTGAATGCGCGCCACAGCTTTCCGCTCGAAGATATCGTTCGGATGGTGCCCGCGCGTGCGGCACGCGGTGTGCTCGTTCAGGCGCTTCTCAACGCGCCGATGTTCGAGGTTCGCTTTCGCCATGTTGCGACGCGGGCGTTGTCAATCATGCGGTCCGACAAGGGCGCGCGCATCCCGGCGTATCTGCAGCGACTGCGCTCGCAGGAGTTGTTGGCGGCGCTTTTTCCCGGCCAACAGGCGTGTTTCGAGAACAGGCCGCCGACAGTCGAGGTGCCGGACCATTTCATTCTTGAGGAAACGATTCGCGAATGCCTGGAAGAATCGACTGACGCCGCGAAGATGGAATCCGTGCTCGGCGCGCTGCAACGCAGCGATATTCGCGTGCGGGCGGTCGATTCGATTGCGCCGTCGGTGTTCGCTCATCGTCTGCTGCTCGCGTGGGACTATTCGTTCCTCGACGGCGGAGAACGCGCGAATCGCCGCAGCCGCACGGTTCAGATGAATCATGCGATGGCGGAGGACGTACTGCGCTCCGAGGATCTTTCAGAGATGCTGTCCCGCGATGCGATCGAGGAGGTCGTTGCCGATGCGCAGGCAAGGGCGGCGAATCGACGAGCGCGAAATCCCGAGGAAGTTCTCGAGCTCATCCGGAATCACGGGGCGCTTGACGAGAACGAGATCGGCGAGCGGACGCGAGGTGACGCCGGCGCGATGCTGGCGAGTCTGATTCAGGCGAAGCGGATCATTCGAGCGTGTCGCGCGCCCGGCGCGCCCGAGATGTTTATCGCTGCCGAAGATGCGGACATATTCGTCGCCGCGTACCCCGATGTTGCCATCGATGATTCGGCGCGGAGTGCAGCCGCTGAGATCGATCCTGATGACGCGCGAGAAGAACTCCTGCGTCGCGCGATGCGTACGTCGGGTCCAGTTACGCCGGCGGAGATCGCGTCGCGGCTCGGCTTCGCTTCGGAAGCCGCCTCGCGTGCACTGACTCGGCTCGAAGCGGGCGGGAGCGTGTTCCGCGGTCACTTTACTTCGGCTTCGACCGAGCAGTGGTGCGATCGGTACATCCTGGAGCGGATTCATCGCGCCACGCTCGCGCGCGTGCGCGCCGAAATAGAACCGGTCGAAGACGCGGACTACGCTGCGTTCCTGGCGCGATGGCATCATATTGGCGGCGCCGACCTTGAGCCGGGAGCGGCTGGTGTAGCGATAGTTTTGGAACAGCTCGCGGGGCTGCCTTTCACGCCTGAAGTGTGGGAACGCGCGATTCTGCCCGCTCGCGTGCTGGGATATCGAGCGGAGTTTCTGGACCTGCTCTGCATGAGCGGTCAGTTCGCTTGGGCCGCGGTTCCGGGCGAGATCGAAGGCGACCCGATGCCATCGAGAGTGGCGTTGATCGAGCGCGGGGATGAATTTCTAGTTACGAACACTGACTCTCGCGAGCCGACTGAGGGAAAGGAAGTTGCAGTGTGGAAGGGGCTGCGAGAAGGTGGCGCTCAGTATCTTGACCAAATCGCAGATCGCGCCGATCTTTCCGAGCGCGACGTGCTCGCGGCTATCTGGCGGCTCGCTGCGCGCGGCCTCGTGTCGAACGACAGCTTTGCTCCGCTGCGGATCTTTTCTACCGATGCCGATCGTGGACGCGGCGCGCGGCTTGTCCGCGCGAGCGAGAGGTTGGCGGCGAAGCGCGATTTGGCGATGCGCGCGCGGCTTAAGTCGAGCGTCGCGGGGCGATGGTCCGCGATAGTCGAGCGATCGCGACCCGACGGCGACGGCGTCGATCGGATGCGCGAACTCGCGATGCGGCTGCTGAAGCGTCATGGCATTCTTGCGCGCGAGATGCTCGCTCTCGAATCGATCGAAATCTCATGGGGTGAAATCGCGCCGGTGCTGCGGCGAATGGAATATGCCGGAACGATCCGCCGAGGATGGTTCGTCAAATCGCTTTCGGGTGAGCAATACGCTCTTGCCGGCGCGGTGGACATGCTGCGAGCGACACGCGATGCGAACCGCGCTTGCGATGCTCCTATCGCGCTAAGCGCCGTCGATCCTGCCAATCCGTACGGCGCGATTCTGCGCGGACGCGGTGTTGCTCGAGAGACTTCGAATATCGTTGTGCTGCGCGGGGGACGACTGGTTCTCGGACTTGCGGGACGTGCGATGACGACTTTCGATTGTGCCGATGATGGAGCGTTCAGTGCCGCCGTGGGTGCGATCCTCGCGTTGCGCGGTAGACTCGTCATCGAAACGATCGACGACTGCCCCGCGCTGGAATCGGAGCGCGTCACGACGCTCGCCGCGATGCGGTTCCATTCAGACGGTCGCGCTCTCGTCTACGACGGGCTTCCCGGCCCGATTCCGATGCGGGCGAATCGCGTATCCGTTCGCCGGTGAATGGTGCATTAGTCGCGCCGTTTGATTAGCTCTTCGCGCGCGGTATTCTGACCGTTGAAATCCCCAGTTGAGTGCGCAGATGGTCCGCGGTCCGTGTGTTCGATCCGCAACCGCATGGCCGCGCAGTAAGGATGCTTTTTCGATGACGACGAACAGTTTCGACTCACGCGCAAGCCTCAAGGTCGGCGCAAAAACCTTCACCATCTATCGCCTCGACGCGCTGGAAAAGCGCGGCTTCAAGATTTCGTCGCTGCCGTTTTCGATTCGCGTGATGATCGAAAACGTGCTGCGTCGCGAAGACGGACGCTTCGTCACCGGCGATCAGATCGAGGCGCTGGCGCGATGGAACGGGAAGGGCGGAGAGCGCGAAATTTCGTTCATGCCGGCGCGCGTCCTGCTGCAGGATTTCACCGGCGTTCCGGTTGTGGCGGACCTGGCGGTGATGCGCGATGCGATCCGTCGTCTCGGCGGCGATCCGAAAAAGATTAATCCGCTCCAACCGGTCGATCTCGTAATCGATCATTCGGTTCAGGTCGACGTTTATGGAACGCCGGAGGCATTCGCGACCAACGCAGAACTTGAATTCGATCGCAATCGCGAGCGTTACCAATTCCTGCGATGGGGACAGGATGCGCTGCGCAATTTTCGCGTCGTCCCGCCCGATACCGGAATCGTCCATCAGGTGAACCTCGAATATCTGGCTCCCGTCGTGATGACCTCCGACGGCGGCGACGCGTTTCCCGATACCGTCCTCGGCACGGATTCGCATACGACGATGATCAACGGGCTTGGCGTCGTTGGATGGGGCGTGGGCGGAATTGAGGCTGAGGCCGCGATGCTCGGTCAATCGACGCCGATGTTGATCCCCGACGTAATCGGAGTGCGTCTCACGGGCGAGCTTCCTGCCGGTGCGACTGCAACCGATCTCGTACTGACCGTCACGCAGGCCCTGCGCAAGAAGGGCGTGGTAGGAAAGTTCGTCGAATACTGCGGACCGGGAATCGCGAGCCTTACCGTCGCTGATCGCGCAACGCTCGCGAACATGTCTCCGGAGTATGGCGCGACGATCGGATTCTTCCCGGTCGATGCGAAGACTCTGGACTATCTCCGCGTCTCAGGACGCGCCGAAGAGCACATCAAGCTCATCGAAGCCTACTGCAAGGAGCAGGGCATTTTCAGAACCGACGCGTCAGCAGAGCCGACGTTCACCGATATTGTTGAAATCAATCTCGCCGCAGTCGAGCCGAGCCTCGCCGGACCGCGCCGCCCGCAGGATCGCGTCGGGCTTGCACGTGCGAAGAGCGAGTTGCGCAAGGAGCTCGTGAAGGAGGTGGGCAGCGAGGAAGCTGCTGCGCTTGCCAAAAGCGTCGAAGTGCAAGTCGACGGCGCGAAGGTCAATCTCGGACATGGGTCGCTTGTTATCGCCGCGATCACAAGCTGCACGAACACGTCGAACCCGTCTGTGATGATGGGTGCCGGATTGCTCGCGAAGAAAGCCGTCGAGCGCGGCCTCAGCTCGAAGCCGTGGGTGAAGACCAGCCTCGCTCCCGGATCGAAAGTCGTGAGCGAGTATCTCAAGCGCGCCGGTGTAATGGATGCACTTGAGAAGCTGCGTTTTCATCTGGTGGGTTACGGATGCACCACCTGTATCGGGAACAGCGGTCCGGTTGACGAAGCGATCGCGGGCGCGGTCAAGAAGGGCAACCTGGTGGCCTGCGCGATTCTCAGCGGCAATCGGAATTTCGAAGGACGCATCAATCCCGTCGTGCGCTTCAATTATCTCGCGTCGCCGCCGCTGGTCGTCGCGTATTCGGTGGCCGGCACGATGGACATAGATCTTCAGAACGAACCGCTCGGAACCGGGCGCGACGGCAAGCCGGTTTTCCTGCGCGATATCTGGCCCTCGGCCCAGGAGGTTGCGGCGGCAGTTTCGAGTTCGATCGACTCGGCGATGTTTCGCGGCCAGTACGGAAAGGTTTTCGAGGGCGACGAGCGATGGCGCGGGCTCAAGGTGCCGGCGGGCGAGCTCTTCAAGTGGGATGAGAAATCCGAGTACGTCAAGCAGCCCCCCTTCTTCGACGGGGTCGAGGCAAGCGCTCCTCCCCTCAAGGATATCCTCGGCGCACGCGCGCTCGCGGTGCTCGGCGACAGCGTGACAACGGACCACATCTCGCCTGCGGGATCGATCGCGACGGACAGCCCAGCAGGCGCATACTTGATCGCGCATGGCGTGCAGCCGCGCGACTTCAATTCGTACGGCGCGCGGCGCGGAAATCATGAAGTGATGATGCGCGGCACGTTCGCGAACATCCGGCTGCGCAACCTGATGCTTCCGGGAACCGAGGGCGGGTTCACCCTTCATCTTCCCGGCGGCGAGAAGACCACGATTTTCGAAGCGTCGGAACGTTATAGGAAAGCGGGCGTGCCTCTCGTGGTAGTTGCGGGCAAAGAATACGGAACCGGATCATCGCGCGATTGGGCGGCGAAGGGAACGCAGTTGCTCGGCATTCGCGCGGTTATTGCCGAGAGTTTCGAGCGAATACATCGGAGCAATCTCGTTGGGATGGGCGTGCTGCCGCTTGAGTTCACGGGCGGCCAGACGCGCGAGACGCTCGGCCTGACGGGGCGCGAGGTCTACACGATCGAAGGCCTCGCAGCAGGTCTCAAGCGCGCTCAGAAACTCAGGGTTCGCGCCGAGCTGGACGGCAAGAAAACGGAATTCGAAACCCTCGCTCGCGTCGATACGCCCGAGGACGTCGAGTACCTGCGCAACGGCGGTATCCTGCCGTACGTGCTGCGCCAGTTGCTGCGGGCGTAGAGAGAAGGCTATCAGGCGGGCATCGCGGACGGAACGTCCAGGCCGACCGCGATGCCGCTCTTCCTGGACGCGTAGCGCGACAACAGCCTCACCACCGCGGGTGTGACTTCCTGTACGGACTCGGGACGGAAGCCTACCGTCTCTGCGCCGCGCGCGCGCATCATCCCGAGCATCGACAACCGCTGCAACGCCGCAATCGCCTGACAATAGCGGAAGCGCTCGAGATCCATCGGCGCCATCGCGTGATAGAGCGGAATATAGAGCGATGCAAACAGCGCGCGCAGCGAATTCCCTATCGGATTGTCGCGCATCCATCGCGGATGCTCGAACGCGGACGACGAAAGGATCGTTGCGGTTGTGGCAGCATCGAGATGACGATCTCCGACGTCGGCGAAAACCCAATCGATAACGCCAGTGACGCGCAACCCGCGCACCATTACGTTGAGCGGATGGTAATCCATGTGAACGATCGATGAGGGGGCGTTGCGGAACAGAGGCGCACGTGCGCTCAACCGATCGAAAGCGCCGCGCAGGCCGGGCAGGGGACCGCGCTCGATACGGT
>Ga0187771_10004262_pt1 | contig 10064 bp, 14 predicted proteins | sample 0116_SJ02_MP15_1_FD_133139 | JGI IMG/M metagenome (GOLD analysis project Ga0187771, IMG submission 133139) | Tropical peat soil microbial communities from peatlands in Department of Meta, Colombia - 0116_SJ02_MP15_10_MG | ecosystem: Environmental > Terrestrial > Soil > Wetlands > Peat | place... | reverse complement strand
ATGTCATTCCGAACGGTGCACCATGAAGGAGGGACCACCTTCCGGTTCGATGGCAAGGACTTCGTCCGCTCAACCTATGGGGTTGAGGAGTCCAAGAGGATGTTCGCCACTGAAGAGGAGATGTTCAAGGACCTGAGGGAGTTTTATGACTGGTGGTCGCGCCGCGACACGTTCCCGCACCGGCCCCCGGAATTGGACGTCTGGCGATTCATACTGGGGCAGATGACCTGAGCTTCTTCGCCCCAGCGATTGCCAGGTTCCCGATTCTTCGGATGGGCGACGATCGAAGGGAAGAATGCAGCCGACGAGTCAGAGCATTAATCTTGAACCCAAGTCAGCCCATGTTAGTCGACAACGTCACCGCAGCTCGCGTCTGCGGCCGTCCCGGTGATGGCGCTAGCATAGTCTGACGCCATCAAGACCGCAGCGTTGGCCACTTCACTGAGGCGGGGGAGTCTCTGCAGCGCCAACGCAGCCGCCTCGGACTTCTCCACCTCGGCGACGGTAGTTCCTCTCTGTCTTGCGAACTCAGCGAACACCTCCTGGAGGCTCGGGTTGTCCGGGGTCCCATGGGTGCGAATGCACACGACGCGGACTCCTTTGGGGCCCACTTCGAGCGCCAACTGTCTGAAGAGGGCCTCCATCGCCGCGCCGCCTATCGCAAACCCGCCCTGGCCCGCCCTGGGAATCCTGGCTGTAATCGCGGTCAGGCCTAGAATGACCCCGCTCCCCTGGCGTTCCATCTGGCGGGCGGCCGCGGTGGCGGTCAGGAAGTTGGAGTTGACGACCGAGAAGGCCAGCTCCAGAAACCTCGCTTCGGGGATGTTCGTCAGGGTCCTCCCCATCCCGACAGACGATCCAATCAGGTTGAAAGAGATGTCCACCCTGCCGGACTTCTCGGCAATCTGGCTCAGGTTGGCCCCGATTTCGGAAGGGACCTGCGCGTCTACCACTGTGGCCCTGGCGCGTCCGCCTTCCGCAGAGATCTCCCTGGCAACCTTCTCCAACGAACTGAGAGTGCGGCCCGCCAGGACGACCTCCGCCCCTTCCCTGGCGAAGGCTCTGGCCACACTGCTTCCGACCCCGCCGGCCGCTCCGTAGATGACCGCGCTCTTCCCTTCGAGCAGCCCTGCGCTGCGTCCCTCCGATGAAGGCTTGACGGGGGGCATAGACATAGTGACCACTATGTCTGGCAGGCTACTTAAGGGTTCAGGGCGGTGCTCCCCGAATAAGACGCGAGTCGTTGCATAGTGGAGGCTATATTAGGTGGTCAAGTTGCGGTCTCGCCGAGAGCATGAGGGACCCCGAGAAGACTCGCGCCCAGATCGTCAGCGCGGCGTTCGACACGATTCACCGGAACGGATTCAGGGCTACGAGCGTCAAGGACATCGTCACCAAGGCCGGAGTGACCGAAGGGGCCTTCTTCCACTACTTCCGTACCAAGGACGAGCTGGGATACGCCCTCACGGAGGAGATCCTGAAGGAGATGATGCTGGATCGGTGGACAAGGCCCCTTGCCGCCTACGAGAACCCTGTGCAGGGTATGATCATCAGGTTCAGGAAACTGATGGAAAGCGCCTCAGACGAAGACCTGACTCTCGGGTGTCCATTGAACAACCTCACGCAGGAGATGTCCCCTGTCGACGAGATATTCAAGGACAGGCTCCGCGCGGTTCTCGGACTCTGGATCGATGAGACCGAGCGCCATCTCAAGAGGGCGCAGGCCAAGGGGTATCTGAAAACAGGGGTCAATCCGAGACAGGTCGCTGAGTTCGCGGTCATGATCGAGGAGGGGTCCGCCGCCCTGGTGAAGAACCTGGGGGGCAGGAATCTTTACCGGTCGCTCTACGAATCCTTCAGACAGTACATGCTTTCAATCAGCGACAGGCCCGAGCGCCGCTAGATACAGCAAATCTCACTTCTCAGAGTGCTCCTTGGGCCCCTTCCGCGTCAAGACCGTGGCGAAGTGCGGCGAAGGGGAACCTGTCTCATCCTCACTCTCCTACCGAACATGTCTCTGACCTGGTCTTCTGTCATGGCGACCACGATGGTCGTCGGCTTACCTTCCCAACTGCTGTCGACCTTCAAGAGCCTGACACCTGGGGCTAACCTCCGGGCCATATCGCTGAATCCAGCCAGGCTGAGCTCGCCCATCAGAAAGGTCGCAGGAAAGTCCTCGGAGATGTCCACGATGCACAGCCTGCTTCCGCTCTTTTTGGCTCTGAAGGCGTCCATTTCCATCTCCGCATCTCTTCCCTGGAATTCCCAACCCTCGTCCTCTAGGAACCCTCGAACCCTTGAGTATGTCGACGCAATCTTGAAGACGTTATCCTCTTCCAAAGACAGCACCCTCCACCGTCTCCCCGTTGTATGCCTTACTTTGGCCTAATGGTGGCCACCGGCATAGACATCGGCGCTCGGTTGGGGAATGCGGTCGCCGATCCGCGGACCCACTTGAATCTTAATTATCGGGCCCACCTTAAGTCACCCAGTTATTGGTCCAGACAACCTCATCTTCCGCCGTCAAGACGACCTTTTCGGTCGCCGTAGTGATGACCTGTTTCGCAGTCAACAGCGTGATAACGCGGTACCTTGTAGTCGGAAGCTACGTGGCCCCGTTCCAACTTACGGTCATCAGATTTCTGAGCGGGTTCGCCACATTGGCCCTGATTTCGGCGTCGGGATTCGGAAGCTTCCGTGGCTACCGGGCCTCGTGGCGTGATCTGTTTGGAGCCCTTTTCCTGGGGGCCTACGCCTTCGCGATTTCATACGGCTATAGCTACATCCCCGCGGCAGCAGGGGCCCTGGTCTTCTACAGCTTTGTAGTCCTGACCATGAGTTTGTATTCGGTTCTTCACGACAAAGAATCCCCGAGCTTCCGGCTGGTGCTGGGTCAGGCTCTCGGGATCATCGGAGTCCTGGTGATTACATTCGGCCGGGTAGGGTCGGTCACGTTCCAAGGAGTTCTCCTGATGGCAGTAACCGGCATGTCTTGGGGCCTCTACAGCGTCTATGGGAGGACGTTCAACAATCCCTGGGGCTACACCTACAACACCTTCCTGGTCTTCGGAGTCGTCTGTCTTGCCTTGGTACCGACGACATATCCCTTTCTTAGCAGCGGATGGACGGGTATTACGCCCTACGCCCTCGGGCTCTCGCTATACATGGGCGCCATAAGCACCGCCCTAAGCTATGTGCTATGGAATTGGACGCTAAAGCGGCTCAAGGCCTCCCAGGGAGGGATCGCCCAACTGGTGGTCCCGATTCTGACGTCGATATTGGGAATCCTGCTTCTCTCTGAACAGGTCAACACCTTCCTGGTAATCGGTGGGACTCTGATAGTAGCCGGCATCTACGCCAATTCCAACTTCAGGGTTAGGTAGAAGACGGCAGGTTTCGAAGCGGACGGCGTCACGTGCGTCCTCGCTGTTAGACGATGCCGCCTTCTGTAACGTCGCAGACCTTCATCAGGCAGGAGCCCAGGCGACGCCCGGTGACACTCCAGTCCAAATGCGTCAAGAGAGAGGCAAGTCGTGTGCGGTCGCCGGGATTTGAACCCGGGTTACCAGCTTGGAGGGCTGATGTCCTAGACCAGGTTTTCCTCTCAGAGAGATCTGGACGACGACCGCACAACTCGGAGAGCTACCCCGACTCTTTTTAATCGTTCATCCTTTGAGATGCTCGCTCCACTTCGTAGACGACCCTTGCCGACACGACGTGCGCCTCCAGCGGCCTTGGATGGATCCGGGCCAGCTTGTCTACCATCTTCACCGTCTCAAGCGTGAAGTGGCCGTGAGGAAACCCCCCCACTATCACGCAGGGCCTCTTCGCTGCCGCGAGCTCTCTTCCAATCCCCTCGGCAGAGCTCGGCGCGCCCTGTGTCGAGAGCCCAATTGTCAAGTCTGGGACCACCATCCTCTTCAACAGGTCCCTCATCCCTGCCTGGTAGACCCTGACGAGCCCCTCGCCAGGCCTCTCCGCGAGGAGTTTCTCTGCGAGCCCCCTAAACCTCAGGTAACTCTTGGGGATCCTAGTTCCCTCTTCAACCTCCAGCACGATGTCTTGGCTGGTGTGCACGTAGACTCTCATCATCCCATCCAGGAACAGGGGAGTCCCAGCCAGACTAAGCAGGGCGGCGTGGACAAGGTCGGGCCTCCCGCGTTTCTCTCCATCTCTCAGCCTCCCCATGGCCGAGTGGTGGAAACTCCTATCGAGAAGGATTCGAGAGGGCTCGACTTCTCTCCTTCTCGAGTCGCTCGCCACGGCCGGACTCCTCTGAATTTCACGCGGGACAAGCTCAAGCGCCGATTCAGCTAGGACAAAGTGAAGCCGCACAAGTGCCTGCGCAGACGGGCAAGGTTAATTCCTTTTGCGGTTACCCGTCATCCGTGAAGCAGGGGAAGGGAGCCAGGGACAACGCGGCGGCAGTGGCAAGGCTCCTTACAGAGTCGGCGGTCGCGCTCGCACAGACGGACATGGATTTGGCCAAGAAACAGGCCGCGCTTGCGAGAAGAGTCATGCTGAAGTTCAACATCAGGCCTGGCCCCTCCCTCAGGAGATTCACCTGCCGGGGCTGCAAGTCCCTCCTAGTCCCTGGCGTCAACGCCAGGGTTCGGCTCGGCCACGGCAGACCCACCACTATTCGGATTACATGCCTAGACTGCGGGCACGTCAGCCGAAGAATCGTGGGCAGGCTTAAATACGATAAGCCGAGGGTCTGAAAATCCGCTTCGTGAGAAGACAATGGTGAACGTGCACGATGTTCCGTCAGGAAAACTGATTCCCGCCCTAGCGGAGCGAGTAAAATCGCTCCCTGGGCTCGAGGCTCCCGAATGGGCTCGCTTCGTCAAGACCGGCTCTCACGCCGAGCGGCCTCCTCAGCAGCCGGACTGGTGGTTCACGAGGGCAGCTTCACTGCTCAGGAAGCTCTACCTCCACGGGCCAGTTGGCCTGGGAGACCTCGAAAGGGCATACGGCGGGTCGAAGGCAGTGGCCTACTTCCCCAAGCACCACAGGGACGCGGGGGGTTCTTCCGTAAGGAGAATCCTCAAGCAGCTCGAGCAAGCTGAGCTCGTTGCCAAGACTCCGAAGGGGAGGGTCCTGACACCGAAGGGGACGGCAATGCTGGACAAGGTCAGCGTGGACCTCTTCAAGACCGCGGCCGAGGGCAACAAGGCACTGGCGAGGTATGGATAGATGGCGGAGCCTTCTCAGAGGCCCACCGACAAGGAAGCCGCTGACAGGAAGGTCATGCGGGAGGGGGTACTCAGGATGGCCTTGACCTCCGAGGCGAGGCAGAGGCTGGCAAACGTCAAGATGGTGAAGCCGGAGCTGGCCAGCTCGATCGAAGAGTACGTCATCCAGCTCGCCTCGAGCGGCCAGCTGAAACGCGCCCTCGACGACGAGCAAATCAAACAGATGCTTCTTTCGCTTCAAGAGAAGAAGCGCGAGATCAAGATAAGGCGATTATGATATGGCAAGAGTGAAGGACACCGGCAAGAAGAACAGGCTGAGGAAGGCCACCAAGAGGACGAGGTCAGTCCCCACCTGGGTGATCGTAAAGACCAACAGGCATGTTCGCAACAACCCGAAGAACAGGAACTGGAGACAGCGCAAGCTGAAGATCAGGTGATGATGGATGTCTGAGCAGAAGACGGAGCCGCTGACAAGGACCTACGTCGTCCCCCTGGGGGTAGCCTTCGAGGCTCCCGCCTACCGGAGGGCCAAAGTGGCCATCAGGATAATCAAGGAGTTCACCAAGAGACACATGAAGGCCACGGAGGTCAGCATAAAGGAGGATGTCAACGAGCTCGTCTGGGCGAGGGGCATCAGGCACCCGCCGAGACGCCTCAGGCTCGAGATGGAGCGGGACGAAGACGGCCTTGTCTCCGTCAGGCTCGCCCCAGAACCAGAACAAGTGTGACCGCTTGGGCCTGCATCTGATTGACATCTACCGAAGCCCCAACATAGGCGTCTTCATGAAGGCGAACGACCGGTTTCTTCTAGTCCCCAAAGGCCTTGCCCAGACAAAGGCTGACAGGCTCTCCGGCTCCCTGGGGGTAACGGCTATCCCAGCATCCGTAGGCGAATCCCGACTCCTCGGCCCGCTAGTGTCGATGAACAGCAAGGGGATTCTCGTCTCCAGGCTGGCCGAGCAGAACGAGGTCGCGGAGCTAGCGTCCGCCACCGGACTGAATGTGGCCAGGCTGGAGTCAAGGTTCACCGCGGTCGGCAATCTGGTCGCGGCCAACGACAAATGCGCGCTCGTGTCGCCAGTCCTTGAACCCAGGGCCGCATCCCAGGTACGCGAAGTGCTAGGGACCGAGGTAGAGCGGACTCCGATAGGAGAGTACATTCAGGTGGGGGCCCTGGTCGTGGCGACCAACGGCGGGGCTGCCGTATATCCCGGCCTTGCCGAAGACGATGTCACAAATCTTGGGGGACTTCTTGGTGTGGCCGCCTACCCGACGTCCGTGAACAGGGGGGTTCCCTACGTCGCGTCGGGCCTGGTTGCGAACACGAAAAACGCGGTGGCCGGGAGTCAGACGACCGGCCCCGAGCTGGTCTTTATAACGAGGGCACTGAACGTCTGAGATTGAAGCTGGTGTAGGTGCAAACGAGCAAGGAATCAACCGAAGAAGAGAGACTCAACTCCCTCGTGGTGGAAGTGAGGGTGCTCGAGGGAACCTACAACGAACTCACCTCCCGCCAGACCCTCCTCGAGAGAGCGCTCCTTGAAAGTCGCTCGGCGCTCGAGGCGATAAACGGACTCGGCGAGAAACCATCGAGCGAAGTTCTGATTCAGATAGGAGGGGGCGCCATGCTGAGGGCTCCGGCCCCCGCCACCGGCAAGGTCCTGGTCAACATAGGGGCCAGTGTCGTCACGGAGAAGACGAGAGAGGAAGCGGTGGCCATTCTCGAGTCGAGGAACAAGGAAGTCGAAAAGACCGTGTTCTCTTTGATCAACCAAAGGAACGAAATAGCCGAGAGACTCGAAGCCGACAGGCAGCTCCTCCAGACGCTTCTGGCTCAGCAGGGCCAGAAGGGTTAGGCTTGTTTGAGAAGCTGAGGCAGGCCTTCTCCGCGGTCACCAGCGCTGTTCGAGAGAAGAAACTGTCGGAGGAGGACTTGGGCAAGGTGGCGTTCGACTTCCAGCTCGCCCTCATCGAAAGCGACGTCGCCCAGAACGTCGCAGAGAAGCTCACGCAAGAGGTTGAGAAGGGACTGACTGGAGTAAAGGTCGACCGCTCAGAGGAGCCCTCCGAGGTGGTGGGAGAGCGACTGAACGAAGCGCTGCAGTCCGCCTTTGCCCGCTCCGGCACCGTCGATATCATTGCGAACATCAGGGAGAAGAACAAGACAGGTGAACCCTATGTCATCCTGTTCTTGGGAATCAATGGCACCGGGAAGACGACCTCTATCGCCAAGTTCGCGAACTTGCTGAAGAAGAAGGGGGTATCGGTGGTCTGCGCGGCGGGGGACACGCACAGGCCCGGGGCCATAGAGCAGCTGACCGAACACGCAGACAGGCTCTCTCTGAAGGTTGTCTCGCAGAGGTACGGGGCAGACCCCGCGGCGGTCGGGAGAGACGGGGTCCTCTACGCAAAGGCACACCACGTCGACTGCCTTCTGATAGACTCTGCCGGGAGGATGCAGACGAACCAGAACCTGATGGAGGAGATGGCCAAAGTCGCGAGGGTCGTCAGGCCCGATTTCAAGATGTTCGTCGCCGACGCGCTCACTGGGAACGACGCCGTCTCGCAAGCCGAGCTCTTCAACAAGCACGTCGGGTTCGACGGAGTGATTCTGACGAAGGCAGACGCTGATGCCAGGGGAGGGGCCGCGCTTTCGATAGTCTACTCCACCGGGAAGCCCGTACTGTTCTTGGGAGTGGGTCAGGGGTATGACGACCTCGCGCCCTTCGACTCCCACAAGTTCCTAGACTCGCTGATGAAGTAGAGAAGCTTTAACCCCCGCCTCCTCGCCGTCACATCCATGGAGGGCAAGGACTTTCTCACGCTGACCGAGCTCACCCCGCAGGACCTGAGGGCGATTCTGGGCCTAGCGGCGAAGCTCAAGAGGGGAAGATCGTCGGGCCTGGGCCGGGGCGTCCTCGACGGCAAGACCATTGCGCTGATTTTCGAAAAGCCTAGCACCAGGACGAGGGTTAGTTTTCAGGTGGCGATCAACGAACTCGGCGGCAGTCCGATGAGCCTCAGCTCGGCCGAGCTCCAGCTCGGGAGAGGAGAGACCGTGGAGGACACAGCGAGGGTTCTCTCTAGGTACGTCCACTGTATCGTGGCAAGGGTCAACAGCCACTCCGACCTCGAACGCCTTGCCAGGACCGCCACTGTCCCAGTGGCCAACGGCCTCAGCGACCTGCACCACCCGGTGCAAATCCTCGCGGATCTACTGACGCTCCAGGAGCGCAAGGGGAGGCTCGAGGGGCTAAAGGTGGCTTGGGTGGGGGACGGCGACAACGTCTGTAACTCATGGCTCTACGGAGCGGCTCTCGCTGGAGTCGACTTCACCGCTGCGACCCCCAGAGGGTATGAACCACTTCCTGAGATGGTCGAACGCGCCTCCAGACTCTCGAAGTCTACAGGGTCGAAGATTGCGCTCGTCACCGACCCGAAGGCAGCCGTCAAGGGGGCGGACTGCGTGATGACCGACACCTTCGTCTCAATGGGGCTCGATGAAGAGAGGAAGAAACGGGAAAGCGCCTTCCTGCCGAAGTATCAAGTCGGCGCGTCCCTGATGTCGCTTGCCAAGCGGGACGCCATATTCGAGCACTGCCTCCCGGCGCACAGAGGCGAAGAGGTGACCGCCGGAGTGATTGACGGCCGCCAGTCGGCGGTCTTCGACGAGGCCGAGAACCGGATGCACACCGAGAAGGCTTTGCTCTGCTTCCTGATGCTCGGAAAGAGGGAGCTCGCCTCACTTAACGCCAAGTGAAGAGGTACTCTGACAGGTCGACTCGCCCTCCCCTGACAGCGACTCCTTCCTTCCTCAGCAACGCGGCCTTCCTTCCCGTGCCGGTTGGCCCCCCGTATCCGCCGAGCTCCCCGTCTTGCTTGACCACTCTGTGGCAGGGGACGACGATTGGGGTCGGGTTTGCCCTGAGCGCGGCGCCCACTGCGCGACTGGCGCCCGGCTTGCCCATCCTCGCCGCTATGGCGCCGTAGGTGGTGACTTTCCCTCGCGGCACTTCAGACGTGAGGACGTAGACCCTGGCGGCGAACCTTGATACCATCAGACCCTGATGACCTCCAGCCCAAACTGGCCGACGAGCTTCATAATCCTATCCTTGTGAGGGCCTAACCCCTTCCAGTCGACGAGGGCATACCTGACTGGTGCCGTCGTCCTCTGGATCATCTGGGCCACCATCTTCTGGTCGATGTGTTCCAGGGCGTACTTCGGGGCTATGAACGACACCGCTACGTCCCCCTCGGCGACGGCCTCGTTGAACTTCTCCGGATAGTGAGTCCCCCCGAACCCGATGGCAACCTTGTCCCAGATCCTCCTGTGGGTGAGCGCGTCGACGAGCGACTCCGCCACGACCTTCGCAGCGTCTTTGTCGCCCCAGTACCGCTCGGACGACCCGAGCTCGACGAAGAGGACGGGCCTTGTGAGCGACGTGGGCCCGTGATGAGTGGCCTCCAGGGTGACCTCGTAGGCCGGTACTTTCTTCTTCCTGCTCCAGAGCGCCATCATGTAGTCCTTCAGCAGGCCGGGGTCCCCGCGCCCTAGCTCTCCTCCCACGCCCCCGGCCTTCGCCTCCGCCGAAAAGTTGCCCGTCGTGTGGGCGGTCAGCGAAGCGATTCCGGATTCGGCGCTGTGCCTCGACAGGAAGATGTATGCCTGCGGGTTGAAGTAAGAGTCCAGGTCGGGCGGGTCGACGATATGGCCCTCAAAGAGAATCAACAGCAACGAGCCTCGTTGATACACTGGCTTCCCGAGGAAGCTGATTCCAGTTGAGACGAAGTCCTGTCCCGCGACCATTGCCTCCGCAAGGGTCCTTGAGGCGAGGTCGGACGAAGAGGCGACGATGACGGTCGCCGGCT
>Ga0187771_10004261_pt1 | contig 10067 bp, 6 predicted proteins | sample 0116_SJ02_MP15_1_FD_133139 | JGI IMG/M metagenome (GOLD analysis project Ga0187771, IMG submission 133139) | Tropical peat soil microbial communities from peatlands in Department of Meta, Colombia - 0116_SJ02_MP15_10_MG | ecosystem: Environmental > Terrestrial > Soil > Wetlands > Peat | place... | reverse complement strand
CCGCGAGCGAGATCGACTCTTCACGAGGCCGGCGCGAAAGCTGGTGCCACAACTCTTCGGTGATGAATGGCATGAACGGGTGAAGCAAACGAAGCGCCGCCTCGAACACTCGCGTGAGGTTGATCCAGGCCGGGTGCGCCGCCGGCTCTCCACTGGTTCTCGTAATCTCGGGTTTCACCCACTCCAGGTACCAGTCGCAGAATTCGTGCCAGAAAAAGTGATAGACCCCGTCGGCTGCCTCGTGGAACCGAAACTGCTCCAGAGCTTCGTTGACCTCGCGCGTGACGGCGAGCAATCGCGAAAAAATCCACCGGTCCGCGAGGGCAAGGTGTTCGGGTGCGGCCACGGCGTCAAAGCCGAGACCGGGCATCGGCTTCAGCGAGTCCGTGATTTGGCTCTGGACTGTCTCGGACAGTTTGCGGAAATTCATCAAAATGAAGCGCGCCGCGTTCCAGATTTTATTGGCGAAGGCGCGGTACGCATCGAATTTTTCCGGGCTGACCACGATGTCCGTGCCCGGGGCAGCACTGATGGCGAGGGCAAAGCGGACGGCGTCCGTTCCGTATTGCTCGGTCAGCTCGAGCGGGTCAACGACGTTGCCTTTGGTTTTCGACATCTTCTGCCGCTCCGCGTCGCGCACCAGAGCATGAATGTAAAGCTCGCGGAAAGGCACATCATTCATGAATTTCATGCCCATCATGATCATCCGCGCGCCCCAGAAAAACAGAATATCGAACCCCATGATCATCAAGTTCTGAGGGTAGAAGCGGTCGAGGTCCGGCGTGGCATCGGGCCAGCCCAGTGTGGCGAACGGCCACAGCGCTGAGCTGAACCAGGTATCGAGCACGTCGGTTTCAGCGCGAAGCGCCGTCCCGCCGCACTGGGCGCAAACGGTGGGAGCGACGCGAGCCACCATCACCTTGCCGCAAGCGTCGCAATACCACGCCGGGATCCGGTGTCCCCACCAGAGCTGGCGGGAAATGCACCAGTCATAGATTCTTCCCATCCAGTCCAGGTAAATCTTCTGGTAATGCGCCGGGACGATCTGGATGCGCCCATCCTCCACGACCCGGATGGCAGCTTCGGCCAGCGGCTTCATCTTCATAAACCACTGAGTGGAGAGCCGCGGCTCGATGGTGGAGTGGCATCGCTGGCATATGCCCACGCTGAGTTGATAATCCTCGGTCTTCTCCAGCAGCGCTTGGGCGCGGAGCTCGCTGAGCACGGCATGGCGCGCGTCAAATCGATCGAGGCCCTTAAACCGGCCAGCCGCATCGGTCATGCGCGCTTCCGCGTCGATGACTTCCAGGCGGGGCAGTTGGTGCCGCTCGGCAATTTCAAAATCGTTCGGGTCGTGAGCGGGCGTGACCTTCACCGCGCCCGTCCCAAATTTCGGATCGACGAAATCGTCGGCGACTACCGGAATCTTGCGGTTGAGCAGTGGCAGAATGACCTGACGGCCCACGGCAGCCTGGTAGCGCGGATCGGAAGGGTTGACGGCCACGGCGGTATCGCCCAGCATCGTTTCGGGTCGCGTCGTGGCCACCGTGAGATGCCCCGGACCGTCAGCAAAAGGATAGCGGATGTACCAGAGCTTTCCTTGGCGATCTTCGTGCACTACTTCCAGATCGGAGACAGCGGTCCCGCACCGGGGACACCAGTTGACGATATATTTTCCCCGATAGATAAGTCCCTCATCGTAGAGACGCACGAAGACTTCCACGACCGCGCGCGTGTACGCCGCGTCCATCGTGAAGCGGTTGCGAGACCAGTCGCAGGAGGCGCCCATGCGCTTCATCTGTTCGTGGATCGTTCCGCCGTTCGCTTCCTTCCATTGCCAGCAGCGCTCGATGAATTTCTCCGGTCCCATTTCCCGTCGTCGCCGCTGCCCTTCGTGCTGCCATTCCCTCTGCGCCTCCGACCCCGGCTCCAGATCAGGCAAAGCCTCGCGGCCGAGCTCGCGCTCCACGATCATTTGCGTTGCGATCGAGGCGTGGTCGGTCCCGGGAAGCCACAGCACGTTTTCGCCCCGCATCCGATGCCAGCGCATCAGAATGTCAATCGCCGTGTGTTCCAGCATGTGGCCCATGTGGAGTGAGCCGGTGATGTTGGGCGGAGGTATGACCAACGAAAAGGACGGACGCGCCGCGTCGTCACCGGGGCGATAGAGGTTTTGCTCGATCCACTGATGCGCCCACCGTGGCTCAATGCTTTCCGGAGAGTAGACCTTGGGAATCTCGGGTTCCAATCGTACCTTTCTTCGGCGGCGTCTCGGCTCTGGCGGAGAAGATAGCCCAAGGGCGCTCCACCAGACGTAAGTGAGAGGACCTTAAAATCAAAGTACTATAGCGTTTGCCTGACTTTCAGTCAAACACGGCGCATCGATGCCGCTGCTGGCGGGTGAAGCAGACATTAACGCGGCGCTGGCCTTGCGCGCCTTCCTGGAATGGGATCGAGGCGGGGGCGACCGGTCGGGCCGGTTAAGAATTCGGCGGAGAGGACGCGTTGAGTTCAGCGTTAATTTCGTCGGCCAGATTTCTGGCCATATCCGCAATCGCCTGAGGAGCCAGGCGCGGGGACATTTTGGCCACCACCATATGAACAATCGCATAAACATGCTCGGGATCGATGGCTGGAGGAGCCTGAGCGGGGGCAGCGACACCCTCCTCGGCCCCCGCTACCGGCGGCGCTTCCTCTTCAGGGGCGGCAAACCGCACGTGACCCGCCGCTGCTTCACTCAATGAATAACTCTCCAGGGAATCCGCCGAAACGGGAGGGGCCTCGGGCTCTGGAGGAGGTTGTTCGCCTTCGGAAACCGAGGGAAGGGTTTCGGCGGCAGCCGCTTCCGCGGAGGCTTCCACTGCCGGCTCCTCGACGGGCGCCGGTGCAGGGGCCATCTCGTCGCTCAGAACGGGTTGCGCAATATCGCTGACCCGGAACATCATGGTGCGCGCGAATTCCGGTGCGGGCGGAGAGGGCGGGGGTGGTGGCGGCGCGGCTTGCTCTTCGATGAATACGGGTTCGGCAGGAGCCCCCTCCTGCGGAGGCGTTGCCATTCCCGGTGCAGGTTCCGCTGCCGCTTCGAGGCCCTCAGATGTTTCCGCAGCGAACATTGGTTCTGCGGGAGGCGCTGGAGGTGATTCCGGCTCAGCCGTAGGTGGCGCCTCCGGCGAAACGGCGGATTCGTATGAAGGCGCAGGTTCGAAGGAAGGCGCCGGCTCCTGCGGTGTGAAAGGTTCGAACGCTGGTGCCGGTTCGGGTGGCGGAGGCGCCATTTCTTCCAGCGGCGCTTCTCCAATTGCCACGCCACCTTCCAGCGCAGACAGGTCGGGTTCCACCTTCTTGGGGACATATTCGGGCTCTTCGTCCATCGGCTCGACCACCGGAGGTGGCGCAGGCCGAGCCCGCGGAGGTATCTTGTAGACGACGGTTGCCCCAAGGGGAGTGTGAGCAGCTTCCGAGACGGCAATAAACTTGGTTACGGTGGCGATCAACTCATCGCGGTCAAACGGTTTCTTGATTCGTCCGTCGGCTCGAGCCCGAGCGCCTTTTTGCTCGTCGTAGATATCATCGTCACTGAACACGAGCACGACGGGCACGTTGGGAAATTCCGACGAACCTTTAACGAACTCGCACACTTCGTAGCCATCTTTACCGGGCATCGAGACATCGGCGAGAATCACCGTCGGCTTGACGTTGGGCAGTTTCTTGATGGCCGCCACACCGTTCGAGACTGTGATGACATCCATGCCCTCGCCCGTCAAGATACTGCTCGCTTTCTTCTGAACGGTAGGGCTGTCGTCTGCGATCAAGATGGTTCGCGTCACGCTTGACCTCCCGCCTTTTCCTCGGAGCCCTTACTTCCGTGAGAGATACCACTTTGGACGATTTAAGTCAAGGTGTAAACAGTTGGCGAACCTCGATTTGCGTGGCTGCTTCGCGCCCCGGCGGGAAGCCCCACGCTCACCCCCCAGCATGGCACCTCGCACCAGGAAGCATTCGAGCCGATTCCACCGCTGAAGAACCTACCACGGCTTGACGATCTTCTTGAGGATGTGGAATCGGCCCTTCTTCCCCTTGGGGGGTGAATCAGGTGAGCTGCTGTTGTCCGCCTTGGTTGAACTGTCTTGGGTTTGCGCTGTCTTGGCATTTTCCTGAGTGTTGGCAGCGCCTGGGGCGGCCGAATCTTGTGCCGCCGGCTTCGCCGCCTCCACTTTTCCCGAATTTAGAGCGCTCTCGCTGACCGGCTCAGCCACAACCACATTGCCTGCGGGCGCTGCAGGGGCCGTCGTCGCGACGACAGCCTCGCCAGGTTTCCCGCCCAAGTGGACCGGTCCGTGTCGTGTGGCGGACATGTTAGGCGCGCTGGAGAACGCCCCGCCCAACTTTCCCAGCCAGGTTTCGTTCACGCGGTGGGTCTCGTCGGCCTGTGCCCGGGCGATCGTGGCGCGCGTCGCATGGGGAATAGGTTCATGAAGCGCCGTGAGCCGTGTCTTGGCGTCCTCCACATGGGGGCTGAGTGGATAGTCCGTGATCACCAGGGAATAATACGTGGCAGCTTGTTTGGGAGATTTCAGGCGTTCAAACGTCTGCCCCAGATACCACATCGCACTGTCGGCTTCACTGAAGTCCGGATAGTGGTCCGCGATTTCCTGGAAACGCGAGAGGGCCGCCCTGTTCGCCTGCTTCAGATAATAGAATTGCGCAATCTTAAAATCGCTCTGGCCCAGCACCTCTTGCACCTCGCGCAGTCGCCCTTTCACTCGCGGCATTAGTCTGCTGTCCGGGTATTTCAGCAGGAATTCTTTGAATTCGGCTTCCGCTAATCGTGCTTCCGTCCGGTCCCGATCGGGCTTGGCCATCAGGCGGAAGTGACACATGCCGGCGCGGTACTGAGACTCCGGCGCTTCCGGCGCGGTGGGGAAGAACGTAATGAAATCCTTGTACTCGGACTCGGCCTGAGTCAGCCCGGAAATTCCACCCTCATTGTAGTAGGAGTCCGCGATGGCTAGCTTCGCTTTGGCCAGGAATTCGCTGTCCGGATAGGCGTTGAGCAGGGTTTGGAGTGTCAACCGGCCCACTTCGTATCGGCCGCGGGCGATCTCGGTCGTCGCCCTTTCGTAAAGGATCTTGTCGGGTTGGTCTCCGGCCGCGACCGGGGCAGGCAGGTTGTTTTCAGCGTGACGGTGAAACAGGCAGCCCGGCAGCCAAAGGACGCTCAGCACCGCGAGACTCGAAGTTGCCACAACGCGTTTCACGATCGGTTTGTCCTCTCCCTTTACTCGCTGGTCGTTCAGCGATACTTGCTGGCTCTCGGTCTCAGAACGACCGAACAACGGTCATCACACTCTTGTGGTTTCACGTGTCGTCGCGGCCAGCCGAATCCAGTCGGCCAGTCGCGCCTTCGGATTCTCGTTATCAAAGATGTCCGAACCAGCCACCAGGATGTCTGCGCCGGCCCGAATTAAATCCTCCGCTCGATCGAGGGTCACGCCCCCTTCGACTTGAATCGCAAAACTCCGTCGGCGTTCATCTCGCACGCGGGCAGCCGCTCGAAGTTTTTCGAGTGAAGCGGGAATGAAAGTCTCCTTCTCGAGGCTCGGATCAGCGGCGAGGATCGTCAGGAAGTCGAGCTGCCCGAGCGCCTCGGTCAGCGCTTCCACAGGCGTCGAGGGATTCAAGGCCGCGCCAGCCTTCGCCCCGCACGCCCGGATCATCTCGAGAACACGGTGCAGGTTCGTGGTCGCCTCGGGATGAACCGAAACCCAATCGGCGCCCGCCTCCACAAACTCGGCCGCGTACCGCTCCGGCCTTTCAACCAGTAGATGAACGTCCAGCACCAAGTCCGTCGCCCGCCGCAGGCCCTTGATCACCGGCTGGCCAGCGGTGATGCCGGGAGCAAAATGCCCGTCGCAAACGTCCACGTGAACCATGGACGCGCCCGCAGCCTTGATGTTTTCAAGCGCCTCGCCCAACCGTGCGAAGTCCGCGGCGAACAGTGACGGCGCGATGAGTGCCATAAAAAGACTGCGGCCAGACCCCACGGCAGCGGAACATCCCCAAATCGCTGATTCGCATTCTAGACTATCACATCTCAGCCGAAGATTGGTAGTCAGTAGTCGGCGGTTAGTTGTCGCGTGCCATCTTACCATTCCGCACTAAGGGTCACCGAGCGCCCGCATGATGCGACTCGAACCCTTCCGTACCCGTCCCTCAGCGCTGGGCCGTAACGTCGAACCTTGGCTTTCATTTTGACGACGGAGAACAGACCACGGACCAAGAACCCCCGGTTTTCCAAATCGGGACTAGGCAGGGTAACCGGAAGATGCATCTTATGATTCTAAGGGATATTCCGGTTTCGTTCGTAAATCCCCGTTCGCCACGCCCTCCTGCCCACCTCGTTCACTTGCAGCATCCATTTTCCAGGATTGGTTTTCCAGTTTCTTCACTCTCGACTGTCAACTCTGAACTGTCGACTGCCCTTCTGTCAATCCGCAAAAATACTTAGACAAAAAATGTCAACCCTTCGACCGGGAATGTGCAGCCGGGGCCTACCGCTGAGCCGCATCGGACAATCATGCATCGAGGATCGGGGGTGGTTCCTCGAGCACGATCTTTGCCACGCACCTGCTCCGCCATGCGCGGATGCGATCACGACAGAGGAGCACCCAGGATTTTGACATTCAGCTTGGCGTCGATTACCGTATTCACGTCATGAGAGGTTGCGTTCGTTTGGCGCTGATTGGCTTTCTCGCGTTGAGCATCCTGCCGCTCGGCTGCGCCCGAGGGAATTCAAAGCGCGCCGTCCAGGAAGCGATCGAGGCGCACTTGAAACAACAGCCGGGACTCGCGCTCTCCAACATGACGACTGAAGTGCAGGACGTCAAGTTTGACGGCGACAAGGCCACGGCCCAGGTGGTTTTCCAGAGCAAGGAAGCGGCCGAGGTGAAGGTCGAAGTACGATACACGCTCCGCCGCCAGGGCAACCGCTGGGAGGTCGAGTCGAGCACGCCTATGGGAGGCGCGGGAGCGAATCCGCACGGCGCCGCAGTAGCTCCCGCCTCAGGACAGCCCACGGTGGTGCCCACAAATCCGCCGGGCCAAATGTCACCGCAGCCCAGCCACTGACATCTGATTTTCGATTGGTGATTGTCGATTGACGATTGAAGAAAGCCGAAAATCGAAATTCGAAACTCGACGATGAGTTCTGCCTGCAAGTTTCCAGTTTCGACTTTCGAATTTCGTCTTGCGCCAATCGGCAATCGAAAATCGAAGATTAGTGCGGGTTTAGGCAGCCCGGTATGCCGCCCAGCCCTTGTGCTATTTTAACAGCGCGCACGATGGCCTCTGCCGTAACTTGGGCCGCGGCTGTGCCGAGCGTGTTCAGGTCGGCGCGCTTCGCGCCGAGCGAGAGCGCGAACACCAGGTCGCCATCGAACTGCGTGTGGACCGGTCTGATGGCGCGCGCCAACCCGTCGTGAGCCATCTGAGCAATTTTAGTCGCCTGCGATTTGTTGAGCGCGACGGTGGTCATGACAACCACCAGCGTGGTGTTCGTCGCACCAAAGCGTATGCGAACTTTTCCGGCAAACATCCGGCGGGCCGTGTCAATGAATTGCAAAGAATCAGGAGACCGACGCGCTCCGGCGATGATCTGGCCGTTCGCGGGGTCGACGACATCACCAAAAGCATTCACCACGGCCAAAGCCTGGACCACCGCTCCCTTGGCCAGGTCAAGGCTTGCGAAGCCGACGCCGCCTTTCGTGGCGCGAGCCGCACCAAAGAGCTTTCCTACCGTCGCGCCGGTACCCGCCCCAACTGATCCTTCTTTCACAGTTGGGGAAGCGTTGCGGCACGCGGCTCGCGCCATCGTTTCGTCGGGTCTGGCTTTGGGCGATCCGATATTCAAATCGAAGATGACCGCCGCCGGCACGATGGGAATGTGATTCCGCCCCGCCTCAAAACCGACGCCGCGGGCTTCGAGGTACTTCATCACCCCAGCGGCCGCGTCGAGACCGAACGCGCTGCCTCCTGCCAGCAGAATGGCGTGGACGCGCTCCACCAAATGTCCGGGCCGGCACGTTTCAATCTCCCGCGTTCCTGAAGCCGAGCCCCGAAGGTCCACTCCGCAGACCGCGCCCGCTTCGCAGAGGATCACGGTGCATCCCGTCAGGCCGCGGAAGTCGCTCGCGTGGCCGACTCGGAAACCCGGTAGAATTCTCATCTAGACACCAAGGAACGGGATTTCTCGGACGAAGAAAGAAGGGTAAATGGGAAATGGAAAATTGCAAATGGCTCGCAACGGTGGCGTACCCATTTGCCATTTCCCATTTGCCATGGCCCATTAGCCATTCTTCAGAGTTGTCTTGATCTGGTCCTGCAGCTTCTTAATTTCTTTTTCCTTTTCCTTGTCGGGATTTTCCTTCAGAGCCGCCAGGGCAGCATTGGCTACGTCGTCCGCCTCCCCGCACAGGATTTTGAGCTTCGAAGGGTCGCGCTGATGCTTTCGATCATACAGAGTTGCGCCGTTCAGGAGTTGTTCTGTCAGGAAGAGTGCAAACTCGTAATCATCGAGTTTGACGGGGCCGGCCTTCAGGGCGTTTCGCGCTGCCGCCCGATCTCCTCCCATCGCCTCGCCCAGAGCATCGTCAATGCCCTTGCGTTGAGCGTCCACGGCCGCCGCTTCTTGATCATCGGGACCGATCAGGATCCCTTCCATCACCTGATTGAGCTGGGTCACCACGGTGGGCCCTTCGGTGGCGGGATAAGGCGCGTCGAGCGTCAGATCCTTGGGGAGCGTGCCGCCTTGCGTGAGCTGGTGCGCGACCTCGGCCAGGTGCAGGGCCCTCTGGCCTCCTACCTGCTGGGTGTCGCGCCGCCGGCCGCTATATTCCGATTTCACTTGCGGACGTGTCGTCTTGTCCGCCCCTTTGGAGTACGCGTCAGCGAGTTCCTTGTAAGCTTCCATTTGACCGCTGAAGACTACGGCGCGAAGCACTCGTGCCCGGTTGGTGTAATCATTGGGCGGCGACGCTTTCGCCAGGCCATCCGTGTGTTCGATGGCCTGCCTGAAATCACCTTTCTCGAAAAAGCCGATTGCCTCAGAGTATTCTCCCGCCGGCCCGGCGACATGCGGAACGGGCTGCGAACAACTCGTGATCAAAATCGACACGAAAACTGCCAAGCCGGAAGAGCCCAACCTGAAGGAATAGTTATGGCGAGGCTGAATCATTTGGCCTCCTTGAAGACTGCATTGTTGCGAGCACGCTACCTGGCTGCCCTCACTATAAGTCAAGCTTCTGGCGAATTCAAGGATGGCGGACGTTTTTAGATTTCCCGTCGCGAAGCCATGTATCATAGAGGTCTCGGCTGGCGTGCAACGGGTAGAACCTCGCGATCGAAACCTGAGGCGCTTGCCACAAGGGGGACAACTGCATGAGCAAAAGGCAACAACAAATCACGCTGGCGGCGGCCGCGGCGCTTCTCCTGATGTTGGGCGGGGCCTTCTACGCCCAGATTTCCACCGTCCGAAACGGGGAAGCGGACCAGGCCTCGAGCAAAGTCGAGGCGCGGGTTTTTGCGGCCACCGAGAATGGACAAAGCACTTCCTTCCTGATCCTGCTTCAGGACCAAGCCGACTTGCACGCGGCCTACGCGATTCAGGACCAAGACGCGCGCGGATGGTACGTTTACCGCACTCTGACCGAACAGGCCCAGCGCACGCAAGCGGGCCTTCGTCAGTTCCTGGAGGCGTCCGGCGCCCGATGCCAGTCGTTCTGGGTCGCCAACGTCTTGCTGTGTAGCGGAGGCCGCGCGTTGGTGAACGCCCTCGCAGCGCGCAGCGACGTTCGCGCCATCGAGGCCAATCATCCCTCACAATGGATCAAGAAGCCGGTCAACGAGGCCCCCACGGATGAGTCTCCGACGGGCATCGAGTGGAACGTGCAGAACGTGCGGGCCCCACAAGTGTGGGCGCTTGGATACACTGGCCAGGGGATTGTGATCGGCAATGAAGATACCGGAATGCAGTGGGACCATCCAGCCCTGCAGCCCCACTACCGCGGATG
>Ga0187771_10004260_pt1 | contig 10067 bp, 10 predicted proteins | sample 0116_SJ02_MP15_1_FD_133139 | JGI IMG/M metagenome (GOLD analysis project Ga0187771, IMG submission 133139) | Tropical peat soil microbial communities from peatlands in Department of Meta, Colombia - 0116_SJ02_MP15_10_MG | ecosystem: Environmental > Terrestrial > Soil > Wetlands > Peat | place... | reverse complement strand
CTCTGAGAAGGGATGGAACACCGTGGTGGCCTTCCAGACCCGAAACGCCCCACACATAAACCACGAGTATCTTCAGAAGAGCGCACTCGCCCTGGTCGACGGGCTTTTCATAAACCCCGTCCTCGGAAAGAAAAAGGAGGGCGACTTCAGGGACGAGGTCATTCTGGCCACCTACAAGGCGATAACCGCGAACTACTTTCCCAAGGAGTCAGTAGTGATGAGCATGCTCCACTATGAGATGCAGTACGCAGGGCCCAAGGAGGCGATAATGCACGCGATCATGAGAAAGAACTTCGGGTGTACCCACATCATCATAGGCAGGGACCACGCTGGGGTCGGGAACTACTACGGCCCCTACGCGGCCCAGGAAATCTTCAAGGAGTTCCCCGACCTCGGGATATCGCCCATGTTCTTCAAGGAGTTCTACTATTGCAAGAGGTGCGCGGGCATCGCGAGCGAGAAGACCTGCCCCCACGGAGAGGAGGACAGGCTGAGCTTCAGCGGCACGAAGCTTAGGAAGATGTTCTCAGAGGGAGAGGTACCGCCGAAGGAGTTCATGAGGCCGGAGGTCGCGCAAGCGATACTGAAGTTCGAGAAGCCCTTCGTGGAGTAGGTGCGAAAAGTGGCAAGAAGCAGAAAGGTAGCTGTCCTCGGCCTGGACTCTGTGCCGCCTGAGCTCTTGTTCGACAAACTCATGGATAGACTCCCTAACATGAGGACGTTGTACAAGGAAGGATTGCACGGCAGCCTCAGGACGTGCGACCCACCAATCACGGTCCCGGCTTGGATGGTGATGATGACCGGGAAGAACCCGGGAGAGCTGGGCATATACGGGTTCAAGCACAGGAAGGGCTACTCGTACAACGACGGCTACATCGTGACTTCCAACAATGTGAAGGCTAAGACGGTCTGGGAGGCGCTGTCGGACAGGGGGCGCGAGTCTGTGGTGCTGGGCGTCCCGCCAGGATACCCGGTAAAGCGCGTGGCCAATTCCACCACTGTGTCCTGCTTCCTCACCCCGTCCACCGAGAGGCCGTTCACCAACCCAGAGGAGCTAAAGGCCGAGGTCATGAACGCGGCTGGGGGCCAATACGTCTTCGACGTGACGTTCAGGACCGAGAACAGGGCGGAGGTGAAAAAGGAGCTCTTCGAGATGACCGAGAAGAGGTTCGACGTCGCGGAGTACCTCGCGAAGAACAAGCCGTGGGACTTTTTCATGATGCACGAGATCGGCTTCGACAGGCTCCACCACGCCTTCTGGAAGTTCTTCGACCCGAAGCATCCAAAGTACGTTAGAGGGAACGAGTACGAGGGAATCGACCTCGAATACTACTCGATGGTCGATAGGCGCATCGGGAGGCTCATCCCCCTGTTTGGGGAGGAGTGCACCACATTCATCGTCTCCGACCACGGGTCGAAGGCCATGCAGGGAGGTTTCTGCGTCAACCAGTGGCTGGAGAAGGAAGGATATCTCAAGTTCAAGAAGAAGCCGGACAAGCCCACCGAACTCGACAAGGCCGAGGTGGACTGGGGCAGGACAAGAGCCTGGGGCTGGGGCGGGTATTATGCCCGCATCTTCTTCAACGTGAAGGGCAGAGAAGCGCAAGGCGTGATAGACCCCTCGCAGCTCGAGGCGGAGAAGAAGAGCCTCTCGGAGAAGATTTCGAGGATAAAGGACCACAACGGCCGGCTGATGAAGAACTCGATTATGGAGCCTTTGAAGCTCTACGGGACGGCGATCGGGGACAAGCCCGACCTCATGGTGTACTTCGACGACTTGGATTGGAGGTCAGCTGGGACGGTCGGGCACGATTCCTTGTACCTCTTTGAGAACGACACCGGGCCCGATGACTCGGTGCACTCCATGGACGGGGTGTTCCTGATGCACGATCCCCGGAGGGACCTCAAAGGGCGGGAGGTGAGGGGGGCGAGGGCGGAGCAAATGGCGCCCACGATAATGTCGATGCTCGGAATCGAGCCCGAGGGCGCCGGCTTTGGTGGGACGGGAATAGCGGAGGCTTTGGAGGCCCAGGTCAGATGAAGAGCAACGTGGCCGACGGGTTCACTCTCTGGATGACAGGTCTGCCTGGCTCAGGCAAGTCGACCCTAGCGGGCATCCTCAAGGCGAAGCTAGAGGCGCAGGGAAGGCGCGTCGAGATCTTGGACGGCGACGAGGTGCGGAAGGGCCTCTCGCGCGACCTCGGCCTATCGAGGGAGGATAGGGAGGAGCACGCGTGGCGGGTCTCCTTCGTCTCGAAGCTTCTCTCGAGAAACGGCGTGGTTGCGATAGTCGCGCTCATCTCTCCGTACCGCACGTCACGCGAGAGCGCCAGGCAGATGATAGGCCCCGAGAGGTTCGTAGAAATCTTCGTAAAGGCTTCGCTGCAGGTCTGCGAAATGAGGGACCCGAAAGGCCTTTACGCCAAGGCGAGGCGTGGCGAAATCAGTAACATGACCGGGATTCAGGACCCCTACGAGGAGCCCACCGACGCGGACATCGTGGTGGAGACGGAGAAGGGGACTCCCGAGACGAGCGCCGGATACGTCATCCAAGAACTCCAAAGGCGCCGCAGACTGTAAGACGGGTCGCGAGGACTAGTCAGAGATAGCTCGGATACCGCCTGCGGACGAGCTTGAGCATCTCTTCCGATAGCCTGCTGTCCATGGTCTGCTGCTCCCTGCTCATGGAGCTGACGGCCTTCCCACGGCTGGTGTAGACGAACGGCCCTTGTATGTAGTTGCCAGGACCTGTCGGTGCCACCGGCTCGACCGAACTGAGGAAGGCGAGGAGCCTGCTCATGCCCTCTCGCGAGTCGTCGAGAAGGGCCGGGGCCTCCTGCGAACCGACCCTCCTGAATCCGAAGGAGACCGGCAGAGGCGAGCTCTTCGACAGGTCTTGTTCGGTCTTCGCCCCGAGCACCAACGGCGAGGGCTTGTAGATGGTGTCGAGCTTGAGATGCCAGGACTCGTCCGGACCGCCCACGCGAGCATCGAAGAAGCCGCCGCTCTGCGATGGTGAAATCATGAAGCTCCAGCCTCGTGGGTTCTTGGAGTAGCGCTGAAACAGCAAGTGATAGAGCGCATCGCCTTCTAGGATCTCCATTCCGCGGCCTCGGAGCCAGCGCGGGTAATAAGGTTGGCAGGAAGCCCGGTCTTTCAGTGGGCCTTGGAGAGGGTCTCTTTGACGACCGCGGCCAGCGCCTTGATGAAGAGCGGCGACGTGTTGAGAGACTGCGTGCGCACGAACTGGAGGCCGGCCTTCTCGGCCTGCTCCCTCGCTCCGATGTCGATGTCGTAGAGAATCTCCAGGTGGTCGGCGAGGAACTGCACCGGGGCGATCACAACATGAGTGTGGCCTCCCTCCTTGAGCCTTGGCATCATGTCTGCGAAGTCAGGCTTGAGCCACTCCTCAGGCGTGTGGCCGGCACTCTGGTAGCAGAACATCCACCTTCCCTCCGGAAGCCCCACAAGCTCCGCGACCGCCGCGGCGGTCTCCTCCAGCTGTTTGATGTACCCGGGCTCCCCCTCCACCACCCTCTTCGGCATGCTGTGTGCGGTCAGGAGGACAGGCACCTCTGCCCTCACCTTTGGCGGCAGCCGGTCTAGCGCCTCTGTGACCCTCTGAGCGAGCGCCTCAAGGAAGTAGGGCTGAAGATGCCAGTCCTCGGCAACTCTCACGGAGAGTCCGTCGCGATGCAGGGCGGAGGCAGCTTCTTTCAGCGCCCGGACATATCCGCCCATGATTATCGGGGAGAACTGCGGTGACATGATGATGCCTACGACCATCCCGGACTCTGGCGCGGCCTCTCTCACGACATCGGCGATCAGCGGCGAAGAGAAGCGCATACCGGCCAGAACGCTGTAGGAGTTCCCGTCCCCGAGCGCGTTCAACTCGGCTTCCAGGGCAGCGGACTGCTCGTTCGTGATTCTCACCAGCGGAGACCCCCCTATCACGCTGTAGCGACGTCGGAACTCCGCGACCAAAGCATCGTCAGGTTCGCGCCCGCCGCGGATGTTCCGCAAGTAGGCCGGAATGTCGTCGAGCGATGCCGGAGATCCATACGTCATCAAGATGACGAAGACGCGGTTCTTGCCGGTTCCCAAAGCTACGATCTGATTCGGCTGCCCGAAATGTCGCGCACATAAACCCTTTCGGGGTTGCCGTCTCTTCCGGGGGGAGACGACCTGCAGGAGGCGCCAGGAAATCTCCCAAATGGGTTAGGCTCATAGCTCTAATCGCACTGGTTGCGCCCGTCCTCGGCCGGGTAATGGCGACCACTCTTGCGGCTTCGGCAGCCGGGCGTCCGGAAAGGGTCTCCCCGTTCTCCGACAAGCCGGTACTCGTCTTCTGGGAGATGACGAGGTCGTGCCTCCTTTCTTGCGTCCACTGCAGAGCGTCGGCGATCAGAGACCCGTTGCCAGGAGAGCTAACGACAGAAGAGGGGTTTCGCCTCATCGACTCGGTGGCCTCGTTCGGGGACCGAAAACCCACCGTCATATTCACCGGCGGGGACCCGCTGCTCCGGACAGACTTCTTCGAGGTCCTCTCCTATGCCACCAAAGCGGGGGTCAGGTTCGCCGTTTCGCCGGCGGCGACCGAGATGCTCTCGTTTGACACCCTGAAGCGGATTGCGCAAGCCGGAGCCTCATCCATATCGCTGAGCCTTGACGGCGCCGACGCGAGCACTCATGATTCCATCAGGGGAAGCGAGGGGGTCTACGGGAGGACTGTCCAGGCCGCGCGAGGCGCGGTCGCCCTCGGACTGAATCCTCAAATCAACACGACCATAATGCAGAGAAACTATCAGGAGCTCCCTAGGATATTCCACCTCATCAGAAGCCTCGGAATCAAGACCTGGGAGCTGTTCTTCTTGGTAAAGACCGGGAGGGGAGAAGGCGTCGAAGACCTCAGCCCGGTAGCGGTCGAGGACGTCTGCAACTTCCTCGTTGACGCGTCCTTCTACGGCGTCACGATAAGATGTGTGGAGGGGCCGTTCATCAGGAGGGTCATGAAGACCAGGTCGGAGCGAGGCCGTTCCTGGGACCATGACGGGTACCTCTCGCTCAGGACGGAGCTCCTGAGCGCTGGATCGCCGACGTCAGAGCGTTCGAGTCTCGGGGCGACGGGGACGCTGGACGGCGACGGTGTGATCTTCGTAGGATACGATGGCTCGATCCGACCGGGTGGGCTCGTTCCTGTGGATATCGGGAACGTCCGGAGAGACGACCTGGTGAAGGTATACCGGGAGAACGAGCTTCTCAGAAAGATAAGGCGGCGGGAGATGAGCGGACCCTGCGGGTCGTGTGAGTTCAAGGACGTGTGCGGCGGGAGCAGGGCGAGGTCTTATTCGTCCTTCGGCGACCCCCTTTCTTCTGACCCGGCATGCCTCTATGCTTCGTCCGCGGGGACCTAACAAGGCGTCAGGGCGGGGACTGCAATAGGACGGCCAGGACGAGAATGGCGAGCATCAGGCCTAGGTTTGCGAAAGAGACGAGCCTGCTCCTCTTCCTCACCGCCTTGAGCTTGTCTAGCTGGTTCTCCCTGGCTAACGCAACAATCCTTTTGCCGAAATAGACGTTTGCCACGTAGATCAGCGCGACCAACACCACGACGAGCACGGACTTCAAGAGGAGCAGGAACCCCGCCGCGGTGTCCAGCAGGGCGCCCGGCGAGGGGAGATACCACGACGCGTTGTAGACGCCGGTGAGCACGAGGACCGCGAGCGCAGGAGTGACGAACCTCCCGAACCGCTTCGCGATCTTCCCCACGATCAGCGTCCTCTCTGACTCGTCCTTCGCAAACCTATGGGAGGAAGGCACCACAACGAGCCACATGAAGAACGAACCGCCTACGAAGAGGACTGCGGCGAAGAGATGGACCCAGAGGACGACCGCATCAAGAGCAAACATCGCCTTGCACTCCGTCAAGCAAAGCCGTTCTCTGCGGCGATTGAATGCAGGCACTCTATGAGGTCGTCCGAGTCGTTCAGGGATTCACACCTCACCAGCTTCGCGCCGCGGTCATTTGCCCACCTTCTGCACTCGACGTCGATGTCGTAGAGGATCTCCAAGTGGTCCGAGACGAACCCTATCGGAGCCATGAGGAACTCTCTCCGTCCGGCCTGGAACTGAGCCTGCAGGTGGTCGAGGATGTCAGGTCCCAACCAAGGCTCGCCCGTATGGCTTGCGCTTTGGAAGGAAAAGCTCCAGTCCTTGTAGCCCGCCTCCGCTGCAATCAGCTCAGAGGTCTCTAGGAGCTGGCTGCGGTATGGGTCGCGCTGGGCAAGGATCCTTTCCGGAAGGCTGTGGGCCGAGAAGATGAGGGAGTGGCCGTTCCCCAGACCAACCCGGGCCCTGTTGACGCGGCGGGCCCACGCCTGAATGAGCAGCGGGTTCGTGTGCCACGACCAGACATAGCTGACCCTTACTTTGCTCGGGAGGGCCGCGTTCGCTGCGTCCAGAGCGAGCATGTAGGTGCCGATGCTCATCTTGGAGTAGTGGGGCGCGAGGACGAGGGCGAGGACCTCGTCGACCCCTGCGCTCGCGGCCTGGGCAAGCGTGTCTTTGATGAATGGGGGAGAGTGCTTCATCGCGGCGAAGACGCGGGTCTCGGAGCCGTCGCGCCTGAGCCGGGCTTGGAGCTTGTCCCTCTGCCTCTCCGTGATCTGTATCAGTGGGGAGGTCCCGCCGATTGCCTCGTATCTCCCGACGAGGTCGGCGAGCTGGCTCGGAGAAGGCTTTCTGCCGCCCCTTATGTCGGTGTAGTAAGCTTCAACGTCCGCAAGGGTGCGAGGCGTGCCGTAGGCCATCAACATGATGCCCCTCATCTTAATTCCTGCTCCTCGTGCGAGCGTGGACCACCTGGACGATCTGGCGTAGGCTCTCCGGATTCGTGTTCTGGAGGACCCCGTGACCGAGGCTGAATATGTGACCCGCGTGTCCTCGGGCCGCTTCTAGGATGCCCTCGACTCTCGTCTGCATGGCGAGCCCGCCCACGGAAGCGACGACCGGGTCCAGGTTACCCTGAACCGCGGTCTCCTCGGAGCACCTCCGCCACACGTCAGCAATCGGCACCCTCCAGTCCACGCTCAACGCGTCGGCGCCGGTCTCGTGGAATTTCTCGACGAGCGGGGCCGAATCAGCGCAGAAGTGGATCCTCGGAACACCCGAGACCGAAGAGAAGATCTTTTTGGTATGAGGCGACACGAAACGCTCGTAGTCCTCGGCCGCGAGGCACCCGACCCAGCTGTCAAAGAGCTGCACCGCGCTGACGCCGCATTGCACTTGAGCGCTTAGGTAGTCCTTGACCGCGTCGGTGAGCTTACTCATGAGCGCCTCCCAAACGTCAGGCCTGGAGTAAATCATCGTCTTCGTCTTCTCGAGGTTTCTGCTCGGGCCGGCTTCGATCATGTACGCCGCGAGCGTGAAGGGGGCTCCTGAGAAGCCAATCAAGGGGACGGAGTCGTCCAGTTTCGCGACGGTCGACCGCACCCCGTCCAGGACGTACGGGAGGGCTTGTCTTGAATCGAGACTGCCGAGCGCCTCCACGTCCTCGAGCGAGCGAATCGGATTAGAGACGACCGGACCCACGTTCTCCTCTATCTTGAACTTCACTCCGATGCCCTCGAGAGGGACCATTATGTCGGCGAAGATTATGCCTGCGTCCACGCCCAGAGCATTCACCGCGTCCACCGCCACGTCGGAGGCCAGCTCAGGGTCCTTCACTATGTCGATGATGTTCCGCTGGTCCTTGAGCCGCTTGTAGCTGGGAAGATACCTGCCGGCCTGCCTCATGAACCAGACTGGGGAATGCTCGGGCTCCCGGCGTCTGCACGCGTCGAGGAAGGTCGTGTTGTTCATGATGCGCTCCGGCAGTCCTTGAGCGCCTTCTTGGCAGCGGCGATCGTCTTGGCTACGTCCTCCCTGCTGTGCGCGAGCGAGAGGAATATCGTCTCGAACGCGGAGGGAGGGAGGTAGACCCCCTGCCTGAGCATGGAGCGGTGAAACCGGCGGTAAATGTCAGCGTTGGTCATTCTCGCGTCATGGAAGTTCCTCACCGGGCCTTGCGAGAAGAAGAGGCCCGTCATCGACCCGACCCTGTTTGTCGAGACCGGGACGCGCTCTCTGCGCGACTCTTCCAGAAGGCCCTGTTCGAGCTCCCGGGAGAGGCTCTCGAGCTTTCCGTATCCTTTCTCAGCCAACGAAATCGTCGCTAGCCCCGCCGTCATCGCGACAGGATTACCTGACAGCGTGCCAGCCTGGTACACAGGCCCTTCGGGCGAAATCAGCCGCATCACTTCGCGCCTCCCCCCGTAAGCCCCGACAGGGAAGCCGCCTCCGATTATCTTCCCGAGGCAGGTGAGGTCGGGAGCGATTCCGAACACCCCTTGCGCGCCACCTGAGGAGAGCCGGAACCCCGTAATCACCTCATCGAAGATCAGCAGCGCCCCGCTCTCGGTGCAGAGCTTCCTCATGCCTCGGAGGAATCCGTCGGCGGGAGGGACCACGCCCATGTTTCCTGCCACCGGCTCGACGATTACTGCCGCCAGGTCGTTGCCGTGGTCCCTGAAGGCAGCTTCAAGGGAGGGTATGTCATTGTATGGGACCGTGACCGTCTCCTCGGCGTAGCTGCGGGGGACTCCGCTCGGCGAAGGGACGTCGAACGTGGCGAGCCCCGATCCGGCGGTCGTCAGGAAGGCGTCTGAGTGACCGTGATAGCAGCCGTCAAACTTCAAGACCTTCGAGCGCTTGGTGAATGCCCGCGCGAGCCTGAGGGCGGACATCGTCGCCTCGGTCCCGGAGCTCACGAAACGGACCATTTCGATGCTCGGGACGGAGGAGCATAGCTTCTCCGCGAGCCTCAGTTCAGGCTCGGTGGGCGCCCCGAAGCTTGAGCCGCGCCCGACCGCCTCAGACACGGCCTTGACGACCTTCGGATGGCAATGGCCTGCTATCAGAGGGCCCCACGAGCAGACGTAGTCCAAGTAGGCCTTGTTGTCGACGTCCCAAATGGTCGAGCCCCTCCCTCGGCTGATGAACAAGGGCGACCCGCCGACGGCACGGAACGACCTGACGGGGCTGCTCACGCCGCCGACCATCACCTTTTGAGCGCGCCCGAAGAGGGCCGCAGAACGCCTGCCCACGAGGAATCCCTAGCCTATTACCTCGACAAGGCGCCGCGCGTCGGTTCTCAGGCACGTGAAGATCGGCGTTTCAAGCTCCGTGTACTTGCTAGCCTCGGTGCTCCGCAGCTCCTCCACGAGTCGGAGGAACTCGCCAGCGTCGTCGCCTTCGAAGGCGAGGACGAACTCCTGGTCGTCTAACCCAAAGGAGTAGCCAGTGTTGATTATGATTTCCGGGTACTTGTGCCCGACCTTGAAGTGCTCCGCCATTATCCTCTGCCGCTCGGTGAAGGGCAGCCCGTACCACTCCCTCTTCTTCACGAAGGGGTAGACGAACAGGTACTTCGACAGCTTGTGGCGGCTCTCCTCGCCTTCGGTCCCCTCCTGCCCCGCGTGCTTGTGGGAGCCTAGGTAGTGGGATCGCCTGGTCATCGCCAGATACGAGTATGGAATCTCGAGGTATCTCCCCATGCTGGTTGCAAGTATGGCAGAAACCAGGTCCTGGAAAGACTCCAGGCGTTTGGATTCGGCCAGTACCATGAAGTCCGCGTCTCCCCTGATGCCGACGAGAGAGAAGAGCTGGAGGTTCAGACCGGGCGTGTGCTTCGTAAGAAGCTCCAAGAACTCAGCCCTCGAGGAGTCCTTCTCTGACCGAGTCAGCGACCTCCATTCTCTCGCCATCTTGAAGAATGTGTACTTCAGGAAACGTGACTCGGCCGCCTTTGGCTGGTGGGCCAGCGTCGCCGGGTTGTCCTCCACCGCTTCACCGCTCCTCCCTCAGCCAGACCGCGAGCTGCTCCGCGAAGTAGGTGATTATGATGTCCGCTCCCGCCCTCTTGATTGACGCGGCCACCTCCATGGCTGCGCTCTTCTCGTCCAGCCAGCCGTTTGCGCTCGCCGCCTTGATCATCGAGAACTCTCCGCTCACGCTGTACGCCGCAATCG
>Ga0187771_10004259_pt1 | contig 10067 bp, 7 predicted proteins | sample 0116_SJ02_MP15_1_FD_133139 | JGI IMG/M metagenome (GOLD analysis project Ga0187771, IMG submission 133139) | Tropical peat soil microbial communities from peatlands in Department of Meta, Colombia - 0116_SJ02_MP15_10_MG | ecosystem: Environmental > Terrestrial > Soil > Wetlands > Peat | place... | reverse complement strand
CAAAAAGAGGAGCCTAAGAAGGTTGTCGAAGAGAAGGCTCAGGAGGAAAAGCCGAAAGAAGCACTGAAAGGGCAGGAGGTTGAAAAGGTAGAGCCAGCTCCAGGAGAGAAGAAGCCGGAGGCAATTGCGGAGGAAAAAACGACCTCAGCGGAGGTGGGACCAGTCGCGAAGGAAGAAGAGACTGTCGCGGAAGAAAAAGAGGCTATACCAGAGGAGAAGCCCGTAAGGGAAGAGAAGAAACGCCCCTACTTTCGCGAAATTCGGTCCGCGGGATTTATGAGCGATATTGAATATCGAGGAATCGGGATCGTTTTAGAAAGCAGTGAGGGTAAGAGCCTTATGGCGTGGGGCGATGTCATTTACCTGACCTTCAAGTCCTCAGAACCTGTCTCGATCGGAGATAAATATACGATCTTTCGTCCCGGGGAAGAGATAAGACATCCCGTTACTGAAAAAAGGATTGGGAGGAAGTATAACATCATAGGAAATGTTCAACTCATTGACCAATACGGCAGCTTCTTCACTGCGAAAGTGATTGAATCCTTCGACGCCATTATGAAAGGGGATTATATCCAGCCTTATTCGAAAGAAAAGATGGAAGGTGCCACAGAAAAATAGTATAATGGCGGTGAATCATCCCAGTCGTCATCGGACTCCAACCACCCGTCGTCATACGGCGAGCGCCTACGGAGGCTGGGTGGCCGGCACGTGCCTCGCAAGCCCCGTCTTCCACACAGCGTCAAGGGGCACGATATAGCTGAAAACTTCCTTGGCTCGTATCCTGCTGGCCACGGCGTGTCCGGGGAGCTTTATTGGATTTTCCACGCGGGCTTCGGAGATCTTCCTCTGATCTCCTGAGCCTTTTTTTGTCACTCAACTTCCGTCGATGAGGGACTTTCTCGTCCGAGGATCCTTATGGCCGAAGATATTTTTCACTGGTTGGCCTTACACCTTACCCCGGGAGTGGGGAGCATACTTATCAAACGGCTCTTGGATCGATTCAAGACGCCTGAAGCTGTCTTCCGCGCTCCGCTGAAAGAATTGCTGAGGATTGAGGGGTTGGGGGAAAGGGTAGCCGGGGAAATCCAAAAAGGCCCATCGGAAAAAGTTGTAAAAAGGGAATTGTCTCGGCTGGAAAAAACGGGAGGTAAATTTGTCACTTTGAAGGATGATGACTACCCGAAGCGTTTGAAGGATATTTACGATCCTCCCGCGCTGCTTTATCTCAGGGGAGAATTAAGAAGGAAGGACGAATTAGCCGTTGCCGTTGTCGGGAGCAGAAAAACCTCTGCCTATGGAAGAGAGGTGACGGAAAGGATCGGGAGGGATCTTGCCCGTCATGGAGTGACTGTTGTCAGCGGAATGGCAAGGGGTATCGATTCGGTGGCCCATCAAGGGGCGCTCCAAGGAGGGGGAAGAACGATCGCCGTGCTCGGTTGCGGCGTGGACATGATCTATCCTTCCGAAAACCGAAATCTCTTCCATCAGATCATCGAGCAAGGGGCTGTCCTTTCCGAATTTCCGATGGGGTCTCCTCCCGAGGCCGGACATTTTCCGAGAAGGAACCGGATCATCAGCGGTCTTTCCATCGGCGTGGTGATCGTGCAGGCCAGCGCCGAGAGCGGCTCCCTGATCACCGCCGGCTATGCCTTGGAACAAGGGAGGGAAATCTTTGCCGTTCCGGGGAATATCGGAGCCGAGGGAAGTCGTGGCACGAATCGGTTGATTAAAGAGGGGGCGAAGCTGGTGGAGTCCAGCGAGGACATCCTTGAGGAAGTATTGCCCCAATGGAGGAGGGAAGGGGAGATGGCTCAAAAGGGAGAGGACCCCGTTCTCACGCTCACGGAAGCAGAAAAATGTCTCTATGGACTCTTGGAAGAGACTCCGTTGCATATCGACGCCCTCATACGGGAGAGTCAATTGGATCCGGGAAGCGTCTCCAGTCTGCTCCTGAATTTGGAATTAAAAGGGTTGATCTCCCAGTGGCCGGGAAAATGTTTCAGTAAGAAGATGTGAAAAATAGAAGATTATGAGTTATTAAATAACGATACAGAGTTCGGAAGAAAGGGTTAAGCATTAGATGTCAAAAGGTTTGATTGTTGTAGAATCTCCTGCAAAGGTGAAAACGCTTCAAAAGTTTTTGGGGGAAGATTACGTCATCAAGGCTTCGGTGGGCCACATTAAAGACCTCCCGGAGGGCAAGCTGGGAGTCGATCTTCAAAAAGACTTTCAGCCCCAGTATGTCACTATCTCCGGAAAAGGGAAGGTCATTCGGGAATTGAAGAAGGCGAGCAAGGGTGTGAAGAATATCTACCTTGGCCCCGATCCGGATCGTGAGGGGGAGGCCATCGCCTGGCACGTTGCCGAAGAGATTGGAAACGGGGACAAGAAGATTTACCGAATTCTCTTCAACGAAATAACGAAAAAGGCGGTTTTGGATGCCATTCAGCACCCGGGAAAGTTACAACAGTCCAAGTATGAGGCCCAGCAGGCGAGGCGCATCTTGGACCGGCTGGTCGGCTATCAGGTTAGTCCCATCCTTTGGGAGAAAGTCCGGCGAGGCTTGAGTGCGGGTCGGGTTCAATCCGTCGCTGTTCGAATCGTCTGTGAGAGAGAAAGGGAGATCCAGGATTTCGTCTCTGAGGAATATTGGAGTCTTACCGCAACGCTCAAGAGAAAAGATTCTCCGGTTTCCTTTGACGCTAAATTGACGAAATGGAGGGGGAAGAAGGTAAAGATGGCCAACGAGGCTGAAGCCCTGGCCATCCGGAAGACGCTGGAGAGCGCTCCTTATGCCGTTTCAAAGATTGTTCAGCAAGAAAAACAACGTCATCCGTTTCCTCCTTTCATTACCAGCCGGCTCCAGCAAGAAGCCTACCGAAAGCTCTCCTTCCCAGCCAAGAAGACAATGTGGATTGCCCAAAAGTTATACGAAGGTGTGGACCTCGGTCCGCTCGGGACCGTCGGATTGATTACTTATATGAGGACCGACTCGGTGAAGGTGTCTACGGAAGCCGTCCAACAGGTTAGGGGATGGATTAAGGAGCGGTTCGGGGATTCTTATCTTCCTCCCAAGCCCAATGTCTATAAAAGCCGCAGGGGAGCCCAGGAGGCCCATGAAGCGATCCGGCCCACCACGATTGAAATGGAGCCTGACCAGGTGAAGTCTTATTTGGACAAAGATCAATGGGCTCTTTATAAGTTGATTTGGGACCGCTTCGTGGCTTCTCAGATGCCTTCAGCAGACTTTCTCCAGACGACTGTCGAAATCAAAGCGGATGATGCCGTGTTTACGGCCGTCGGCACGGTCCCTGTTTTCCAGGGTTTCATGGCCCTCTATATGGAGGGAGAGGATAACCAGGAGAATGGCAATGGTGAGAAGAAACTCCCCCCGCTCACAGAAGGAGAAAACCTGGATTTATTAGCCCTGACACCCAGACAGCATTTTACCCAGCCGCCCTACCGATTCTCTGAGGCGACGCTGATCAAGGAATTGGAAGAGAAGGGCATTGGAAGACCTTCGACCTATGCCACCATTTTGGCTACGATCAAAGAAAAGCAGTATGTTCGTTTAGAAAAAGGGAAATTCTCCCCCACGGAATTGGGGTGCCTGGTGAATGACCTGCTCGTCGTCAATTTTCCAGATATTTTCGACATCGAATTCACCGCGCAAATGGAAGAAAATTTGGATCATATCGAGGAGGGCGACAAGGACTGGGTGGAGACGCTGAAAGAGTTCTATCTTCCTTTCGAGAAAGACCTGGAGATGGCCAAGATCTCGATGAGGGATGTGAAGAGAGAACTCATCCCCACGGATGCCGTCTGTGAACGATGCGGTTCAAAGATGGTGAAGCGCTGGGGCAAGAGGGGTTATTTCCTGGCCTGTTCAAGTTATCCCGAATGCACCTACACGAGAGAAGTGGAAGGGAACGGAGAGAATCAAGTGGAGACGGACGCGAAGTGTGAGAAATGCGGAAGCCCGATGGTCGTCAAGAACGGAAAGTTCGGAAGGTTTCTGGCTTGTTCCAACTACCCGACGTGCAAATTCACCCGATCCCTGGATACGGGCGTCCGGTGCCCCCAGGAAGGATGTGACGGACTGATTGTTGAAAGAAAGAGCCGTAAGGGAAGAACTTTTTACGGCTGCTCCAACTACCCGAATTGTACCTACGCGTTATGGGATAAGCCCATTCCGGAAAAATGCCCTCAGTGCGGTTTTCCTTTCCTGGTGGAGAAACATGGGAAAGGCGGGGCCACCAATCGATGCCCCCAAAAAGAATGTGGCTACCGCGCTCCAGAGTAATATGATAACGCTCCAGACATTTGCCCAGAGCATTGGATCATAAGTTCCTTTGGCTTACGAATTGTCATTCCGGGCTTGACACGGAATCCAATATTTCTGGATTAATTTTTCGATTTGAACTTTTGATTTCCTTTGAGCCTTGAAGTTTGACATTACTTCATTTTCGGTATCTTCGCTTGCCCCCGAGGATTTTCTTTTTTGTAAACCGGTGCTGCATCACTTGAAAAGGAAAATAGCCGATTCGGTTAATCAGCGTCGGTGGAAATTCCCAGTGGAACCGTCTCCAAAGGGAAGGGAAGGAATAAAACTCCTTCCAAGCCTTTTTCCAGCCCTCCCGGAGCGCCTCGGCGGTTATCTTCTTCGGGAGGAAATGGGGGGCGGAATCCTCCGGGTTTTCCTGTAACCACCACTGATCCTGAGCCAAACGTCCCTCATTTTTTACTCTGTGCTAAAAGGTCGTTTCCGGGTACGGGGTAAGAATCATAAAGACCGCGGAGAAGAGTTTGGTTTGAATGGCGAAAGAGACCGTCTCTTCAAATACGGAGGGATCATCCTCATCAAATCCAAAGATGAAAGCCCCGCAGATGGCGATTCCAAATCGATGAAGGGATTCGATGATTTCCCTGTACTCCGATGGATCATTCTGAGGTTTTTGGGCCGCCACCAGGTTTTTCCTGGAAAGCGACTCGAAGCCGATAAAGAGACTAATACATCCGCTCTTGGCCAGTAATTCCACATTTTCGACCCTTCTCAGCCCGGATAAGGAGGCCTGGCCGAACCATTTCTTCTTGAGAGGGACTATTGCCTTGAGCAAATCCTTCAAGTAGACAGGGTTTCCGATGATATTATCGTCGTTGAACATCATCCACCGGTGAGGAAGCCGGCGAACCTCCTCGGCCACCTCGGAGACGGGTCTGAACCGATGAGTTTCTCCAAAAAATTTTTGAACGGTACAGAATTCACATCGGAAAGGACACCCTCGCGACACCTGAACCACATCCAGGGGAAGATACCCCTTATGCGGCAGAATGTCTCGCCGGGGCCTTGGCATTTTTGATAATTCTGTGTAACCTTCCTGACGGTAATAGGGCTTGAGGTTTCCGGTTCTCGCATCTTCGATCAGATGAGGCCAGACTTCTTCAGCCTCTCCGAGGACGACTGAGTCAGCATGTTCCTTGGCTTCCTCAGGAACGGCGGTAGGATGAATCCCGCCGAGAACAACGGGTATTCCCCTTCTCCGATAAGCGTCAGCGATGTCATAAGCCCTCAAGGCTGTCTTAGTTAAAACCGTGATGCCGACCAGGTCGAATTCCTTTAAATCCTTGTCCAAACGGATAGGAGTCAGAAGGTCGTCGGTAAAAGAGATTTGGGCATCGGTTGGAGAAAGACCGGCCAGAAGAGGAAAGGCGAGGTTAGGGACACGAGCATTCTCTTCAACCGCCGGCACGATCAATTCGATCTTCACAAAAGAATCGTAACAACCTTTTAAAGGAATTGTCAAAGGCAACCCCCCTCCCCTAGGGGGAGAGGGATAGCCTGCCTGCCGGTAGGCAGGGATGAGGGAACTCGAGCACCTATCACGAAATTGGAAATGGTTCCGGGAGGGCATAGGGGTCAGATCTCAACGGGCCGTTGCCCAAATAGTTCTGGGAAGCGTTAGAGAGGAGTAAAGAGTACAAAGCACAAAGTTCGAAGTTCAGAGATTGGATAATCGAAAGCAATAATTCGCCCCGATGACTCATGACGGGAGGAGCGGCCATGACAACGGAAGGCTTTTTTACCTGGCTCTGTAGTTTTAGACTGTTAGAAACGGCACTTAGAGCGGGCGTATCTTCTTCTCCGTTTCTTGACCCGGGTAATTCCTTCTGCTAAACTTCTTGGGGGGTTAGTTAAACGGATTCCGTATCTAAGGTGTTGTCGCTGAGTGTGTGACATACTGTGTCAAAGGAGCGAATCGTGGAAAAGGTCATCGTGACTGTGGCGCTTGTCGGAGGGATCACCACCCGCGAGAAAAACCCAAATGTTCCCATGGCTCCCAAAGAGATAGCCGAGAGCGCCATCGAGAGCTATCACGCAGGTGCGGCAATTTGCCATGTTCACGTGCGGGATCCTGAAACACACGCGCCTTCTTCCAAATTCGAGCTATACCAGGAGGTACTCGAACGCATCCACGAGAAATGCGACATGATTGTCAACCTATCTACCGGATTCGGCGGACGTTTGGGTTATGATCCTGGGTTAAAAGGCCCCCCCTGGGATACTTTGCAGTTAAAGGACCCTGAAGAACGCGTTGAGCATGTGGTTAAATTAAAACCTGAACTCTGTTCCCTGGACGTGGGCACACTGAACTTTGGTCAGAGGGCCTTCGTCAATTTGGTGTCCGTTGTAGAAAAGATGGCCACAATGATTAAGGAAGCCGGGACCAAACCCGAGTTAGAGCTCTTCGATATAGGCCACATCCGCATCGCCAATTACCTTGTAGGCAAAGGGCTTGTGGAAAAACCACCTTTATTCCAGCTCTGTCTTGGTATTCCCTGGGGGATTGATGCTACCGTCGAGAACTTAGTCTATATGCGTAACAACCTGCCCGGAGATGCTTTTTGGTATGCCTTTGGCACCGGCTCCAGCCAATTCCCGATGGCGGCTGCTTCCGCGATCATGGGAGGCCATGTTCGCGTGGGATTTGAAGACAATATTTACATTAAAAAAGGTACCTTGGCCACGAGCAACGCTCAGTTGGTCGCCAAGGCAGTGGATATTGCTAAGCTCATGGACAGGGAAGTGGCCAGCGCACAAGAGGCACGGCAGATCCTGAAGATAAGGAAATGAGCGGGGAGTACTGTACCGTTTGAGGTAACCCTTTACGACGAATGGATAAGGTGCTAAGTCCTGGTAGAAGTCCCGCCGTCGCCTGCCGGATGATTTGAATATTCAAGAAAACCCATGCTCCTTCCTCCTGTGATTCATTGACAAGTTGTGTTGAAACATTTAGATTTCAATTTGTGATCGATACGGAATAGGTTTGCGCCTGTTTTGTCTTACTGAATTCTGTTAAGGTTGACCCAAAAGCGCAGCTCACAGAGGGGCATGCATAGAAGACGAAGGCATGCTTGAAGCAGAGTTATGAAAGCGAAGAAACTTGTACTTCTGATACTCCTCGTCTGCTTACCCGGATGTTATGCCGGAAGCGTCAAGCCCTTGCTCAACCGTCCTGCGTTTAAAGCCGAAAACGAACCAATTCGGACCTTGAGAATTCTTCTGATAACCGATAACTCCATTCGGAAAGAAGAAATCGAGAAATTTATTTCAAAATGCTCAAGCCTTGTTGAGATGCAAGTCGGAATACGGCTTGAAATTGTAGATTGGCGCCAAATCAGATGGGAAGATGAGCTCGATGATATCATCAAAATGGAAATAAGGATTGCCACGGACACGTGGAGCGAGAGAGACAAATTTGATATCGCAGTCACGTTTGTCCATTTTGTTTATAATATTGCAGGGGGTAGATTGCCTCTGGGGGCAACGGACACATTTTTTTGGAGGTATCTCTTCGTAAAAGAGCTGGATCCTTATATTCTTTTGCACGAGCTATTTCATGCCTTTTTGTTGCACAGGGGTCATTCGGAAGAATGGGTCATGAGGGGTGGAAGGCCCGCTTACGGTAACGAATGGTACTGGCTTGCTCCAAAAGATAGGAAGGGGGTCCTTCGTAACAAATGGAGAGATTTCAACGTCATGCCAGGGACGGAGGGAGATGGGGAGAAGAAATCGACAGAAAGTTGGTTTTATTATAAGGTTGGGCTTACCTATCTCCAAAGACAACAATTTGACCAGGCCATTTCATTACTCAGCAAATCCCTTGAAACGAACCCGGAGTATGCCGCAGCCTACGAAACTCGAGGGGCCATTTACAATCGTACGAAGCAATACGATCAGGCCATTTCTGATTTCAACAAGGCCCTTGAGATCGACCCGGGTCTTGCTGAGGCTTACTTCAGTCGGGGCAGGGCTTATTACGTCGAAAAAGAATACGACAAGTCTTGGGAGGATATTAAAAAGGCACAAGATTTGGGCTATAAAATTCCGCCAGAATTTCTTGCAGATCTTCGTAAAGCTTCGGGAAAGCGAAATTGAAAGACAGGACATACACACCCTTACGCCGAAACCTTCAACTTGTGATATGGCATTCTCCTAACACCTCGTAAATGTCATTCGCCTTTTTCTTGAGGACTTCATCCTCCTACCATGAATTGTGTTTTATTGGATGCTTCAACAATTCACCCAGTAATCTGCCACCGGATGACTAGAAAAGGTAATCAAAGGTGGAATTTCATTAATTTCTAATGGAGTGTCGGTTACCATTTGAGTCATGCAGCATGGCAAAGAATTTGTTCCTGCCCAAACCGATCTCTCATAGCACCAGACCTGATCCCTAACAACTGAAAAATTTATTACACAATAAGTTGAGATTCTTTTATAATTTCTTAAACAGGTAGTTGTTATGGGAGGGATAAATAGTGAGAATCGGTGCTTTTGAGGTGAAGGAACCCATACCGGAATTGAATGAACCTTATCTGTTCGCCATCCTCCGGCCCTGGATAGACGTGAACAACGTTGGGAGTTTGGTCCTAAACGAATTGGAGACTCAGTATGGGGCGATGGAATTGGCCAGACTGGCTAAACCCGGCCATTTTTTCGATTTTACTCGCTATCGCCCAACGCTTTACTATGAAGAGGGGATTCGCCGACTCTCCATTCCCAATATGACGCTTCGCTATGCCAAGAGAGGAGGAGAAAATGATCTTTTGTTTTTTCACCTTCTTGAGCCGCATGCGCTATCTGAAGTTTATGTTGATTCTGTTTTACGGCTTCTCAAGACTCTTAAGGTGAAGAAATATATTCTTTTAGGCAGCATGTATGACGTGGTTCCTCACACCAGACCTTTGATTATCAACGGGGGAGCGATAGGAAGAGAGACGCAGCAGGACCTGAAGAGATCCGAAGCGCAGCCAAGTCATTACCAGGGTCCAACGAGCATTACAACTTTAATTACCCAAAGAGCGGCAGAATTTGACATTGAAACGATCTGGTTTATCGTGTCGTTGCCCCAGTATGTTGTCTTGGAGGAAGATTATATTGGGAAGGTGCGCCTCATGGAGATCTTGAATTTGCTCTACAACATCCCAGTGAATCAGAAAGACTTTGAGAAAGCTCTCGAGCAGCGCAGTTTAATCAGCCAGAAAGTAGAGAGGACACCAGAGCTGAAGAATCTCCTCCCCCAACTTGAGACCATGTATGAAGTTCGGACCAACACAAAGGAAGGGGAGAGAAGGCCTCAGCTATCTTCCGAGATAGAGGGAATCCTCTGGAAAATAACGGGAAAAGATTTAGGGAAAGCGTAGAAACCCGATTAGTAATTAAACTGCCCTCCACGACGAAATCACGCCTATCGTATCGCCTCCATCGTTACTTGGCCTTACATGATAAACGCACTGAAGAATTAAGAATGGAATCAGAAATTCACCACGGCCCTGAGTTCCTGCACAGGGTAGATCTGTCCGGGCTTTGGCGGCATAGAGTTATAGACCCAGTTCATATCCACGCATCCCAATGTGACCCCCCGGTACTTTCCAAACCCAGCAAAAACGCCACGGACCAGAACATCCTCCATGTCCATGGTGAGGCCAAAGATGGCTACGGATGAACCCTGTCGCAGGACGCGGAGTTCTTCATGATAGGCCAGGGGAGAAAAGGCGAGCCGCGT
>Ga0187771_10004258_pt1 | contig 10070 bp, 5 predicted proteins | sample 0116_SJ02_MP15_1_FD_133139 | JGI IMG/M metagenome (GOLD analysis project Ga0187771, IMG submission 133139) | Tropical peat soil microbial communities from peatlands in Department of Meta, Colombia - 0116_SJ02_MP15_10_MG | ecosystem: Environmental > Terrestrial > Soil > Wetlands > Peat | place... | reverse complement strand
GGCTCCCATGGCCACCGAGGGAATGGCGGGGATGAAGTAGAAGGGGTAGGTCACCCTCCCTCCGAGCAGCAGGAACAGGTAGGGAACGTAGTTCCACACGAACCAGATCAAGGCGAGCGCGGCGAACCTGAGGTCAGGGGGGAGCTGGAGCCCATGCCCGCCAGGCTCGCCGGAGACGAACTGGTCGAGACCCGACCCGGGCTTCCTGCGGTACCTGTACAGCAGGAACGCGACCACGGGCACCCAGATGAACGTCGTCCACGTCTCGATGAGGTTGGTTACCCCGTAGTAGGCTATGGAGACGTAGGTGTACTGGCCTCCTTGGCACACGCCGTTCACGCTGGCGGGGCACACGGTGACAGACGTGGCGTAGTAGCCTACGGGGCTGTAGTAGAGCAGCCAGTCGATCGGCAGTATCGGCGCGCCCCCTCCGTTGTTGGGGAACATGCACCAGTAGCCGGTTGTGGGCTGGCACGCCCACTGGCTGGCGATCAGGCTGGACCCGTAAGACAGCATGTACTTCATCTGGTCGACGAAGGTGGGAACCGCCGGCGTGGCGAGAAGAGAGTCGTAGGTCTGCAGCCCTGCCGCGAAGACGAGCGCCAGGACGACGGCCATCTTGACGGTCGACAGGTAGCGCTGCTTCCTGGTCCCTCCCCCGAGGAGTATGTTGTACGTGAAGAGCCCGAAGGCCAGGAAGATGGCTGTCTCCTTCGAGAGGCCGGCGAAGGCCAGCATCGCCCCCGAGATGACGTACTTGTCGAGCTTCCATACCTTGACGTCCCAGACGAAGACGAAAAGGGCGACGAGCCCGAAGAAGACGAGCGGGATGTCCAGCAAGCCTGCCCCTGAATGGGCGAAGAACATCACGTCGAGGCCCAGGAGGGCCGACGAGAAGCAGGCCACCCTCTTGTCCCCCGAAAGCTTCCACGCTATCCCGAAGAGCAGGGGTATGCTGAACGTCCCCAGGAGGACCGGCAACGCCCTCCACCCCGCCGCGTTGTACTCCCCGAACAGCGCCATCCCGGCGGCCATGAGGGCAGGGGAGAGAGGCGGATGCTCCATGTGGCAGTTGGGGGCGGTGGTCGAACAGTGGGTGCCCGTGAGGATCCCCTGGGCCTCCGGGACGTAGAAGACCTCGTCCATGATGCAGCCGTAGACGCTGGTGGTCTGGTCGTAGCAGACCAGCGTCTGGTAGGACACGCTGATGCCGGTCGGGGCGGCCGCGACGGCCCAGTCCCCCGATATGGACGAGCCGACTGCGAGGGGGGAGGCGAAGGTGGGAGCCGTTCCCGACCATGCCCCCTGCAGGGGCACGCCGTCGGCGCTCACCTGCAGGTCTGCGACCGGGTTCCCGCCGGTGACCTTCACCGTCAGGGCCAGGACCGTCCCAGAAAGGGTCGAGTTGACCTGTATCTCCTGGTCCCTCACCTGCGTGCCGACCGCGCCGGTGAGCGTCGCCGGCTGGGTCGCAGCAGGGACGTTGACGACGTAGAGGTGGGCGGCCAGGGTCAGCGCGGTTATGAAGACCACGAATATGAGGGCCTTCCGATGCTGCGGGAACCAGACCCACGCATAGGCCGCCCCCGCGACCAGGGCGGACGCTGAGAAGAGCGCCAGGGCCACTGTCAGGAACAGGGCAGGAGCCAGCAGGGCTTCGCTCCCGGTCGCCGCATGGACCACCAGCACGAGAAGCAGGACCCCGAGGTCCCCGAAGGCGGCAGCGACCAGCAACCGTAGGATTGGACGGATGAGGAGGCTCCCGACGGAAGTCCCCTGCGGGTTCACGGGCGCGCTTGGGCCTCTCGCCCTAAAAAAGCCTCGTCGGTCGGCCGGCAAGGCTCTGGCCGAGTTCGCTGCAGGGCTGACAAGGGCTCTGAGAACGCAAAAGCCATTAAGCTTGGCCAGAAGGGATGAGGCAAGGCTGGTCCATGAACATCAATCTCATGGCTGTCGCCGCCGTTGCCATCGCTGGCATCGCCCTAGGAGGGAACTTCTACGTGCTGTTCGTCGCGAATTACCAGGTGGAGCAGAACAGGTCGGAGCTGTCGTCGCAGATCTCAGCCGCACAGGCGTCCATATCCGACCTGCAGGCGACCGTGGGCTCACTGCGGAGCCAGCTCTCTCAGCTGCAGGCCTCCCAAAGCGCCGAGGCTCAGGCCCTGACGTCGTCCCAGTCCAGCCTCCTGAACATCACGCGCGAAGTAAGCAGGGTGGCGATGGAGCTCAACGACAACGCTTCCAACAGTGCCGGGTTCAGAAGCGAAGTCAACTACCAGCTGCAGAACATCACCAACGAGCTGAACCTGCTGAACAAGCGGATCAACGCGATAGTGCCCCAGGTCCCGCTTTCGAGCCTGGTGGTCGTCGGGAACACCTACAACGCCACGAGCGACACGTTCACCTTCAACGTGAGGAACAACCTGAACGTCACTGTCTACGCCCAGCTCGAGTCGGAGATCTTCGGGACTGGAGGAGAGGATTGCAGCAGCGAGGCGGGGTCCTTCATCTCCCAGGTCTACTACTTCCCAGCCGGGGCGGTGACCGCCACCAAGCTCTCGCTCCCCGCCGGGGTCTACGGCGGGTGCGCGGCGAATCCTATCACGTCCGTCTCCGTCCAGTACTGGGCATCCCAGCAGGTCCGCGTCAGCCCGCAGTACACCTTCCAGGTCTTCCCTGTCTACAACCACCCTTGACCTGACCAAGGGCAACAATCTGGCGGCTCTTGGCTCGTCACACCCCAGTTTTCGATGATAGCGGCTCCGCAAGAATCGCCTCGATGGAGCCAGCCTCCGTAACGCCCTTAAGGAATGAGGGCGACTTCGCCCTGAAAGGGCAACATATTGTCGCTAACCAAACCGGCGGCCGCGGACCGGAGGCTCCAGCTGGGCGAAAACCTCCTGCAGGCCATATACGCTTATATTGCAAGCAGGGCAAAATCCACAATATTGGCTGCTGGTGCCGGCAGTAGGGATGATTATAGCAGGCAGGCAGAAAAAATCTCCAAGGCAGAGTTGGAGGCGCGGAAGCGGGAGGAGAAGAGGCAGCGGAAAGAGCGGGAGAGGGCAGAGAAGGCCGAGACCAGGAGGAAGAGGATAGAGGAGGAGGAAAGACGCAAGCTGGAGGAGCTCCAGCGGAAGGAGGCGGAAAGGAAGGCAAAGGAAGAGGCCAAGCTCCGCGAGCGACAGGAGAACGAGAGGCGGAAGGCGGAGGAGCGGACCCGCAGAGAAACCGAACGCCGCGAGAGGGAGGAGAGGGAGCGGAGGGAGCAGGCCGAAAAGGCTCGCCTGAAGGCGGAGAAGGAAGCAAGGGAACGTGCCGAGAGGCAGGCAAGGGAGCTGGAGGAGCGCAAGCGCAGGGAGGAGGAGGAGCTCAGAAGGGTGGAGGAGCGGACCCGCAGGGAAGCCGAACGGAAGGCCCGCGAGGATGCGGAGCGGAAGCGGAAGGAAGAGGAAAAGGCTGCCCAAGAAGCGGAGAGGAGGGCGAGGGAGGAAGAGGAGCGCAAGAAGAGAGAGGAGGAGGCCAAGAAACGGCAGGAGGAGCTGGAGAAGAGGGAGAGCGAGCGGAAGGCCAAGGAAGCTCTTCAGATAAAGAAGGTCCAGGTCACCGAGGTCGCCAAGGCGCAGGCGGAAGTGACGGTCGCGGCGATGGCGCCGGTGACCAGGGCGCCGAGCCAGGCCGAAGAGAAGAGGCGCCAGTCCGAAATGGCCATCGTCCTCGGCAAGGTGAACGTGAGGTTCCCTCTGACAGGGTCGCCGATCCCTCCGGCATGGAAGATCTTGGAGAGGTACCCGGTCAACAGCCCGTTCGCCTACTCGGTCATAGCCCAGAGCCCGCTCGGGGTCAGGCGCTACTTCCTGGACGAAGTCCCCCTGACGAAGACCGAGGCTGGCATCTACTCGTACCTGCTTGACGCGCTTGAAGACGAGCTGACCGTCCCGAGGACGGAGGTCAACCCGAGGCAGTACTTCGCCGGGCAGGCCCGCAGGATCCTGCTGAAGTATTCCGTCGTCGTCCCGGCGACCTCCTGGGCCAAGATCGTCTACTTCGCCGAGCGCGACCTGGTCGGGTTCGGGGTCATAGACGGGTTCATGCGGGACCCCAACATAGAAGACATCTCCATAGACGCCGTCGGGCGCCCCCTGTACATCTACCACAAGGGGCACGAGAGCCTCGAGACGAACGTCGCACTGGCGGACGACGAGGCCCTCGACAACATAGTCACTAGGCTGTCCCACATGGCTGGGAAGCACGTCTCCACAGCCTTCCCGATAGTCCAGGGGACCCTCCCCGGGAGGCACAGGCTGATTGCGACGTTCAGGCGCGAGGTCTCCCCGATGGGGAGCAGCGCCACGATAAGGAAGTTCAGGGAAGACCCTCTGACCATCATAGACATGATTAATCTCAACGTCGTCGACCACAGGCTGGCGGCCTACGTCTGGCTGATGATGCAGAACAGGGCTACGGCCATCGTCGTCGGGGCGACCGGAGCGGGGAAGACCACCCTCCTGAACGCCCTGCTGACCCTCACCAGGCTCAACTCGAAGATAGTCACCATCGAGGAGGTACAGGAGATCAACATATCCCACCAGAACTGGACCTCCCTCGTCTCCCGCGAGAGCTACGCGGCCACGGAGGAGAAGGCAGGAGCCGTGGACCTCTTCGACCTCGTGAAGGCTGCCATGCGTATGAGGCCGGACATCCTCGTCGTCGGGGAGGTTAGAGGAGAAGAGGCTTACGTCCTCTTCCAGGCCATATCGACCGGGCACGGAGGCATCTGCACCCTGCACGCCGACGACTCGGCTTCAGCCCTCCAGCGCCTTACTTCCGAGCCGATGAATGTCCCGCCCGCTTTCATCCCCTTCCTGGACCTGTCCGTGGTGGTGAGGAGGATTTCGGTCCCGACCCCCACGGGAGGCTTCAAGGCGATGAGGAGGGTCATCTCTGTCGACGAGATAATCAGCGACAACAAAGTCAACACGGTATTCAAGTATGAGCCTAGGACCGACACCTTCGCCTCGCTGCCCATGGACAAGAGCATCAAGGTCCAGGGACTCGCGAGCGACCAGGGACTGCCCGTCTCGGCGGTGGTCGAAGAGATCGAACGCCGAAGCGTCGTGCTGAGGTGGCTCAAGCAGAAGGGGATCCGGAACTTCCGCGAGGTCGCCCAGATACTCGAATTGTTTGCCTCCAGGCCCGAGGAAACCTACGAGAGGGCGCTCAGCGAGCTGCAGGCCGCAGGCGTCCCCATGGCAAGTCCTAGGGGTGCGCAGCCCGGTTGAAGGCAGCCCCCCTGCAGGAGTTCGAGGCTAAGGACAAGATCGACACAGGTCTCACCACGTTCGACCGCTTCGTGGCCTTCTCCTTCCGTATATTCGCCAGGCCTGCGAGCATCATTTCCGTCCGTATGCCCAAGCTGGGGGAGAACATCCAGCGCTCCAACCTCAAGACCACGCCCCAGGGGCTCGTGGCCGTGGCCCTGCTCATCTGCGCGGTCACCGCGGCCGCCTCCCTGATTCTGGTCCCCATCGGCCTTCTGGGGTTCGGATTCATCTGGGTGCTCTTCGTTCCCCTCGCCATACCGGTCGAGTTCATCATGACCATCTCCATGCCGTCGATGAGCGCGACGAACCGCGCCGCCGCCATCGACAACGAAATGCCGTTCGTTCTCGGCTACCTCAGTGTCCTCGCCGGAGGAGGGGTCGCACCCATGGCTGCGTTCAAGAGGATCGGCCAGATGGACCTCCTTCCTGCCTCCCAGAAGGAGGCGAGGAGGATTCTGCTCCAGACGAGCGTCTTCGGCATGGACCCGATCACGGCGATGGAGACAGTGGCAAAGGCGACCCCGAGCAGACACTTCTCAGAGTTCCTCTCCGGGACTACGGCCGTGCTGAAGACTGGTGGAAACCTGGAGGCCTACGTGACCACGAAACTGAAGGACACGGTTTCGGTAAGGTCGTCCGCGATCAAGCGGTCGTCTGATATCACGGGCACCCTTGCAGAGGCGTACCTGACCGTCACAGTGGTGCTCGGAATGACGCTGTACACTCTGAACATGATCAACGTCCTCCTCTCCCACAGCTACGGTGCTCTGGAGCAGATCTACATGTTTGCCTTCATCATCGTCCCCATCATCTCGACCGCATTCATCTGGATGATGGACTCGACGGCGCCCAAATGGCCCTTCACGGACTACAGGTCGTACAGGCCTTTGATGTACTCCGTCCCGGCCGGCCTGGTCATCTTCATACTCCCTCTGCCGATAGCCCTGTACATGAAGACCGGCTTCGCGCTTATCGCGGTTGCCTTGCCTCCGGCGGTTGCAGCGACGAAGGCGAGCAACGAGAAGCGCGCGATGGAGAGGGCCCTCCCCGAGTTCATCCGAGACGTCGCCGAAGGGCGGAAGACCGGGCTTTCTCCGGAGAAGAGCATCGAGCGTCTCACCAATCGGCCGTACGGAGTCCTCTCTAAGCCGGTGATGAAGATGGGGTCCCAGCTGTCCTGGGGGGTCAGTCTGTCCAACGTTGTCAGCAGCTTCACCAAGAGCGTCAACAGCTGGATCACGAAGATAGTGGGCACCCTCCTCGTCGAGGTGGTCGACGTCGGCGGAGGGACGGTCGGGAGCTTCTCCGAGCTCGCAGACTTCACGCGCACAGTGAACGATCTTGAGAACGATAGGAGGGCGGCTCTGAGGCCCTTCGTCTTCATCACCTACATCGCGGGGGTCATGGTGATAATCACCACTTTCATCATGATTTACATGCTCGCCGAACCGGCGCAGGTCGGGTACGCCGCCAACACTCTGGACCCGGGCACCATAGACCTCCTCCTCACGACCTCCGTCTTCGACACATTCGTGATAGGCCTGGTCGCGGGGAAGATGGGCGAAAGCAACGTGTCAGACGGATTCAAGCACTCCTGCCTGCTTGTCACTGTCAGCATTGTGGCAGTTCTCGTGGCGAAGCTCTTCATCAAGATCCCGGTTTGACCCCAATGAGTGTAATGGAGACGGTCGCAGTTGGATGAAGGCGGGCAGGAGGGCGCCTCCTCCGTCGACTCTTCGGCTTCATACGGAAGGAGGCAGCTGGGATACGGGATCGATTCCCCCGTCATCATAACGGGACTGGTGACCATGGGGACCGTGACCATCCTCATCGGATTCTTCGTCTACTATGCGCTCTTCCCCCACACCCCGCTGGCCGCGAAGGGGATCTTCATTGCGGACGCGTCGGTGGGGGCGCTCATCGTCGGGCTGGCTGCATCCCTCTCCTTCAACAGTTCCGTAGGGAAGCCGAGGGAGGCGCGGTTCCTGGCGCGGACCCTCCCGTGGGGAGGAGACGAGGTGGCGCTGGACGTAGGGTGCGGGAGGGGCGCGTTCTCCATAGAGGCTGCGAAGCAGATGTCATCGGGCTCGGTCACGGGGGTGGACATGTGGAGCTCGTGGCACATAACCGGAAACAGCCCGGGCTCCGTCCTGGCCAACGCCGACGCCCAGGGAGTGGGCGGTTCAATCATCCCCGTGAGGAGCCCGCTGACCGATCTTCCGTTCGCCGACTCGACGTTTGACGTCGTCGCTTCCTGCCTGGGGTTGTCCCACCTCGGAAGCGTCCAGGACCTTGAAGTCGCGGTCAGAGAGATGGTCAGAGTTCTGAGGGTCGGAGGGCGTTTCGCCATCACGTCCACGGGGTACGGGCGGAGGATGACGAGACTCCTCGCCGAGCTCGGCATGGTCGAAGTCAATGTTTCCAGGTTCAGGGTGGGCATACTCCCCGGCTCAGAGCGGATCACAGCCAGGAAGCCGTACTACCCGGTGGCGCAGCTGAAGTCGGCGGCTCCTCCCGCCTAGTCAGGCGTTTCGCTTTCATCCGCAGGCGTAAGAATCAGCGTCTAAGTCACGTTCTGGAAGGCCGCTTCGAGCTCCTCGCGGGCCCTCTTCCTTCTCCTCTGGAAGTAGAACGCAAAGTACCCTACCACTGCCACTATCGGGATCAGCAGCAGGTAGTCGTAGCGGAGCAGGAGCTGTAGAGGAGTCAGCGGAGGCTTGACCGGGATGAGGTTGACGATGACGAATGCCGAGGCCTCCTGCACACCTATCGCCGGGTCGTTGACCACGACCGTGATGTTCCCGACCCCCGAGGTCGACGGGCGGAACGTTGCCACGGCGGTCCCGGCCGCCGACGTGTTGGAGCTGGTGGGGTCGATGCTCCCTCCGCTGGCGAACCAGGTGATGTTGGACCCCTCACGCGGGGTGCCCAGGAACTGCAGCGTCAGCGTGACCGGGTCTGTCTGGTTGATGAAGATGAACGACGACGCGGCCTTCAGCACGAGCGAAATCGGAAAGGCGATTACCATTATGGGGACGTTCCTCGCGGTCACGAGGCCAGAGCTGCTGGCCGTCAGGACCGTCGAGCCCGTCTCGTTGGTGCTGAGGAAGGCAGAGACGAAATCCTGCCCCTTGCTGATGTTGAGAGTCAGGCTCCCCTCGACCACGCTCGCGTTGGCCGCGGTGACCAGCACGCTGGTCGCGGCCTTCGCCCTAGCCGGGGCCCCGCCCGCGTCCTGCAGCTGCACGACCAGGAGCGGTTGCGTCCTCTTGGTCGAAATCTTGACGTTCGGGTCGACGTACAGCGCCAGCTTGGACGGCGCTGGGATGATCGCCTGCACCGCTGCCGCCGATCCCAGATACCCCTGGGCGAACGCGGTTATGTTCGTCTGCCCCTGCTGGATTCCCGTCTGGAGCTCCGTCATCGTCCAGGACTGCCCGCCCGGGATGACGACCGTCCCGTTGACCCCGACGATGGTGTTCTTGGACGACGACAGCTGGACCGCCAGTCCCGACGGTGGTGCCGGGACGGGGATTCCGGTGTTGTCCACCAGAGACACCTCGAGGGCGTTGTAGACCTGCCCGTCGGCCGGCATTATGGTCGCCTTCTTGTTGGTGGTCTGGAAAAGCCCCCTGATGTACACCTGGTAGGGAGTGCTCCCCGGGTTCACCACCGAGACCTGTCCCTGCCCCGACGCGTAGCCGGCGGCGAAGGCGCTGATGGTAGCCGTGCTCCCGGCCGCTGGGCCGGCAGTGTAACCGACCGTGGTGTAGAACTGCCCCGCCGCGATCGTCAGCGTGCTCTCGTCATAGAGGGCGACGCCCGGGTTCGTGCTCCCTAGGTTCACGGTCACGTCTGTGGCCGACTTCGCGGGGAGGCCGGTGTCATCGAGGAGCTCAACCACGATCAGCCCTCTCGCGTTGGGGAACACCTTGTCGGGCACCGAGTACACTTTGAGGGTGGACGCGAGCCCGCTTGGTGTGACCGTGTCGACGGTGTAAAAGCCGGGAAGCAGGTTGGGGGATGAGGCGGTAATCTCAGTCGAGCCCGGGATGCTGGTGGTCGTCATAGTGGCGATGACGTAGTCCTGGCCGACTGGAATCGTGACCGTGGAGTTGACGGTCCCGACGTTCAGCTCAGAGGACCTTAGGTACACCACTATGGGGCTTTCCGCCAGCGACGGCCTGAAGTTCACGTCTTCCAACGAAATCACAATCGACCTGTAGCTCTTCCCGTCTGCGGGGAGGGTCGGAGGCAGGGGAGTAACGACCAGCTGGTCGGGGACCCCTGGGGTGTTGGACTTCGCGGTCGTTGCAGCGAAGGAGGCCAGAGGCGAGAGCACGAGTATAGCCAACACTAGCGCCAGAAGCTTGCTAGCCAAACTGAATTCCGTTCTCGTCAATTGGGGTTACACGCACCGACTATTTCAATGATTTTGGGTATGCGACCTCAACCATGCCGAATTCACACGAAGGGGCATAAGTGGGTTACGAAGCCAGCGTCTAGATTCTGGGACCTTTCCACCGACGGGCTCAGGCTCCCGTTTGGTGGTTTCATAAGATTGCGAAATCGCATAAGGTAAAATACGTCTCGGTCCACACCCTCTCGCAGGCATTTGGTCAAAGTAAGACCGCCCGGCTCACCCTACGTAGTTGACGAACAGGCCGGTACCGTGACCGGCGACCTTCTGGCCTCCCGCGTGGTGATCTTCGGCTCCTACGGCTGGGCGACCATCGAGTCGGAGCT
>Ga0187771_10004257_pt1 | contig 10073 bp, 8 predicted proteins | sample 0116_SJ02_MP15_1_FD_133139 | JGI IMG/M metagenome (GOLD analysis project Ga0187771, IMG submission 133139) | Tropical peat soil microbial communities from peatlands in Department of Meta, Colombia - 0116_SJ02_MP15_10_MG | ecosystem: Environmental > Terrestrial > Soil > Wetlands > Peat | place... | reverse complement strand
AGAACTCCGGCATGCCTCTTGGCGCACATCGCGATTATGGAGCTATCAAGCCCTCCAGAGAATGCGACTGCGATCCTGGAGTGGCCACTGACCATTTGTGCCACGGAGGCGTCAATCGCCCTAGCCAATCTCCTTCCTGACTCTTCAAAGGTTATGGAGGTCATCGATTAATGCCGTGTAGTCTGCTCTTTGATTCTCCTTGCAATGCTCGTCCCCACCTTGTCCACAGCAGCGAGCTTTTCAGCTGAGGCTTCCTCAATGTCCTCCAGCGTCTTGAAACCAGCAGTGTAGAGAGCCCTAGCCCTCGCCCTCCCAACACCTTCGAGAGTCGTCAACTCGACCAGCTCTTCGCTGACACCTGCTTCAACCCTGAGCCTGAGCACCTTGGCCTGTCTCGCCATCTCGGATCTCTTGAAGAGCTTTGCCAGTTCCTCAAGTCCGTGCAATAGCCAGTCCGCGTTGTCGACCGCCCTGTGCATGTCTCCCGGTTCGACTCCAAGCCTTGAGAGGAGCTGTTCCTCTCGCCATTCGTCGATCCATCCATAGAGTGCCATTACGGTTCGCATCTCTTGAATTACCTGGTCGTAATCTGAGAACAAGCGCGGACTCGGACGCTCTAAGAGCTCAGGCCCATGTTCTTCCATGAACGCAATAGCCGTGTCGTAATCCTTGCTTCTCAGTGGGAACTTGGGAGAGAAATCTGGGCAACGCGCAATTAGATGCAGCAGTCCAGTTGTGTAGCTTCTTTCTGGCTCCTCTCGCTTTAGAGCCTCCCTGAACAGGACGCCTGTGGCTGGGTCGATATAGAGCATTGACACTCTTCTCCCGAAATCTGTTGCGTAGAAGAGACCTCCCTTAGTCTCCACGAGCTTCTCCACATCCCGATCAACTAGTGCTCCATCGGCAAGCCTCCGGACCTTCTCTTCTCCTACCTGCATCGCGAGCAAAGTCCCACCGAAGAGTGTGTCGACATCCCTTCTCGAAAGTCCGGTGCCAGTTGCCACTGCAGCCAGCATGTGAAAACGCATTGCCCCCTCATCCGAGAGCATCGATTCAATGGGCTCCGGAGGGTCCCTCGCATAGTGGTCAAGCAGGGTCGTCGGCGGTTGCGTTGGAGAGGGGATGATGACGGTCTCGCCGTGGTCGTCGTACTGAGGTCTGCCCGCACGCCCCGCCATCTGTCTGTATTCGAGGACAGAAATCTCAGCGTTTCCCCCTTGCTCAGCGTCGTATCTGGTCACATCCGCTACCACTACCCTCCTCGCCGGGACGTTAACCCCAGCGGCGAGGGTCGGCGTCGCTGACAGAAGCTTGATTGCCCTTGCCCTATAGTACTCCTCAACGATGTGTCTGTGCTCAGTGTCAAGACCGGCATGGTGGAAAGCCGAACCTTTCGCAACGACCTCCGCAAGCAGCCTGCTAAGGCTCGTCTCCTCACCAGAGGTAAGGATTCTTCTCGCCGCCTCCGAGACTGCCCTCTTCTCCTGCTCGCTTAGGTATTTTTGAGTCAACTCTGCTGCCCTAGTCGCCAAGCTGACTGCCCTCCTCCTCGTGTTCGCAAATACCAACGCCTGCCCCCCTGCTTTCAGGACATCAACCGCAACATCAATTGGGGCTCCATAGGTCGATTTAGCAATGGGTTTCGCTTCACCATCGGTGAACACGATTCTGCCGTAATCGTAAACTGCTTCTCTGAGGGGGACTGGCCTCCAGTCTACGCCCACGACCGTCGAACGGAGCCACTGCCCGATCATGCCGGAGTTGCTTATCGTAGCAGAAAGGGAAAGCATCTGCACATCGAGCCCCAGTTGCATTATTTTCGTCAGGATCATTTCAAGAGTTGGCCCCCTGGAGTCGCTTCCGGCCAGATGGACCTCGTCAGCTATGAAGAGTCCGACAGAGCCTATCCAAGTCACCCGGTGGCGCATCACCGAGTCGAAGCGCTCATTGGTGAGGACGATAATATCTCCCTTCCCCAATGACTCACCGCTTGAATCATAGTCGCCCGTTGAGATCACAGTTCGTATGCCGAACCGAGAGAGCTCTGAGAATTCGGCGTATTTTTCCGAGGCGAGGGCCCGGAGCGGGGCCAGATAGACAACCTTTCTCCTCTGGAGCTTGACCTTCACAAACGCCGCCATGATGGCGATTAGCGTCTTCCCTGAAGCAGTCGGGCTGGAGACGACTAGGCTCTTTCCATCCAATAGTCCCGATCTGATCGCCTCAGCTTGAGGCGGGTACAGGTCAGTAAGGCCCTTTCCAAGAATGTAGCTTAGCAGGTCGGGAGGAAGTTGAATTTCGTCAAACCTCAAGGGCTGACTCCCAGGATTAACCGCCTAGTCTCCTGATAAAACCAGGCTTCGACTCGTAAACCATGCCTTCCCTGAACATGGTCCTGATGATCTTCTCAGAATCTTCGTCAGTGAATCTCGCCTTAATTAGCTCCTCCTTGAAGACCTTTCTTTCTACAGGCTTCTTGTCGGCTCCTTCCAGATTCTTGAGTATCTCCATTGCGGCCCGAAGGTTCCTAGTTTCCCCAGCCGGTTTGCCAAGCTGGATGCCGAAATCGGTCTTCTTGGTTGTTGCGTCCGTCAGGACGTCCTCTACCATCCTGTTCATGAGGGCGGTCGCGGCTAGCGCGTCTTCTTCGGTTACTTCTTCTCTCAGGAGCATTCTGGCCCTGGCCGAAGCAACCCTAATCAGCGACTCTAGGGTCCTTGGAGTCGCGGGAATCTGCTCTGAGTCCCCCCCACTCTTCCTCAGCTCAAGGTAGTAGTCCTTCAACCTGGCCACCGCTTCCTTGGTCAGAGTCGGCGTGATCTTCTTGGCATAGGCGATGTACTTCTTCAGGAGACTGAACTCGACCGGGGGTGGGCTCGCATACGTCTTCCGGGTATGGACAGAGAGTATGTGGGAGGCCAACTTCTCGTCCTCGGCCGGCGAGGGCTGGTCCTTTATCACGAAGATCAGGTCAAACCTCGTCAACAGAGGTATTGGGAGGGTGCTGATGTTCTCTGTAAGGTTTTGGAACGGATTGTACCTTCCCAAGACGGGGTTGCACGCAGCCAGGATGGCTGTCCTCGCGTTGAGCGTTGCATATATCCCTCCCTTTGCTATGGTAACCGTGTTCTGTTCCATCTGCTCGTGAAGGGCGGTCCTATCCTCTGGCTTCATCTTGTCGAACTCATCGATGGCCGCAATGCCCTGGTCAGCGAGGACAGTGACCCCGGCCTCAAGCATGAGAACGTTCTTCTCCCTGATGACTGCTGCAGATAGCCCGGCGGCGGTTGTTCCCCTACCTGATGCGAAGATGCCCCTTGGCGATACCTGAGCGGCGAACTTCAGCATTTCCGATTTCGCCACCCCCGGGTCGCCCACCAATAGGATGTTGATGTCTCCCCTCAGCTTGGTCCCGTCCGGCAGCGTGGTTGAGCTGCTGCCTCCGAGAAGAAGCAGTATCGCCTCCTTCTCAGGTAGATGGCCGAGTATTGCCGGGGCGATCGAATTGACGAGCTTGTCGTACGAATCGGGTGAGGAGGCGATGCTCTTGATCAGCGCTTCGTCCTCCTTGGTAACCTGCACCTGTTCTGGCTCCTTCCCCTTCACTTCGACCTGATTGCAGTCGATCTGAGATTTGAAGAGCCTTGTCCTGACCTGGCCAACGGTGTAGTCGGGGACGGCCCTCACTATTCCGGTAAGCACGACTCTGTCTCCGGGCCTTGCCATGTTCACAATGTCCCCTTCCACATTTACGTCGAAGAATTGAGGGAGCTGTCCTGGGGGAAGCTCCTCTGGCAGTTCCTGGACTCTGAGGATCTGGAAGTCGATGAACCGACTCTGCTTCCTTTCTAGCTCAAAGTTCCTTACCTCGTCGCACAGGTCGCATTTTGGGGGCCGCTTCAGGGGAAGGTCGTCCTGGTCTTGATAGGTCAGATGCCCGCTGGGGCAGACCCACGCCGCCGAGGTCATTAGGGGTCTCAGTTCGGACGTCCTGACAACCATCCCAGTGACGGCTAGCATCTTATCCAAGTAGGAGGTGTCGACCCTCCGAAGGGGGACTTGGTCAGGGATCCCCCTGATCCTGATCATTAGGTCCCGCTTTACTCTGTCGGCGTAGAGCGCGTTCTCACTCCTCATTGTTTCAAACGCTGCGGTCCTGAATGATGACAGAGCAGAGTCGGGCCTCAACAGAAGTGTGTTCGCGAGGTCATCATCGTACCTGAGGAGATCGCCAAAATCGACCGTCAGGGACTTCCCCTCGTTTGATATCAACTGGGAAATTCTAGACCTGTAGATTGGGGTCCCGGACCTGTCGGTGACTGTCTTCAGGAAGTCCTCAAACATCTCTGAGAGCTTGCTGCTAGCTAACATGATCTGTTATCTCGCACTCCCGAGCAGCGCCGCCCTCCATTCCTTTGAAAGGGACTGTGAGACGGAGAAGAAAGCTTCTTCCTCAGGAGCAAGGCGATCGGCGAGTGATGAGCCTTGACTTGACGAGCTGGAGAGCGAGAGTAACTTGCTCAGTCTCATCCCTATGATGTCGTAGCACGCTTGTCTCAGTTTCTCGAAGTCCTCCTTCCTGATCTCGCCGTTAGCTGCACTCGACAGGATCAAGAGTCTTCTCCGCATCCTAATGTAGAAGTCGGGTGGCAGGAAGGATAGTTGGAGCGGTCCCATCATCTTCTCCTTGCTGAGGGCTCTCGACAACTCGTCTTCAAAGCGCTCCTCCTGAGGCTCGGCCAGTTTCAGTTTAACTAGTTCTTCAGCAACCCAACGAGGAAGTTCGATGGACTGGCCCTCCGCGAGACGATCTATCCGATATTCTCCCGCGTCTAGGTTCTCTAAAGAGGCTCGCATCCTAACTTTGCACTTGGATAACATGAACTCCCTCTCCTTGCGCTCGAACAACTCCCTGATGCCTTCCTGTTCAGTGGACAAGTGGGGCAGGCGCAAGATTAGAGTTCAATATTAAACGTTTGAGTAACCTGTTGGGTCTGGTTCGTTCATCACTCGAACGAATAAATACGAAAGACTAGCTACTCAGCAACAATTTGTCGGATTCTCGCGGAGGAGTGGAATAGTAACATGCCCATCGAGGATCTGATGTGGGTTGAGAAGTACAGACCTGAAGGAATCGAGGACCTGGTTGATCAGGACTCAGTCAAGCAGAGACTGAAGCGACTGCTCGAGAAGAAGGAGGAGATTCCGCACCTGCTCTTCGCGGGCCCACCCGGATCGGGCAAGACGACTTTGGCACTCATCATCGCGCGACAGATTCTGGGCGAACACAAGGAAGAGTACACCCTTTCCCTGAACGCGAGTGATGAGAGGGGGATTGATGTGGTCCGCGAGAGGGTGAAGAAGTTTGCCAGATTCGCAGATAGAAGAGTGGGAGTCCCGTATCGTCTGGTAATACTCGACGAAGCCGACGAGATGACACACGACGGTCAGACTGCCCTGAGGAGGATAATGGAGGAGACCTCTGCGTATACACGGTTCATCCTAATTTGCAACTACTCCTCGGGGATTATCGAACCGTTGCAGAGCAGATGCGCGATCTTCCGCTTCCACAGGTATGACGAGAACACAGTCACAGAGCAGTTGAAGGCCGTGGCAAAGCAAGAGAAGCTCAAAGTCGCCTCCGAAGCCGTATACGGGGCCATCTACGAGGCCACACAGGGCGACCTTCGCCAGGCGATTAACATGTTGCAAGCCTCTTCGGTTTCATCCGAGTTGACTCTTGATGCCGTAAAGTCCGTCTCCGGGGCGACGATCAGGTCACGGGTAAGCGATGTGATAAGATTCGCCTTGGAGGGGAACTTTGAGGCCGCTAGGACGAAGATGATTGAGCTGACCAGGGTCTACGGCATACCGGAAAGGGATTTCCTACGCTTCGCCAACGACTCGCTGAACTCGATGAACGTTCCCGACCTTGCGGGAGCCATTTCGATCCTAGCCGAATACGACTTCAGGCTTGTGCAAGGGGCGCAGCCGGAACTGCAGCTCACCGCCATGTTGGCGCAACTCTCGTCCTTGAATAGGAAGGCTGAGTAGCTCGGATCTCTCCCTGCCTCGGGGCATACGTGACATCGAGCCAGAGGAGTATGCCCTGCAGGCCCGCGTGCAGCAGGCGTTCGAAGAAGTCGCGCGGCTCTTCAATTTCAGAATGATGGAGCCTGCGCCGATAGAACATCTGTCGGTCCTTAGGGCAAAGAGCGGGGCCGAAGTCGACAAGGAGATCTACGCTTTCAAGGACAAAGGAGGGCGCGACGTGGGCCTGAGATTCGACCTTACTGTCGGCATGACCCGTTACGTCTGCGCAAGGCGCGACCTCAGGCCGCCAATCAAACTGGCCTCCCTTGCGGGTGCATGGAGATACGATGAACCCCAGCATGCGAGGTACAGGTGGTTCAGACAGTGGGACCTCGAGATCTTCGGCCCTCCTTCCATCGAGGCCGACGCAGAGGTCGTGGAGGCAAGCTACCGGCTCTTTGAGAGGTTGGGATTGAGACATGTCAGCGTCCAGATCGGAGATAGAGGCGTAGTACAGCACTTCGTCAGCAGGGTCTTGCGCATCGAGGGAACGGAGAAGGCAGTCGAGATGATGCGAGCCTTGGACAAGGTACAGAAGAAGTCGCTCAAAGATCTACAGACCGAATACACGGCGAAAGGGTTTCGACCGGGAGACATCGACAGGCTTTTCGAGTTCGGCAGCATTAGGGGTGCTCCAGGAAAGGTGCTGTCTAGGTTGGTCGAGGACAAGGCCGAGTCCCCGGCCCTCGAAGAGATTGCAGACATTATGAAAGGAAGGGGTATTGAGGTCGAGTTTAACATCGGAGTCGTCAGGGGCATCGATTACTATACGGGGTTAGTCTTCGAGGTCATTGACGGCGCCCATCCCGACCTGGGCTCGCTCGCCGGAGGAGGAAGGTACGACCTTCTCCCAGGAGCCTTCGGGCGTCCTGACCTCTCCGCGACCGGGGCTGCAGGAGGTATGGAGAGGATTGCCCTCTCGCTCTCCGAGGACTCCATGCAACTTTCACCAACAGTGTATGTCGTCGTTGCAAGCAAAATGGCGCGCGACGAGTCGTACAGGATCCTGAGGGAGCTGCGGGATCGAGGGGTGCCGGCAGAGGGTGCCCTTCAAGAGAGGACCATTGCGAAACAGTTGGAGGATGCCAGCCGGATGGGGGTGTCCTGGGCCATTGTCCTAGGCGAGCGGGAGATCAAGGCCGGGAAAGTCACCCTTCGGAATATGACGAGGAGGACCGAGGAGCTGGTCCCCTTTGACTCTGCCCTCAGCCGAATCGTGCACGCTTAAAGACGCCGAACCGGAGCTTCGGGATAGTCTTTAATCTGAGTCCCAGCATAGTTGCTGGTCGGCATGGAAAGAGCGATTGTTCTGGTGAACCTAAGCCCAGGAGCAGAGGAGGCGAGCGTCGCGGCCCTCAAACAGATGCCAGGGATACTTTCTGTCTATCAGCTCTATGGCTTGTACGATCTTCTGGTGATGGTCGAAGGTGCCGACGACCAAGCTGTGAAGTCGATCATCGCCGACAACCTCAGATCAAAGGCTGGCGTGGTCTCGACTATCACAATGAAGATTCTTTCGTGAAGTCCGTTCAACGCTTAAACGACTTGGTAATCCAGCCGCGTCCAGTTGGCCTCCAGGGTACTTGTGACAGGGTCCTCCGGGCAGATAGGTTCCGAGCTTGTTCCGTACCTCAGGTCGCTCTACGGGAATAGTAACGTGATTGCGGGGGATATCCGGGCATCTGTAGACCCGCTCATGGGAGCCGGTCCTTTCGAGATTCTTGATGTTTCCGACGCATCTGCCCTGACAAGGGTGATCAAGGAGCGCGGGGTCAATGTTATCTATCACCTGGCTGGATTGCTTTCAGCGGTCGGAGAGAGCAACCCGCAGCTTGCCTGGCGGGTAAACATCGACGGACTCAGAAATGTGCTCGAGGTCGCCAAGGCCAACCGTATCTCTAGGGTCTTCTGGCCCAGCTCGATAGCAGTGTTTGGACCGGACGCCCCAAAGGTCAATGCGCCCCAGAACACGCCACTGAACCCGACGACCATCTACGGCGTAACCAAAGTGGCGGGAGAGCTGCTTTGCAACTACTACTTCCTGAAGTACGGGTTAGACGTGCGTTCTCTCAGATACCCGGGCCTGGTCAGCAACAGAGCACTGCCCGGCGGGGGGACGACTGACTACGCCGTGGAGATCTTCTACTCTGCCCTGACCAAGGGGACCTATTCGTGCTTTCTTAGGGCGGACACGGTCCTCCCCATGATGTACATGCCTGATGCCATGCGCGCGGCGGTAGACCTCATGCGGGCGGACGCGAGCAAAGTGCCAAGACACCTTGGCTACAACTTGGCGGCAGTGAGCTTCTCCGCTGGCGAGATCGCAGCCGAGATCCGGAAGCATGTTCCCGGCTTCATGGTCGCCTACGCCCCCGACCAACGCCAAGAGATCGCTGACTCTTGGCCAAAGTCAATTTCTGACGTCGAGGCCCGCCAAGATTGGGGCTGGTCACACGAGTACGGCCTCGAGAGGATGACCACCGATATGCTCTCCAAACTCGGCCCGAGGCTGAGGCACGAACAGAAAGACGTTTAGCCACTCGGTCAGACCCGCGAACTGAGAGAGATGCGCGACCCAGTTTCATTTCTGAAGGAGGAATACGACGACCTTGTCAGGCAGGAGATAGACTGGAGGTTGAGAACCCTTGGGGGGCCGAGCGCTCCATGGTGCCTGGTAGATGGAAAGAAGGTCCTGATGCTCTGTTCGAACAACTACCTAGGGCTTAGCAATCACCCGAAACTGAAGGAGGCCGCCATCGCGGCCGTCGAGAAATATGGCGCGGGGTCAGGGTCGGTCAGGCCTATCGCGGGAAACATGGACCTCCACGTAGAGCTCGAGAGGCGTCTCGCGAACTTTAAGGGTGCCGAAGCTTCGCTCGTCTTCCAGACGGGGTTCGCGACCAACGCGGGTCTGATCCCACAGCTGGCCGGTAAAGGAGACCTCATCATAAGCGACGAGCTTAACCATGGCAGCATAATCGACGGAGTGAGGCTATCGCACGCCGACAGGGGGGTCTACAAGCACGCCGACGCAGACGATCTCGGGCGCGTCTTGGACGGTGCAGAGAAGGCCACTCCCGCCCCCAGAAGAATTCTCATAATCACCGACGGCGTCTTCTCAATGGACGGAGACATCGCTCCTCTCGACAAGGTTGCTAAGCTGGCTTCCGAGCATGGCGCAATGGTCTATGTCGACGACGCACACGGCGAGGGGGTCCTTGGTGAAGGAGGCAGGGGTATTGTGTCACACTTCAAGCTCAATCGCGACATGGTTCAAGTAGAGATGGGCACTTTTTCGAAAGCTTTCGGCGTTGTCGGCGGGCATATTTCGGGTTCCAAGGATCTAGTTAACTTCGCCTACAACAAGTCGCGAACGTGGCTTCTCAGTGGTTCCCATCCACCGGGAGTTGCAGCCGCGTGCATAGCTGCTGTCGACATTCTCGAAAAGGAGCCGCAACACGTCCAGAACCTCTGGAAGAATACTGAATATTTCAAGAAAGCAATGAAGGACTTGGGGTTCGACATCGGAAAGAGCACCACTCCCATCACGCCCGTAATCGTAGGAGAGAGCGGTGTTGCGAAGCGGCTAAGTGCACGCCTCTTCGAGGAAGGCATCTTCGCTCTTCCAATAGTCTTCCCGATGGTAGCCCGAGACAAGGCGAGAATACGAACTATAATGAACGCAGCCCTGACGAAGGATGACCTGAACTTCGCCATAGGAGCATTCGAGAAGATCGGAAAGGAACTAAAGATTATCTAGGGTTCCACGCGTCTCCGCAGATTCTTTGACTTGCGCGGTCCTAGTTAGAGAACTGCGACAAGGTATCCGAGGATCTAGGCAACCCAGTCCTTGGGTGTCACGATACGGTAGGTGCTACGTAGGGCCTCGTAAATGGCGTAAGCCATTGAACCTAGAGTGCTCGTTGAACCGAAACTTCAGTCCAGCAATCTTTCACTCCCGCCATTGTTAGGATGGTCTT
>Ga0187771_10004256_pt1 | contig 10074 bp, 10 predicted proteins | sample 0116_SJ02_MP15_1_FD_133139 | JGI IMG/M metagenome (GOLD analysis project Ga0187771, IMG submission 133139) | Tropical peat soil microbial communities from peatlands in Department of Meta, Colombia - 0116_SJ02_MP15_10_MG | ecosystem: Environmental > Terrestrial > Soil > Wetlands > Peat | place... | reverse complement strand
GATCTCGGCCCCGAACGCCTTCAGCAGCACGCGGCGTTCCAGGCTCATTGTGTCCGGCATCGTCAAAATGAGTTTGTAGCCCTTCACCGCCGCCACAAACGCCAACGCGATCCCCGTATTTCCGCTTGTCGGCTCGATCAGCACAGTTTTGCCGGGATGAATTTCCCCCGCCTTTTCGGCCTCTGCGATCAAGCTCACGCCGATGCGGTCTTTCACGCTGGCATTCGGATTGAAACTTTCCAGTTTCGCCAACACCGTCGCTTGGCAGCCACCCGTGACCTTGTTCAGCCGCACAAGTGGTGTTTTGCCGATCAGCTCGGTAATATCCTTCGCGACTCTCATGCTGTCTCCTCGATTGCAGCAGGCTAGCAGTTTCACCCAGTAGTGACAGTCGCCCCGGTCTGCCCAACCGAGATTTGTCTACTTGCGGTGTAACGCGCCAACCGGAAAAGTGGGTACTAGCAGCTGACTAAAATTTAGCGCCGCTTACAGACGTAGAGATGTGATCCCGGTCACAGTTCGACTATGCCTCGAAATAATGGCGCGCGTGGTCGTTGACCATGTCACGCTTCCGGAACGGTCCGCACCAGGAAACACACAAAGAAGAGGTTGCGTGGCTTCTCGTACGATGGCATATTCGGCTTCGGAAATTTGGAAATGGGGACGTTGCACATCCACCTCTTTTCAGGCTTCACTTGAGCGCCAGCGAACACGTCGGTCTGGCGTCCCTCCGTTACGCGGTAGCTCCTTTTCGAACCTGGCTGAAGTGAATTTGGCCCGATCTTTACGTCCTGACGACTGCGGGCGGTAGCGGAGGCGCAACAGGTCCGCCAGACGTAACAATTGCGGTAGCGCCTTGCGAGTCTCGCCAAGACCATCGCAGGCCCTGAAAAGTAACACTGCCAGGAAATTCGTTCAATTCATACGGCCTGTTTAGGAGGAAGCCAGAATGCGATTCGCATCAAGAGCTTCGGTCTACAGTCTTGCACTTTTCATTTTCGCGCTGGGTTCGCAGGCGTGGGCACAAACCACGGGCAGTCTTCGTGGCTCCGTGACCGACTCAACCGGCGCTGTGATTGTCGGTGCCTCCGTAACCGTGTTGTCACAAGACACGGGGATCTCGCGCGTTACTGAGACGAGCGCAGCGGGAGAGTATGTGGTTCCTTTACTCGCAGTCGGCCGCTACACGATCCGCGTCCAGCGCAATGGCTTCCGACAGGCCGAACAAACGGACATAAGACTGCAGACCGACGAGGAACGGAAAGTGGATTTCATGCTCACGATCTTGGGCAGACAGGAGGAGATTGAGGTAAGCGCCAATCCAGTCGCGGTAGAGACCACATATCCAACGCTCGGACAAGTTATTACCGCCGAACAGGTCGCGGATCTCCCGCTCAACGGCCGGAACTTCGTACAGTTGGCCGCATTGACCCCGGGGACGACCCAAGCGACCAATCCCTTTAGCCAATTCACCGGCGGACCTGGAAACGAAACCTCAATCCGCGGCGGGTATTCCCTGTCCGTGGAAGGCTCACGCGAAAATGCGACGGACTGGTTGCTGGACGGCGTGGACAACAATGAACTGACCGCCGGCGCCATCGCGATTCTGCCGTCCATCGATGCGATTCAGGAGTTCAAGGTATTGACTTCGAACTATTCGGCCGAGTATGGCACTCGCGGAGGCCCAACAGTTCTGGTTACCACTAAGTCCGGTACCAACGAGTATCACGGCTCGCTCTTCGAATACTTCCGCAACACCGTATTGGACGCGCGGAGTTACTTTGCTAGTAGCACCGAGAAGTTCAATCTCAACCAGTTCGGGGCGGCGCTGGGGGGACCCGTTAGGAAAGACAAGACGTTTTTCTTTGCCGATTACGAGGGGGAAGAACTCCGAAAGGGAAGGACGGTACAGGCGCAGCTCCCTACAATGCTGATGAAGCAAGGCATTTTTACGGAGTCCTTTTCCGATCTTCCTGAGGCGCAGATCTACAACCCATTCAGCACACGCATCGATCCATCGACCGAACAACTCATTCGCGACCCCTTCAAGTGCGATGGCTTGGGGAATCCGATTCCGCCTACGCCGGCCAAACTGCAGGTTGGAGGGACGCCCTGCAATAAAATCCCGGCTGGCATGATCGATCCCATCGCCCAACAGATGCTTGCGCTTCTCCCCAACCCCGGACCGAGTGCAACCATTGCCGGGAACTATGTTTCTGAGCCGGTTCAGACCTTGGCCGACACCAAGGCCAACGGGCGACTGGACCACAACTTCTCCTCGAAGGACTCCCTCTTCGCCCGCTTTAGCTATGATGACGCCACTTCCTTGTTGCCTTCCGGTCTGCCCGGATACGGAACCTCCGGAGGCGGGTTTGGGAGCACGGAGACATTCGCTGACCATGGTCGCAATGCCGTGCTCTCCGAAACCCACATATTCTCTCCCCAGACGATTAATGTGACATCCTTCGGGTTTAATCGCATCTTCAATACGATTCGCTCCTACGGTGACGGTCAGAACCTCTCTCAGAAGCTCGACATACCTGGGTCCGACAACGGCACATATCTGGCCAGTGGGCTGGTGGATGCTGTTTTCAGCGGCGGTTTCTGGGGTGTGGGGGATAGTGCCTACGCACCATTTCAGGGAGGAACGAACATATTTCACCTGCGCGATTCGCTAATCTTGGTGCGTGGCGCTCACACGTTGTCCATGGGAGGCGAGGTTCGGCGCTTCCAGATGAACACTTTAGCGGCCGGATTCCAGGATGGCTTCTGGTTCTTCGACAACCGCTACACCGCAGGGTTTATTCCCGACACGAGCAATTTCGATGTGACGACCGGCTCGCCCATCGCCAGCTTTCTGCTGGGCCTGCCAAGCTTCGGCCAGATCAATCAGGTTTTTCAGGGAACCACAAGGGGAACGCGTTGGACGGAGTTCCGGCCCTACATCCAGGACGACTGGAAGGTCCGCGCCAACCTTACCGTCAATCTCGGACTGGCCTATAATGTCACCACTCCAAAGATAGAAGTGCACAACCGCCAATCCAATTTCGTCTGGGCGACCGGACAGTTCTTGATTCCCGGGGTGAATAGCGGGCCTACGGCGGGCGTACGGACGTTCTGGGGCGGGGTAGAACCTCGCGTCGGTTTTGCCTGGAGTTCACGCAAAGGCGCCAAATGGTCGGTGCGCGGCGGCTACGCAATCTTCCACGATTCGGGATGGAACATCGGGAGTCAAACGCTGTGGCAAAATCCGCCGTTTGTCACCGCACCCGCCTGGTTCGCTGACAACACATATCCATCTTCGACTTTCACTCCGGAACAAGGCTTCCCGGTCACTTCAGAACCGACCAATCCCAGCCAATTTGCGGGTTCGTCAATAAACTTCCAACCGCTGAATTTCAAGTTGCCCATGGTCCAGCAGTTCAACCTTACCATTCAGCACGAGTTGCCGGGGAGCATTGTACTGACCGCGTCGTACACTGGATCGCGAGGCTCGCATTTGCTCGTAGCAAACGAAAACTTCAATACTCCGCCGCCGAACACCACCGGGGAGCTTCCACCCTATCCTCAGTATGCCTTGGTGAACTGTTACTGCGACCACGGCCAAATCCGGTATGACGGTTTGCAAGTGAAAGCGGAAACAAAGAATGCCCGGCACGGGATCTATGTTTTGATTGGCTATACGTACTCCAAGGCTTTCGACAACGGGCTGGCGGACTACCAAGGCACGCCAACTGGAGTTACGTACTTTCCCCTTGTCGTGCCCGGCAAATCTGACAAAGGGCTTTCGGAAACGGACCTGACCCACAATTTTGTGCTCAGCTTGCTCTACGACTTGCCGGTGGGCAAGGGCCAGAGACTCGGAGGCAATCTGGAAGGTGTCGCAGATGCATTGCTGGGTCATTGGCAGTTCAATACGATCGCTACCGTTCATTCTGGCTTTCCGTTGTTCATGAGCACGGCAGTCAACAACTCAGGAACCAACCTGGGAGGAAACACCCCGGGATCAAATCGTCCCGATCGGATCTGCAGTGGCAAGCTCAGCGACGGCCAGCAAAACATCAACAGTTGGTTCGACACGAGTTGTTTCATCGATCCGGCGCCGGGCCAACTAGGCGACTCCCCGCGCAGCACTCTATTCGGACCGGACTTTGTCAACTTCGACATGTCGCTGTTCAAGACCTTTCCGCTGTGGAACGAAGGCACGAAACTTCAGTTCCGGGTGGAAGCATTTAATGTTTTCAACCACGCCCAATTTGGGCAGCCCGGAACGACCGAAGGGGGCGGAGGGTTTGGGGTGATTCAGTACACGGTCAACAACCCACGGCTGATCCAGTTTGCCTTGCGGGTCACGTTCTGAATTGTTTCGCGGAAGGTGGAAGGTGCAGGAGCCACAGCAGAAGCGTAAGCAGCAGGCCTCAAGCGAGGTTCGCTGTTTCGCTTTCCGGCTTGTTCCGGGGGAGGACCTTGTCCAGGGCGTTCGGAGTTTTGTCGCCGCCCATCACCTGCGTGCCGTGGCTGTTGTTACCTGTGTCGGAAGCTTGACGCGGGTGACGCTTCGCTTCGCCAATGCGGAGAAGTGGGTGGAGAAACGTGGCCCGTTCGAGATTCTCTCGCTTGCGGGGACCGTGGATGAACACGGCGAACACTTGCACATTGGCTTGGCCGACTCGCGGGGGCGCTGTATCGGCGGGCATTTCGGAACCGGGTCCAATGTCTACACCACAGTGGAAATCGTACTTGCCGAATTGACTGCGCTGGAGTTCCGGCGGATGCCATGCTCATTATCCGGATATGACGAGCTCAAGGTTACCTCCAGGAAGCAGGCGCCCGGTGGAAAGCGGCGATGAGATTTGAGACTCGCACGCTGATGTTGATTGGTTGCGGCGCCCTGATCAACATCGTGGTCGGCCAGCTGAACCAATGGTTGCGGTTGCCCATATTTCTGGATTCCATCGGTACCATACTGGTCGCCGTGCTGGCGGGGCCCATCGCTGGTGCTGCTGCTGGACTGACCGGGAACCTTGGGCGGGCACTCGTTGCGGGTCCCGTGGAAGCTGCGTTTGTACCAGTGGCCATGGCCATCGGTGCCGTGTCGGGTTGGTTGGCACGACTCGGTTTCTTTCGCCGATGGTGGGGAGCCGCGATCGCGGGAGTAATTATCTCCATCGTGCTGCTGGCCGTCGCAGTTCCCATTCAGGTCTATCTTTTCGGCGGTGTCACGGGCGCTGGCTCAGACCTCGTCTTGCTGTATCTTCTCCACATCGGACAAAGCCTCTTTAGCTCCGTTGCCTTAACCATCTTCGGTACTAACATTGTCGACAAGGTTCTCAGTTGCTTGTTGGCATGGGTGATCGTGCAACGGTTGCCGGCGCGGCTCAGTACGGCCTTTACGCCGCTGAAAACAAGCCGTGGTAAGCCCATCCTGTGAGCCCGCTCCTGTATCGCCCGGGAACGAGCTGGCTGCACCGAATCCATCCCCTCACCAAATTATGCTTTCTGCTCTGGTCGATGACCGCAGCTTTTTCTCTGCCATGGCAGATTGCAATCCCAGCATCCCTAGTACTCATCGTGGTAGGTGCCCTTTCCGGAATAGGAAGGTCACTCTTGCGGTTGTGGTCCGCTACGGTTGCCCCGCTGGTAGTTGCGCTGGTGATTCTTCATGGCTGGCTGCTTCACGCTCCAGACATGACAGTCTGGGGTGCGCTGCGGTGGAGTCGGGTGGGTCTGGAGGCAGCCGCTCGAACATCGGGAAGAATAAGTCTCTTGTTAGCCTCTTCCCTGTTGATGCTGGTGACCACCCATCCGTCCCAAATGGTGAAGGCGTTGGACGCAGAAGGAGTTTCGCCGGGTCTGTCCTACCTGATAGCCAGTCCCCTCTTGCTGGTGGAGTCGTTTGCGGAGAAGGCTCATGCCATTCGTGATGCTCAGCGGGCACGTGGACTGGCAATTGAAGGGCCACTGTGGAAGCATCCGACGACGCTCGTTGCGGTACTCGTCCCTCTCGTGGTTTTCGGATTGGATGACGCGCATCGTCGTTCCGCCGCGCTTACGGGCCGCGCCTTTCGTGCCCTGTCGCGGCGCACGGTGCTGGGTTGCCCTTCTGACTCGCGGCATGGGCCGTTGGTGCGATGGCTTCTGTTGGCGGCCGCGGTGCTGCAAGGAGGCTTGGCCCTTTGGCATTGATCGAAGTTCGCGATCTCGAGTTCCACGAGCATGGACGCGAAGTTCTCTCGGGGATTTCGCTTTCGATTGAGGAGGGCCAGCGAGTCGCCATCCTCGGCGGCAACCACAGCGGCAAGACGGCGCTCGCCCGCTGGCTTGCGGGTTGGCTACCTGCGCACAGCACTGTGGCGAGATCGGGCAGCGTCACCTTTCAGGGTCAGGCCTGGAGTGAATTGCCGCTCGCCGAGCGCGCCAGTGCCGTTCAGCTGGTTGGCCAAGTCCCATTTCAACAGCTTTCGGGGCGCGAGTTTACGGTTCGCGATGAGATTGCGTTCGGTCCCGGAAACTTGGCGCTGGACCCGCGGGAGATCCACAGGCGAGTTGAGCATGTGATGACGCTCTGCGGGTTGGACTCCCTCGCCGATCGTGATCCCTACACCTTGTCGGCGGGAGAGCAGCAGATGGTGGTCATCGCCAATGCTTTGGCCATGAATCCCCGGGTATTGGTGCTGGATGAACCCACTGCGAGCCTAGACCCGCAATCTGCCGAGTGTGTCTGGCGCGTGCTTTCGGGCTTGTCCACTTGCACGACGATCGTGCTATTCGACGTCTCGCCTCGGGCTGCCGTACGCATGGCGCACAGATTCTTGTTTCTCAGGGAAGGTCGGTTCATCGCCGATGGGAGTGCGGAGGATGTCCTACTTCACCCGTTAGCGATCTCGTCTCTCGGGCTACCCCCAACCGCGGAGGCAGCATGGCTGGCGAAGCAAGAACAGGTTTGGGCCCTGGGCGTGGGCACTCCATTTACCGTGGATGGCGCCGTGACGGCATTCCGGGAGGTGGAACGTGCTCGTCGCTGAGAACTTGGGCTTCGCCTACGCGAGCCAGGAGCCCGTCCTCGCGCAGGTGACGTTTTCGGTCGCTGCGAGCAGGATGACTGCGGTCGTAGGCCGTAATGGCGCCGGCAAGAGTACGTTGTTGCGATTGTGTAACGGATTGCTCACACCCTCGACGGGCTGTGTGCTCGTGGATGGAGTGGATACCCGATCTGTGCCGGCCTCGAATTTGGCAAAGGTTGTGGGGACGGTATTCGAGTCGCCCGAACACCAGTTTTTCAAGGCGCAGGTGGCCGAGGAAGTGTCGTTCGGGCCGAAACAACTAGGACTTAACCACCGGCAAGTAACCCAACGCGTGACTGAGGCATTGGCTCGCACCGGCCTGCAAGAGTTTGCGTCCGTGCACCCCCTTGACCTTGATCGCACGTCCCAGCGCTTCGTCGCGCTCGCGTCAGCGTTGGTCATGAAGCCTCGGCTACTGTTGCTCGACGAAATTCAGCAGGGAATGGACGCGCTTGCCGTTCGACGACTAGAGACGCTGCTGTCGGAAGAGAAGGCCGCAGGTGTGGCCGTTGTGTTCGTCTGCCACGACATGGAATTCGTCGCCAGAAACAGCGACGACGTTCTGTTGTTTCACGGCGGACAGTTGCTGTCCGCCGATTCACCAATGGTGGTCTTCTCCGCATCAACTCTTTTGCAAAATGCGGGACTTGCCGCGCCGGAATGCCTGCAACTCTCCTCCCGCCTAGGGCTGCGCCCGGCCCTCTACCCGAAACATCTGGTTGTCAGTTGGCGTCATTATCTTTCCGGAACTGACCCAACAAAGAGCGACTCGGAAGCGCAGCGCGAGAGAATTCTCAAGTTTCCCTCGGCTTCGAAAGATGGAGAGCCGAGTTGACTCATATCCAAGGAGACCACTCGGAATAGAAGCCCGTCGCAACGAGATCTCGCTAGGCGCATCTAATTCCCGGTACGATTAGCTTCACTGAGCGATTCGGAGGAGAGCATGCTCGAAGCAACTAGCGTGGTTACAACCACTCGTTTTGAACAGGGACTTCGCTATGCTGATTTCTTGGCACAGGCAAAGGTCAATCGTGACAAGTTCGACCAGTTTTACAAAGATCCGGCGCTAACCGAGGACGATCTCGCGTTCTTCAAGAGGGCTGCGGGGTTGCCAAACGGCCCGGCAAGGATTCTGGCGCTAGCCGAAGATTGGTGCGGGGACGTCTATCGCGAGCTTCCCACCGTCGTTCGCATCGCCGAAGCGACCGGTGCCGAGCTGCGTGTTTTCCGGCGCGATGAAAATCCGGACATCATGGACGAATATCTGAGTAACAACGGGAAGTCGCGCGCAATACCGGTCTTTGTTTTCTATACGAGGGACCATCGTTATATAACTCATTTTCTGGAGCGCTCGGCTGGCGCACACAGAGAGTTGGCTGCGGCGATCGAGGAAATTAGCACGAAGCTAGGTTTGCCGCCGGGCACTACGTACGCCACGGTGCCTGATGCAGTCCGCCCGGCCTTCGTGCAGGGACTGATTGCCAAGATCACTCCGCGTTTCCCCGCATGGCGGCAAGAAGCAATCCGAGAGATCCGTGCGCTTCTTTCGACGGCTCTCCATATTCCCAACTACGCATAAGGCCATGAACCAGGAGCCACCGAAAGAAGTTCCGGTCGTATATACGATCCGGGGTTGTGACGCGTGTATGAAGCTTCTCCAAAAGTGGGATGCCGAAGGTGTCGCCTACGACGAACGGCGCGTCGAGTTAAGCCAAAGTGTGCTCGACGAAGCCCGCAAGTATGGCAGCCTCGTACCCATCGTCGTGTGGCCAGACGGCAGAGTCCAACAAGGTTTTGGAGATACACTCGGCTGCTTTATTTGAAAACCTCGTTTACTTTCAAAGTCCGGAACTTTGCGGATTCTTATCTCTCATACGAGCAGAGGAGAAAGTTTCTGTGCACAAAATCACTCCCGCGAGGTCCACGGTACTCCGCATGTTTCCGGCTCCTGAATCGTCGCCATGCCATGCAACAGATTAATGCAGGGGGCTTAGCGCAATGGACTTTCCAATCGCTGTTGCCATCCAGCCCTCCGTTCGAACAATTGCGCAGATCGCTCAGCGGCGGTTACTTGTACGGAATCGGCGGGCAGAGCGGAAGCGAGATCGGAAAGCTTCACCACTTTGACTAACCGAATGACATTATTTCCATCGACTGCTCTTGTAAACGATTCAAGGCGCAGTAGCGCTATCCCGTGGTGCAATCCGCCGGTCGACAGCCAGTTGTAATATCCCGGGTCTTGGGGGGATATGATGTAAGTATAGGTGCCGTCGGAATTCGCCTTGATTTGGTTCTGAGAGAGACTGCTTGTATTGTCCAAATATTGAACGGATCTCGTCCAAGGATCTAAAGTTTGAAACCCTGCGTATTGAGCACTTGATGGATCGATTGTCACGACTAAAGCCTCATCATCCGCCAGCGAAAATGGGCTGATAGCCCCGCCGTTCCCCGGAAGTCCATCCGATGGACTGCGCACCTGAAATGTGAAGCTATTTAGCGGACGTCTAAAAGTGCCTTCAGCAAATTGGTTGTTCGCGGAAAATAGACTATTGATTAATGCGACCGCCTGCTGTTTGATCACAACGCGCGTTCGCGCGTTCGGCGTTGGCTTGCCGTCTATCCGCTTCACTTCAAGATAATTCGGCAACTGGGCATTCCAATCGGTCGTCGTATCCCGTATGTATATGACGTTCGTGCCGGGGATCAACGTCAGATGGTTGCGCCTTCCATTGGCTGGCGTAGAGTCCGCAGTAATGGTAAATGTTCCGTCAGCCGCAATGTCAATTGCAGTGCCCCACAATGTAGACGTAGAGGCTCCTCCGACAGACGCGGCAGTTTCAAAACTGAAATCTGTTCTCGACGGACGCGCATTCCGCTTTCCGCGAATTTCGTAGCTGTAGTCTGGCGTTGCCGGAATAAATCTATAGACTCGATCAGCGCCGTCGCCAAAAAAACGCGAGTCCGGGACACCTAGGTCTTTATAGGAATACGCTGGAGATGGATTCCAAAT
>Ga0187771_10004255_pt1 | contig 10074 bp, 10 predicted proteins | sample 0116_SJ02_MP15_1_FD_133139 | JGI IMG/M metagenome (GOLD analysis project Ga0187771, IMG submission 133139) | Tropical peat soil microbial communities from peatlands in Department of Meta, Colombia - 0116_SJ02_MP15_10_MG | ecosystem: Environmental > Terrestrial > Soil > Wetlands > Peat | place... | reverse complement strand
CCTATCCGCCATCCACGTCCTATCCGCCATCCACGTCCTATCCGCCGCCATCACCGTATTAATGAGGCAATTCTCAAAATTCAAACGAAGCGGATCTGGGCCTCGAAGCCAATGAAATCAGGTCTTTTTCGATCGGCTGTCTTCCTCCTGGCGCTCACCACAATAGGTTGCGCGGCTGCCAAAGCCAGCAATGTGTCTGAAGCGGCGCCAGAGGTAAATGCGCGCCCCGTGGCTGTAGTTGTCTACCCATTTGCTATAACGCCGGATGAAGTGACTCTCAATCAGGGGTTCTTCCAGAAAGCCTACCGGGAAGCCTCAGGCGCTAATCAAAGCGCGCAGGAATTGCAGATCGCCCATCAGACCGCGCAGAACGTGTGCGTTCAAGTCGCTGCTGATCTCACGCAGAAAGGCATCAGCGCTGCATGCCTGGATCGAGGAACTCCGCCGACAGGGAGCAATGTTCTGGTGGTCGACGGTCAGTTTTCCGATATCAATGAGGGCAACAGACTTCGACGAATGGTAATCGGGCTGGGTGCGGGCCAGTCGACGCTCGATACTGTGGTTCAGGGATATCAGCTCACGAGCAATGGATCGCAGCAGATTTTGGACTTTTCGACGCACGCGGATAGCGGCTACATGCCTGGAGTCGCGGTGACGGGACCGGCGGGTGCTGCAGCTGGAGGTGCCACTGCCGCCGCAACGCTGGGCGTTAATGTAGCGGCAAGCGGTGTCAAAAACGTAACATCGTCCACTGGGTTCCTGGCCGGCAAGACTGCAACCCAGATCACAGATCAGATTAGCGCCTACTACGCCAGGCAGGGATGGGGCGGATTCTGATCGATGTCGCCGGGTCCGCACAGGATGTCCGGCTCACTGCTCGGTCCGCAGCCTATCGCAGGGACGAGTTCAGGCCCGCGAAGTACCGGACAAACGCTCAGCCGAACACCCTAGTTCAGACGACGAGGGGCAAAGAAGACCTGATGAAACCGAGAAATCTGTTTCCATTACTTACCTTGCTGCTAGTCACCGGATGTGTTCCTCAGCAGCAATACAATCAAGAGGTCCAGCAGGTGCAACACCTGCAGTACATGGACGCCACCTATAAGCAGCTCAACCAAAACCTGGAGTCGGAGGTCACGGCCGATCAGGTCAAAATCAAGCAGCTTCAGGACCGGCTGCAGGTGACTATGGTCAATGCGATCCTGTTCCCGGAAGGCGGGTGGGAACTCAGCCCAAACGGAAAGCGCGAACTGAGCAAGGTCGTGCCAACGCTTCAAAGCGTTGCGGGCAAACAAATCGTGATCGAGGGCTTCACCGACAAGGAGCCGATTCTTCGGCCGCTGTCTGAGCGCTTTCCGAACAATTGGTATCTTGCATCTGCGCGCGCGATTTCCGTCGTCAGCTATCTCGAAAAACAAGGCGTCGATCCAAACTTTCTATCGGCGGTGTCATTCGGCAAGTATCACCCGATTGCCGCCAACGACACTCCTGAGGGTCGCGCGCAGAACCGTCGGATCAACATTGTGATTCAGGATCAGACACCTTAGGTATGGTCGATAGATTTGGGCCTGGATTCAATGAACGCGTAAGACGAAGATCTATGGCAGATGGCCCGCCCGCCGAGAAATCCGCCAAAACGAGACAGAGTCCGATTAGCGAAGGGATCGGCGGCGCGTTTGCCAGTTCAGGCCGCAACCTGTGCTGGAAGCCGCAGCAGCAGATAGTCAACGCGCCTCGCTATTTCCGGATTATTGGGCTTCATTGTCGGGAACGCATGATATTGCCGGGTGATCTCATCCACGGACTCGGCGACCATTAGAGGATGGAGTTGCAGCATCGCGACTGTAGGAGCGGTTCCGACACGACCAGAGAATCTCTCCAGGACCTCCGCCATCGGAGGAGTAGTTCTACGAAGATCGAGCCCGCGCACATCGAACGCCTCTCCCCAGGGCGGGTGTAAAAGAATCAGTGTTGGTCTTTCCCCGACATAATGTTCGGCGCGTCCCCAATCAGCACGAAGCAATTCCAGATGCTTGAGTCTGAGGCGGCGGAATTTACGCAGCCGCGCGAAATTGCGTTTAGTCAATTCCATTACATCGGCATTAACGTCGATGCCGATGGCGCGCGCGGCTCTGGTCGCTCGCTGAATATGGAACAGCAGATTGCCCGAACCGACGAATGGATCGATCACATCGGAAATAGTGATGCCTGCCAAGGCAAGCGTCTCCGCCACGCTCTTGGCCAGAAATTCGGCGTGCGTGTCTCTCGTGACCTCGACTGCGGTTCGCCCGAGAATTCGAGCTCCCAGCAGGTACCAGGCGATAGGATGCAATCCAAAAAGGCGCAGGTCGTGAGGGTTTCCTGCAAGCTGCCAGCCGGCGCGCCTGACTTCCCTGTATGTGAGCCTCTTTCGATCCCAGGGCGGATTCAGGAGGCGCAGGCGCGCGGCAAAATAGCCGGCCGCTTCAGCCTCTGCGGCCCGTTCGACTGCGTCAGTGTTCATCTGCGCGATATCACCCCATGCCTCCGCAGGCCGGCCTGACGCCCGTCCCGGAATTCCTGCCTGGCCGGGGACCCTCCTATCAGGCGATCGCGCCTATCTTAGCACTGGCTGGAATGATCGACAGCCCGGATGCGCGCCATGCGCGCAACACGCTGCGCCTACTGCGATATGACCATCGCCGCGGTTCGCGACATCGGGATGCTCAGGCTCGAAACGAACGATGCGATCGGCGTGAACGTGTAGCTCACCTGTACCGTGACCACGCTGCCGGGATTGTTGTTCGGCGACCAGGTGGTCGTAACCGTCAGTGAATTCGTGTTCAGTACGCCGTCCACCAATCCGTCCACGTAACTCGTGATCGCCGCCGAATTAGCGGGCGACGAACTCGCCGAACCATGCACAATTGCGTATCGCACGGCCTGCTGAGCGCTGTAGCACACGAAGTCATACGAGTAGAGCGCGAGCGAGAAGTTGATGATCCCGAAAATCAGCACGAGACAGGGGAGGACCAGAAGAGCAAATTCGGCCGAGGATTGACCTCGAGCGGCTCGAAAGCCCGTGCCCCGGCGCTCGCGATCGCGGGCCGAGGTGGGGAAATGTGAATGTGCGCGGTTCGACATACTATTGCGCGACCCTCATGATCGCCTGCGCGGTGAGGGTCATCGCCGTCGGCACGCCCGGATACTTCATCATGGGCGAGTATGGAGCGCTCGTATTCACCTGGACGTACAACAGCCTGCGGCTGCCCGAGCAGTCGGTTGAGAGGCACGTCGATGCGGCGCCATTAGCGCATTGGCAGAAGTGAGTAGCCGTTGCCGTCAAGCCGGAAACGTTCGGCGCGTTGTTCGTGGCCGCCGACTGCATCGCGGTGTTGTTGCCGGCGGTAGAGAGGTTCTGCGCCCCGTATTGAACACCGGCGCGCGCCGCGTTGGCCACTGCGATCTGAATGTAAAACAGCCGGCCCATCTCGACCGCCACGAGCAGGGACGTGAGCAACAGCGGTATGACGAGGGCAAGCTCCGCTGCGCTTTGCCCGCCTGGCGCGGCGCGGAAGCTCCGCGGGCCGGCGAGCGAAGATGCCGGCCCGCAGGCGGATATGCGAAAGCGCGGACTCATTCGGTGAGCGTGGGAGCCTTTATCGGAGAGCCGTTCGTCAGCGACGAGTAGTTATTGCCCACTGTCGCGTTGCCGACCAGCACAAGTTTGTCCACGACGAGGATCGTATAGCCGTTGGTGGCGCTGTTGCCGGCATAAGAGAGCTGGGTTGTTGGGAAATAGATCGCGCCGTTGAACGTCGAGCTGGAATTTCCAGTAATCGTGCTCGCGGCAGCGCTGCCGGAAACGCCCCGATCCTGGAAGAATAGTATGCCTGCCATCGATCCCGAGGTTGGGGCGCTGAGCGTCGCGGTGACGTTTCCACCGATGTTGATTGCGCCGTAGCCTCCGGTGCCGCTGGTGTTGTAAAAGGTGACTCCCGTGCCGGTCATCCAGGTGTTCCCGCCGAAGTTCATTCCGCCCCCGGCAATGATGTAGGTACCGGGATTGAAATTCAGATAGGTATTCCCGCCGGTGGTGATTCCGCCGCAGTAAACGCCGGCATACACCTGGTAGGGACTGCCGGAGCTGCCGGTATTGCCGCTCAGGGAAAAGTTGGTGTGATTGCAACCGCTGTAGCTGGGCGCCTGAACGTAAGCGAGAGGATCGGCAGCGGGGATGATGCCGGTCGACGGGGTGGGTGAGAAAGTGCAATTGCCGGTTGCTGAGTAATTGCCCACCACGCCGATGATTGGCGCGGTCATCGTGACGTTGCCGTTGGCCGAAAGGCCCGAACTGCTGCTCGAATCCACGATCACGCCGCACGCGCTCTGGATGCTGATATTCCCGCTGGCGCTCAGCGCAGCCGATGCCGAGGGATCCATGATGTATATGCAGTTGGGGCCGTTGCCCTGGGTGGCGACCGCGCGGGCGTAAACCGTTGCGGAGGTGACGCCCAGGACGCGAAGAAAGTAGGTGCCCTGGGGCTGCGTGATGATCGCTTCGACGTAACCGGAATTACCCTTGTCGGGCCCGGTCGTCGGAGGGTTATTGACTGCTACGGTTACGCTGTTCTGGTTGTTCGTGAAGCCGTTTTTGGCGGAGTTGGCTTGCCCGGCCGATACATAGTCGCCGTAAGGCAGTTCCTGCGCGGCAGCGATCGCCGCGCTATCCGCCGCCGTCTGCATGATGTTCCTCTGATACTGGAGGTAGCCGATGTCGGCGCTCAGAGCGATGGCGCCCATGAGCACCACGAGCGCCACCACGATAAGTATCAGCACCTGTCCGCTCTGGCGGCCTGCGACGCTTCCTGGGTTTTGACCGCTGGATTGCATGGCTTGCAAAACCTTCAATCGCAGGCTGGTGATAAATCACAGCCTGCTCCCCCTCTCTTATCTCCCCCGGAAAAGACCGGGGGAGAAGATAGAGGAAAGCAGCCAGCTTTTACGCAGGATGTTGAGACCGCAGGGCGGGCGAACTGCGAGGATATTGCTTTTCTCAACATCCTGATCGGGAGCACTCCAATCACGGTCGGTAGCATCGGATGTACCAGCCGCTATGGAGCGCCGCGGCCGGATGAATCCCTTTGGGTAAGGCTGGTTTGCCGCTCGCCGGAATGAATTCGTGCCGAAAGTGCGAAGCCCGTGTCTCAAATTGAATCACGCGATCGGCGCATCGCGCACAAACCGGTGCGCGCCTCGCAATCATGTGCTCGGACTTGGGGGATGACTCAGCAGGCGGCGCGCGCATGACGACGCTTGCCGGCAAAGCCGCCCGGCCAGCTCAAGCGCCGCGCGTTTCGCCGCAGCCTCGCCGTTCGGCGCGCGCTCGGTGACCGAGTGGAATTCGATTACGTAGTGGCCGAGCCCGTCCATCGTCCACACGTTGACCGCGATGCCCGGGGCGAGCCGCAGGTGGTGCCAAATGCTCGAGCCTCCGCGATAGCGATGCTGCTTTCTTTGCCAGACTCCAAATGGGACGCGCGGGGCCATGATGAGGTAGCGGTTGTCGCGGCGATCGGCACTGCACGAATCGTTCCGGGCGGGACCGGCCGCCATCGACGGGATGCCGCGCGCGCGGCATCGGAGAATGCATCGCGCCGGATCATCGCCGATGCGCGCCGCGCGAAATTAATGCGCACACCGCCACATCGTTTGAGCTAAAATAGGTGGCTATGTGCGGGAGATTCACGCTGACCCGGCGCGAGGGGAAGTCGCTCGCAGCGGAACTCGGCGTTTCCGAGGACTCGTTCGCCGATCACCGTCCGCGCTACAACATTGCGCCGCTCCAGCGCCATTTTGTCGTCACCACGAGGTTCGAGAACCGCATAGTGGTTCCCGCCCGATGGGGCCTCGTAAACCGATGGGCCAAGGATGCGAGCCAGGCCTCGAAGTGCATCAACGCGCGATGCGAGACGCTCGAGGCGCGTCCCGCGTTTCGCGACGCGTTCGTGAAGCGCCGATGCGTGATCCCGGCGGACGGATTCTTCGAATGGACCGGGGACAAGCCGGCGCGCCGCCCGATCTGGTTTCATCGCGCCGACATGGGGCTGCTTTTATTCGCCGGGCTGTACGAGGCATGGCAGGCCAGGCCCGCCGAATGGGAGACGACCTTCACGATCATCACGACTGCGGCGAACTCGTCGCTTGCGCCGTATCACGATCGGATGCCGGTGATTCTCGCCGATACGGCCGCGGATGAATGGATGGATCCGAACAATCCGGATCCTCTGCCGCTCAAGCGGTTTCTGGTTGCGACGCCCGGCGATCTGCTCGTCGCCGAGCCCGCGTCGGCGAAATTGAACAGTCCGAAGTTCGACTCGCCCGATCTTCTGAAGCCCGCATCCTGACGCGGGCTTTCGCGGCTAACGCTGCGACAGTTCCGCGACCGGATCGGTATGGTGGTGCACCAGTTTCCACTTGCCGTTTTCGAGCCTGAAGATATTGGTCGTGCGGGCGCTCAGTTTGAATGTCATACGGTCCGACCCGCGCAATTCGCCTGATTCGTCGCACACCGAAAAGCCCATCGCGCCACTGACGACCACCACGATCTGGCTGGGCGAGATTCGGCCGGTCAGGCTGCGGCGCGCCGCGTTGCGGTATCCCGCCTGCACTTCATTCCAGCCGATCGCGCGCTCGCCATAGGCGCTTAAGTTGCTCACGTCGGAACCGTGGGACCACACCGCGGTCATCGGGTCCGGGTCTCCGCCCAGCACACTGTTCAGCGCCACGTAATAAGCGAGCGTCGCTTGCCGGATCGCCTGTTCCGATTCGGCCGCCGATTGTGGCTCGGCCGCGGCAATCCTCGGTGTGACAATAAGAGTACCGGCGACGCAGACGAGCACGCACAACCTCAATGTGAGCGTCATGGTCCCTCCCGGCGATCGATTCGCGCCTTCACCGCTCCGAAGCGCGATCGGATCTGATTCCAGAATTTAGCACGCGGCCAAGCCAAGGCCATCGTGCCAGAGCGGCTTTAATTGATGGCGCAAGAACGGCATGATAGTGGTTCCCTGCCTGCGCATCGCGCCGATACGCCGGGGCGGCGTACCCAAGTGGCTAAGGGAGAGGTCTGCAAAACCTCCATTCAGCGGTTCGAATCCGCTCGCCGCCTCCAACCCCCACAGCTCGCGGTATTTTGGAGCCAGTTCGTTCTGAGAATCGAGGCAATGAGCCAGCTTAAAAGCCGCTAGTTCCCTGCTTTGGCGGAGACTGGGGCAATTGGACTGCGACGAGATCGCCGGGTGCTCCGCGCATGTCCGGACCGCGGGTAAACGCGTTAGCCACCGGGTCGTAGATTTCCGTTGAAAAGAGGGGAACACTCGCGCACCCGTGTCTGTCGCATTGCAATCCAAGGCCGCCCGCAATCAGGATTTTGCCCGCGTTTGGGCCTGAAGCGATCGCCATAGCGGCGTGCTGCGTGCGTGCCGAATGCATCACCGCGCCCGGATCGAATCGATTTGCCGCAACATCATAAATCTCTGTCGAAGACAAAACATGTTCGTCATCCTGCTGGCCGCCGGCGATTAGAATCTTGCCGGTGTTCGGTCCCAGTGAAATGACAGTAGCGGTGTGAGACCCGCGCGCGAATTTAAGGGTCGCCGTGCCTTTCGGGGGAGCGAACCTGTTCGTTGCCGGGTCGTAAAGCTCCGTCGACGCCAAGGGAACCGGGACCGCGATATCTTCTTTTATCAGGCGTTCGCCCCATCCGCCGACCAGCAGTATCTTGCCGGCATCGGGCCCGGTTGGAATCACGCTTGCAGTCTGCTGGTCTCGGCCGAAATTCATTGGCGGACCAGGCTCGAAAGAATCATGCGTCGGGTCATAGAGATCCGTCACCGTGCCTGAGTGTCCCATTCCTCCGGCGAATAGGATTTTGCCCGCGTTTGGACCGGATGGAATCGTAGTGGCAGTGTGGTCGATGCGCTCCGAGATCATCCCCGGGCCGACAAGAAAGTCGTTGCTGAGCGGATCGTAAAGGTTCGTCGTGCGAAGAGCTGCAATCAGAATCCATCCCGACCTTGGCCCCGATCCGATGACAGTTGCGGTGTGGTCGTCGAGATCGATACTCAGGTTCGGGCCGCCGGTGAACCTATTCGTGGCCGGGTCGTAAAGCTCGCTCGACGCAAGCGGCCCCTTTTTCTGGTTGAAGCCCCCCGCGACGAGAATCTTCCCGGCGTTCGGTCCAGTGACAATCACGGTGGCAGTCGTGCCGGTCCGTCCTGTCATCATGACTGGGCGGAGAGCCGCGAATTGGTTTGATATCGGGTCATACAGCTCCGCAACATCGCGGGCAGGATGGCCTCCGTCGCGTTCGTCGCAAACGAAGAGAATCTGTCCCCATGTCGAGCCGCCCGTCGTTGCCGAAATTCCCCACGCAATCGATCGCCGCATAAGCAATGCGGTCGCCAGAGCCCCCAGCACCAGCCACAACCGCTTCATCTTTTCTCCCTAAATCGGGTTTTTGGAGCCAAGCTAGGTCCTTCGCGACCGCAACGGCGTCCTCTCATCGACCCCAGAAATCGCAGCCAAGCCGCGTGACTCACGATCTCAGTGCCGTTCGAAGCGCTCTTTTTCCTCTCTCCGCCGCGTTGTTAAACCCGGCGGATGGGTGGAGCCGGAGCGGGTCCATACAAGAAACTGCTCCGCCGCGCCTGCGTAGTCTCCGCGATTGAGCAGCCGCAGCAGCGTTGAGCCCCCGAAAGCGTCGGGGCCGATATTGAACGTGAGGCTCGCCAGCGCGTCGAACTGATTCTGAGTCAGCGGAACGTGAACTTCGCCGTTGACCGTGTCTTCTGCCCGACTGAGGTCGCGCCGGAGTATTCCTTCTGCATCCGCTCTGCTTATGCCATTCGGGCCCCATTTCTCGCGATCGCTTTCGGTCACTGGCCCCGAGTGCAGTTTGTGCCCGTACCCGATAGTCGCGTTTTTTGTCGGCGTATGGGCATCGTCATACGGGGTCGCGTTGAACCCCTCAATTGCTTCAAGCCACGTCACCAGATTCCCAGTCACACGCATGCTGCGGGGCCCGCCGAAGTTCGCGAGAGCACGGATGGTCAGGTCGCCCCCTTTTATTACTGCCGTCTGAGCAAGACTATGGCGTTTCTGGAATTCGCCGACGGCCTCCACAACCTCCGGGCTGAACCGGCCATTAACGGTAGTGAGACGATCGCTTCGGCGGTCCTTCACCATTTGCACGTTGAGGAGACCTTGCACTGTCTCCACGTCGCCGGTTCGGTTCGCCGCGCCTTGTCTAGGGTCTCCTACCGAATGGCCGATATCTCTGTTCAACCCTGCGCCTCCTGTCAAACGGCGGTCGTTGCGTCAGTTTGCTTGCGAATCTCTTCACAGATTCTTACACGATGCGGGCCCGGAGTACACTACTGTAGGAGACTAAGCGTCGTTGCACGCTTAATCCGATTGGTAGCCGTTGTGCTCCCTGACGGAGATGCAAGGACGTTGAATTCGACCGAAATCGACCGACACGGAACTCTTGTTCAAGCATTTAAGGGGGTTGCGAAAACAGGTATTCCGCCGATTTTTTCAAGGGCGGTCAGCACGCATTGCAAAACCTCCATTCAGCGGTTCGAATCCGCTCGCCGCCTCCAACAATCCGCGAATCGACCGGGACGGATGGAACCGATGCCGCCAGCGCAGGTGCCTTATCGGGTCGGCGGCGCCGATGCCGGGGCCGGTTTCGCTTCCGGCTTCACGATCAGATTGACCGCGCAATCCGGACCGCTCTCCCCATAACAGAGGTCCGCGATGAGCCCCGCCCGATGACCGGTGTCATCGCGGGTGTATCCGGCGCATATCCAATGCTCGCCTTGCCGGTGCAGCGCGACCGCATAATAGCGCCCCGGAGCAAGCGTGCCGGCTTGCGGCGCCCCGCGGCGTCCAGGCTCGGTCGAATTCACGATCGTGAAACCGTCGTGTGCGCCGGTGGGCGAGAACTCCATGAAGAAGACTTGCCATCGGCCTGCCGCGCGCGATGAGGCCTCGTAAGCCATCGAGCGGTCCGAAGAGAACACCGGTTTG
>Ga0187771_10004254_pt1 | contig 10079 bp, 8 predicted proteins | sample 0116_SJ02_MP15_1_FD_133139 | JGI IMG/M metagenome (GOLD analysis project Ga0187771, IMG submission 133139) | Tropical peat soil microbial communities from peatlands in Department of Meta, Colombia - 0116_SJ02_MP15_10_MG | ecosystem: Environmental > Terrestrial > Soil > Wetlands > Peat | place... | reverse complement strand
GATCGCGAAGTTAATCGTCCACGCCGAGGACCGTCCCCATGCGATCGCTCGAGCGAAGGCGGCGCTGCGCGAGTACATGATCGACGGGATCAAGACCAATATCCCGCTTCATCTTAAGATCCTTGAAGATCCCGATTTCGTTCGCGGCGAGTTCGCGACCGATTTCCTCACCAGATACGAAAACGCGCCGGAAATTCGTCCGGTTGCCGTAACCGCAAAAGCCTCTTGACGCGACCATATCGCGCCGGTCTTGATATTCGCATGCATATTGCCCGGCCATCGTGGGTCGATCGAATCGCGTCAATTCCTGAAATCATGAAGCATAAACTCTTTTCTTTAGCCGTCACGGTAGTTTTTTCTTTTGGCGTCCTCGCGGCGATTCCGGTTGCCGCTCAGCCCGATTTGACCGGAGGCGCATCGGTCAGTTCCGGCCCGCAGCCGAAACTCGTGGTTGAGAATCCTGTCTTCGACTTTGGCACCGCTCTGGAAGGCACGATGGTCCGCCACGTCTTCAAAATCAAAAACCAGGGACAGGCACGACTGGTAATCACCGGTGTCAAGACGTCGTGCGGATGCACCACTGGCAATCCCACCAAGAGCAATCTGGCGCCGGGCGAGGATGCCGAAATCAGCGTCGGCTTCGATACCCGCTTTCAGAAGGGCCATCAGGTGCGCGTGATTACGGCCTATACGAACGATCCCGCCAATCCGCAGGCGCAGATGACGATCGAAGGCACGGTGCGCCAGCAGGTGGCGGCGACTCCCGCGCAGGTCGCGTTCGGAAAAGTGAAAAAGGGGACCGAACTTACGCGCGAGGTTGAAATTCAGGACCTCACCGGTGGCAGGAATTTCCAGGTCTCTGAGGTCTCGAATTCGAACAAGAATATCAAGGTCACGCAGCTTCCTGCGGACAGGGGCAAGCCGGGAATCAAACTCAAGGTTGATCTGCTCAAGACGATGCCCATTGGCGGGTTCGACGATTCGATTCGCGTAACGACCAATCGTGTGCCGCTGCAAATCGACGTATTCGGAACGGTAACGGGAGATCTCACCCTCGATCCCCCGCAAGTGTCATTTGGGATTGTGGCCCACGGCGCGGACGCGGTTCGAATCCTGCGCCTTACCAACGAGAGTTCCCGCGATGTCAAGGTTACCGGAGTCACCAGCGACAACGCGGTCGTGAGCGCGAGCGCCGATCCCGTCAAGCCGGGCAAGGAATACAAGATAACGGTTCAGCTTGCGCGCGGGACGCCCGACGGTCAGGTACGCGGGCAGCTGCAAGTGAAGACCGACGATCCCGATCAGCAGGTCGTGACTGTTCCGTTTTACGGGATCGTCGGCGAATTCAAGATGTAAACGCGCGCTATAGCTCGAACCGCCCCCTGACCGTTGAAGAGGCGTGGAAGAAGTTGCTTGTCTCCCCGTGCCCGCCCTCCGTATAGTCAAAGTGGGTGTGAGCGTTCCGTATGCCGGAGATCGAGCCCACAACGCCGGCGATACCGTCGGCGCCCTCGCGATGGCGCCATCCGCTGACCGCTGTCAGAAACGCGGTCGTCGATTTCGCGGTGCGCCTGCTTACCAAGCCGCTTAGCGATTACACGCTGCAAATCCCCAACGATATGGCGAATCTCAAGCGCCATATCCGCAAGGGCGACGTGGTGCTGGTCGAGGGCAACGAGCGCATCAGCGAATGCATCAAGTACCTGACGCAAAGCTCGTGGTCCCACGTCGCGCTCTATGTCGGCGATGAACCCCTGCGGCGAAATCCGTCGAAGCGGACCGAGTTCGGCAAGACTTACGGCGAGGACGCGGAACATCTGCTGGTCGAGGCGCTGGTCGAAACCGGCGTGGTGCTTTCGCCGCTGGGCAAATATCGCGATTTCAATATCCGCGTATGCCGTCCGTACAATATCTCGGGCTCGGATACGCGCGACGCAATCGAAGAGGCGCTGCGCCACGTCGGGTTCACCTACGACATCAAGAATGTAGTCGACCTGGCGCGCTATTTCCTTCCGGTGTCGCTGGTCCCGCGCAGGCTGCGGATGCAGGCGCTGCAGTTCGGAAGCGGGCTTCCAACCAGCGTCATTTGTTCAAGTCTTATCGCGCAATGTTTCGAGCGGGTAGGATTCCCGATCATCCCGCGATACGCGGAGCTGCCCAGTCCTGCCGGTTATCGTCGTATTCGATGGATTCGTCAGCGCGCCGGCGAGCGGAGCTACGGCGTGATGCGCCGGGTCTCGCCGACGTTGGTTACCCCGCGCGATTTTGACCTTTCGCCGTATTTCGAAATAATCAAGTTTAATGTGATAGAAAGTCTCAGGTTCGATTATCGTAAAATCCTGTGGGCTGAGGACGAGCGGGCCGAGCCGGCCGCCAAGAAGCAAGCCTGAAGCGCGGCTGTCTTGCAGGGTGTTGAAAAAATGCATGCCAGCGATTTAATAGCGGATATTGGTTCAACACCCTGCGTGAAAGCCGGCTCCTTTCCTCAATCTTCTCCCCGGCTCATTCGCGGGAGAGATAAGAGAGGGAGAGCAGGCTGTGATCTATCTACAGCCTGCTTAAGCGGAGAAATTCATTGAGCGACGAACGTGCCCATCCAACCGACCGGCGCGAGCTGCTGGAAAAGGCGATCGCCAAGATCCTCCATCGCCACTGCAACTTCGGCTGGGCGAATTACTATATTCCCAGTGAGAAGTTTCCGAGCCTAATCGAGGAACTCGTCGAGGTGCTCAGCCCCGGCGGACAGGTCGGCCATGTCGAACTGGTGAATTTCCTACTCGGGACGCAGCGTCTCTCCTCGATCCAGGAACGCGCCGCCAAACTCGAAGCGGAATTCTCGATTTATCGCCGTCCACGCTCCTGAACGCTGCTGAGACGACCGCAAACTCCGCCAACATTCCGCATCGTCGGGCGCGCATCTTCGACCTCACGCAACCCCTCTGGCGCTGCGAATGGGCGTGGCCTGGCGCAACGCGATTTTCGATTGACCATGTACCTTTCAGCAACGAGCAAGCCTTTGACGAAAAGGACGCCGTTGGCGCATATTCAGCAAAGTGCCGGATTCCATGCAGGGATCGAAGTCTTCGATGGCATCTCATGTCGCCCGACCTTGTTGAACTCATCGCTGCGCTCGCATTTGGAGTGCTTGTGGTTTCGTATCTCGCCTGGGACGTATCCAAGCGATCCCGGCAACGTAGAATAAATCAATTCAAGAAGGCGATAGGACTTTGCCCGCACTGCAACAGTGCTCTTCGTTCATCTGACGGCGGCAGGTACTGCTCAAGTTGCGGTTTCCTGGAGTCTGGCGGAGACGCGATCGGACGTAACCGACCGATCTCGCGGGGTTCACTGTGGGACAAGTAGCCGTTCAGATATTGGTCGGCTTTGCTGGTCGGTAAAGAGCGAAGACGACACTGCCGCCGGGCGCCGGCACGTAGACGACATACGATGACAGCGGAACAAAATAAACAAATCGTTATCAAAGCATGGAGCGGAACCGGCAAGGGCGACCTGAAGCCGCTGCTCGAGGTTCTGGATGACAACGTAAGCTGGCTCATACCCGGCAACATCCCGGGCGTATCGGGACTGAAACGCGGCAAGGAGGAAATCGTCAAGTTCATGGCTGGAATCGGCAATGCCTTCCCTGAAGGACTGCAGACCGAGATTCGCCGCGCCTACGCTGACGGCGACGCAGTCATTCTCGAACTGAACAACAAGGGCAAAGTCTCGAACGGAAAATTCTACGACAACGAATACTGTTTCGTATTCGAATTGGAGAACGGCAAAATTCGGCGTATCCGCGAATACGTCGATACCCAGAAGGCCAAGGAAACGTTGTTCGCGTAAAAGCGCGATCGGGCGAACGCCCTACGGCGAATCATCAACGCGCGTTCGCTTGAGCATCATGTATGCGGGCAGGCCGCTCACCACGATCAGCAATCCGAACCACGAATAGCGCGGCTTGACGATCAGCAAATCCAGCATTATCGCGATCGCCGCCACGATGTAGGCGAGCGGGACGTAGGGATAGCCGAACGCGCGGTAGGGTCGCGGCGCGTTCGGATGCGTCGCGCGCATCACGAAGACCGCCGCTACGGTGAGCACGTAAAAGATGAGCTGCGCGAAAACCACGTAATCGAGCAGCTCGGAATAGCTTCCGGAAACTGCGAGCACGCACGCCCAGAAACCCTGGATGACGAGCGCGACCGCGGGAACGCGCGCGCGATTGAGTGTCCCTGCGGCCGCAAAGAACATTCCGTCGCGCGCCATCGCGAACAGCACGCGCGATCCCGTCAGGATGAGTCCGTTGGCGCATCCGAACGTCGAAATCATCACCAGGATCGCCGTGATCCAGGCGCCGGCGTGATGCCACACCATCTCCATCGCAGCCGCCGCGACGCGATCGCTCGTCGCGTGCGCGATGCCGCGTGCGAAAACGCTCACGCCCTCAGCGGTTCCTGCCGCAGGAATCTCACACAGGTAGGCGACGTTGGTCAGAACGTAGAGCAGGATCACGCCGCCGGTACCGATCGCGAGCGAGAGCGGAAGATCGCGATGCGGATTCTTCACCTCGGAGCCGGCGAATGTAACGCTCGCCCAAGCGTCGGCGGAGAACAGCCCGCCGACCATCGCCGCGCCGAACGCGGATAGAAATCCCAGTGACATCGGACGCGCGGAGAAAAACGCACTGGAAAAATTCGCGGCGATCGCAGCGTGATTCGGCACGATCACGCATCCCATCACGACGATAAACAGCAGCGACATGACCTTCGCGCTGGTGAAGACGTTCTGCACGAGCTTTCCCATCTCGAGCCCGCGCAGATTGGCCGCGGTAAGCGTCGCGATCACAGCGATCGCAGCGATTCGCTCGCCGGAAAATCCCACGGTTCCGACGCCCAGCCATATCTCGGAGTTCAGCGCCGGTACTAAAACGCCTGCGAAGCGCCCGAATGCGACCGCGACCGCGGCGACCGTTCCGGTCTGGACGACCAGGAGCACGGTCCATCCAAAGAGGAATCCCAATAGGTCTCCGTATGCCTCGCGCAGATAAACGTATTGTCCGCCCACGCGAGGCATCATCGCCGCGAGCTCGCCGTACGCGAGGGCGCCCGCCATCGTCATCAAACCGCTGACGATCCATACGGCGAGGAGCGCGGCCGGCGATCCGACCTGTCTTGCGATATCGGCCGACACGATGAAGATGCCGGAACCGATCATTGAGCCGGCGACGATCGTTATCGAATCAAAAAGCGACAGACCGGGACGAAGGCTCTCGTATCCCGCCGACTCGACGGCGGTTTGTGCTTGCAGGCCCATGAAGCGACCATGCTAGCGGAACCGCGCGCGGAGTCGTACCTTGATGGCGGTGATTTAACGGAGATGATCGACGACGAAAACGACCGCGGCGAAACCGCGCAAAAGAAACCCGGCACTGCGAGCACGATCGCCAGGGCTGCGACGGAACTGTCGTCGATGGCGGCCGACCAACTCTCGCAGCTTCGCGACACCGTGCAGGATTTGAGCAAGCGAATCGAACGCGAGGCGAGATCGCGCGCCGAAACGATATCAAACGAGACCGGCAGGGCCGGCAGGATGATCGGTGAACAATTCGACGCGCTGAAACGAGAGGGAGCAAAAATCTCCGCGCGACTAAAGGAGGCGATCGTAAGATCGGACAAGCGCGAGCAGGTCCGCGCTGACATCCTCAAGAAGATCGCCGAAATACGCGAACGCGCAGCAGGTTCTGCCGGAAAGAAAAACGGATCAAACGCGCTGCGGGGACGCCGTTCGCGTCCCGCAGCGCATTCTTAGATTCCGGACAAGCGCCCTTTAAGGATTGGCAGAAGGAGCCGCCGCCGGGGCCGCTGGCGCGGCAGGGCTGGCCTCCGCAGAAGCTGCAGCGCTCTCCGCGGGCGCGGGTGCGGGCGTCTCTTCGCCCTTGCTGCAGGCGGTAGCGAAAAACGTAACTGCCAGAGCCAAAAGCAGGAATTTGCGCATCGGTTCCTCCTTGATACCTCGGCGCTCTCACCAAGAAGCGCAAAACAGGGTGCAGGCGCGACGCAAGAATACTTTGATTAATATGTAACTTCAACCCGCAACGACTGCCAAGAGCCGCGCGCGACAAAATTCCGCAGGGGAAATTGACGCGCGCAATCTTGTCTGTATTATCAAAGTACGCCGTTGTTGTTATGAGGAGGAAGGTGGGGTGTTGAACGGGCGTTTCTTCTCGATGCGTCGCCGGATGCCGGTAGACGCGGTCACAGCAGTCGCAAGGGTCGTCGAACACGAAATCGACATGAGTCGAACGAGACAGCGACCCTCACCGGTGACTGAAAATATCGTCAGGCTTTTTCGATGGCTTACGCCGGACAGTCGCGCGATCGTCGCGCCGATGCGATCGCTCGCACGCGAAGTCGAAGAAGCTTTTCCGTCACTCGAAAACTGATCGATGCGCGAAGCCGCGTCGCGATCGGCTAGCGATGAATCGGTCGTCGAAACGCGACCGAACGCAATCCTGATCCTGCGGCTTGCTGCGTCAGCGCAGAGTTGAAGGCAGTCGTCGCCGCGCCAATATACGGCTGCGGGTATGCACCGACGACGACGGTGCCTATCAGCGCGATTCCAATTGCGGCCGCCAACGCGGGACGCGCCGACATTTCCGGCGCGTCGATGCCGCCCTCCTGCATGTACATCGCGACAATCACAGAGATGTAGTAATAAGCGGAGATCACGCTGTTGAGGACCGCGATGATCACGAGGCCCACGAAGCCAGCCTGCAGCGCCGCGGAGAACACATAGAATTTGCCCATAAACCCGGCCAGCGGCGGGATGCCGGTGAAAGAGAACAGGAAAATCGCCATCGCCGCGGCGAGCCCGGGCGAGCGCTGCCCCAATCCGCGATAATCGCTGATCATGTCGCCTACCTGTCCCGTGCGCTCCAGCGCGATCACAACCGCGAAAGCGCCGAGATTGGTGAACGCATAGGCGAGCAGGTAATAAAGGATCGCCGCTCCCGCTTGGGGAAGAGCCGATGTCATTCCGACCAGAATGTATCCGGCATGCGCGATCGCCGAGTACGCAAGCATCCGCTTGATGTTCGTCTGCACAACCGCGATCACGTTACCGGTTGTCATCGTAAGCGCTGCGACCACCCACAGCACTTCCGCCCAACTCGTGTTGACAGCGACCAGGCTGACCAGGAAGACACGCATGAAGGCGGAGAATGCCGCGAGCTTCACGCCTACCGCCATAAACGCGGTCACTGACGTGGGGGCGCCCTCGTAAACGTCGGGCGTCCACATATGAAACGGGACCGCTGCGACTTTGAATCCGAAGCCGATAAGCATCATGCCGGCGCCCATCAGCAGAAGCGGACTCGGCGCCCCGGATGCAAGGGCGGATCGGATCGCGTCGAGGCGGATGCTGCCGGTCGCACCGTATGCGAGCGCGATTCCGTAGAGCAGGAAGCCGGTCGAAAATGCGCCGAGAATGAAATACTTCAGCGCGGCCTCGTTGGAGCGCACGTCCGATCGATTCAGACCCGCCAGCACGTAGACGGAGATCGACATCGTCTCGAGTCCGATGAAGATGACGATCAGATCGCCGGCCATCGCCATCAGCATCATGCCGAGCGCGCCAAACAGGATCAGCGCGTAGTACTCGGCGGCGGGAAGGGCGTGCTCGCCCGCGTAATCCAGCGACATCAGTATGACGAGCGCGGTCGCGATGAGAATTACCAGCTCGAAGAAAACCGAAAAGTTGTCGATCAGAATCGAGCCGCTGAAAGCACTGCCCTGCTGGCCGAGCATCGTCATCGCGCTCATGAACGCTATCGCGACTGAGGCGAGCGAAAGCCATCCGAGCGGCGCGCCATCTTCGCCGTCGCGCACGCGAGCGCCGAGCAGCAGCACTACCATCGCAGCGACAGCGACAACCGTCATCGGCAATATCGGCAGCCAGAGAAAATTGATCGTATTCAGGTTGAATTCGGTCATTTTCCGCCGACTCCGCCGTCGCTATGCGCCGCCGCGCTGGAGAGCGCAGACCCGAGACTCGCCACCGTCGTGCCGCTGCGTTCCATCTCAAGGCGTGCGCGCGCCTGATTCACCTGCTGCACGACGACGTTGATCGACGGTTCTATGCGCGTGATCAGCATTTTCGGATAAAGACCCATGAACAGCATCAGCGCCATCAGCGGAACCATCACCGCGACTTCCCGCGCGCTCAAATCCGCGATCGTTTCGTTGACCGCTTTCGTAATCGGACCGAACATCACGCGCTCATACGCCCACAGCATATAGAGCGCGCCGAGGATGATTCCGCTGACTGCAAATGCGACGGCGGACCACGAGCGCAGAAACGCGCCAAGCATGATCAGGAACTCACCGACGAATCCATTGAGTCCGGGCAACCCCGCCGACGAGAGCATCGCAACCATGAAGACGGCCGCATAAACAGGGACGCTGTGCCACAGTCCGCCGAATTCGGAAATCGCCCGCGTATGCCGGCGCATGTAGAGCATCCCGACCAGAAGGAACAGCGCGCCGGTGGAGATGCCGTGATTGAGCATCTGGTAGACGGCGCCGTCGAGACCTTCGACGTTGAATGCGAAAATCCCGAGCATCACGAATCCGAGATGGCTGACCGACGAATAGGCGACCAGCCGCTTCAGATCCGGCTGGACCATCGCAACCAGTGCTCCGTAAACGATTCCGATAACCGCGAGCGCCATGAAAACCGGAATCGCCTCGACGGCCACCGCAGGAAACAGCGGAATCGCGAAGCGCAGGAATCCGTAGCCGCCCATCTTGAGCATCACTCCCGCAAGCATCACCGAGCCCGCCGTTGGGGCTTCGGTATGCGCATCGGGCAGCCACGTATGTACCGGCCACATCGGAACTTTGATTGCGAAGGCGAGCGCGAAGGCCGCGAACAGGAAACGCGCTTCCGTCGGAGTGAACGTCAGACCCATCAGTGCGGGCAGGTCGAACGTGATTCGTCCCTGCACGCGATGGGCCGTTCCGACCACGTAAAGAATCGCGACCAGCATCAGGATCGAGCCGGACATCGTATAGAGGACGAATTTGATCGCGGCGTAGATTTTCCGGCCGTGTCCCCAGATTCCGATCAGGAAGTACATCGGAATCAGCATCAGTTCCCAGAACACGTAGAACAGGAACACATCGATCGCGAGCATCGTGCCGAGCAATCCGGTCTCAAGCGCGAGCACGAAGAAACAAAACTCGCGCGGACGTTCCGTGATATCGCCGCCGCCGGAATAGAAGAGCGAAATCGTGATCAGGATGGTCGTGAGAACCGCGAGCACGAGGCTCAGTCCGTCGACGCCGACGTGATAGCTGATTCCGAACTGCGGAATCCACGGATATGTCTCGACGAACTGATATCCCGTAGCCGACGCGTCGAACGCGGCGAACAGGTAGAAACTGAGCACAAGCGGGACCAGCGAGACAATCGCCGCCGTGTTCCATACCGCACGCTCGTTGCGCGGCAGCAATACGAGAAGCGCTCCCGCAAGGGGAGTGAATATGAGCAGCGTCAGTATGGTCGGCATCAGCGCGTCACCAGGTATAGGTAGTAGGTTACAATCGCGACGACGCCGAGCACGTATACGAACGCATACTGCTGCACGTTGCCGGTTTCGCTGCGCCGCGCCAGCTCGCCCGAGGTCTCGACAGTCAGTCCCGCGCCGTTAACGACGCCCTCGATCGCGAACGTATCGACCACGCGATTGAGGGCCGAGCTTGCCACCCAGAACAGCGGTCGGGTGACGGTCAGATTGTAGAACTCGTCAACGTAGTACTTGTTGAGCAGCAGGTCGTACATGCCCTTGGCTTTCCAAGCGAGCAGATGAGGCAGGCCGGGCATACGCAGATAGAAGAGGTACGCGAGCACGATTCCGATAGCGGTCGCGGTCGCGGCCACACCGCTCAGAAAGGCAGGACTCGCTTCGATAGTACCTTTGAACTCGCCGACCACTGGAGCGAGGAAGCGAGCGAACGCATCGCCCCACGCGATACCCTCCGGCAATCCCACCCATCCGCCGACGACCGAGAGGATCG
>Ga0187771_10004253_pt1 | contig 10079 bp, 6 predicted proteins | sample 0116_SJ02_MP15_1_FD_133139 | JGI IMG/M metagenome (GOLD analysis project Ga0187771, IMG submission 133139) | Tropical peat soil microbial communities from peatlands in Department of Meta, Colombia - 0116_SJ02_MP15_10_MG | ecosystem: Environmental > Terrestrial > Soil > Wetlands > Peat | place... | reverse complement strand
CCCGCATCAATCAAGCCCAAAATGGCGACGGGCAAGCCTCCTAGCCAGATCAGCATGAACTGCAAGACTTCATTGAAGATGGCGGAGAACAACCCGCCCAGGGACACGTAGAATGCCACCGTCAAAGACGCGACCCAGATGCTGAAATGAATGTTCCACCCCAGAACGACCCTCATGACCACGGCCATTGAATACATGTTCACGCCTGACATGAGAATCGTCATGAAAGCGAAACTGACGGCGCTCAAGACGCTGGTCGATTTTCCATACCGGAGTTGCAAGTATCCCGGGACGGAATGGACTTTGGAAACGTAATAGAACCGCATCATGAAAAGGCCCAGGAAAACCATGGCTGGTATAGCCCCGATCCAGTACCAGTGCGCCGTGATGATGCCGTATTCGTAGGTTGCGGCTGCCCACCCCATCAATTCCAGTGTGCCCAAATTAGCTGCGACAAAGCTAATGCCCGCTACCCACGCCGTCATGCTGCGGCCCGCGAGAAAGAAGTCTTCGCCATGGGATGTGTACCGCTTGAAGTAGAGGCCGATGCCCAGGACGGATAAGAAGTAAACGACGATGATTCCGAAATCGGGAAGCCGCAGACGAATGAGTTGCGAGGGGGGTCCTGCCAGCAAAGCAAGATAGATATGTTCCGCCCAGGCTAGGTGCATGCTGACTCCTAACGGCACTGCGTTTTTCGGGGCGCCTTGATTCGGCCACTTCTGGGTTGCTTTTTATCGACGCCGCAACCTCTTCTCAGGGGGCGTTGCCCCTCCGCAGTTCTGAATAGGCACTAGACTGTTAACGTCCAAGGAGCTCGATACTCGCGGGCCAGTAACTTTTGAGCCTGCGGGCCGCCCTGGGTCAAATGCTGCGTCGCCGCGTCCCACATCAAGCGTTCCTTGGAACGGTAAGCGATGTTGGCCAGGAAGCAGGTATTACTCGATCGCTGGCCAATCTCGATGTCGCAAACCGCCCGTTGACGCGACTTGACGCAAGCCAGGAAGTTTGCGATGTGGTCGTAGAGCGCATCATTCACCGATTCCATCTTCATGGAAGCAGTTCTCTCCATGGGTTTGGGTTCGAACTCCCATTTTTCCGGAAATACCGCGAACCCGTCACGATCGAGGAAGAGGGTTCCGTCGGTCCCGTGAAACTCTATACCGTAGTCCTTCCCATACATCGAATTGGAGTTGATCTCCCGCATCTCGTAAGTGCCAACAAAGTCGGGAAACTCATACGTTACCTGCAGGATGTCAGGAGTCTCGCGATTGTCTTTAATCGAAAACTTTCCGCCTGCGGCTGTAATCACTCGAGGGCTGTCGGCTTTCATTCCCCACAGTACAATGTCGAGCAGATGGATGCCCCAATCGGTCATCCAACCTCCAGCGTAGTCCCAAAAGTAACGGAATGTGGACCATTTGTTGCCAATGCCGCAACGGTTGCGGTTGAAGGGCCTCTTCGGCGCTGGCCCCAACCACATGTCCCAGTCGAGTCCGGGAAGGGGATCGGAATCCGGTGGGCAGCCGAAGCCCTCTGGGCCGAAGTTACGGTAATTCCAAGTGCGGGCAAACCGGACTTGTCCCAGCATGCCATCCTGCACAGCTTCGACCGCCCTTTGGAAGTGGACTCCGGACCTCTGCCAAGTTCCGACCTGAGTGACCCGTTTGTATTTCCGTGCCGCTTCAACCATTGCCTTCCCCTCTTCTAGTGTCGTGGAGATAGGCTTTTCCACATACACGTCTTTCCCCGCCTGACATGCCATCACCATGTGGAGAGCGTGCCAGTTATCTGGCGTCGCGACGATGACGATGTCTATGTCCTTGTCATCGAGAACTTGCCGAAAGTCTTTGTATGCTTTGGCCCTGCCCCCGGCGTCCTGGACCCCTTTTTCGAGGCGGGGTTGGTAAACATCGCAAACAGCCCCGATTTCAACCCCCGGGTGCTTCATGAACGAAGACATATTCTCGGTTCCCATCTCGCCGTAGCCGATCGCTCCAACCACGACCCTGTCGTTGGCTCCCAGGATTCTCCCCTTCTGGCTCCCCGCAAGGACCATTGCCGCGCCGAACGTTGCGCCGGTCGCCTGAGCCAAGAAACTGCGCCGATTTTGTCCTGATGTCATGATGACGACTCCTTTTCTTGCTTATGATCTACGCCTGCCGGGCGTGCTGAGCAAATGAAATACGTGGCTGGACACTTTCCATGTGTGAACGCGCGATTCTACTGCTTACATTTGGCAAAAGGCAAGGTCAATAGGCGGCGCTTCCTGCAGCCATCTGGCCCACACCCAAATCCACCGCTTCAACAAAATCCAGCACCTTCTCGTCGGATACCTCGGGGCCAACGTCGGCAACCCAGACATCGCGAAGGCGGCACATCGGACCAGCCTGTCGGACCATGTCGGCAATCAACTCGCGCATCGCCAATCGAGTCATGCTCTGAAGATCGTAAATATTGATCATGAGATCGAGCGTTGAATCCGGAAATGCCTGACGGACAGCGCCAACATCGCTTCCCCATCCGACTTCGATGTACTCAAGGGGTTCCAGTTTCTTGTATGCTCCGAGATAAGGGTCCATGGGACCGCAATGGTGCAAGCCAAACTTCCGCACTCGTTGGCGTAAACGAAGGTCTACTGGCAGGACTATTTCGCAATAGGTTCGGGGGCTAATCATCATCACCGGACAGTTGCCGATGAACATCTCCCGGCCCGAAGCAGCTTTCGGATCGAATTCAACCGTGAGCCTATCGTAGGAGTCAATGCACACGTCCGCGATCATTTCGAGAAACATGCCCATGATTTCAGGGGACTCGGCCAGATAGAGAAGCGCCGCATTGCCAAGGATCGTTGACGCCGCGTTTAATGGACCACCATGATTGATTGCGGCATCCGTGAACCCATAACGCTGCAAGATGAGCCCTCCTTGCCGCCGGAACTCCCTGACCCAGCGGTTGATGTCCCAGTCAGGCTTCGGTATCGCCGCGATATCCGCTGCGGAAACAACTGGGAGATGGCGGCAGGTCGGCGCCTGGTCATCTTGATAAACGACCTCGCAGCCCAACAAGGCCGAGACAAGGCGATGCCCACAGATCTCCAAGTGGGGGCGAGGTTGAGGATCTTCCTCGCCTATGCCCGCTTGCCCGAAGCGATCGTAGAGCAGCCTCATCGCCTCGCGATCCTGCTCGGTTCGGAAGACGGGATCGAAGTGATACCTCTCGCCAAACGTGAACCCGTAGTTGGAGTGATACCAAGCTTCTGAAAACGAGGGCCGGGCATGTGTCCGCGGCAGGTTTTGCCCCGCATACGACTTCATCGTGGAGTTCGCTCCCTTCCTCGGCCATGCTTATCCGGGCCCAGAAGAGAACCGGTGGCAACGCCGCAGGTCTTCATTTGACTGCTGCCACTCTAAGCGCGGCCTGCGGCGCCCGTCAAGTGGAGCCATTTCTCTACAATAGGGGAAATGGAACTGATGGCTGCGGCCTGGGCGAGGGGTACCCAGAGGTCTTCTCCCATCTGCCAACGCTTCACGAGAGTTTCTCGCATGGAGTTGACAAGTTCACTCGCGATGTTGACCTTCGCGATCCCCAGCGAAATCGCGCGCCGCAAATCCTCTGCGGGTGTGCCGGAACCTCCGTGCAGAACCAGCGCAGCAGGAACGGCGGCGTGGAGCCTTGCCAATCTGTCAAAGTCGAGCTTGGGGAGCGTCGTATAAATGCCGTGCGCGTTTCCAATGGACACTGCAAGGGCATCGATTTGAGTCCTCTTGACGAACCACGCGGCCACGTCCGGGTCAGTGAGAGTCGATTGGCCATTCCCTTCCACGGTATTCTGGTCGACCCGGCCGATCGTGCCGAGCTCGCCCTCAACTGTGACGTTCAGAGGGCTCGCCATGGCCACTACACGCCGCAGAGCTTCAGCGTTCTCTTCGATCGTGCGAGTTGAGAAGTCCAGCATGACGGAACTGTACCCCGCGGCCAGGCAAGCCTCCACCAACTCCAAAGAGTCGCCGTGGTCGAGATGCAACGCTACGCGGGCATCACGGAAGCGCTTCGCAACGGCTTGAGCCACGGCCCCCATATCAGCCGGTCCCATTACCTCGAATTCCGACGGGCCAGACATTAGGATCACGGGTGCCCTTAGCTTCTCGGCCGCTTGCAGTACGGCCACCATGGTCTCGGCGTTCCAGACACAGAAGGAGGGCACCGCGTACCCGGCCGACATTGCGTGGTGCAACAGGTCCAACATGGGAACGAATCTCATGATTCTTCCCTCCTTGTGGAGAATTCGTGCAGACTACCTACACAATTAAACCAATATTAAGTAAACTTGGACAATACTAATGCTCAGGCCGGAGAAAAGGCAAGCCGAAAATGTCGTAGGCGGTACGCCACACACTCTTCCCGGCGTCAAGGATGCCGATTTGGGCTTGAAACGGCTCCAATATAGGAATTGATTTGCCCATTTGTTCTATATACTATGTGGCGGGTGTGGTTGTTTTAGACCGTTACGCAGAATGGGAATTTCTCCTGGAACACGACATGGCAGTGCCTTTGTTCCCATGGCGTGAAGCCATTCTCCGTGCGTTCCAGAAAAAGGACTGGGGTTCACTGTGCTGAACAGACAGGATGGCCGAAAGACAAACGGATTGGAGCGTCGGCACTTTATCTGCGAGCAAATGTTGGAGCACGGATACGTCGATGTGGGAGAGGTGGCGAAGCAACTGGGGGCTGATCCGGCAACTATTCGGCGCGACCTTCAGAAACTCGAGGCGGAGGGATGCGCGCGGCGGGTCCATGGCGGAGCGTATCCCGAATCCGACCGTCAAGAGATGACCCAGATTGAGTTCAGCCTGCGCATGAACTTTCATGCAATCGCCAAGCGCCGAATTGCCAGCCGCGCTGCGGAATTAGTGAAGAACGGGGACACGCTTTTTCTGGATGGGGGCACAACCTCCTTCATGGTGGCAGAACAACTGGTGAACCACAAGGGATTGGTGGTGGCGACGAATTCGATGGCTGCCGCCGACGTCCTGCGAGCGACGCGAGGAGTCACTCTATTTGTGGTGGGGGGGCAGTACCTGCAACGCACCAGGACGTTAACCGGCCCCATTGCGGAAGAGGCCATACGCTCTTTGCGATTTCGGAAGATGATCCTGGCGACGGCAGGGATTGATTACAAGAATCAAGCTTTGACGCAGTCCGCACTGGAAGAGGTCCCGATCAAGAGAGCGGCCATGTCGCGGAGCGAACAGGTCATCCTGGTGGCCGACCGGACCAAGTTTGGCAAGGCCTCCTTGATTAGCATGATCCCGTTGGCCGGCGTGCACACAATCGTGACCGATGCACCGCCCCCAGATGACGCGCTGCCCGTCCTTCACTCGCTCAATATTGAGCTGATTACGACTGAATCGCCGCAGCCGTGAGATAAGGCGCATCATTCTCGGACTTCGACTCCACCTGCCAGTGGGTCCCGCAGCGAGCGATCGCCAGCAATCCAACCCTCCAACAATCCAATTTCACGATTGTCGAGGAGTTGTCGCGCGAGGTAGCCGCCCCTTGGAGGTCCACGTTATGACTAATTCCAAACAGTGGCGGAGTCACTAAGCGATAATACTCCCAAGATGGGAGGGAATAGAGCCTGAGGAGTCGTCAAAAGCGCAAAAAATCTTCTTGACAAAGGTATTTCTGTTTGCTATACGTGCACTATATTTGCACGTTTGTGCTACCTTTCAAAACGGAGGTGTTGGCTACATGCGCAAGTTGGACCATTGGCATCTCGCTGGTTTGCGCCGCTCCTCGATAAGCCTGATGCTGTTGACGTGCGGTGTGGTGTTCATTCTGCGGTCACAGCCCACCTACGCCCAGGGGGGCAAAGCGACCATAAATGGAACCGTTACGGACCCAACGGGTGCCGTGGTTCCGGAGGCCAGGGTTACCATCACTGACGTGACCACAGGGCAGCCAAGAGATGTGGTTACAGCCGCCGATGGTGGTTTTACTGCACCCTTCTTGCCGGTCGGACAGTATTCGATAACCGTTTCACATCCGGGTTTCAAATCCAAGACCCAAACCGGAATCACTTTAACCACCGACCAAATAGCCACGGTCAACATCGTGCTTGAGGTCGGCGAGGTGACACAGAAGATCGAGGTCTCCGCCGCGGCGGAGATGATCAACACCACGACGGCCGCCATTGGACAGATCGTCACTAGCAAATCCGTGGTGGAACTTCCGTTGAATGGCCGCAATCCGGCCACCCTTGCTTTCCTGGCGCCGGGAGCAACGGATGGGACAAAGACGGATCTTGCCACTCCCGGGCAGGGTAGCGGCATGCCCACCGAGACCGCAGCCGAAATCAACGGCAGTCGTATGGGCGGTGTGTATTACATGCTTGACGGCGCCCAGAATATGGACATCTACTTCCAGACTGGAAATCCGATGCCCAATGCGGATGCCACGCAGGAGTTCCGCGTGCTGACCAACAATTTCGACGCCCAATATGGCTTTGCTCCCAATGGCGTCGTCAGCGTTGTTACCAAGAGCGGCACGAACGCATGGCATGGTGAAGCCTTTGAGTTCGTCCGCAACGACAAGCTGGATGCCGCTGACTTCTTTTCGCATGTAACCGACGGCCTGAAGCGCAATCAGTTCGGCGGCTCACTGGGCGGGCCCATCAAGAAAGACAAGGCCTTCATTTTTGGCAATCTCCAAATCACACAAGAGCGTATAAAGCAATTTAGCTCACCCTCGTATGTTCCTTCGAACGCCATGTTGAACGGTGACTTTAGCTACTTGTTACAGGGGAGTAGTCCCGTTCAACTGCACGATTACAATGGCACCATTTTCCAAAACAACCAGATCCCGGCTAGCATGTTTAATCCTGTCAGCTTGGCTATCGAGAAACACTTGCCCACGACCAGTGATCCGAGCGGCCTGCTTTACGTTCCGGGATTCCCCTTGATCAACGACACGCGCGAATTCACGATCAAGCATGACCTGTATCTCAGTGATAAGAGTCACATCTCGGTCCGTGCATTTTTCCAGAACTACAACAGCCCTCCCAACACCAATGATGATTGGCTTATTGCCCACCGTTCGTGGCAGGCCCGCAATCAGAACTATGCCGGAAGCTGGACTTACACGTTCAAGCCCACCCTCGTGAACAACTTCACCTTCGGTTACGATCGGGATAACAGCGCTACTCTCTCGGGTGTCCATACGGGCTGGCAAGCGTTAGGTGCGTCCTTCGTAGGCCCGGACCCGCAAAACATCGGAGTGGTGAGCACCAGCGGCTTTGGCTGGTCTGAGATCAACGTTATCCAGCAACGCCACAACTACACCATTGCCGATACGGTGTCTTGGACAAAAGGCAAACACCTTGTCGTGGCCGGAGTCAATGTCTTGACAAACTATAACCTCGAGCAGGCGTCCTGGTTGGCTGATCCTCTGGTCAATTTCAACGGAGAAGTTACCGGGAGCTGGTACTCCGACTTCCTCCTCGGCTACCAGAATGAGTTCGACCAAGGGGGCGGCGAATACAACAAGTATGGTGGAATCCAATGGGCGGGGTTCGGCCAGGACACGATTCGATTGAAGCCGAATTTAACTTTGAGCGTCGGCGTCCGGTGGGAACCGTGGTTTCCTCCCCACTCGATCCCAAATACTAGAACCGCGGTGGTCTGGCCTGGGCACCAGAGCACGGTCTACCCAAACGCGCCAGTGGGCCTTGTTTATACGGGTGACTCGGGCGTTCAAGAGGGAGGCTATGACTCGGAGTTGAGCAACTTAACACCCCGCGTGGGCATTGCCTGGCAGCCACATGCTCTACCCAACACCTCGATCCGGGCCGCCTTCGGTTCGTTCATAGTCCCCTACGACTTCTCTTACTACAACCATATCGGCTCGAACGCCCCCTTCAGCCCGACCTTCAACATCATCTACCAACAAGGTGGGCCGCCCGTGACCATCAGCAACCCGTGGGCGAATTTTGCAGGTACAGGGGGAAAGGAGCCGTTTCCTCCCTTTGCCTTATCGGACTACGTCCCTCCTTCCAGCGTGGGTTTCGCTTTACCGACCGCCGTACCCGCGGCGTTTACCCCCAATTTTGTCTTGCCCAGGCAGGAGAGTTGGAACGTTTCGGTTGAGCATCAATTTGGCCCAGACTGGCTCTTTCGGGTTGCCTACGTCGGAAATGAGTCGTATCACTTAGCCACTGCGGCCGACCTGAATCCAGGTTTCTATTCAGCGGGAGGAGCCCGAATCCTCTACCCGGATTACGGCAACATTCTCACCTACCAATCTGAGGGCACGGCGTCTTATAATGGTCTGCAAATCAGCGTGGAGAAGCGTCTGTCCCATGGTTTGCAGGTCACCTCCAACTACGCTTGGTCGAAGACTCTTGACGCGGCATCCGTAAGCTCCATCTCCAACACCGGTAGCATTCCGGATCCGTACGATCTCCGCCAGAATCGTGGTATTTCCGACCTCAATTTTGTTAACATCTGGTCGAGTACGGGCGTCTGGAATCTGCCCAGCTTGGCATCGCAGGGGAAAGCGGTGAGTTCGGTACTAGGCAACTGGGAACTCACTGGCATCATCACTTTGAGTACAGGCGTCCCGTTCAGCATTCAAGGGGGAAATGGCAACAACAACTCCGATTCGCAGGAGTTTGGCGACCGGGCGGACTTGACCGGCCAACCTCTGGATGTTCGACAAGGGCCCAAGAGCCAGTGGCTGATGCACTACTTCAACCCAACAGCATTCACGTACAATGCCCCCGGAACGTGGGGGAACTCGGCGCGCAACCTCCTGAAGGGCCCTCCTTTCCGCAATGTCGACATGATGCTTGCGAAGAATTTCCCCTTCAAGGAACGGTATCGGTTCCAGTTCCGATGGGAAATGTTCAATGCCTTCAACACGCCTTCGTTTGGTACTCCGGATACGAACCCGTCGGACGGGGCCTTGTTCGGGTATATCTCTGGCAGCAATAAGCCCCCGCGCATCATGCAATTGGCCATGAAGCTGTTTTGGTGAAGCATGTGAGTGAAGAAAGTCTGTTCCTCCGGGAGGTTCCACCCGCAAGGGTGGGACCTCCTCCTTTCTTCGAGTGGTTTCACCGAGGAAGTGGCCTCCTTAGCTGGAAAGGGATGCGGGGAGTGGGGAACCTCGGGATATGCCCCCTCTTGTTGCTGGTGATCCTCAGCCAGTCGCCCTCGCCGTTCATCCGTCAAGCGCAAGAAGATATCAAGGCCGGTCGATATTCCCAGGCGGAGGAGGAAATATCGCGCGCTCTCGAGGCTGAGCCTCGCAACTGGAGTCTCTGGTATTATTTGGGAGTGACCCGAGTACAGTTGAAGGAGACGGGACCGGCGGTCAAGGCCTTTGAAAATGCGCGCCAGTTGGCCCCCCAGGAAGCTCCCGCATATTTTGGTCTAGGACTCCTCTACATGCAGCAGGGTGAGGTCGACGTAGCACTGGAAGCGTATCGTGGAGGGCTCGCTCGAGATCCAAATGACATAGCCGCGAATCAAAACTATGCTTTACTGCTTATGGGGAAAGGGGACTTTCGCGAGGCGGTGGAGCCCCTTCTCAGGCTGAAGAGATTAAGCGGAAATGATGTATCCACTCGGGCGACCCTCATTGAGGCCTACCTAAGAGCGGGCATGAGAAGTGAGGGCGAAGATGAACTTGCTCAGCTCCTGACAGCTCATCTTGCCACCACGCAGGAGGAGCTATCGCTGGCTAAGCTCCTGATCGCAGACCGAGAAGGGGAGGCGGCAGCAAAGATTCTCCGCCACACCGCGGCTACCTGGCCGGATTCTGCTGCGGCGCATGGTGAACTGGGCTTGCTTCTCACTCAAAGGGAGCAGTATGAACCTGCGGTCAATGAGCTGGGCCGCGCGGTGCAACTCGATCCCCACTCGGCAAAATACTCATTGGGTCTTGGGGAGGTCTTGCTACGCTGGAGGCATGACCCCGTCGCACTCCAATACCTATTGGCCATCCGTGAACAGTTCGGAGGGCTTCTGATCTATGAGTTCGAACTGGGTCTGGCCTACTTCTACTTGACACGCTTT
>Ga0187771_10004252_pt1 | contig 10080 bp, 8 predicted proteins | sample 0116_SJ02_MP15_1_FD_133139 | JGI IMG/M metagenome (GOLD analysis project Ga0187771, IMG submission 133139) | Tropical peat soil microbial communities from peatlands in Department of Meta, Colombia - 0116_SJ02_MP15_10_MG | ecosystem: Environmental > Terrestrial > Soil > Wetlands > Peat | place... | reverse complement strand
GCGTCTTTGTCATGGACATGAACTCACCCGGCGTGAAAACGGTTCCAATCGCGGATAAAATGGGACTTTGGGCCTGTCCCACCGGCGAAATCATCATGGAGGACGTAAGAGTTCCGGCGGGCAATCGTCTTGGAGAGGAAGGACGGGGCTTCGAGTACCTCATGAAGGAACTCATCAGCACCCGGCTTTCAGCGGCGGCCGGCGCGGTGGGATCATGCCAGGCCGCCCTGGATGCAGCCGTCAAGTACGCAAACGAACGAATCCAGTTTGGCCGTCCCATTGCCGAATTCCAGATGGTGCAGGAAACCATAGCCAGAATGGTCGCCGAAACCGAGGCCGCAAGAGCCCTCACCTGGAGGTGTGCGATTCAAAAAGACCGCGGAATGCTCAACAACATGCGCGAGACCGTGCTGGCCAAGTTCTACGCTTCCCGCGCGGCCGACGAAGTGCCCAACCTGGGGCTCGATGTCCTTAGCGCCTATGGATATTCCAACGAATACCCCATAGCCAGGATCCTCCGTGACGGCAAAGTCTATAAGATCCTGGAAGGATCCACCAACATTATGAAGATGATCCTGGCGCAGGACGCTCTTGGAATGAAGAAGGCCAATAGATAATATCGGACTGGGGGCAGGGGGTTTAAGATCGTTCATACCTTTTTGACTGTCTGCGCCTGCGCTTATTGCAGGTGGGCTAATTTTTTGAACGTGAACTAAGCAGCACGCGGTTTTTTGCGCCGTGTCCGCTCGGCTGGCTTATCATCTGCCAGCAACTTCTCGTAGAGCGACTCGGGAGCTATATCAGCCCCATTCGGCCAGCAGATGGCTCCCCCCTCCACTGTCGCATTGGAGAAGAACGCGATGCCCTTGAGTGGCTCAAAGATAGGTCCCTTGGTGAGATAAGCGGAAAAATCAATTTCCCCCTCAACGCCGTCGTCAAACAGGATGTGGTAGACATATAGGCCGCGATACTCGACCTTCGTAACCTCGTTCATATCCCACACGGCGCACCTCACTGCAGTGGTTCTATCATCTTATACCAAGTTGCGTTCAATATTGGGCGGGGGTAAACCCCGCCGCTACGTAGGGGAGGGGGAGCGCAGCGAATGCGTCGCGCGATGTACGCCCTCCCGAAGGCAACCAATTGAACGCAACCCGGTATTAATCTCTTTGCCCAGCCCAGCCAATTCCCAGTTTTCAAGGATTTCCTCATAGCGCAAATCGATCCATTCTCGAACAAGCTTCAACGCGGTCCGCGACCGCAGGTCTCATTTAAAAATGTTGCCTCGAAAATCCAGGAGGGCCTTACTTTCTTGAAATTCGACGTGAACGTGCGGTGGACTATGATCGTCATAAAACATCCTTATGACGATCCAAAAAAGACCGAGATGATGGGCATAGGGTTTTCCGTTTCATGCAAACAGCTTGAACAAAGGATACGATTTCGAATCAAAACACGCAACAAAAATGGTGAAGAGGCCGGCCTGAGACCTCAAGGTCTCTCTACTCATGGTTCGAGCATAAAGGCCGAGGATGCCGGCAAAGAGGTACTCGACTCGAAAGACGACACCCAAATCCAGGTATGATTTTGCAAAACTTGCCTATTTCAGGACCTCGTTTTTTCGGGGATGGGAGAGATGACTCAACTTCGGCCGGCTCGGGGGAACCAAATAACTGCGATATGTCAAAAGTCTAGGTTTGACCTGTTTGTTCAGAGAGCGTAGGTGTGACCCCTTCTTTCTCTGGTTACGTCTCGGCGCTCTATATGCCCTTCCATAACCTCGTCATAACTTCCTGGTTTTTTTCTTGTGCCTCTTTGATCTCTCCCTTCGTGATGGGGAGTAGGTGGATATTATTTCGCTTCACCACATGGTCGTTGAACCACTTCATGGCAAGTTCATCCGCCTCTTCTTCTTGAGCCTCGTATTCCTCTATTTTGAGAGCGTCCAATAACGGCGACTTATGTGCCCGTAAAGCATGGGCTATTTCGTGAAGAACAGCATAAATGAAGTACCTGGCCTTGGGGTTCGTCTCATCTCTTACGTTCTCGCTCGGCAGAATCCGCTCAGAGACGAGGATTATTTCTCGGGTTCGGCAGAGGTCTCTAGCTACTCGACAAGCGTCCGAGGTTGCGGTTGAGGTGAACAAAAAATCTGTTCTTTGATCAAATAAATGCTCGGGCACATATTCTAAAGCAGTTTGGACCCAGCGGTTATGTAGATAGCCACAGTCAATAATTGCGTTCAAATAGCCTTTTTGGAATTCTCTTGGTCTGTTCAGGCAAAATCGGATGGTCATTTTAGTCTCATAAGGCCCCGGGCTTCAGTGGAGGCCTTGCTAGTGGGTTGGCGTGGATAAACCTTTGCGACTCAAACTTTTCAGGCAACGGTCTACAGTGCAGGAGCCCGGCGTCACGCGTGAACTACTTTGGTTCGGTTGACCAGCGATTACGGATTTTCCACCTTACCGGAAGAGTAAAAACATAGCGCAAGCCATTAATCTAACTTTCAGATTCAGACACTTTTCCATCTCCCAGGATCTCCCGAAGCACCTTTAGTGGTTGCTCGTTACCCGTTCTTAAATACTGGCTTACGATATCATTTGCCATGCGAGTTCCTTCCGGTTTAACCTTAACAACATTATTTAGTGCTGTCCTGATAGCTTCAAGAGGGTAGTCAGCCTGAGATCCTAAAAGCATTCTGACCCAAATATCATAAGCCTCACGGGGCTGGTCCAGACTAATTCGCGCAATGCTCTCCAGCAGCTGGAACGAATTATGTTCTTCATCGGCATACTCTGCAACTGAAAGGATCAGACGCTTGTTGGTGTCATTCACTACGTCTACAAACACTGCCCACGTGCAAAGTTTAGAAGCCAACAGTCTGCCACTGTGGTCATGAGTGTCGATCACGTCGAGAATCCGGGGCCACAGTTCGAAAACTTTTTTCCTGAGCCTCTGATCGCTGCCTTTCTCCAACGACCACATAAACCAAATGAGATTGCCGATCTCAGGCAGGCGAGTTCGCACAATTAATTGATTTATTAGGCTGCTTTCATCTTCCAATTCTTCAAAGTCGTTAATGAATGCAACAGCGATGTTTTCTACAATCCGCCTCTTCACCTGCTCTCCGAGATTTTCGTCATCCAGTACCGGAATAAAGTGACCTTCTCTTTTGAAGTGCTCGAAAATCTCCTCGTATATGATGTCAACATAGGAGTACCCCTGGATTGCGCATAACCACTTTTGGTAATCCCTTAAGTCAAAAATGTTATTGAGGTTTATTAATACCCACTCTTGAGAGATATATAAAAAATTTGGCAGGTAGTTTGCTACCAACGTTACAAACTCATATTTACCGGCCTCCGCATCAGCCAGCAGGCCAGTATAAGTAGGCTCAAAGTGGGCCCAAGTCTCCCTGTGGTTCCTGGTCTCGCTATCCGAGAGCCGGCATGAGCGCAAGGTAAGGTTAAACAGGCCCTCTATGCAAATTCCGCGCGGGCTGTTTATTGCAAGGAACACTGCGTCGCTGTCGGGTTTGAATTCTTCCCCTTCCACTCTGTTTATCAATGCCTGGATTATGGCTTCTGCTTGCGGGAGGAGCTTATCTGAAAAGGAGTGTTCATCCGATCTAGTACCATTCGTAATCAACCTACCTATCGCGCTCACGACCCAGTTGCTGTTGGCTACAAAGTCGCTTCTCGTTTGTGCACTCTCAGGTCTCCAGAACCTTTCCTGTTTGATAATGCCCTCGCAGAAACTTAGCAGGTGCCCCCATATTTCATCCCACGGAAGACTTGTTTTTTCAGTCCACAGCTCGCCATAAGCTTCGATAACCTCGTAGGCAAATGCGAGATCGAGGTCGGAAAATCTATGCATTTGACTATGGTACTTAATCGGTTCAGCTTTTATAGCCTGGTGCAGAACTCTTGCAAGGCCACGCAACCCCCGTTCACTAAACGATACCTCTTTTGAGTCGTAGCATGCCGCGAAGGCATCCAGCCGTTCGATCAGCTCACTTACCTCCCAAGACAGTAGCTCTTCAATCTGATAAGGAGACTGGTCCTGGATCGGCCCAGCTTGGAAGTAGCTGGAGAAATCGGGGTGCTCCGGCTCCGAGCCAACTTTGGTAATGAACTGCTCATAAAGCTCTCTCGTGTATTTCCCGGCATCTTTGATTGCTGATAGCCAGATTGCTTTATAGTATGCTGACTCGGCCTCGCTAATCTGCTCTTCCCCGCTGGCACCGTTCAGATTCAATATAATGTCTAAGACTCGATCCCTGAGGGAGTCTGAGAAGTCCCGATAGTGGTTGCGCAGAAACATCCACAGCTCATGTCGGAAATTACTAGAAAAATAAATAGGGTCCAGGACAACATCGGCTAAGGAGCACAGGTGGCTGTAGTGTTTATCGAGAATATAGATGTTAACGCGTTTAATCGTCTCAAAGCGACTCTCCAAAAAGATTCTAATCTGGGAGATGCCTTCGTCCGGATGGTCTTCAACAAAACCTATTAAAGAATCTCTGAGAGCACTAACTAAAATATTTTGAGCATCATCAGTGCTGAGGTTTTGAGGGTGATCTTCAATCGCTGGCCTCCAGATGCAGGACCATTTGTCATTGCCAAGTTCACCAAGGATGGTCTCCAGTCTATCATGGAATAACTGAACGGCTTCTAGACCGAGTACTTTACCAGCCTTGACTGCTACCGTGGCCGTTATCTCTTCGGAGTACAATGTACCAAAACGTAGCACCGCCATTTTCGTATGTGATTGTCCTTGCTGCCGATCCTGAAATTTAAAATCGTAGAGAGAGCTGATCAGGCTTTTAGCCAGGTTCTTACAATGTTGATCGGTCTGGTCCAAAAGAAAAACGAGCCACTTTTCGCCGATCTCTTTTGCAACAAGGTTTCTTTCATAGGGGTCTTCTAGCCAATAAGTAATAAGACCAATGTCTTCAGGTCGAATCAAGTCGGGAGGAAGATTCTGAATAACCTTAGAAAACTGCCACCAGGTTCGATAATTGCTGTATACCTGGTCAACTGCATGCTGCGTCGCCGATCGGATTATATCCAAATATTTTTCAGCGAATGTCCTGTTCTGCTCACTTGAAAGCTCGACGCTGCTAGAGACTAAGTATTCCGTTGCCGGCCAAAACGGAATTATAATGGAACCCTCCTTGTCTGTCGGTTCCGGTTTTGGGTTCTGATCGGGCTGGAAGTAGCCCCTCTCAGCTAAAGAGTCGAACCACTTAAGGTCCTTTGCTTTCTTGAAAAAGAATAGACGCAGTTCCTCTTTGTCAGTGATTCTCTCAAGGAGATCTTGCTCCGGCGGTGTGAGCTTAGCCACTGTTAAGCACCTCGTCCATGTAGTCCAAATCATTCCTCAGAGGTGGCTTGTTAACCCTCAGTTTCAAAGACCAAGCCCTCAGGATATCTTCTTGCTGCTCGTACTCTTTATAGTCGCGAACAAAACCTATCAGGTGGACACCGAATGATTTTTCATAATACTGATTTAGGTTCTTATACAGAGCATCGTGCGTTTTATAAAAGCCCTGCAGCACAAATCTCCGCCGGTCGCCTGTGGACTTCACGCCCCCTCTTCTAAGGATGTGTTCTAGGATCTCGGCTTCCTCAAGGCGATACCCAATGAATAATACCGTCTTTCTTAGAAACAACTCCCCGAGAAAGTGTTGGACGGTGGGGTGGTCATAGTGTTCAAGGTAGTGCTTCGTGGTCAGAATCATCGTTCCTGGTTCGCTAAAGAAACCGTGCAGGTGAACAACCGTACCCGGCTCATCGAGGCATTTCGCAAAAAATTCATTCTTGTCCCAAATCCTCCTGACCTGGGGCTTCGTTGACTGCGCTTTCGCCAATCCGGGAACCAGCGGGTTATCGCTCACGTCACAGAACTTAGGTGCCAATGAACCATCATAGTTCGTAGTGACACATACGCATCCTATCCCGTTAATCGCGTCATAAATTGTGCCCGCGTTATCGCTTTCCTTAAAAAGGGATGGTAAATCTAAATTAATACCTTTTTCATCTGCTATGTTCAGTGCAATGGACAATCGCTTTTTGGCTTCCAGCTTTTCCAACTGATTTAATTCGGAATAGTTCAGTCCATTCGGACAGAGCTTTTTGAATGCTTTGTCTGCCAATTGATTCCAAGATGGATATCCCACAAGCATCGATATACCAGCCCCTACAAATAGTACCAACTCGCCGTTCAGCCCTGCCTGTATGATCTCATCAGGTAGATCCGGTATTTCTCTCAAATCGGGTATCCTGTTCATAGGCGCTCGTCCCCGTAGCCTGTGTCAACCCGTTTCCCATTCAGTGGGCGTAAAGTTCTATACATTTCTCGGGTAAATCCGGTTCATGCCATAACGATTGCCGGAGTCCCTCTCTCTCAATGGCGCCTTCTTACTCGTGCAGCTGCGGATTGCGGGCGCGTTGTCCTCCGGACCCGGGCAAGAAAGGGATTCCCCTGGGCATGACCTCACCTTGGAAATGGCGAAACCACCTTCCCAGATCGAATGATACCTCGAACCACCATCAAACTCAAGGAAGTCTGCCACTGCACTTAGCAAAGCCTGTGAACGGCTCCTGCCCAATATTTTTGAAAGTTGCTGCATCTTACCCTACGTTAACCCTTTGATTTCTCAAGATAAGATATTGATTTTTGAAGCTGCCTGCCAATCCCGGCGGCGCCGCTGACGGCAAATCGCCCACTGATGACGGTATTCTTCATGACAGGGGAAAAGCTATGGCAAATCCGTTCGTGCATGTTGAGCTGCATACACAGGACCCGGACAGGGCAAAGAAGTTCTACGGCGAATTGTTTGACTTGAACTTCGAGGACGTGCCGGACATGAACTATACGATCATCAAGGTGGGGGAGGGAACGGGCGCGGGCATGATGAAGATTAACCTTCCGCGCCTCGTCTCTTTCCACTAAAGCCTTCCCCTGACCCGATCCGGGCTCCTGTGACCTGTCTATTCGCTGCTCCTGGGCTTCTCGCCAAAAACCTGTTGACAAGTTTTCCTGGAAGGTGTTTAATAGTGCCATATGGTGAACATGGGTTTCATCATTTGAAATGAAAGGTGGAAAATGAGGTACGCGGAAACAGGGTTTAATTTGGAAATCGATCTCACCAGGGGAAACATCGAGAGGGTGGAAACCGACCCCGCACAGACCGAGCTTCATCTGGGCGGGCAGGGTACCGCCCTGAAAATACTGTGGGATAGGGTCCCTCCTCAAGTTGAACCCTTTTCTCCCGATAATGTGTTGATTTTCAGCAGCGGGCTTTTAAACGGCACGCCTGTTCCCGGCGCTAATCGCACAGCAGTCAACACCTTTTCTCCCCAGACTTCGCTGCTGGCTCACTCTCTAATGGGTGGGTTTTTCGGGGTTGAAATGAAACATGCCGGTTATGACAAGATAGTCATTAGCGGTAAAGCCCCTGGCCTGGTTTATCTATACATTAACAATGACAGGGTGGAAATACGCGATGCAGCGCATCTCAGAGGCAAAGGCATCCAGGAGACTGCTGCGCTGCTCAAAAAAGAATTGAAGGACAACAGAGTCTGGGTGGCTGCAATCGGCCCGGCCGGTGAAAACAGGGTCTATACCTCTTCCATCGATTGCGGTAACGCCAGCGCGGCTCGGGGACCGGGCCCGGTCATGGGAGACAAAAGACTAAAAGCAATCGCGGTTCGCGGAACAAGGGACATCAATATCGCGCGGCCGGCCGAACTCTGGGAGATATGTTCGCGCCTTAGGAAGGAACTTGCTGCCAACCCCAATGTCGGCGACTGGATGGCGGTCGATGAAGATGACAGTTTCCACCATAACAATTTCGCCTGGGGCAATGCGCGTGTGCGCAGAAAAAACTTTTGGAGCAAGGAACTCGAAGAAAGATGGCGGAAGTTGAAGTATGACCACATGGACCGGCAGACAGGTTGCTATAACTGTCCGAAGAAATGCCATAATGTAATTAAGTGGCCGGGGCGCAATAGATTTTCCTATAAGTGTTATGGCAAGGACACCTATCATATGGCGTCCTTTCAAGAACTGGACTTTACCTATGAGTTTCTCGGCCATGCCCAGGAGTTGGGACTTGACTCATACTCCACCCCGCAAGTCATCGCCTTTGCCCTCGAGCTTTTGGAAGCCGGCATTCTGACTGAAAAAGACTTTCCGGGTATGCCTTCCGACATTAAGGGAAGGTTTTACTACATCATAGATAAAATTGCGCGCCGTGAGGGCATAGGAGATATTCTCGCCGACGGCGTCTATTGGGCCGCGCGCCGGATTGGCAATGGCGCGGAAGCATACGATCATAATACGGTCAAGAAATTCGAGCAGCTCCCCATCAAGCTTGGAAAGTTGAACCCCCCCTATTTCCTTATGATAGCCACTGGCGAGAAGATGGCTATCACGCAGATTGAGGGGTCTTTCCCACAGGACCCGCTTCCCACCATGGAGGAAAGACAAAAGTTTGTGGATAATTGGGTTGCATGCCCGGATGACAGGTTCAAGAAATGGCTTCTCGAATGGGAAAAACGCGAGGTCATCCCCGTTGAAGCGTCCTGCGCCATTACCGATTGGAACGAGGCGATGCATTACATAGATGATTCCATCGGGCTGTGCGGGTTTGTGTCCTCGTTCAGAGGTCAGTTTGGCGGCACGACCGGTTATCATGTATGGAACATGCCGACGGTAATCTCGCTTGCCACCGGCATGGATTACGATAAGGACAGGCTGTGGGAAACTTTTCAAAGAAACCGCAACCTCGTCAGGGCCCTTAATGTAAGAAAGGGCATGCGGAGAGTCGATGAGAAGCCCCCTGATGACCATTGGGCGGTAAGAAACCATGACTACGAACAGAATCTGCTCAGCGCTTACTATCAATTCAAAGGCTGGACCGAAGATGGAATCCCTGCCAAAGAGACTCTGGACAAACTGGGATTGAATTATGTGAGCGATGAATTCATCGAGAGGGGCATCCTTACGGGAAACGAAGGCGCTGCTTCTGATACGGAGTTGCGTTCAAGATTGGGCGGGGGTGAACCCCGCCCCTCCGTACGGGAGGGGGAGCTGTTTGAGTGAATGCGTCGCGCGATGTATGCCCTCCCCGTCACATCGATCTTGAACGCAAGATAGTATGAAAAAGCTTCGGCGGAAACGGTCGGAAAGTAGCGTTGCGAGGTGGCGGCGGTGGAAGGTGGATCTAAAACGAGAATAATTAAAGAAATAAAAGTGGACTGCGATAAGTGCGCGGGTTGTCGGGCCTGTGAGCTTGCCTGCTCCGCATTTCACGCTGTGCCAAGATATAGCGCGATCAATCCCGCGCGCTCCAGGATCATGGTGATCATGGATGAACAAAGGGATATCTTTGTCCCGATACGCGCCGGTGATTACACCCAGGCCGAATGTAACGGTAGAAACATCTACGTGATTAAAGGACAGGAGTATGACGAGTGCAGCTTCTGTCCGGCTTCCTGCCCGTCCAGGGATGCATTCAAAGAACCCGATTCCGGCCTTCCCCTCAAATGCGACATGTGTGAAGCTGTCCCGCCTCTGTCAGAGCCGATGTGCGTTCAGGCGTGCGAATTCGGCGCCCTGACTTACATGGAAAGAGAAGAGGAAAGAGGGGAAGAAAAAGAACACAAGCTGGATGATATGCAGACTGGGCTCGAAATACTGATAAAAAGATATGGGTTGAAGAAGGTAATGGATACCCTCGCCTATGTATCAAAAAAGAATAATTAGAAATTGAGCGGACAGTGGAAACCGTTGCCCCTGAAAAAGAGATCATAGATGTCATAAAGGCTAACGGTGGAGAAGCCTTCAAATATTGCTATCAATGCGGGTTGTGCGACACCGTCTGCCCGTGGAACAGGGTTACTGCTTTCAGCATGCGCAGGCTGATCCGGGAGGCGACCTTCGGTTTGACCGATATTGAAAGTGTGGATATATGGCGTTGCACTACCTGCGGAAAATGCCCTCAGTGCTGCCCCAGGGGAGTAAAGCAGATAGAGTCCGGGGTGTCGCTGCGAAGAATCGCCACCGAATACG
>Ga0187771_10004251_pt1 | contig 10081 bp, 7 predicted proteins | sample 0116_SJ02_MP15_1_FD_133139 | JGI IMG/M metagenome (GOLD analysis project Ga0187771, IMG submission 133139) | Tropical peat soil microbial communities from peatlands in Department of Meta, Colombia - 0116_SJ02_MP15_10_MG | ecosystem: Environmental > Terrestrial > Soil > Wetlands > Peat | place... | reverse complement strand
GAAAAAGTTCGAGGCGGAGTGCCTGGCGGAGTATGCCGAGACGTTTCCGGCCGTGGGCGGCGATTTTAGCTTCTACCAGTTTCCGAGCGAGACTTACTGGCAGCGCCTGTTTGCCGGCCTGCGGCGCCCGCTGCTGTTCGGATTCAAGGTGCCGGAGATGGTGACGGTGAAGCAGTGGCCGGGGCGCGCACGATACGGCGCCCGCGCGGGCGGACCCAACGAGATGTTTCTCGACGCGTCGTTGTTCGAGCAGGCCTTCGTGCGCGCGCTCGAACCTTACCGCGAACATGTCGGCGTCATGATCTTCGAATTCGGCACGTTTAGTAAGTCGCAGTATGCAAGTGTGGAGACATTTGCGGCGGAATTGGACAGATTTCTATCTCAATTGCCCGTCGGAGTCCGCTACGCGGTGGAAATCCGTAACCGGGAGTTTCTCGCGGAGGCTTACTTCGACGTCCTGCGTCGCCACAACGTCGCTCATGTCTTCAACGCCTGGACGCGCATGCCCGAATTGAAGCGCCAGATCGCGCACCTGGAGGCGTTTACCGCCGATTTTGTCGTGGCGCGTGCGTTGCTGAAAGCCGGCCGCACTTACGAGCAGGCGGTAAAGACGTTCCAGCCCTACGCCACGGTGCAGGAGCCGAACCCGGAGACGCGCGGCGCGCTGCGCGACCTGATCGACCGCGCCCTCGAAAAAAAGCAGACGACTTTCGTCTTCGTCAACAACCGCCTCGAAGGCAACGCGCCACAGACCATTGCCGCGGTGACGGAACCCGACGAGTAATCTACTTTCGCCGAGCTTTGCCCGATAAATACGGCGCGAAGGCCTCCGGTTTTCCCGGTGGCGCAATCTCGAAGTCGATGGCAACCTCGTCCGCGGCGGTCTCCTTGTAAGTGAGGCGGAAGCGCGGCTCGCCTGACACAATATCGCTGACAAAGCTGAGCGACTTACCGTCCGGGGAGCCGGTGACCGTGTACTCAATTATGTGCCCTTCGTTGTCCCAGTAAGTTGCCCGATAAGGCGCCGAGGGCGACTTCCGGTATACGACGAGTAAGTCGTCGTGAAGAATGGCGGGCCGTTGGTTGGTGGCGGGATACTCGGCATGGTTCTTGCGGACCAGGATCTTGCCGCCGAGCTCGGGGTGAAGCGAGAATGCCCCGCCGCCGCCCGAGCCTTCACCGACCCAGTCACCCAGCAGAAATTCGAAGGGTTTCCACGCGCCGGTGTCAGGCGGCGCGGCTAGCAGAAACAGCAGGCACAGGGTTTTCATAGCGCAACAGCCACAATCCTACGACTAACACGAGTGCGCCCGCGACGACGATATGCCACGGGACGAATTGCGCACCGCCCAGCCCTAACTTGTGCGCTAGGTCGTGCGACCGGGCCAGGCCGATCATCAACCCATTGTTCAGGGCGTGGCACAGGATGCCGACCAGCACGGAACGCGTCCGCCACACGGCATAACCGAACATCACGCCCAGAAAGAACGTCGGCATCAGGCGATAAATCGACGAGTGCATCAGCCCGAACAGGAAACCGGTGGCGACGATCGCTGGCCACATGCCCAGGCGTCGAAAGCCGCTTTGGATGAAGCCGCGAAAGAACATCTCCTCGCACAACGCCGGCCCCACGGCCACCAGCAGCACCACCTGCCATATGGGCGCGCTGTCTTTCTCCAGCAGCAGGATCTTTTCCAAAGCTTTGATGAGCGACTCGGGCGGCGGCAGCAGGCGGACCAGCACCCCGGCGGCGATGGTCCAGGCCGACACACCGATGCAAAGGCCGGCCGCCATTCCGCGCCACCCGGGCCGGTGCAGACTGAACGTCTCAGCCAGATTGAATCCCTTGGACGAGGACAGCGCCAGCGCCGGGCCGAGGATGAAGATGAACTCCGTCACCAGCAGCAGCGCCACGATGCCGCGATTCTCCAGCGCCAGCGACCCGTAGAACAGCAGCACCAGCGACGCCGCGAACAGGAAGATCGACAGGCCCGGCGTCGGCTTCGCGCCCGGACGCCGCGAAAAATCCAGAATGCCGTGGATATTTTCCTTCCCGCCCAGCAGCAGGTTGTTCCGTTCGAACACGCGCGCCGCGAAAACCAGCGTAAGTGAGGCATAACAGAATGCGCTGAGCAGCGCCAGGAACAGCAGATCCGGCTTCCATTCGCTCAGGAAGATTTGCCGGATGAGCAGGGAGATATTCACTACTGGCACAAACGCGAGATACCGGTTCAACTCGATTCCCGGACTCATCGTGAAGAAGATCGGGATGATCAACACCATGAACACCGGCATCAGATAGCTCTGCCCTTCCTTGAAATCCTTGGCAAACGCTCCGACGGCGAGAAACACCGCTGTCACCATGAAGGTGATGGGAAGGAGAAGAAGGAACGTTAGGAGGAGCGAAGACATAGAAATGGACATTTGCATGCCGGGAATGAAGCGAATCCGCGCGAAGGTCGTCGCCAGGCTGATCAGGTTGATGACGGTCGTGATGATGGTGATGCCCCATACGGCCAGGAATTTTCCCGTGATGATCTCCAGAGACTCCAGCGGAGCGCACAACAGCGTCTGCATGGTGCCGCGCTCCTTCTCGCCGGCGGTCATGTCGATGGCGGCGTAGAATCCGCCCAAGACCGAAAACGAAATGAGCATGTACGGCAGGATCATGCCCAGAATCATCCCTGACTTGCGCTTCGGCGGGGCGATGTCCTGCGTTTGAATGTCGACGCCGAGGATGAAACCGGTGGCGAGCTTCTGATTCTGCTCGCGGGATGTGCGCACGTCTTCTCTCCACTGCCGCAGCTCATCCGATACGCGATCGCGGGCCTTGTGCGACTCGGGGCGCACGGAATCGTAGAAGATGCTGGCGGTTCCCGCCGCGCCGGATTGGACATTCGCACTGAATTGCGGCCACAGCACCAGGACCGCGTCCGCTTGGCGGTTGAGGATGACGCCCTGTGCGGCCTTCACCACTGGGTCTTCCAGGTTGGGTTTCGGGCGCTTCTCCGGATCGATGTCGTCCAGCGCCAGTGGCAGTGGCGGCGGCGCCTTCACCAATCCTTTCGTAAGCTTCTCCCGAATGTCGGCTGGGACGCCCTCCCAGACCAGCGGCTCCAGCTTGTCTTTATTACGGGCCAGTCGTTCGAGCAGCGTGGAAGTTGAGTCGCCCCAAACTGCCACGCGAGACACACGCGCTTTCTGCGCCGCTTCCTGCGACTCTTCCAGCTTGCTCATCCCGATCAGCATGAGCGGGTACATCAGGATGGGGATGCCGACCATGATGAACAGCGTGCGTCGGTCGCGCAGCGCCTCGCGCAGCTCTTTGACGGCGATGGTGCGGACCATGTTCAGTCTCATTGCACGTCCCCCGGCCGGCCCGTGTGGCCGATGTTCTTCAAGAAGGCGTCGGTGAGGTTGGTGCAGCCCGACCGCTCCAACAATTCATCCAGCCTGCCGTAGTCGACGACGCGGCCTTGGTGGAGCAGGGCGATCCGGTCGCAGAGATACTCGGCCTCGCCCATGATGTGCGTCGAGAACAGGATCGCGCGACCCGCCGCGCGCTCGCGCCGGATGGTCTCGACAATAAACTGCCCGCTGATGACGTCCAGCGCCGCGGTCGGCTCGTCGAGCACCAGCAGCTCCGGTCGGTGCAGGAAGGCACGGGCGATGTTGGCGCGCTGCTTCTGACCTGAGGAGAGCGTGCCGCACTGCTGGTCAGCGAACGATTTCATCTCCAGCAGCCCGATCAGCTCCTCGACGCGCGCCTGGAGCGTCGCCTCATCCATACCGTAGAGCCGGCCGAAGTAGACAAGCGCCTCGCGCGCGGTGAGGCGCCGGTACAACTGCGTGTCGCCGGACTGAAAGCCGATCAGCCGCTTGGTGGAGAGCGGGTAATCCTCCAGGTTGACGCCCTTCAGCAGCACGCGGCCCTCGTCGGGCGCCAGGATGCCGGCCACCATGCGCAGGATGGTGGTCTTGCCGGCGCCGTTCGGGCCCAACAGGCCGACCACCTCGCTCGCCTGCACGGTGAGCGAAACGGATTGGGCCGCGTGGACCGAGCCGAAGCTTTTCGACAACGCTTCTGTGCGGAGTGTTTCCGTCATGTGCGTGAGAGAGTATTGTGTCACACTGTGTTACTGAGCCGCGACCGTCAGGGAGCGGTCCGCGGCGCAGGCTTTTGCCTGTCATCTCATGACGAACCCATCCGTCCGCACCGAACTCGCCGGCGACCGCCGCATCCGCACCCGCAACCATACCTATTACCGCGTCCTTCACTGGCCCATCTGGGTCTTCGTCTTCTTTCTGATTCCTGGCCCGCTGACGTTCGACCTCTTCCATCGCGGCTTCGACAGCCGCATGGCCTGGTGGCTGGGCGCCGTGGTGATCGGGACCACACTCGCCGGTTTGCGCGGCCGGCTGCCGGGATGCGAACCGGCGCCGTACATCATCCGCTTCACCGAGGACCGCCCCAATCCGCTCTATCGCCGCATCTGTTACACCTTCGCGTGGAGCGCGGCGCTCACCTTCGGCATCCTGAATCTTTCAGGCTTGATCTACGCGACGGCGACCCACACGTGGCGCTTGCGCCAGATGTACGACACGGCCTACTTTCCCCTCGCCGCCTGCGTCTGGCTCCTCGGATTCCTCGGCCGCCTGCCGCGCGTGGGGTCCTCGACCAAGGGCGAGGGCACGGAGCGGCGCTACTTCTACGGCACGGTGTGGGCCATGTGCATCGCCCAGCCGGTGCTGTGGATGCTCTACCTGCGACTGCCCAACAACCAGACGGCCAACATCATCAAGCTGGCGGTCTTCGCCGGCCTCGTGGCGTTCGTCGGCTACCTGAGCTACCGCGGCGTACTGCCCCGCACCCGGCGGATCGTTCCCGGCGAGATCGCCGCTCTGGATTGAGGGCTATCGGCTGATGTCACGAAGGCTGAGAATAGCGGTGGGCTGACTGCGAACAGAGCCCAAGCGTTTGGCTCGCGATCAGATTTTGCGGTCGTAACCGGGCCGCGGCGGGATTTTGTTACGTGAGCTCCAGCTTGTACTTAGTCGACGCCAGGGTGTAAAGCCGTCTCCAAAGTAGGCGGTTGATTGTCACCACCATGGCGCTGATGGCAATTGTCGCTCCGAGTAACACGGGGAAGTTACCGGTGTCGGTGGCCCGGCTGATTACGGCGCCGAGTCCGGTTAGGGAGAACGTCTGCCCGCGAAAACGAAAATACTCGGCAATGATGCTCGCGTTCCAGGCTCCTCCCGAGGCGGTAACAAATCCGGTAATCAAATAGGGGAAAATCGCCGGCAGCAGCAGTCTTCGCCAGCGCTGGAGTTTACTCATGTGAAATACCTCGCAGACCTCTTTCAGGTCCGACGGTATGGCGCAGGCGCCCGCGATCACATTGAACAGGATGTACCATTGCGTTCCCAGCAGCAGCAGCACAATCGAAGCGATTCCCAAGCCTCCGCCAACCTGGATCAGTAACATCAGGACGATGGGGAACAAGGCCGGCGCGGGCACGGAAGCCGCGATCTGCGCAATCGGTTGAGCAATGGCGGCCAGCCTGGGCTTTAACCCGATGAATACTCCCGCTGGAATCGTCCACAGTGCGGCCAGTGCGAGTGTGAGCTCGACCCTGAGAAATGTGGCCCCTGCTCCTAGAAAAATGTCCTGCGCTTCCGCTCGGGAAACATGGGTGAGCATCACGCTCATTTGACTGATGGCATAGAAGGCGCCGGCCAGCACAACGAGCAGCAATGCGCGCGGCGTCCATTTCTTCAGGCCGCTGTGCTCGGGGCGAGGCTCGCGGTCCGCGTGAGCCCTTGCGAAGTACAGGGTCAACGCCTCACGCGCCGGCGCCACTGTCGCGCGGCCCGCTCGCGACAGCAATTTCGACCGGCGCAGAAAATCGAGCACCGGCGAGCTGGGGATCTCCGATGCCTCCACTTGCTCGAACTTGAACTTCTCGCTCCACGCGATGATAGGGCGCCAGACGAGCTGGTCGATTAAGACAATTACGGCCACCATGACCAGCACGCCCCAGACAATCGCCCGGGTCGAGCCGGCATTCGACGCCGACTGAAGGTATGAGCCGAGGCCCGGAAGCCGTAAGTCGCGGTTACCGAGGACAAACATCTCGCACACCATCAGCGAGAACCAGGCGCCGGCCACCGACATCATTGAATTCCATATGAGACCTATCGCCGACTGCGGCAGCTCGAGCTGAATAAATCGCTGCCACCAGCTCAGACCGTACAATTGCGCCGCTTCCTGCATTTCACGTGGGATGCTCTTCAGCGAGGAGTACACACTGAAAGCCATATTCCACACTTGTCCGGTGAAAATCAAAAGGATGGACCCCAACTCCAATCCAAATTGTGTAGCTGGAAACAACGCAACCATGGCGATCATGACCGGCGGCAAGAAACAAAGCACCGGAATCGATTGCAGCGTGTCGAGAAGCGGAATCATCAGCCTCTCCGCTCTGGCGCTGTTGGCCGAAAGGTAACCATAGGTCAGGCTGAATGCCAGGCTGAGGACATAGGCGACGGCAATGCGCGCGATGGAGAAAAGCGCATAAACCGGCAGCGCGCGGGGGCTCAGGTCTATCTGAGTCTGGGCACTTACCGGCGCCGTCCAGTAGTGGGCCAGCGAGAGCAGGCCGTAGATCAACGCAAGCCCCGCGACGGCCACGGGCAGATCCGTCAAGAGTGAGGAAGCCCGTGACGATATCTGGCCCCACGGCGGGAAGGTGACGCGCTGCATCAGTGTAACGGCACGGGCCCGCCCGCTTCTATCTCGCTCGTTGCCCGGTTCAGGATTAACCGGCCGCTTTCGGAGTCGTAGGAGAATATCTCGCCGTACCGGCCCCAGTTCAGAGCCGTATCGAGTTGCCGCTCCACCTCGTCGTCCGGCAGGTGTTTTTCCAACAGGTCGCGAAAGAACTCCAACGGCATGGAGTGATCCGACTTACTCGACAATGCGCCATTGATTTGTTGAAGTAAGGTGACGTTAGCCAGCGCGGCCTGTCGGAACAAATTCTTGCGCGTCGATATGTCAGCCTCGGCGAATGTTTTCCCGGCCGGAGTCAGCTCCACGTCGCCGCGTTCGGATTTTGCGAACGCCAGTAGCGCCGCGGCCTCGACGATGGGCAGGAGATCGTCTACCTCGAGCCGGAGGTCGTCGGCGATGCGAAATAAGTCTTCCTTCCCGCTGCGGTCGTTCAGCAGCTCGAGTAACCCCGCCACGGCCCCTTCCCTGGCGTGCGGCAGCGGCCGGTAAGGCGCCTTCGCCTCGCGGAGCGGAGCGGCCTCGAGCTGCGGCTTGGTCATCAACTTATAGATGTAATCGACGTACAGGAGAAACTCGGGCGCAGTGCGTTCCCTTGGATGTTGCAGCGGTACCCGGAAATCCGCTCGGATTTTCGCTGGGTTACGTCCGAGAATGATGATCCGGTCGGCAAGCAGTACAGCCTCCTCAATGTTGTGGGTAACCAGGAAGATACTTTTCGTTGGGATCTTCTTCTCCAGCCAGAGTTCCAGCAATTCGCCGCGCAGGTTCTCGGCCGTAAGTACGTCGAGAGCGGAAAACGGCTCATCCATAAAGAGAATCTCGGGCTCCACGGCCAGGGCGCGGGCGAATCCTACGCGCTGTTTCATGCCTCCCGAAAGCTCCTTGGGGTAGGCCGTTTCGAATCCTTTCAACCCGACCGCGTGTAACGTCTTGAGCGCGCGGTGATGCCGCTCCACGTGCTTCATCCCGCGGGCCAACAGCGGGACTTCGACGTTCTCCAGCACGGTGAGCCACGGAAACAGCGCGAAACTCTGGAACACAATGGCCGCCGGGGGGCTGGCGCCATCCAGCGGCTTGCCGTACCAGAGGACCTGGCCAGCCGAGAGAGTCGTCAGTCCCGTGAGCATTCGCAAAAGCGTCGACTTACCCGAGCCGGATGGTCCAAGCAGCGCGAGGATCACGCCCGGCTCCACGGACAAGGTCGTGGGCGCGATGACCTGAATCTGCCCGCCGCCCGGCCGATCGAATCTCTTCTCGATTTGCCTGGCCTCGATGATGGCCTGGACGGGCGCGCCTGCCTCGGCGGGCGGCCGGGCGGTGAGTTCCTTCACCACCTGCTGCCAGGCGCTCTCAGGCAGCTCGTCGAGGAAGTTCGAGCGCTCGAGCGGATGCATCTTCTCGACCACCGCGGTCATCTGCCCGGCCGGCAGCGTTTCGAGCAGCACGAAGGCATGAAAGTAAGGGAAATGCGGTATCAGCTTGGCCGCGAACTCCACCGGGAGGCGGCGGAACAGAGCCTTCTGGTCGTCGTAGGTGAGGTTCAGAAAGGAATCAGAGGCGACCGCGGGATCCAAACGGCTCAGGAAGGCGCCGGCGCGATCCCAGCGTCCCTGCGCGACCATCGTGTTCAGCTCTTCGGTTTGCGGCGGCATCCGTGCACCAAACAGGCTACTATACGCACGACAGTGGTTCTTCAGGCGCTCGGCATTGCTGCGATCTTCGCCGTCGGAGTTTCCCTCGGACTGCTCGGCGCCGGCGGGACGGCCATCGCGCTGCCGATTCTCGTCTACCTCCTCGGAATGGAGGCGCACCTCGCCATCACCGTGTCGATCCTGCTGGTCGGCGCGGTGAGCGCCTTGGGCGCTGTGATGCATCATGCCCACGGCCACGTGCGGTGGTGGACCGCGGCGGCGTTCGCCCCGTTCGGCATCGCGGGTGCGGCGCTGGGCACACGCTGGTGCTACCTCCTTTCGCCGCGGGTGCTGATGTTGACGTTCAGCGGGCTGCTGATCGTCATGGCCGCGCGCATCCTGAGCGAACGCGGCGCCGCGGAGCCGCGCCGCCGCCCCATTCTGCTGGTCGCACTGGCCGGGTTCGGCATCGGCGTATTGACCGGCGTGCTCGGTGTAGGTGGCGGATTTCTCATCGTGCCGGCGATGGTCTGGATCGCGGGCCTCGACATGAAACAGGCCATTGGCACCTCGCTGGTTGTGATCGCGATTAATTCAGCCGCGGCGTTCTACGGCCATTGGCGCCACACGCGGGACATCGACTGGACGTTGGCCGCAGCGTTGCTCGTCTCTGCGCTGCTGGGAATGACGGCCGGCAGCCTCCTCGCACACCGGACTCACCCAGCGCGACTGCGGCGCTGGTTCGCGTGGCTGCTGCTCGCCATGGCCGTCTACACGGGCGTGCGCAGTGCGGCGGCGCAATTCTGAGGGCCGTCTCACGGCAGCACGACCACCTCGAGCTTTCCTTGCTGCTTGAGCACGTGCACGCTGACGGCATCTTCATGCCGAACGACCAGCACGTCCGCGGCCGAGTCCCGAACCACCAGATTGGAGATGTTGACCTCGCGTAAGAACGGCGGCAGCAGCGGGCGGGCAAGCGATATCTTGCGCTCCAGCGCGCTCACCGTCAGCCCCAGGCAACCTTGAAGCAGAAGAAACACCGCGGCGGCCGACCAGGCCTGCGAAGAGCAGGCGACCGGATAAGGCACTGGACCTTCACCCGGCTCGCGCGGGAATCCGCAGAACAACTCGGGGATGCGGTGCAGCTCGCAAGCATTGGCGGCGTCGAAAAGGCCGGTGAAGAGCCGCGCTGCGTGCGCGGCCATTCCATAGCGCGTCATGCCGTAGGCGATCAGCGCATTGTCGTGCGGCCAGACGCTTCCGGTGTGGTAGCCCATCGGGTTATAGCGTGCCTCGCCCATCGCCAGCGTGCGAATTCCCCAGCCCGAGAACGACTCCGGCCGCATCAGCTCGCCGGCCACGCGCGCGGCGCGTTCCGGCGTGGCGATTCCGGAGAACAGGCACTGGCCGGCGTTCGACGTGCGCACCCGGCAGGCGCGCTTGTCGCCATCCAGCGCCAGAGCGTAGGTGGACAGATCCTCGCACCAGAAGGCCTCTTCGAAGTGTTCTCGCAGCATTGTGGCGCGCCGGCTGAATTGCATTTCGAGGAGTGGTAGACGCAGAGCCGACGCTAGCCTTGCCCCGGCTTGCCACGCGGCGTAGGCATAGCCCTGCACCTCGCAGAGCGCGATCGGTCCGCGCGCCGGTGAACCATCGG
>Ga0187771_10004250_pt1 | contig 10081 bp, 8 predicted proteins | sample 0116_SJ02_MP15_1_FD_133139 | JGI IMG/M metagenome (GOLD analysis project Ga0187771, IMG submission 133139) | Tropical peat soil microbial communities from peatlands in Department of Meta, Colombia - 0116_SJ02_MP15_10_MG | ecosystem: Environmental > Terrestrial > Soil > Wetlands > Peat | place... | reverse complement strand
GGCCAAACCAACGATCGACAGAGCGCGTAGGGCGCGTTGTTCCGCGTCGGCCCCATTTTCGCTATAAAGCAACGGCAGCTCCACGTTCTTGATTGCCGTCGTCCGCGCCAGCAGATTGAATTGTTGAAAAACAAATCCGATTTTTTTGTTGCGGATCTCCGCCAGTTCATCGCGTTCCAAATCCCCTACGCTGACGCCGTCCAGATAATAAGTGCCGGATGTCGGACGGTCCAGACAACCGACGATGTTCATGAAGGTCGATTTTCCCGACCCCGACGGTCCCATGATCGCGACGAAGCTGCCTCGGTCGATGCTGGTGGAGACATCCCGAAGCGCATGTACTTCGATTTCTCCCAGCATGTAGGTCTTAGTGAGGTTCTCCACGCGGATGAGTTGGTTGGCCATGCCAATCGCTCCGTCAAAATCCGAACCGCTTGGTGCTGCCTCCCTGGCTTTGGGCAGGCGCGGCCGCCACGGCACCCTTCATCCCAACGACAAGTTCTTGACCCTCGCGCAGCGTGCCATCCACAACTTGCACATAGCTGGGATCGCTGATGCCCAGCTTCACGCGAACCGGCTTCGGCTGGCCGCGGTCATCCAACACGTAGATTGTCTGCGTCAATTGCCCCTGCTGGGTCGCCAACGGGCCGGAAATCGGCGCGCGCCCTCCCTGCGGCGCCGCAGCGGACCCTGTGCGGAGATGAAATCTCAGCGCGGCCTTGGGAATCCGAAGCGCGTTCGAGACATGACTGGTGAGGATCGTTACGTTGGCCGTCATGCCGGGGAAAAGCTTCAATTCCGGATTCGACACGGCAATAACGACGTCGTAAGTAATGACGTTCTGCACATTGATGGGAGCCTGCCGTATTTGCCAGACGTTGCCCGAAAATACCTGTCCGGGAAAAGCATCTACCGTAAAATTGGCAGGCTGATCCAGGCGGATGGCGGATACGTCGGCCTCGCCCACGTTGGTGTCCACCTGCATCTTCGTGAGGTCTTGAGCGATCAGGAAGATCGTTGGGGCCTGAAAGGATGCGGCGACGGTTTGCCCGACGTCCATGTTGCGGGACTCGACCGTGCCATCGACCGGCGCGACAATGTTGGTCAAATTCAGATTGAATTCCGCTTGCGCCAAGGCGGCGTTGTCCTGTTCAACTGTGGCTTGCGCCTGTTCCAACTGCGCCTGTGCGACATCGACGGCCTTTCGTGCCGATTCTGCTGACGCTTGGGCTGCATCCAGGGCCGCTTGGGCCGCGTCCACGCTCGCGACCGCCTGATCATATGCCGCTTTCGCCGTGTCGTAGTCTTCCTGGGAGGTCGCATTTTGCTGGATCAGGACCAGCCTTCGATCGGCTTCCAGCTTGGCGAGATCCACGGCGCTTCGGGCTTTTACCAAGTTAGCCTTCTGGCTCGTGACATTGGCCAGAGCGCTGGCCAGATCCGATTGCGATTTTGCCAGCGACGCCTGAGCGGTGACCACGGCGGCTTTGGCGGAATTGAGGGTGGCCTTGGCCTGGTCGACCACGGCTTGAAAAGGCGCCGGATCAATTTGCGCTACCAATTGGCCCTTTTTTACCTTGGTGTTGAAGTCTGCATACAGAGCTTTGATATTTCCCGATACCTGGCTTCCGACCTGAACGGTAATGACGGCATTTAAATTCCCGGTCGTCGTCACGGTGCCAACGATATCGCCGCGGTCCGCTCGCACCGTAACGTACTCTGTTTTCGGGCGGCTCCTGTAATAAACCCAAACTCCCGCCCCAACCAGCACGATCGCCGCCAGTAAGACACCACGCCACTTCGTGATTTTTCTTTTCCTCGAAGGTTTTAGGAAGGTTTCGGGAGGGACTGCTGGCACTCGGATTGCGGTCGCCTCATCGGCAGTTCCCACCGCGTTATTCTCGGTCCGGGAGGTCCGCATTCAACTTGAGTGTATCACGCCGATTGCCAATGCAAATGATTGAAGCAAAAGTGGTTATGGCGGTAGAAGGGGTATTCTAAAGCCTCTCAGTCCACGATTGCGAGCGAATATGCGGAATTTGACCCAACCTGGGAGGGCTGGTCCGGTTGTCGTCAAAGGAGCGGCTGAATGGCTCTGGAATCATTGCTATGCCATACACAGGCGGAATCTTCCCGGCTCGCCGCGTGATTAGCCTCTGGCGGCGCAATCCTGTGGCTCAATGGACGCCCAATTGCTACTTCCCCTCCAGAGGGAAAACCATGAGCAAAGCTAGACTGCTGCTCGGCTTTTTTGCCGGTGGCCTTCTCTTGTCCGCGCAAAACGCGCCACAGGCGAGCCACGAAGGCGTTCCTGTGCGCGTCGTTGTCACGGTCGAAGGGCGGAACGGCCACGAAGCGAACGTTCCCTCCCTGGGCCGAGGAGATGTCCTTGCATACGAAGGCAAAGAGCGTCTCACGGTGATCGACTTCAAGCAAGCCGATCGGGAACTCGCGTTGTTCGTCCTGCTCGACGACGCATCGAGTACAAACCTCGGCATCCAGCTTGACGATTTGCGGCGTTTCATTCGCGAGCAACCGGCAACAGCGGCCGTCGGCGTTGGTTACATGCGCAATGGAATGGTCAATATTGCGCAGGACCTGAGCCGGGACCATGAGGCGGCGGTGCGCGGCCTGCGGCTTCCGTTAGGCTCCGCGGACGCGATGACGAGCCCGTACTTGTCGTTGAGCGATTTGATCAAGCGTTGGCCCAGCGGAGCGGCTAGGCGGGTAGTTGTGATGTTGACCAGCGGCATCGATCCTCTGGGCGGACCGGATCTGCTGAATCCGTACCTCGATGCCGCGATCATGGACGCCCAACGCGCCGGGATTCCGGTCTATGCGATTTATATGCCGGCTGCGGGTCACGGGGGCCATAGCTTCTATCTCATGTATTGGGGGCAGAATCAGCTCGCGAAACTGACGGAGGAAACCGGCGGTGAAGCCTACATGCTCGGATTCGGCGCGCCGGTGTCGGTGGGCGGTTATCTCGATGAAATCAGCGCGCATCTTGCACACCAGTACGTCGCGACTGTCTTGATGAAGCCGGCCGCGCGCGCCGGTTTCCGCAAAGTCCGGTTCACCACCGAAGTGTCCGGCGCGGAATTGATCGCACCCGCGAAGGTTTACGTTCCCGCCGCATCCGGGCAGCCTGCTAGGTGAAGGCTCGAGCAAGAAAAAGATCCAGCGGAGTGAAGCTTCAATAGGAGAGTTAAATGCCCGCGAAACAATTCCAGTTCCGTAGCGAAGCGCGGCAAAGCATTCTGCGGGGTGCGAGCACTCTTGCCGACGCGGTTCGCGTGACGTTGGGTCCCAAATCGAAATGCGTGCTTATCGAGAAAAAGTTCGGCCGGCCGGTGGTTTGCGACGACGGCGTAACCATCGCCAAGGAGGTCGAACTCAAGGACCCGGAGGAGAATCTCGGGGCGCAAATGGTTCGTGAAGCGGCGGAAAGAACGGGCGACGCGGTTGGCGATGGCACAACCACTTCGACGCTATTGGCGCACGCCATCTTAGCCGAAGGTGTGCGCAACGTGGCGGCGGGAGCCAGCGCGATCGATCTCAAGCGCGGTCTCACGCGTGGCCTTAAGGCCGCCGTCACGCACATTCGCAGCTTGTCACGGCCCGTTACCACTAAGCGGGAAAAGGCCCAGGTTGCGTCCATATCGGCGCACAATAATCCCGCCGTAGGCGATATGGTTGCCGAAGCGGTCGAGAAGGTGGGAGCCGAGGGCGCGATTACCGTTGAGGAATCGAAGACCACGGAGACCGTGCTCGAAATCGTCGAGGGAATGCAATTCGACCGCGGTTTCATCTCTCCTTACTTCGTGACCGATGCGGAAGCGATGGAGGCTGCCCTCGACGAGCCCCTGCTTCTGACTTACGAGAAAAAGATCACCAATGTGAAGGACCTGTTGCCGCTGCTCGAAGAGATCGTGCGGGCAGGGAAGCCGCTGGTAATTATTTCGGAGGACGTGGAGGCGGACGCTCTGGCAACTCTCGTCTTGAACCGCATACGCGGGACGCTGCCGTGCGCGGCCGTGAAGGCGCCCGGGTTTGGCGACCGGCGCAAGGCCATGCTTCAGGATATCGCCATTCTCACAGGCGGCCAGATGATCGCCGAAGAGCTCGGCGTCAAGTTGGAGAATGTCGGAATTGACCAACTCGGCAAAGCCAAGCGCGTTGTGATCGATAAAGACAGCACAACCATCGTCGGTGGCGAGGGAGATAAAGCGGCGATTGAAGGACGCTGCCGCGAAATCCGCAAACAAATCGAGGAGTCGACTTCGGATTACGACAAAGAAAAGCTGCGCGAGCGGCTTGCCAAGCTCACGGGCGGAGTTGCGGTCATTCGGGTCGGAGCGCCTTCGGAAGCGGAGGCCAAGCAGTTGAAGGATGCGTTTGAAGACGCGATTAGCTCCACGAAGGCCGCGATTGCCGAGGGCATTTTGCCGGGCGCGGGCTTGGCCCTCCTCCGCGCCATTGACGCTGTCGAGGCCGAAGAAGCGAACTGCGCGGAAGACGAGAAAACCGGGCTGCGGATTCTCAAAAAGGCTCTGGAGGCGCCCACTCGCCAAATCGCGGAAAACTCCGCTCTCGATGGCGGCGTAGTGGTCGATCGGATGCGATCCGCCCAAGGAAATTGCGGCTTGGACGCCTCCAACGGCAAGTTCGTCGATCTGATCGAAGCGGGCATTATCGATCCGACCAAGGTCGTGCGCGTGGCGCTCGAAAACGCGGTTTCCGTTGCCAGTACGCTGTTGCTTACGGAAGCAACGCTTACAGAGCACCCGGAGAAGAAAGCCGAGCACCCGGCTATGCCCGAAATCGTCGAACCGTAACGGATGAGAGCCCCCGGAACATTGCGCCTCGAGTTGGCGGCAAAAATGCAACTGTTCTAGGCGTGAAGGCACTCATCGCCATAGATGGTTCTCCCGAATCGACTGACGCGCTACAAACGGCTGTCCGGGTACTAAATGCCGATGGCCGCGAAATGGACCTATTTTGCGTCGCTCCACGCTTTTCCCGCAGAAGCGAGAATCGCGCACGGTCGGAACGCTATAAGGAACGCGCCCTGCGGGAAATTACGCAGATTCTTGAGCAAGCTCGGTCAGGGTTGCTCCCTGAAGCGGGCGTGGTCAGACTGGTGACGGCAATTGGGTCGCCCTCTGGCCTGATCGTGAAGAAGGCTAGCGATTACGACGTCACCGTAATCGGGCCGAAGGGACGGGGTTCAACGGGCGGACCCGGGCTTGGTCCAGTGGCCAGCCGCGTCGTCGAATACGCTTCCTCACCCGTCCTTATAGCCCGAAGGCTCGAAACCGGGGACGGTCTTCGCGTCTTAGCTGCAGTGGACGGATCGGAAGCTTCCTTGCGGTCTGTTGAAATGCTGGGTCGCCTGTGCGATCTCACGTCGGCTGAGGTCTGCTTGATGCACGTTGCCGAGACCCCCTGGATCGAGCTCGGTCCGGAAGAAGATTGGATCACGTACTCAGAGGAAGACAAGGAACATAGCGAGACAGGAGAGCTCGAGAAGGAGTTGGTTCGGGAAGGCGAGGCGGTCATCGAGGAAGCGCGGGAGTTTCTCGCGCCTTACCGCGCAGCAGTGACAACCCGCGTAGTGGAAGGCGATCCCACCAATGAGATTTTGTCTGAAGCGGATCGCGGAGAGTACGATCTTGTGGTTGTCGGGGCTACGGGTATCCGGGATCTGAAGCATCGCATGCTGGGAAGTGTCTCGACGAAGCTTGCCTGGAACGCGCCGTGTTCAGTGCTGATCGTGAGCGGACCGCAGCCGTTGGATTAGTGGATATGCCGCTTTTGCCTTTCCGCACGCGGGTTAGGGTTAAATGAATCAGCTATCTTTCATTGTGCCTGTTGGACGGGGAATCCATCTTCCGTCGGATATCGCGCTGCCCGACCACGCGTGCGGCTTGGTGTTGTTCGCTCACGGCAGCGGCAGCAGCCGTCACAGCCCGCGCAACATTCGTGTTGCTGGGATTCTCAATCGCGCCTCCATTGCAACCGTGCTCATCGACCTATTGACGGAAGAAGAAGAAGTGAGGGATCAAGTGACGGCGGAGTTGCGTTTTGATATTCCGCTACTCGGGCGCCGTCTGGTCGCCATTACGGACTGGATCGCGCGCCAGAGGACTCTCGAAAGTTTGGGCATCGGCTATTTTGGCGCCAGCACGGGCGCTGCCGCCGCTCTGGTCGCCGCGGCAGAGCGGCCGGAAATTGTGCGAGCTGTCGTTTCGCGCGGGGGTAGACCCGATCTCGCCGGCCCTTCGCTGGCGAGAGTGACTGCTCCGACGCTATTCATCGTCGGAGCAAGAGATGAGACCGTCCTGCACCTCAATCGGGTAGCGATCGCGCAATTGCCTGCCGAAACTGAGCGCCAGCTTCTCATCGTGCCCGGCGCCACACATCTGTTCGAAGAGCCGGGCACGTTAGACTCCGTCGCCGCATCCGCGAAGGACTGGTTTCGTCAGTACCTTTCTCCTCGGGTCTGAATCCAAGCCCTCTGCGGGCGAGGCAATGCGCAAGTCCTGTTGGTTGCTCGATTGCACCGCTACCGGTATGCGAGACGACGTCGTTGCTCAGTTGCAGGCGCGCGACGAAGAGGCCATCCGCCTTCACGCGTTGCATCGTGGCAAGATGCAAGTTGCGCTAAAGTGTCCCATCCGCAGCATCGACGATTTTTCGTATTGGTACACGCCGGGCGTTGCTGCTCCCTGCCGCGCGATCCAGGCGGATCCGGCTGCTGTTTACCGTTTGACGAACAAGGCAAACCAGATCGCGATCGTCACCGACGGCTCCCGTGTTCTTGGGCTGGGCAACATCGGCCCGCACGCGGGCCTTCCTGTTATGGAAGGCAAGGCGCTTCTATTTAAGTATTTGGGCGACGTGGATGCCGTGGCGATCGCGCTGGGCACACAAGACGGGGCCGAATTCGTGCGAACGGTTCAGCTGCTGGAGCCTTCTTTCGGCGCCATTAACCTGGAGGATATCGCTCAGCCTCGGTGTTTCCGTGTGCTTGAGGAATTACGAAAGACGATGCCGATTCCCGTCTGGCACGATGACCAGCAGGGCACCGCCACGGCGCTGCTCGCGGGATTGCTCGGTGCGCTGCGCGTTGTCGGGAAGGAACGGACTTCCGTCAAGATTGCGATGATCGGGATGGGAGCGGCGAATGTCGCCATATACCGGCTGCTCAAGGCGGCCGGCGTAAGTCCAAAGCAACTCATCGCCTGTGATAGCGCGGGAATCCTTCACTGCAACCGCCACGACCTTCCTCGCTTGCAAGCCGAATTTCCGGAGAAGTGGACAGTCTGCCACGAGACCAACCCCAGGGGAGTGACTGGCGGAACGGATCAGGCGCTGCGCGGAGCAGACGTGTGCATTGCGTTCTCGCGCTCGGACCCGGAACTGCTCAAGGCGGATTGGATCCGAAGCATGGCCCGCGATGCCATTGTGTTCGCGTGCGCCAACCCGAATCCTGAGGTTTGGCCGCACATCGCGAAACAAGCAGGGGCGCGCATTGTCGCCACGGGCCGCGGCGATTTTCCCAATCAGATAAATAATTGCCTCGCGTTTCCGGGCATCTTTCGGGGCGTATTGGATGCTCAGGCGACCGCCATCAGCGATGACATGGCTCTGGCTGCGGCCTTTGAGCTGGCTTCGATCGCCGAAGAGCGAGGACTCAGCGAGGAAACGATCATCCCCTCCATGTCCGATCCCTACGTCGTTCCTCGCGTCGCGGCCGCTACGGCGACGAAGGCATACGAATTGGGTCTGGCTCGCGTCAAGCTTTCGCGCGATGGATACATTCCGGCAGTCCTTCAGCGAATTCTGAGCTCGCGAAAAAGGGGCGCCGCATTGACGGCAGAGGATCCAAGTGGTTGAGGAGCCCGCCTACGCTCAATTGCGCGCGCAAAAGTCGCAGGGTAAGAAGATCCTCTCTTGGCGGGGTCTTGCTATTTCATCCTGGACCGAAGCTTAATCGTATCGCCGGCGACCATGAACAGGCCTCGTCCCATGTGATGAATTGTCTTCAGGCGCGCGGGCCGGAAATGCCGCCAGGCGTGGGTGACCTGAAGCACGAAAAAGCAATACTTTCGGACCATGGCAGTGTCGACGACCCTGCATTCAAGGCTTGCGTAGCAATCCGGCAACAGAGGAGCCTGGACGGAGGAGGCCGGCAAGCGGTTCAGGCCAAAGCGCTGGAATTTGTCGGTATCGCGGCCCGATGTATTCCCGCAACCGACGACTTTAGCGGCCAATGCAACGCCCGGAATATTGATTACGCATTCTTTCGTTTTTTTCAGAATCGCAAAGGAGTAGTTCCGGTCGCTGATCACGCAGCCGATCAGAGGCGGCTCGAATTCCAGCATTGTGTGCCACGACATGGTCATGACGTTCGCCTTCCCCTTGTGGCAAGTCGTCAGCAGAACAACCGGACCCGGCTCGAGCAGCCGGTACACTTCCGAAAGAGGAATCGGTTTCGGTGCCATACGTTGGTCTGTCCTTTCACTTAGAGGATTGCCCCGCGTTGTTCGCGGGCGGATGTGCGTCGTATCCGTTGCGGACGAGCAGGAGCGGAATCTTGTACTCGCGTATCGCGGCTTTCAGCCACGGCAGCCGTTTGAGAGGCTCTGGTCCGCCGACTACCAAAATGCCGCCTTGGCAGGCGGTCACGACTTGCGCTAAGGCGTTATCCCTCTCCAGCTCCACACAGCGTACCTGCACCTCAAGTTCCTGGGCCGCCGATTCAAGAGTTTCTATCACACGGCGAGCTTCGTCCGGACTTGCCGCGGGAATCAGCACGACAACGATACGCGAATCCTGTACCGCGATCTGCGCTGCCGCGCGAAGGGCTCGCTTCGCCGAGGTCGAGCCGTCAAAATAGACGCACACCCTGCCTTTTTCGCGCACCGGTCCGCCGGACAATAAAAGAGGTATCCTGCTTTCGGCAAGCTCCAGTGCCGTCGAACCGATGCGGAACTGCGAGCCCAGCGACCAGCCCAGTTTCCCAATAGCGAGCAAGTCGGCTCCCGCGGCGGCAGCCATGAGTTCCGCGACTACGTCGCCGCGAAGGGTTCGGAAAGACCAGCGCACTTGCGCCGGCCCAGCGGCTTCCTCCAGAGCCTTGCGCGCCAACTGCGACTGCATCCGAAGCTTGCGCTCCATGCGCGCGGGATCGAGAGCCGTTTCCTCTCCGGAGTGATACCCGATCTCCCGGGCGAGCGGCGCCCCTGCCATGCTCAACAGACTCGTGTCTTCAACAAAAACGCCTTCCAATTCCGCCTCGGCTTGGCGTGCCAGCTCCACGGCGGCGGAAAGAGCCGCCAAGCTACCCGGCGACGCATCGAGTGCCACGAGGATTCGCCGCAAGACCCATTCGGCAGGAATTTGGCTCATCATGCCTCTTCTCCCGCCAGCGCCGGTCGCTTTGCGATCCGCTTCTCGGCCAGCTCGATCAGCCGGGCATCGACCCGTTGGTTCACGGTGCCGTCCGGAAATTTACCGCCTGCGTCTCGCTCCCCCGCCGGAACTCCAGTGAGGATCTCAATGCCTTGGTCGATCGTATCAACGGCGAAGACCCGGAATTCTCCTTTTTCGACGGCGTCGACCACGTCGCGGCGGAGCATGAGGTGACGGACGTTCGCGCGGGGGATGATCACACCGCGGCCATGCAGATCCCCGCGAGCGTGACACAGGTCGAAAAAGCCTTCGATTTTTTCGTTCACGCCCCCGATTGCCTGGACCTCTCCATGTTGGTTCACCGAGCCGGTCACCGCCAAGGATTGTTTTAACGGCAACCCGGATAGCGCCGAAAGAAGCGCACAGAGCTCGGCGGAGGAGGCGCTGTCTCCCTCTACCGCGCCATACGATTGCTCGAACACGAGACTCGCGTTGAGAGAAAGCGGATGGTCCTGCGCGTAGCGTCCGGTCAGAAAACCGGATAGGATCAACACGCCCTTGGAGTGGATCGGTCCACTGAGCTCGACCTCCCGCTCGATGTCGATCAATTCTCCGCGCCCCATCCGCACTCGCGCAGTGATCCGGCTGGCATGACCGAAGG